>Ga0182024_10001065_pt1 | contig 71154 bp, 55 predicted proteins | sample P32metaG_FD_120480 | JGI IMG/M metagenome (GOLD analysis project Ga0182024, IMG submission 120480) | Permafrost microbial communities from Stordalen Mire, Sweden - P3-2 metaG (Illumina Assembly) | ecosystem: Environmental > Terrestrial > Soil > Wetlands > Permafrost | place: Sweden: Stordalen...
AGACCGCGCCCGACTCATGCTGGTTGAATTCGAACTGCTGCAGCAAGCCCAGCGGGGAGACGCCGGTGCTTTCAACCTGGTGGTAACGGCCTACAGACGCCGCATTCTGGGCACGATTTCGCGGCTCATCGGCCGGCCCGAGGACGTGGAAGACGTCGCGCAGGAGGTGTTTCTCCGGCTTTACTTCTCGCTCGACCAGCTACGCACCCCCGAAGTTTTTGAACCCTGGCTCTACCGTCTGACCGTCAATGCCTCTTATGACTATCTTCGTAAAAGCAAACGCCGCCCGGAATCCCGCATGTCGGACCTGTCCGAGCAGCAGGTGATGATGGCGGACGCAGCGGCGGGCTCGAAGGCTCAGGTTGAGGAGGGCGAGAAGCACCGCGTCCGGGACACCGTCCACAGTCTGCTGGCTTCAGTGTCTGAGGAGGATCGTATCCTGCTGACTTTAAAAGAGGTAGAAGGTCTGTCCCTCAAAGAGCTGGAGCATATTTACCATGTCAGTGAGAATTCGCTCAAAGTCCGCCTGTTCCGCGCCCGGCAGCGTGTATTAAAAAATGTGAAGGGAGTAACCAAGCGGAGGGAAAAGATCGCCTCTTCAGATGACGGATTGTAAAAAAAGGTAAGATAAGCTTACATTGGTGCCCCGGGTATGAGTGTGTGCCGCCGAAGCGGAGCCGATGGGATTGAAAACAATATGGTTGAAAGCAATATGAACGATGACCGCCAACTGGACGACCTGTTCCGCGCGTACCGCTCGGCCTGTCCCGATCCGGAGCCCTCGGTGAATTTCATGCCGGAGATGTGGGCAAAGATTGAAGCCCGCGAGGCTTCGAGCACGGTATTTAATCGTCTGGCGAAGGCTCTGGTCACCGCGGCGCTCGGCGCATCGGTCGTCATGGGGCTGCTGTCCGCCTCCTATAGCCAGCCGGCCAGCCCCGCTGGCGAAGGAACGTATGTTCAGGCGCTCGCCGCCGATCACGTTTCAGAGCTGGAACCCCTGCAAGTGGAAAGAATCTCCGAACTGGAACAGCAATAAGAAAACATGCCCCGCACACGGCTTAGTGCCATCCTCTATCTGGTACTGGTGTTCGCCAGTGGAATTCTGGTCGGCGTCGTTTCGACGCATCTTTATGCAGTCAAAGCGTCGGTCCCGGCGGTTACCGCTCCGCGGACCATGTCGGAGCTGACCACGCGCTACGTAACTGAAATGCGCCACAAAGTCGGCGTGAACGACGAGCAGGCGGCCGCGGTTAAGAAAATTCTGGCCGATACCAAGAAGAAGTACGATGAGGTACGGCGGGAGGAGCGTCCGATGCGCGACCGCATCCAGCAGGAACAGGTCGACGCGATCCAGGCCGTGCTGACAGATGCGCAAAAGCCGGCTTACGAGGCGTGGCGCGCGGAGCGGCAGGCGCAGCAGAAGCAGGGCAGATCGTCCAGATCGGCGGCGACTTCGGCGACCGGCGACGCCACTTCAGGCAGATAAACAACAGCGATTCAGAAATGAAAAGGGCGGCCTTCCTGTTCGGGAGGCCGCCCTTTTCTGGCTTTTACGCCAGACTACGTTACTTAGCCGCGAGACTGGCGGCCTTTTCGGCGCGCTGTGTCTTGTACTTCCGCTCAAACTTATCGACGCGACCGGCGGTATCGATCAGCTTCTGCTTACCCGTAAAAAACGGGTGGCAGCTCGAACAGATTTCAACGCGGATGTCGTTCTTATTCGTGGTTCTTGTACGAAACGTATGTCCGCACGCGCAGACTACGTTCACCTCATTGTAGGCAGGGTGGATTCCAGTTTTCATGGCTTGACCTCAGGAGACTTTCTCGGGAATTTTCATATTACCACAGGGGCGCGAACGTCCCGGAAAATGACGAACCCCCGCGGGCTCTCACGAGCGCACGGGGGTTCGGTAGCCTTTGAACTGGAGGCAGTTACAGCGTCCGCGACGAAGCAACCGGTCCACAGGAAAATGGTCCCGTCACTGATAACGGAACCTGCAACGTAAACAACGGTCGATTCAGCATTCGGCCACCTCACGCGGTCTACTACAGGAACTCATTTTTCTGGACCACCTCCTTCTTCAGTGATAACTCCAAAGTACGCCCGAAAATTCGGCTTGTCAACAACAAAAAATGCAAAATATGTTTGGGGCGGAAACGGCATTTTAAGGGTGACATCGATCAGAAAAAATCCTGCCGGAAACACGCTCCGGCGCTGACGGTGGAGACGATCAGGAACCACGCGAGCCACGGCAATGACAGGCCCGCGATAACGACGTTGGCTCTGGGATATGCCACTTCAATCCATGCCACCCCCGATGTGGACTCGCGCCTGCGGTTCGGAGAAAGAGTTCTCTCGCCAGCCGCAATACTTCTTGCGGCGTCGCCGTCGGGCAACCTGAGTCGCAGTTGTCCGCGCATCGGCCCCAGCGCGCGAATCCGCCAACTGACCTGACGCCCGGCAAAATCGCGAACCGCGGTCGTTTCCACGACGATTCCTGGCGGCGGTTCGAGAGAGTACTGCGCGTCGTTCGCGAGTTCGTGAGACAACTGCGCGGTGACGATCACGCTGTGCCCCACTTCGAGCGGAGCCGAACCGTAAATCGAATCGAGCGGCGCATAGAGCAATGCGAATGGCACCGCCATAATCAGCACCGGCAAAGCGATGCGCGCAAGAAAATGCGCGTTATCCACGAGCAGCGCTTTCTGCGCTTTCCAGACCAGGGCTGGCTCGTCGGAGAAAAGGCGAATTTCCAGCAGATGAGCGTACAACCGCCGAGTGACGCGCCGCAGCGCTGCATGATCGGTGAAGCGCCGGAAGACCAGGAACGCCACCACTCCCCAGATCGCGCCGATTGCGGCCAGGCTCCAGCCAATCACTCCAGATAACCCAATCCCCGCAACTGCCGCTCCATCTCTTTGCCGGCTTCAGGGGTTTCGCCGCCAGCCAGTTCCCGCTCGATCAGATGTTCCACAAATTCCTCGGGCGAACTGTAGCCCGCGGCGGCGGCGTATTGTTCAACGCGCTTCCAGAGATCGGGATTCAATTTGACTGACTTTCTCATTTCAAACCAGCCATTTCGATTCTCAGTAAAGTTCCCGACCCGTCATGGCGGCGTCCGGCTGCATGCCAAATTCCTTCAGGATCGTCACCGTCAGATCCTTGATCCGCGGGTCCTGCAGGCGCGGCGTTCGGTTACCCAGCAACACGCCCGGCACCGCGGCAGCTGAGATGCAATGATCCGCGATCCACGCATCCGTGTTCGCCCGAATAATATCGGCCGGGATGCCGCCCAGCGCCGTTTGCCATGACGCACGATACCCCGGCGAATAGCCCACAATGAGATCCGGCGCATACGGACTGGTCGATTTCCCGATAGCCGTCACATCCGCAACCACAGCGCGACCGGTATCGGGATCGCGAAACTCCCGCAGTCGCCGCATCAACTCAGCCATGATTGCCGCACGCTCCGCACCCGGCGCCACGATTCCGTTCTCTTCCCTGCCCGCGAGGTTGATATACAGCGCGTTCAGGCCCATCGCGTATGCCTTCGTTCTTTTCCAGTCTATACTCGCGAGCGTCTCATCGGGCGCTCGCATGCCGCCGCTTTCCGCAGGTCGGGGCTTGAGGGCGAGGAAGCCTTCCTGGTAAAGCCAGGTGTTCAGATTGACGGCATAATCGAAGGCTGCAAAACCGTGGTCGGACATGACGATGACCGTGGCATTTCCCGCGCGATCCAGCACCATCCCGATGTCTTTATCGACGATCTGATAAGTCTTCAGCAGTTCGTCGTCGTGCTTACCCCACAGCACGTGAGAGTTCTGGTCGACTTCGGAGAAATAAAAGAACAAAAAGCCCCCGTGAAAACGATCGAGCGAATCGCGCAACAGCCGCGTGTGCTCTTCGGAAACGATGCGGCTCTGCTCGAGATATTCCGGCAAATCGAGAACACCCTGGCGCAGCGCCGACGTATCCTCTTCGATGCCCTGCGTATAAAACGACCCGACGCGACGCGCCATATCGCGTCCGTAGCTGGCGGGCGCGGCGACCGGCAAGGCCGGATCTTCCGGATCGATATTGAGCGGCGATCGATAGATCCGGATTCCAGGACTCAACTGCTGGATATACAAACGAAACATCCCCGAGGCGCCCGCGATATCGCCCATGAAAGGAAAGCGCACATGAATCCACGGCGACCACTCGCCCTGCTTCAGCACGAATTGCTGATCGCCGATCTGAAAACGAGCCGCCAGGGCAGTTTCATCCACGTCCGCAATGAGGTTCAGCTGCGTGGGGCGCTGATCGCGCCGAAGCGTGTTCGGAGGGCCTTCGACGGGCAGAACGACGCGGTGATTTGTCGCCGTCACCGCTACGATGCGGCCGCCCGAAACGTCGCCGCCGATATCGGCGGGATTATCGGTGTAGAAAGTGAAGGTGCCGAAGGTGCCTTCGAGATCGGGCGTGCCCATGCCGGCGATCGCGAAGCCCGCGCCTTCGATCGGAGGATAGTTCGTCGGCATGCGCACGACAGTCACCGGAATTCCCGCGGCCGAAAGAATTTCCCAGAACGAGCGCCCGCTCCGAAACGAACGCACACGAGCGGAAGACAGCGGCAGTCGCCAGGGTCCGATCGCGAACGTGTGGGCCGGGCCGATGACTTCTGCCATCGAAGAAATGGGCTGGAGCGTTGACGGTTCGCGATGAACGAAATCGAAGAGGCCGTGCTCGGCGGGGTCGGTCCCGGTGATGAAGGTTGCCCAGGCGACGGGGCTTTGCGGAGGGGTGGTGGTCGCGAGGCGAGTCAGACCGCCCTGGTCGCGGAGGCGTCTCAGATTGGGTAATTCGTTCCAGTGACGCTCGACGAAATTGGGGTCCATGCCATCCACGCCGAGCACGATAACGGCTTTGCCGTGAGCGCGGGCAGCGGAGCGTCCACATCCGGCAAGAAGACCAAAAAGCACGACGACGAGTGCTGTTGTGGGGCAGGCGGTTCCGCCTGCTCTTCCCCGGCCACAGCCGATTTTTCCGTGATCGCGTTTACGCACAAATGGCCAGTCTATTCCGCCCCTCAAGTATCGCAGGGAGAGAAGCAACCGACCAACCACGATGAAACCGCGTGTAGCCCATATTTTTCTGCTATTATTTAGCCAAAGATGCCAATTGGTGTGAGTTTGTCACGGAATCACCTATGATCGTTTCGTTCTCTGTCTCCAATTTTCGTTCATTTGCCTCCGAAGAAACCTTTTCTTTGGTGGCCTGTAATCGCCTCGCAGGCCGGCACGAAGACCACGCAATCCCGATCCCGGATTCGAGTGAGCGCGTCTTGAGGATGGCAGTACTCTATGGTGCGAACGGCGCGGGCAAATCGAATCTCTTCAAGGCACTCCAATATCTGAAGTCGATTGCGCTGGACACCCGCCCGAAAAACAGCGGCACTGGTCGCGATGTTTTCCGCTTTGGCGGAACAGAGGACGAGCCATCGGTATTCGACCTCCAGTTCATAGCAGGGAATAACCTTTATCGATTCGGTGTAAGAGTTGATGACAAGCAGATCAGGGACGAATGGTTGGCACACGTGGTTGGCGGGCGTGAAAAAGCAATCTATGAGCGCGTCACGTCCAGCAATGGCGAGGTAACTGTCCAGGCACCCGGTCTTGACGGTGTAAAGGTTCGCGCGCTTGCGACGATAGGCGGACCGCACAATCAATCGTTCCTCGCGACACTACTGGCAACTCTCGAACCATCGGACTTCGGCGACGAGTTAGGAAATGTTTTCTACTGGTTCGGCTTCCACCTGAGGCTCATTGCACCGACCGAACCGCTCTCGTACCTGCCGCAACTGCTTTCATGGGATACGGATCTTGTGGGATTTGCAGGGGATTTTCTCAGGTCCTCGTCTACCGGAGTCGACCACCTTGAAATTCGGAGGAACAAGATATCGTCAGGAGAGTTCGAAAACCAGTTTTCGAGGCGGCACCTCTCGCAGGGCCTTGGACAGAAACTTGACGGCTCCAGTATTTTTGTCGTTGACGACGAAGCAATCGAGGTAAAACCACTCCTCGATGATCTCTGGGAACGGACCACCATTCAGGCAGCCCACAAGGGTCCCGCGGGCAATGTGGTTGCTATGAAACTCGCCGAGGAGTCCGACGGGACACGACGACTTCTCGACCTCATACCCGCGCTCCACACGCCGAATGCCCGCGGCGGCGTTTACTTCATTGATGAAATAGACCGTAGCCTCCATCCGATGCTGGTGCGAAATTTTCTGGAGCAGTTCCTCCGGTCCGGAGATGACGGCCAGCGACAGCTCGTCGTGACCACACATGAATCGAATCTCCTCGACCAGGACCTGCTCCGCCGCGACGAAATCTGGTTCGCGGAAAAGGACCCGGCCGGAGCGACCCACATCTATTCCCTGATGGATTTCAAAGTCCGAAACGATCTGGAAATTCGCAAACACTACCTGCAGGGCCGATTCGGAGCGGTACCGTTTCTGGGCGATCCGGCGCGTCTGCCGACCGAGATCAACCCGACGGTATGAGCCTGATCCAGCGCAAAGCGCGCCCGCTCACTCGGGACGTGGGCAGCCTTCGTGACGACCGCCTGTTCATCGTCGCGTGCGACGACACCTTTGCGCCAAAGCAATATTTCGATTTTTTCCGGATACCGCGTGTGAAGATTCACGTCGTTCCGACGACGGACGGCACGTCGGCTGCCGCTCACGTTCTCGAAAGATTGCTTCAGTTCGATCATGATCCCGACGATGAACTCTGGATGCTGTTGGACACCGACCATTGCACGCGTGGCACACATCAACAGGGCTTCGTCAATGCCCTCCGCGAAGCGAAACAGCGCGGAGTCAACGTCGCATTGAGTAAGCCGTGCTTTGAGTTGTGGCTTCTGCTCCATCACGTGGACGAAACATCCGTCGGCGACCTGGCAGCAGCCAGCGAAGTCGAATCGGCGCTGCGGAGTTTGCTGGGAGAGTACAACAAGACCAAACTCAAGCTGTCGCACTATCCGATTGAGTCTGTAAGCGCCGCCCACGCGCGAGCTACCAGACTGGATGTGACGATCCCAGGCGGCGATATCCCGGCCGGCAACACCAGCCGGGTTTATAAACTCCTCGAAGCAATCGTGAGCAAGGCGCTTCCCTCGCAACTCCCTGTTCAGCTACAGGACCTGGCAACGAAACCTACGTCGGATTGAAAACCGACTTACCGTCCATCCACACAGGCGCAGTCACCCCAAACAAATCCAGCGCAGTCGGAGCCATATCCTCAATCCCCGGATCTTCGCTGTCAATCTTCCGGCTACAGAACAAAACCCCGGGCACCAGCACCGGATCCACGCAATGATCGCCGCTCCAGGCTTTCGGATTATCCTCAATCACGCGCGCCGTCACCTTGCCCACCGCGGCATCCCACGAAGTCCGGTAGCCCTCGTTATACCCGATGATCAGATCGGGCGCGGCGCCAAGATATGGACCTTTATATAAAGCGCTGGTCGCGTACACCTGCCGGATCGCAACCTCGTCGCACTCGTCATCACGAAAACCAGAGAGCCTCGCGATCAACTCCCTCTTCAGCGCCTCCGCACCCGCACCCGCCGCCACCACACCGCACGACTCCCGTCCACGGACGTTGAGATACAGCCCACTCAGCCCCAGACAATAAGCGCGCGTACGGCTCCAATCGACCCCTTCGAAATATCGTCCACTCTCGCTGGCCCCCGCCGTGAGCGCCAGGTATCCGTTCCGATGCAGCCACGAATTCAGATTCACTGCGCGACGAAAAGCGCAAAACCCATGATCGGAAAGCGCGAACAGAATCGTGCCATCGTCCACGCTCGCCATCGCCTTCCCCAGCAGCCGATCCATCCGCTGATAAAGATTCTCAATCACGCCCGACCAGCGCGGATCGCCATGTCCATCCAGATGGCGGAAAAACATGTGCTGCACGCGGTCGCTGGTATCGAACACGCAGGCCACCACGCCGCGTTTCGTGTGCGCCAGCGCGTTGTCGAACATCGCCTCGCGCTCATCCATAATGCTGTATGTCTGCGTCAGAAATTCCGCTTCGTCGATTGCGCCTTCGTTCAGCGCCCACGTATCTTCAGCCATCCCAACGGTGGCGAACGACCCCAGCAGCTTTGCCAGATAGGCCGAATAATAAGCCGGATGACTGATGGGCAACGCGGGGCGCTCGGGGTCGATCTGAATCGGCGTCACATAGAGCGAAACATCGGGCGAAACTTCCGTCAGCAGAAACCGCGCGATCCCGCGAACACGCACACCCGGCGCAGCATCAAACGCGAGGCCGATCCACGGCGAATATTCCCCGCGTTGCAGACGATGCGATTCACCGCCAATATCCAACACCGCCGAATTCCCGTCAGCCTGAACGGCCAGGCGAAACGGCAACGCCAGCACGCCCCCGCCCTCCACTAAATCGTTATCCGGACCCTCAAGCGAACCTTCAAAATACGCGCCTGAAGCACGCAGTGCACACCGGCAGCCGCCCTCAGTCTCCGGCCGCTCAGCCCGCGTGCTGAAAAATGTAAAACTGCCCTGCGTGCCACGCAGATCCGGCGTACACATCGCGGAAAGCAGGCGACCATTGAAATCCTCCGGCGGAAACGTAATCGGCACCCGCAGAATCGTGCTCCCGATCGAATGCTCCCCCAGAATTTTCCAGAACGATTCGCTCTTGCGCCGCATCTCCACCACCGGACGCGACAGCGGCACACGCCACCGGCCAAGCCGCAACACCCGTTGCGAAGGACGAACCTTCGACGCCGCAAGCTCCGGAATATAGGTCTTCAAACTGCGATTCAGAAAATCAAAAATATTGTGTTTCGCCGGACTCACGCCGGTCGCGAACGTGGACCATGCGACCGGCGACAGCGCGGGAAACGTAGTCCGCAGCCGGTGGAACGAGCCCTGCTCCCGCAGACGGCTGAAATTCGGCAACTTACCCTCGGCCATGTAGCGTTCCGTAAGCCGCGGATCCAGCCCGTCGAGCCCCAGGAAAATAATGCGGCGCACTTTCGCTTTCCGCAGACTCAGCCTTCGCCGGATCGCCGCCCGCCCCGCGCGGAATGGCCAGAGCAGAAGAGAGGCCGCCGTGAGAAAGAACGATACGGCCAGACTGAGGAACGATCCGAGAAAAGCAAAGCCGGCCCCCGGCCCGATATAAGCGAACACCGGCGACATTCGACCACCATGTTAGCGCGGAGTAAAATCGTTACAGATCCACACAGTGAAGCGGAACCCACCAGTCGTCTGCCTGATTTTCTTTGTCGCCGCCTGTTGGTTCACTCCCGGCGCGTTCGCTCAGACGCCCACCACCCCGGTAATTCTCATCTCCATCGACACCCTGCGCGCGGACCATTTGGGCGCTTACGGCTACACGCGAACCCGCACTCCCAATATCGATTCCTTCGCGGACCACGGCACGGTCTTCACGCAGACCGATTGCCAGATCCCGTTCACGATGCCCTCGCACGCCTCGATGATGACGTCGACGTACCCGTTTGAAAATCAGGTGGAAGAGAACGCCGTGGCTCTCCCACCGGGCGCGGTTACGCTTGCTTCCGTACTGCGCTCACACGGCTACAAAACCGCGGCGTTCATCGGCACGGTCTTCATGGAAAAGCAGATGGGGCTCGACCAGGGCTTCGATTTCTACGACAGCCCGTTCAACTACGATGCGTTCTCGCCGATGTCCGGCTCCATGTTTCTGGGCGTAACGCCAGGCAGTCCGAATGCGGGGAAAGACCGGCGCGACGGGGCGCTGGTCATTCGCTCCGCGCGCCAATGGCTCTCCGCCAACAGCGGACAGCCCGTGTTCGCGTTCGTCCATCTCTTCGACATGCACAAGCCATACACCGATGGCTACGACGGGCGCCTCGCGTATGTCGATCGGCTGATCGGCGTATTTAAACAGACACTTGTGCAACAGGGCTTGTGGGACAAGGCAATCGTTATTCTGGTTGCGGACCACGGCGAAAGCCTCGGCGACCACGGCGAATCCAGCCACGGCTACTTCATTTATGAAAGTACGCTGCATGTGCCGCTCATCATCCACTGGCCAGCCGGAGCCCCGAAGTCTGGAACCACGCCGCAACCGGCGCGCGTGACCGATCCCGTGGGTCTGATCGACGTCGCGCCCACCGTGCTGGATTTTCTGCACCTGCCAATGCCCCCTTCGTTTGAAGGCAACAGTCTTCTGGGCTCGCGAACCGGCACAGCGGTATACGGCGAAAGCGTTCATGCGCGCGACGCCTTCGGCTGGGCTCCCCTGCGCAGCCTCCGCGTGGGCCAGTACAAATACGTCGAAGCGCCCCGGCCGGAACTCTACAATCTGCAGACCGACCCGCATGAGCTGGCGAGCATCTACGTCAAAGGCTCTCCGAAGGCAGCCGATTTGCGCAGTCAACTCATGCAGTTGCTCGCGCGTTACGCGCCGAAAACGCCGGTCTCCGCGCACGATACGTCGCCGGCTGCGCGGGCACTCCTCGATTCGCTCGGCTATCTCTCGTCTGGCCCTCGCGGCGCAGGAGGTTCAGGAGCTGATCCGAAAGATCGTCTGCCCGAATTTCGAATGTACGAAGACGCGCAGCTACAGCTCTATTACCGCAAGATGACCGAAGCCATCGCCACACTCCGGCAATTACTGGTCCGCGATCCGCACAATATACTGGCGCGCCGCGATCTCGCCAGCGCGTACGTGGAAACCGGAGACTACACAAAATCGCGCACGGCATTTCAGCAGGTGCTCGCCGTGGCGCCGGACGACTACATGGCGAACTACGAAATCGGTTTCGCCGAAGACCGCCTGGGCTTACTAAAAGAGGCAAAATCGCATCTGGAAACCGCCTGCCGCATCGCGCCGGAATCGCAGCAATCGCGCAGGGAACTGGAAAGCGTGCAGAGCAGGATGAAGTGAAACTGCACCAATCAATCATCTGCGCGATGTTCGCCGCCGCCTGCGCGTGGGCGCAAACGCTGGCAACCCCTGTCATCCTGATTTCAATCGACACTCTCCGCGCGGATCATGTGAGTGCCTACGGCTATACCCGAATCCACACTCCCAATATCGATTCGCTGGCGGATCACGGCACAATCTTCACGCAGGCGGATTGCCAGACACCGCTGACGCTGCCGTCGCACACGTCAATGCTGACTTCCACTTATCCGTTCGGAAATCAGATCGAGGAAAATGCCGAACCTGTTCCAGCGAGCGCGGTGACGCTGGCTTCCGTGCTCCAGTCGCACGGTTATAAGACCGCGGCATTCATTGGCAGCGTCTTCCTGGAACGCCAGATGGGACTGGCCGCGGGCTTCGATTTTTACGATAGCCCATTCAATTTCGACGCGGCCTCGGCAGGTCCGCTTGCGGGTCCGCTGGCTGGTAAAGACCGCCGCGACGGAGCGCTCGTCATGCGTGCGGCGCGCCAGTGGTTGGCCGCCAACAACACCCAGCCGGTCTTCGCCTTCGTTCACCTCTTCGACATGCACAAACCGTATCCGGTGAGCTACGACGAGCAGTTGAAGTACGTCGACCGCCTGATGGGGACGTTCAAACAATCGCTCCAGCAACTCGGCTTGTGGGACCGCGCGCTGGTCATTCTGGTTTCGGATCACGGCGAAGGACTGGGCGATCACGGCGAAGCCAGCCACGGCTATTTCATCTACGAAAGCACGCTGCACGTGCCGCTGATTTTCCACTGGCCGACTGGAACAGCGAGCCACCCCGCGCGCGTGGACGATCCGGCGGGCCTGATCGACGTAGCGCCCACGATTCTGGATTTTCTGCACCTGCCCATGCCGCCATCGTTCGAAGGCGCCAGCCTCCTCGCCGGGCGCCAGCCGGTTTACAGCGAGAGCGTGCATGCCCGCGATGCCTTCGGCTGGTCGCCGCTGCGCAGCCTGCGAGTCGGCCCGTACAAGTACATCGAAGCGCCGCGGCCTGAGCTCTATAACCTTCAGACGGACCCGCGCGAACTGACGAACCTCTATGTAAAGGGTTCGGCAAAAGCTAGCGATCTTCACGATCAGCTCACGAAGCTGCTCGCGCGTTACTCGCCGAAGCAACCGACCGAAGCCGCCCACGATATTTCGCCAGGTGCGCGGGCTCTGCTCGATTCGCTCGGCTACCTGGCGCCGGGGCCGCGCTCGGGCTCGGCAAGCACGACAGGCGTGGACCCGAAAGACCGGCTACCCGAATTCCGTCTCTACGAAGATGCCTGGGTGGATATCTACTTTCACCGTCTGGACGCAGGCATCGCGAAACTCCGTCAGGTCCTCACGCGCGATCCGCACAACCTGCTGGCGCGCCGGGATCTGGGCGGCGCCTACGCGGAGAAAAAGGATTACGCCCAGGCACGCACCGCCTATCGGGAAGTGCTGGCCGCAGCCCCGGACGACTATGTGGCGAACTACGAATTGGGTGTCGCCGACGAGCGGCTGGGATTGCTGGCGGAAGCGAAGGAGCACCTCGAAACCGCCTGCGGGATCGCGCCGGAATCGCAGCAATCCCGCCATGAACTCGACGCCGTGCTCGTAAAGATTAAGTAAGGGTTTTTCTTATCCGTGTTTATCTGTGTTCATCCGTGGCCAACATCAAATAAAACTGGACTTAATCGCCCTAATCAGGGACACTATCAGAATCCATCCTGTCATCTGAATGTCGAATCGCTCCGCAGCGGTCCTGATTCTCGCTCTGTTCGCCGCATCGCCGCTCCTGCACGCCCAGACATCCATCAATTTCGACGCCCTGAACGACGGCGACTCCGTCACCACTCAGTTCTCCGGCCTGACCTTCTCGAACGCCCAGGCCCTGACCGCCGGTTTCTCCCTGAACAATCTCGACTTCCCCGCGCATTCCGGCCCAAATGCCATTTCGGACACTTCAGGTCCGATCACGATAACATTTTCCACCGCGATCTCCGCCTTTTCCGGCTATTTCACCCACGCGAAGCCAATCACCGTCACCGCGCTCGATGGCGCAGGAAACCAGCTCGCCACCACATCGTCGTCGAAAAATAACGCCGCCCTTTCCGGCGACGGATCGGCCCCGAACGAACTTCTCTCGCTCACCGGAACCAGCATCGCGAAAATCGTAATCACGGCCGACCCAAACGGCAACTCGCTCGTCGCCGACGACCTGAGCTACACGATCCCGGCCCCCCCAACCGGAGGTGGAGGCGGAGGCGGAGGCGCGCCGCCCGCCGGAGGAACTCCGCTGACATTTTCTCCCGCAAGCGTAACAATTAACGCCACAGTCGGCGGCTCTCCGGGAACCCAGACCGTCACCCTGAGCTATCAGACGTTCACCCCGGGTGCGCCCTCATTTTCAGGCAGCTTTAACACCAATCAGGGCCAGGGCTGGCTCAGCATCTCTCCGGTCTCCGGGACGATGACGCAAGCCGCGCTCACAGGTTTGCTCTATACCTACACAGCCGCGGTAACGGTCAGCGCCGACCCGACAGGTATCGCTGTCGGCAGCATTTACACCGGAACGATCAATTTCACTTCCGCGGGAAGCATCGTATCGGTCCCCGTCACCCTGAATGTCACCGCGCCTTCCGTATCCCTCCCGCAGCCGACCGGAGGCATCGCAAATGCCGCCAGCGCCGGCCAGGCGACACCATCCGTAGTCGCGCCCGGCAGCTACGTGGCAATCTACGGAACCGCGCTGGCGGGGACAGGCAATCCGGCGGCCACCTCGTTGCCGCTGCCGTTCACCCTCAACGGAACTCAGGCGACTCTCTGCGGCCTGCCGATGCCCCTGCTCTATGCGGGCCCCACCCAGATCAACGCGCTGATTCCCCAGGCCGTGACGCCAAACGTTCCATGCCCTTTCTTGGTGACCACGGGCGCAACCCAGTCCGCCCCCATCCAGTTAACTGTTGCGGAACTACAGCCAGGCATTTACACGGTAAACGAGACCGGCTCGGGCCCCGGAATCGTAACCGAGGCCCTGACCGGACAACTCAACAGCGCATCGAACCCGGCGCACGCCGGAGACTACCTCGTTATCTACGCGACGGGCCTCGGAGCGTTGACAGGCCCGAACGGGGAGACAGAACCTGCCGATGGTGCAGGAGCGCCGACGACTACTACTTTCCACACAACTTCCACCGTGACGGCCACAATCGGCGGAGTCAGCACCCCGGTTCTCTTCTCGGGACTTACGGCGACGTTAGCGGCGTTGTATCAGGTGAATATACAGGTACCCGTCGGAGTAACGCCCGGGAACGCGGTGCCAGTAGTGATCACGTCGACAGATCCGGCAACGAAAACAACAGCGACCTCAAACACGGTGACAATTGCAATTCAGTAACACGGAATCACAAGACATGCCTCAATCTGCGCACCAACCCGGCCGAACCTCTCTCTTATCCGTGTTCATCTGTGTTCATCTGTGGCTAAATTGCCTTTTTCATCGCTCCGCAAAATCGCTTCTCCTGATCCTGATTCCCCTCGCCATCTACGCTACCCCAACCCTAACCATCCCCATAATCACTCCGTCAACTGTAGTCGCAGGCCAACCCACCCCAATCACCGCAACCTGCCAGCTAACCACAACCCAGGGCGACCCAACCCCACTCCCTAACGGCCTAAACCTGGTCCGGCTAACCGCAGCCGGAGCCGACGCCGCAATCCTCGGCGCCATGACCCCAGGAGCAAACAACACTTGGTCCTTCACCTTCACCGACACCGAACCCACCCCCGGTCAATACCAACTCCAGTGCGCCGCCGCCCTCGCCGTTACCCCTCGCCGCCTACGCTCAGCCGCAGCCACCGTAACCGTAATAGCAGCCCCGGCAGCCCCCACCATATCCGACTTCAACCCGAAATCCGGCACCACGGGCACCATCGTAACCGTAACCGGCACGAACCTCATTTCCGGCACAGGAACCGCCGCGGCAATCACCTTGGCCGCCCAATCTGGAGGCACGCTCTCAGCCCCACTCTCCACCGCAAACGCGACCACCCTGACCTTCGTCATCCCGGCCGGAGCGGCCACCGGATCCGTCACCGCCTCGCTGAATGGCCTCACAGCCGGATCCACCGCAACCCTCACCATCAACCCCTCCAGCACCTTCACCCTCTCAGCGCTCCCCGCCAGCGCCAGCCTCATCATGGGGCAGACCGTAGCCTTATCCGTCCAGCTAATGAGCACGACTGGTTTCAATCAACTTGCTCCGCTGAGCGTTTCGGGACTCCCCGCCGGCGTAACCGCATCCTTCAAACCTTCCAGCATCACTGCGGGCCAGACCTCGGTCCTGACGCTCTCAGCCTCCGCCAACCAGCCAATCTCGACCGCGAGCCTGAGCATCACCGCAGCCGCCACCGTCAGCGGCATACCGTTGACCCAAACCGCGACAGCGGCGCTCTCTGTCCAGGCTCCCACAACAACATTCCTGGGACGAGCCGTAGTCGCTGATTCCGCCGAAACTCCACTCGCAGGCGTGACGGTGACAATGCTGGGACTCAACGGAGGAGGCAGCACGACGGGCTGCACAGGCGCCACAGTCTCGGACGCCGCAGGCAACTTCGCGCTCACCAGCCTGTCCGCCAGTTGCGTCGGACCCCAACTGGTCGGCTTCAACGGCAACACCGTAACCTCGCCCGCCGGGAAATACGCGGGCGTGAATCTGATCTATACCTTGGTCTCGGGTCAGGTCACCGCCTCGCCAGTACTCGTGCACTTGCCCATGATCACGGGTGCCGAGACCTTCAATGTTCAGCAGAATGCCGCAACCGACCAGACCTATTCCTTCAAATCTATTCCCGGTCTGACCGTCACGGTTTACGCCCATACCACCTTCACTCAGGAAGACGGAACCAAGCCCAACCCGTTCCCGCTCGTAGCAATCGATGTACCTGTCGATCGCTTGCCGGAGCAAATGCCCACGTCCAACTCCATGGTCATGGGCTTCATCGTAGCTTTCCAACCCGCCAACGTGGTAGCCAGCCAACCGGTAGCTGTCTCATACCCGAACACCTTGAACGCTGCTCCGGGCGCGAGCCTGCCGTTGATGACGCTCGACCCAACGCGCGGGCGCATGGTTGCTTATGGAACAGCCAGTGCGTCGGCCGATGGCACGCAAATAATCCCCAATATCGATCCCTCGACCGGCAGCGCCCAGCACCACTTCGGAATTGTGAATTTCGATTGGCACGGCTGGGCATCTCCGCCACCCAATCAGAGTAATCCTTCTCCGAACAACTGCGACCCGACCATCATGTCGTGCATTCCCCCCGCGCCGCCGCCCTGCACCTGTGGTGGGTCGAACCCTTCAGGGACAGCACAAAGCCAGGGCTCTGGTCCGTCCGGAGGCGACCCTGTTGACCTTTCTTCTGGCCTGTTCTACAAGACTGCCGTCGATCTGGCTATTTCCGGCAACCGTGGCTCCATCTCCATCCAGCGGATCTATCGCAACGGCTCCACAAACGAGGGCCCCTTCGGCCCCGGAAGCCAGATGCAGTATGGCTGGTATCTCAACACCGCCTCAGCAAATACCGCCGCTGCCATTAATTTGATTGCACCGGATGGCAATCAGTTCGTCTTCAGCCGTCAGACCAACAATACGCTCACAAATTCGTCGCAAGTCTCGCTCCAGGGGATAACGATGACGACCAATGCGGGCAATGTCGCCACGTTGCGCCTCAGGAACGGAACTGTCTGGCAGTTTCAGCCTTCCGGGTCGCTCTCGTATCTCAGTGCGATAACGGATCGAAATGGAAACACAACCGACATCACGCAGGCCGGGGTAGGCCCTGGGTTACTGCGAATCACTCAAATCACCGATCCGGTGGCGCGATCGATTCGGATGACTTATGATTCGAACGGCCATATGACAAGCGCGGTCGATCCGATCGGCAGAACCGTCGCATACACCTACAACCCATCGGGGACTCTGGCAAGCTTTACCGATGCCAACGGCGGGGTCGAGCAATATCAGTACGATTCCCAAAATCGAATTGTCAGCGAGACCGATGCACGTGGGGTCGTCCTTTTCCAGAACAAGTACGACGCGAACGGCAGAATCGTATCGCAGATTCAGCCGGATGGGGGAATAGTGAGCTTTGCCTATACACTGGTCACTCCCATGGTGCCGACGAGCCCCGTGCAATTGACAATTGCAACGGATGCGCTCGGTAATCGGATCAGCTATCGATTCAATCCGCAGGGATATCTCACGGATGTGATCGACGCTGTGGGCCAGACGAAGAACTTCCTTCGCGCGCCAGGAACGAACTTGCTGCTCCAGATTACCGGGACCGCTCAATGTTCGGTTTGCGGGCCGCCCGGCCAGGGATCTGTCAGTTACACCTATGATTCGCTGGGGAATGCGCTCACAGCCGCGGACGCGCTCGGTAACACGACAACCTACACATACGACCCAATCTTCAGCCAGGTGACTTCAATCACGGATGAGCTCGGCAATCAGTCGAAATTTTCTTATGATTCTGTCGGCAATCTGACCGCCTCCACTGACGCGAACTCCCACGCTACTACGTTTACTTATGATTCGACCGGATTGCCGCTTACAGTCACCGACCCACTCGGGAATGTCAGTAAAGTCAGCTATTCTTTCAACGGCGACCCCTTTTATTTCACAGACGCCCTTGGAAATGTTACATCGTATGGCTTCGATGAAATTTCACGTATGACAACGGTTGCAGATGCGCTTGGCAAAAAGACGATGTACACGTTCGATGCACTGGACCGCTTGCTTTCGGTGAAGGATGGCCGCGGAAGCACCACTCAATTTTCCTGGGATCCTCTGGGGAACTTACTTTCACTCATCGATCCACGGGGCAACGCAACAACATTTACGTACGACGATTTCAGCAGACTGAAGACCCGCGTCTCAGCATTGGGGAAATCGGAATCTCGTCAATATGATTTCAACGGAAACCAAACGCAGTTCACGGATCGTCGGGGACAAGTAAGCCAGTTTCAATATGATGCGCTGAATCGCCCGGTGAAAGAAACCTATCAGGATGGCGCGGTTGTCACGCGCGCCTACGACCCGTACAGCCGCCTCCTGGCGGTGAGCGATTCCGTGGGCGGGCTCTTCACCTTCGGCTACGATCTGAACGGAAGTCTCGTATCCCAGGGCGAACCCGCGGGAACAGTCAACTACACGCGAGACCAGCTACACAGAGTATCCACGAGGCAGGTTGCCGGGCAAGCCGCGGTGACATACACGTACGACCCTGCAGGCAACATGCTCGGCGCGTCCTTGCCAACGGCGGGGATCTCCTATTCATATGATGCCCGTGATCTCCCGACCACTGTATTGAGGACAAATGGCGTCGCCAGTACCTACACGTTCGACCCGCTGGGACGCGTCTTGTCGCTGACCCATTCAAAAGGAACAACGGCGATTAACACTCAAACGTACACCTACGACCAAAGCGGCAATCGCGACAGCGCGACAAACGATATCAGTCAGCCACTCATCACCCAAGCGACCGCCGCTACTGTGGACGTGGCAGATGAACTCCTTACCAACGGCCTGACCACATACACCAACGACGCAAACGGCAACCGCCTTACCGAAACTACTTCCGTCGGCAGGGTAACGTACCAGTGGGACAGCCGCAATCGTCTCTCCTCGATCATGGACGCCAGCGGCGATGTGACTTCATTTAAGTACGACTTCAGCCGCAACCTACTCGAAATCGACAAGACCGCAACTGGCTTTCCGGCGACGCAAAAACTTGTCATCGATAGCCTTACGAACGTGGCCTCACTCACTGATTCCTCCGGATTGCCGGCGTCCGTGCTGACAGGAAGGTCCGTGGATTCGCACTACGCATCAGTTGACGTGTCGGGCAACCTTGCGTTCGGAATCGGCGATCCGCTGAATAGCACCGCAGGCGTCACGAATTCCGCAGGCGCGACCGCATCGAAGCTCGATTACGAACCCTACGGCCAAGCCGCAGGTGCTGCGACGGCTTCATACCCGTTCACCTTCACGGGCCGAGTGCCGATAACTGCGACTCTTTTATATCTCCGAAATCGTTACTACGATGTGGTAGTCAACCGGTTTATTAGCGAGGATCCCATTGGGCCCCTGGCCGACGAGCCAAATTTATTCCGCTATGCCGGAGGCAATCCAACCTCCGGTTCGGACCCGTTGGGACTAATGACCGACCAACAGCGCGACCTATTAAATGCTCTGGTAAACGGCGCCAAGGCCGGCGACGAGGCCAAGAAAGCCGTGAAAGATGCGATGACGGGTTGGCGCGACATGAGATGGGGCGGAAAGCTCATGAAAGTCAACTGGTGGCCAGCAAGAGCAGCCGGAGTCTGCCTCGCAGCGTATGGCGCGAATAAGGTAAAGAATGCCTTCGACGAAGCTGGGAAGGTCGGCAACGACATAGCTAACGCAGCCAACGCGATTCACGACTCCCTATCTAGTGGGCCTATCTACAGCGATTTTGGCGATCCGATCTTCCCGTTCGGTCCTGGCCCCGGCTGACTCATATGCCAAACCCTATCCCACAACTCCCCGCTCAAGGGCCGAACCTACGGGAACTTCAATTTGATCGGCGATTCGGCGATTGCGCAACTCGAGAGATCGAGAACCCACGCCACGGAGTCGATCACCTCAATTCCACCAGCGAGGTAGAAGCAATGAAGATTGGCTCGCGAGACTTCAACCTCGCGCGAATCGCAGCCCAAGCCGCGGCTGACAGCACTCGGTCCGCCGTCCATAAACCAAACGATCGAGTGGGCGTCCGCGACCACATCCGTCATCAAAACTCGCGCGGAATATTCTTCCACATCTCGCGGCGCGGTTCGGCGATATCCTCTGTCGAAATGTCGATATCGAATTCGGCCCACCACCCATCCGGACTAACGAGAGGGCGCGTCGGCGCTTGCTCTGCGCTCAGCGAATTCGTACCCCTCATCAACTCCGACTGCTTCTCCGGGGACAACGCCCGAACCTTTTACAGCATCGCCTCTTCGATGCCCACCGCATTCTCCACTTCCCTCATACGAGCGAAACGAACATGAACCCGCGCTGGCCGCCCCTTTTTCTGGCCCTTTTATTCTCAGCGGCGCCCCTCCACGCCCAAGCCACCACGTTTCAGTACTTCTATGACGACGCCAACGAACTCTTCCGAGTCATCGATTCCACCGGCACAATGATCGAGTACATCTACGATCCCGCCGGTAACATCACCCAAATCAACCGCGCCACAGTCACGGCGAGCACGCCAATGATCCTGAACATTACCCCACTAAGCGGCTCCTGGGGAGACAAGATCACGATCATCGGACAAGGCTTCTCCCCCATAGCAGCGAACAACATCGTCCAGATCAACGGCCTGACAGTAACAGTCCTCTCCGCCACCGCGACCGAAATCGTAATCCTGATCCCGCCGAACGCCACCACCGGCCAGATCACGGTAACGGTCGGCGGTTTGACGATCACCTCAGGCCCTACGCTCATCTACACACAGGTACCGTCAGCGCTCAACTACACAACGGCCGCAATTTTCAGCGTGCAGAACGGCGTCGTTCCAGGAACAATCCCACCACCAGGTCAGAACGAAGCGCCCTTCCCGATTTTTTCAATCCAAAACGGCGCGTTACCGGGCACGAATCCGGTGGCAGGAACCAACGAAATCCCATTCCGCATTTTCTCGGTCCTGAACGGAAGTGCGCCTGGTACCACGCTCCAGGCCGGTCTGAATGAGGCCGTTTTTCCGATATTCTCGGTCAGCAACATCTCATCGAGCCTTCCGCCCGGGCTCAACGAGGCAGTTTTCCCCATCTTCTCGGTGCTGAACGGAACCGTGCCCGGCGTAACCGTCGCAGCCGGAAAGAACGAAGCTCCCTTCCGGCTCTTCTCCGTTCAGAACGGAACTATCCCCGGCGCTGTCATTCCGCCAGGCTCAAACGAAACCGATTTCCCGCTGTTCTCCGTTGGCAATAGCACTTCGAATCCGGCCCTGAGGCCGTCGCAGCCACTCACGTCGTCAACCAACCCGGCTACCCGAAGCGCGACCACGAACAAGCCGCATATCCTTCCGTCGCGGACCAGTGCCGTCGCAGGGCAGACAATTCAGGTCGCTGCCACTTTGGATAACCCCGCGCCCGGCGCGACGGTCGAATTTTTCATCAACGGCGAATCGTTCGGAACCTACGCCGCGCCCTGGAAATTTCCGCTGACGGCGCCGTACACGGCCTCGTCGCTCAGGATAAAGGCCGTAACAGATGGAGTCGCCTCGGATGAAACCCTGGTCGCCATCATACCCGAATCCGGGCTGCGGTTGCAGGGCCGAATCGTAACTGCGGACCGCGCGCCCGCGAGCAACAAATCGGTCAACCTGCTCTACAGCGGACTCCGCGCCGAACTGTTCCGTTTTGCCGCGCCACTGAACGAAATACCCGACCTGACCGGACTCACACCCGTCGCAGTTCGCGCCGTCTCCAGTCTGGATCTGCGCAACCCGAGCGGTGTCTTCGATAAAGACCCCCTGGCTACGGAAGTATCCCTGGACTTCGCCGTGCGCTTCACTGCGTCTCTCGACATCGCGCAGGACGGCGATTACGTTTTCTCGCTTCGTGGAGCGCAGGGAGTGTCACTCCGTATCGCCGGCAAGCCGGTGAGCGATGGCGGCAAGATCCATCTGGAGCGGGGACTCGCCTCGGTCGAAGCGGTTGCCTTCGCAGGCGCGGGCGCGATGGAAGTTCAGCTCCAGTGGCAACCGCCAGGTCAGTTGATGCAACCCGTACCGGATGGCGTGTTGTGGGTGCGTGAATCCGGCATCGGCGCGGTAACGGACCTGAGCGGGCAGTTTGAATTTATGGCAGTGCCCTCTTCGGTGGGGCTGGTCAAAGTGAGTGTGGGTGATGCCATATCCGAGGCGATCCCGGCAACGGCGGGAAACGTCGGCGTGTTGACGGTGGGCAAAGCAGTTCAGTGATGGATTGAGGATTCGAAAGGAACGAAAATGATCTCGAAGAAAACAGGTTTGCTGGTAATTGCGATGTCAGTGCTCGCGTTCAGCGCGGCGGCGCAGACATGGACGGGAAGCGGTTCAACGGGCGCGGACGGAGCCTTCGTCCTGACCACCAGCGATCCCCGAATCCTGAACGGCATTTTCATATTCGATCCGGTGCGCGACGGCCTGGACAAGAACGGAACGAATATCTACAACTTCACCACCATTACGATCCCGAACGGAGTGACCGTCCAGGTGCGGGCGAACAAACTGCGGACACCGGGTCCGCTGATCTGGCTCGCATCGGGCGCTGTCACGATCAACGGCATTCTGGACGTCAGCGGCAACAATGGCCACGATTCAACGGTGACGCTTTCTCTGAGATCGCCGTCGCAACCGGGCCCCGGAGGTTTCCCTGGCGGCGCAGGAGCCAAGCCGGGAGACGTGCCACAGCGTGGTTTCGGTCCAGGAAGTGGCGTTGCACCCACCGGAGCGGGAAGCAGCGGCTGCTCAGCCGGATTTGCGACCGCATGGATACCCGACGCGGACAACTATTACGGTACAACGGCTCGATGCGCTGGGGGGGGCGGCGCGTACGGAAACGGCAACGTGCAGCCCTTCATCGGCGGATCTGGCGGAAGCGGTGGGTATCCCAACGCCAGTTCCAACGTGACTGGCCCGGGCGGGGGAGCCGGAGGTGGCGCGATCAGAATCACTAGCGACGTGTCGATCACGGTGAACGGCCCGTTTGACAATAGTCAGGGAGGTTTCGCGACATGCCTCTGCGCCAATGGCGGCAACACAGGAGCCTCTGGCGTGGGTGGCAACTCCACCTCAGGCTACATCGTCGGCGGATCTGGCTCTGGCGGCTCGATTCACCTCCAGGCGCCAGTCGTTTCTATAATAAATTCCCAATTTGCAGTGACCTCCGTGTCGGCCAACGGGGGATTCGCGTCAGTGAACAGCGAGTTCGAGTACGGGTCCGCAGGCCGCATCCGCATCGATACGAATAGTTTCCAAAACACCGGAACAATCACCCCGACCCCGCTCGTCGGTCCCCTGACGAATGTCCCGCTGCCAGCCAACGTGCCGACCGTAACCGTGGTCAGCATCAACGGCACGCCGGTCCCCGCCAACCCCACCGCCGCCTACACCGTCCCCGACCTCTCGATCAACAACACCGGCAATATCCCGATCGTGATCTCCACAACCAACATCCCGAACACAACCATCAACCTCTACGTATCCACTGAGCCAGGCACGGTCGATTCCATCACGCCCGTCACCCTAACAAACGGAACCGGCAGCGCCAATATCACCCTGCCGCAAGGCGTCTCGCGCTTCGTGGTCCGCGCAACCTGGTGATTACGTTTCCCGTGTCACGGATCAGTCCACCTCGAAATAGGCATGCGCTACGCGGCGTCGCGTGCCAACCACCTGCCCCCGGAATTCCGGGGGCAGGGACCCGTCGCTCCATGACGCAGTTTCGCGTTCTTATCCGTGTTTATCCGTGGCCAAAAGATCTTATCCCCGGGTCAAAATCACTACCGGCTTCCCGTCAAACCCGGTAAACTCAAACCCCGCAAAACTCTCCGTAAAAGTCCCCACATTATCCCGCATGAACGCAATTGCGACAGCCTCGCCCAGCGCCAACCCCGCGTCCAGATCGCTCCAATAATGAATCCCTGCCCAATTCCGCGCCATGGGATGATTGAACGCGAGCTTGTTAATCTCGCCACCGATGGTCAGAGCCGCGCCCGCAAAAGGGACGAGCGATTTCCCATCGTCGCTCGCCGTTACGGCCCCGCTCACCAAAGCCGTCTCCTCGAACATCGCCTTCAATATCGTGGCGCACGCACCCGCAATAACCGCGTGCCCTGAAGGATATGACGGATGCAGAGGACAACCCTCCACAAAGGCCTGCGACAACAGTCCTCCTGTCTTCGGCATCGTCTCGGCCAACGCCTTCGAATGCAACAGATCTTCATGAATCGGGTACTTCGCCGCGCCCGACATGGAATTGTAGACCCGCCCTCCAAAGGCTTCCGGACGCACGCGCCGATGCACAGCCCACTTCTGATAGCACGCGGGCTTCAGCGCCATATTCGCCGCGCGCGCCACCCAGTCGAGCACATGCGCGCTGTTAAACGTCGTGAATCCGGTCTGAATCCGCGAAGCCTTGTACGGGTTCGTGTGGTTCAGTTGATAAGTGTTATAGTCCAGCAGCGTTTCCGGGTATTGGTTGAGAATAATCAGCGCCGCCTGCACCCACGTCTGGTACGTGTAGTCGTAATGAAAAAACTGAGTCAGATCCCGGCCGTTCCGGATGTATCGTAACTCCGGGTCGAACACTTCTTTCCGGTAAGGCGGCAATCCTGACTGAATCCCGAGCCACTCGGAATAATCCGTCATGTAATCGACGCCGGCCGCACCCGTTCGATACATCTGCTCACGAGGCGTCGAGCCGAAATAGATCTTCTGTAGTAGATATTGCGACAGATACGGGCCAGTCAGGCACCCCGGGGCAGTCCCGCGAAACAGATTGGCCACGGTTACGTTCCCATCCGAATCGCGCGGCCCGCGATAACCCGCCAGCCCGCTCAACTCAGCCGCCGCATTCTGTGCCGCGGCGGAATTCCCATACTGCGAAAACGGCACGTCACGCAAAGCCGCCTGCCAGTAAAGCTCCACCATATCCGCCGCGATTTCCGCGCTGCTGAAAGCGGGCGGCACAGGCACTCCAAATGTGCATGCATCCCCGCCTTCCAGATCGTAGGTAAATGCCGATTCGACATTCACCAGCTTACGTCCATACCCGATCGGGATCTTTTCAAAATCGGCATGGCTCTGCGTCGAGAGCGCGTGAGTCAGCGCGCCATACTGCGCAAGATCAACCTCGCCGAGTTGCGAATGATTGAAACCCTTAGTGTAAGTAGCGAACAGAGTTGGGTAGCGCGACTCGTCACCATTCGTCGCTACCGAAGCCGTCGCACGCCGACCCTGCGCGACCGCCGCCGATTGCCGCAAGCTGAGTGCCTTCGCGGCGCGACTAGTCAGCTGCGGAGCAGAGGTTTGGCCCGCCAGATGACCAGCCCCCGCCAGCCCACCTGCAGTCAGTAGAAATTTTCTGCGCGAATCGGATGACACGTTCCACTGATTCTATAACCTTTGGGGTCTTTCTCATCGGCGTCCATCGGCGCGTGTCGGCGACCATTTCCCGGTCACAAGTATTTTTACCAATATAATCAATAACATCTGCCTTCGCCCCGAAGCCGGTCATGCATAATGTCACTGTGTATGACAATCTTGGTCGATCGGATCGGTGCAACGCCGCCACTTCCGCGCGTAGCAAATATAACCAAACGAACCTGGATTTCGATAAACCAATTCGAATCAAAGCGCTGCAAGGAAATTTGCCGCGTGCCAAACCCTTGATATCAGCCACGGAAGTTTCTGTATTTCACAGCCCGACACAACGCCAGCGCATCTCCGCCTCCAAAGAAACTCGACAACCTCCATGCCAGTCACAAGTATTTTAGCAAATAGAATCAATAACATAACACTTCAGCTCCAAGCCCATCCCGCATAATGTACTCGTATGCAACTTGCAGACAAACGACACAGCATCCTGATCCTTGGGAGTCCCTCGCCTGACTCCATCACGGGGAAAATGCACCACCCGCACGCCAGGAACGCCGCTTCGATCGCAAATATTACCCGTTCTGGAAGCGCTCAACCGCCACAAAAAGCAAAAAAGTGCGAACGAACCCATTCAACTCGAACAAACCAAAGGACCCGCCCCCAAAAACGAACCCATTACAGACCCCAACGAACCCATTCTCAGCGCGAACGAACCCACTGTAGAGGCGAACGAACCCAATTGGAAACAGCCTCGATTCGCTCCTCAATGCAGCCTCGTCAGCGGCATCAGCGCTCCGTTCGCGCGGCCCTTCGGCTCAACGAAACCCCGTTTCACTGGCCCGCGTCTGAGCTACACTGAGAGTAGTCGATTATTTTTAGAGGACATGTCCGGTATGGATACAAAATTTCTGTTCATCCCGGCGGCGGGTTTAGCCCTGCTGCTCGCGGTATCGCAATCCCCCGCCCAGGCTCCGCTGCAGTCTACCGCTCCTGCCGCGACCCCTGCGAAAAAGGACACCGTCGCCAAGCCACTCACAGCCAAGCAGGTGAAGGCGAAGGAAGAAGCTCTCAAGAAGGAGTTGATGACTCCTTACAAGAAGTGGATGGACGAAGACGTCGTCTACATCATCTCCGACGAAGAGCGGAAGGCGTTCAAGCAGCTGAATACCGACGAAGAGCGCGAGCAATTCGTCGAACAGTTCTGGCTGCGTCGCGACCCCACGCCGGATACGGAAGAGAACGAATTCAAGGAAGAGCATTACCGCCGCATCGCGTATGCCAACGAGCACTTCGCGTCGGGCATCCCCGGCTGGCGGACGGACCGCGGGCGCACCTATATTGAGTACGGCCCGCCGGATGAAATCGAAGCCCACTCCTCGGGTGGCTCGTATCAGCGCCCCATGTCGGAAGGCGGCGGCGAAACCGAAACCTATCCGTTCGAGCAGTGGCGCTATCGGTATATCGATGGCGTGGGCCAGAACATCATTCTCGAATTCGTCGACAAAACCATGTCCGGCGAATACCGCATGACCATGGACCCCTCGGAGAAAGACGCGCTGCTCAATGTGCCGAACGCGGGTCTCACGCTCTATGAACAGGAAGGCCTGTCGACCAAGACCGACCGTTTCAACCGGACCGACGGCACGCACCTCGGCGTTCCCAGCCAGTACATGAACCAGAGCATGAACGAGTTCAACCGCATGTCGCAGTTCTTCAAGATGCAGGAACCGCCGGTCGTGAAGTTCAAGGATCTGGAAGCCGACGTCACCGCGCGCGTTACGTACAACCGGTTGCCCATGCAGGTCCGCGAGGATTACCTGCGGATCACGGAGAACACCGTGCTCTGCAACATCACGATTCAGTTCGAAGGCCGCGATCTGCAATTCAACGAGAAGGACGGAGTAGACAAGGCGGCGATCAATATTTTCGGCCGCGTGACCTCCATGACGCGCCGCCCGGTCACTACATTTGAGCCCACGGTCACCGTCGATGCTCCCATCGACATGTTGGAGAGTTACGTCAAACAGAAGGAGATTTACCAGCAATCGGTGCCTCTGCCTCCCGGACTCTACCGCCTCGATATTGTGGCGAAAGATGTCATGTCGGGCAACGTCAACGTCTACGAACATGCGCTCAACGTGCCGCATTTTTCCGAAGATCACCTCTCTTCGAGCAGCCTGATTCTGGCCGATCAGATCGAAAAGCTGCCAACGCGGGATATTGGCGGCACGCCGTATGCGATCGGCGATACCAAGGTCAGACCCCGGGTGGGAGAGACATTCAACATCAAGAATGATGGGAAAATGGGCGTCTATGTGCAGTTCTACAATTTTGCGCCCGAAGAAAAGACCAACAAACCCGATGGCAGCATCGAGTACATGATTAATAAGTTCGGGTCGACGGAGAATCTGTTCGACGTGACTGAGGACCTTTCGACCATACAATATGCGTCGGCGAATCAGGTCACAGTCCAGAAGCTGCTGCCGCTGAAGACGCTGGGTCCTGGCGTCTATACTCTTAAGGTTAAGGCGACGGACCGGCGCGCCAACCAGACGGTGCAACAGGAAGAGAAGTTTATTGTAAACTGACATAGGCTGGTTTTCGACGCCTGTTGGGCGAATCGGGAACCTTATGAAGAGGCGGGGCCGGAGCAGTGGAATTGGTCGGAGCCGACGTAAATATGCGCAAAGCCGCGATAGTGACGGGCACGGCTACGGGAGCCAGACGCCCCACTCATATTAGGTTTGCGCTGATCCCGCTAACCCTGTTGGCGCTCGGCAACCTGCAGGCCGGCAATCCGGTGCGTTTCGTGGGCGCTGTCAGCGGTCTGGTCACGAACTCCGGCGGCAGACCCGAGTCCGGCGCGGTCGTCTCGTTGTTCAACCAGCAGGCGCGGCTTCTGCAAAAAAGCTATACCGACCCGGCCGGCAATTTCTCCTTCGGCAACCTCTCACCCGATCTCTATTCCGTTCAGGTTTCTCTCGCTACGTTCCTCCCGGCCATGCGCGATCGCGTGCAGGTGAAGCCTGGCATGCGGAGCCTTCTCGAAGTCAACCTGTCGAAGATCTTCAGTTCCATCCAGGTGGTTTCCACCGTTCCGGTACCGGGCGGGCTGATGGGCGACGACTGGAAATGGACGTTACGCGCCGATTCGTCGCTGCGTCCCGTTCTGCGGCTGTTTCCGTCCGCCCCCGTCAGTTCGGCCTCCACTTCTCCCTCCGGCGCACGAATCGCGGCATTTCACGATTCCAGCGCACTCGTGAAGATCTCGGCCACGGACGGCGCTCTGACCGATGCGTCCGCGGATGAAGCCGATCTCGGCACGCAGTTCGCTTTCGCGACGTCGCTCTATTCCAGCAGCCAGGTTCAGGTCAGCGGCGATCTCGGCTACGCGTCCACTACCGGTCAGCCGGCGGCGGCGATCCGAACCACCTTCAGTCATGAAATCGCAGCGGGGGACACGCCCTCCGTTTCGGTCACAATGCGCCAGATGAACATGCCCTCGCGCGTAGGGCAGAGTATGCTCGGCGGCCCCACCGGCGAAGGTCAGTTGCCCACGCTGCGCACGCTGTCGATCAGCATGCACGATAAAGCTCAGTTGAGCGACGCCCTGTCGATCGTATACGGCTCGGAACTCGATACGATTACGTTTCTGAATCGCCTGCAATACTTCAGTCCCTGGGCGAGGCTCAGCTACGCTCTGCCTCGCGGCCATCTGGATATGATCTTCACGTCCGGAAATGCCCAGCCAGGGCTCGGTTCCGGCGATGGGCGCTCCGGCTTCACAAACGACGGCCTGCAGAGCGAGTTGACGGCGTTGGCGTTGATTCCCAGGCTCAGTGAGTCGAACGGGCAGGTCAAAGTGCAGCGCGGGGACGATTACGAAGTTGGTTATTCGGAAGTTGCCGGCGCGATGGAATATCGAGCCTCCGTCTATCACGAATATATCTCGAACGCGACGCTGACGATTGCCAATCCCGACTCGACCCTGTTCAGCGGCGATCTGCTGCCCTCGATGTTTACGTCAAGCGCCTTCTTCGACGCGGGTAATATTTCCAATTCGGGTTACACCCTGTCCGCGACCAGAAGCCTGAGCCCGAGCCTGAAACTGACCGTGGCTTACGGCACGCTCGGCGTGATGACTCCGGGTTCCGAAGGCGTTTCGATCACGGACGCCATGAGTCTGCGGGACGCGATGGCAACCGCCAACCGGCGCGCCGCCACCATCCGCTCCACCGGCATCATCAAACATACCGGGACTCGTTATATGGCCAGCTATCAGTATGCGGATCTTAAATCGGCTGTTCCGATGGCGTCGTTCTCCACACAGCCGGACCGGGCGGAACCCGGCCTCAACATCGCGATCCGTCAGCCGATTCCCTTCTTTTCCAGCATGCTCGGGCACGTTGAGGCCACCGCCGATATGCGCAATATTCTCGCCCAGGGATATCTGCCGCTGGCAATGGCCGACGGCCGCCAGATCCTCATCGTCAATAACCCCCGCGTCTTCCGCGGGGGACTGGCGTTTATCTTCTGAAGTTCCGGACCACAACATGAAGTACTTCGCAGCTGTTCTCATCGGGCTGGCATGCCTTTTTGCGTTGCGCCCCGCGCGCGCGCAGAAGGCCCAAAACACGCCGCCCGCGTTCACTTTCAACGGACAGGTCGCGGCCATCGTTTACCGGAATTGTTCGGCGTGTCATCGTCCCGGCGAGGCCGCTCCCTTCTCACTGCTCTCGTATCGGGATGTGGCAACGCACGGTACCCTGATCGCTGCCGCTACTTCGGCACGCATCATGCCGCCGTGGCGCGCGGAACCCGCGTCCTACGCTTATCGCGACGAGCGCAGGCTGAGCGACGCCGATATTGCAACGCTTCGCGACTGGGTGGCGCAGGGTATGCCGGAAGGCGCGGGCAAAGCGCCCGATCCGCCGCAATTTCCCTCCGGCTGGCGTCTTGGCGAGCCTGACCTCGTCGTTGAAATGCCCGCCGCTTATCATCTGAAGGCTGACGGGCCGGATGTCTATCGCAATATCGCTCTACCGCTCGGTCTGACCGAAGACAAGTGGATCACGGCGATCGAAATGCGCCCCAGCGCGCGTGCCGCGGTGCATCACGTCCTGTACTTCGCCGACCCCAACGGACGCGTCCATCTGAAAGAGAGCGAAGGAACCGAGCCCGGCTTCAGCGGTATGCGGGCGGGCGGTGCGACATTGCCTCTCGGGGGCTGGGCCGTGGGCGCGCAACCGCAGTTCTTCCCGGAAGGCCTCGCGCTGCGGCTCCCGCAGGGTTCCGATCTCGTGATCCAGTACCACTTCCACCCCACCGGCAAACCGGAAACCGAGAAATCGCTGATCGGCCTGCATTTCGCCAAACAACCGCCCAGCCGCAATCTTATCTCGATACGACTGCCGCCGGTCTATTCGTTGTTTTCCGGCCTGGACATTCCCGCGGGCGACAAAGACTTCGTGATTCGCGACTCGTACACGCTCCCCGTCGATATCGACGCGGCCGGCGTCAGCGCCCACGCCCACTACCTGGCCACGAAGATGAAGCTCACCGCGACGCTGCCCGATGGCGAAGTGAAGACGCTGCTTTCGATCGGCGACTGGAACTTCAACTGGCAGGACCAGTATTATTTCCGCGAACTGGAGCCGCTGCCGCGCGGAACAAAGCTCGATGCCGAGATCCACTGGAACAACTCTGCCGATAACCCCAACAATCCTTCCAGCCCGCCCGTGCGCATCACGTGGGGCGAGCAGTCGAAGGATGAAATGGGAGCGCTGACGCTGATTGCCGTGCCGCACCGTCAGATGGATTACCGGGTACTCCAGCGCGACGTCATGCAAAGGCGTGCGACCCTGGCGCAGCAAAAGATCTTCTCCGACCCGTCGCTGCTCACGAAGATTTCGGAGTTACTGGCGCAATGAAGCCGTTGTTGCTGTTCGCTCTCGGGGCGATCCTGCATCCCTCCATCGCGGTTCGCGATGTAGACGGTGTCCCGCGCGAGCCCTTGAAACCCCTGAAGGGGCACATCTCGGCCCTCATATTCATCACCAACGATTGCCCGATCTCCAACTACTACTCGCACGAAATCCGCCGCACTTGCGACGAATATGCGCCGCGAGGCCTCGAATGCACTCTCGTCTACACCGATCCCACGATGAAAGATGCGGACGCCGCGCGTCATGCCCGCGAATATGGCCACGGCAGCTATCCGAAGGTTGTGGATCGGGACCGTGCTCTCGTGGCAGCCACCGGCGCGACAGTCACGCCTGAGGTGGTGATGATCCGGCCGGACAGGTCAATCGCTTACCGGGGGAGAATCGACAATTATTATGTCGATCTGACAAAACCGCGCGCTCAGGTGACCGAGCACGACTGGCGCGATGCGCTGGATTCCGTGCTCGCGGGAAAGCCTGTGGCGAAACCGGAGGTTCCTGCGGTCGGCTGTTACATCCCCGACAGGAAGTTCTACCGTTGAGCTAATTGACGAGGTCGCGGTCCGACTGATCGGCGCGATTCCAGGCGAGTTCGATATTGAGCGTCACTTCCTTCTTATTGCGAACTACGGTGAAGGCAATGAGCTTCTTATTCGCCTGCCGGATGACAAAGGAGATTTCCCGCGAGTTCGCAACCGGGATTCCATTGACTTTGGTGACAATGTCGCCGGCCTTCAAACCCGCTCTCTCAGCCGGGCTCCTCAGGGTAACCGATTCCACCAGGACACCCTCCTGGACGCCAAAAAACTCAGCCAGTTGCGGCATAAGGTCGACGCAATCGAAGCCGGCCCTCGGCGCATCCACCGCCCCCATGGCAGCCGCCATGCCCGCAAGAGCGTCCGGTGACATCGGCCCTATCGGTATCACGCCTGCGGGAAATGCGGTCAGCGGCAGATCGGGAGGACGAGTGCCCAGCGTCGCCACCACGTCCTGCCTGGTTCCATTGCGCAGGATTGTCAGATTGATTTTCGCGCCAGGCGACTTGCCGATGATCGCATCCAGAACCTGTTCCTGGCTGGTCATCTTCTGGCCGTTCATTTCGACAATGACGTCGTTGACATGGATGCCCGCCTTCGCACCAGGCTCTCCTTCGGTCACGCTCGTGACGACGACGCCCGAATTGTCTTTCAGGTTCAGCGCCTTCACTTTTTCAGCATCGAGATCCTGCACACCCACGCCGAGATAGCCGGAGGAGGCCCCCTGAAGATTCGTCGAGTGAGCGCGCTGCCTCCCGTTGGTCTGCCCATAGGCCACCATAGCCAGCGCCGCCAGCACGATGCACAGCAATCCGGTCTTCTTCCACACGATCCCCATGTTCCGCATCTCGCTCACACTCTAATCGACGTTACCGCGCTCAATACGTCCCGACCGATGCCCTCAGTTGCTCCAGCAACTGGATGATCTGCGCATGAACATAAGGATTGTCCTCTTTCTGCAGCACGTTCTGCAGAACACCCACAATCGAGTCGTCGTGATGCGCGGAGAGCAGGTCGATGGCCTGCACACGGACATTCGCGTCGTCGTCCTTCTGGAGGACATTGGCCAGCGCGGTGCGAACGGACAAGTCTCCGGCAAATTGTTTCAGCCCGTCGAGGGCCTTGAGCCGAACAGCCGGGCTGGGGTCATGCTGAAGAGCGCCCAGCAAGGCCTGACGCACCTGTTCGGAATCGGCGCTGCTTCCCGACGCGTTGTCATGCAGAATCCGGATGGATTGCAGGCGCACATTCGGGTTCGAGCCGTCGGTGACGCCGCTCACCAGCAACTCCTGAATCTGCGGATCCTGGAAAGTGCCGGACACAACATGGCGGCGCGTTTCATCGACCGCGATCTGCACCTGACCGGAAGCGTTCGGCTCCACCGAGCGCACGCTCGAAAACAACGGCGCCGCCAGCGCCGCGCGCACGCCACCGAATTTCTCCGGAGTATAACGCGCGGCCACAAAGCCGAGCGCCACCAGTGCCATCGCACCCACCGGAATACGGAACGGAATATGCACACGCGAAAGATCGCGCAGGGATTCCATCGCGTTATGCCACCCGCGCCAGCCCCGGCTATGCCCCGCATCCGTCGCGATCTGCCCGCGAAGCGTGCGGCTCAGGTCCGTGCGGCATTGCACGAGTAACCCCGCATCGGCCACCGCATCGCGCTCGTCGAGCAATTCGAGAAACTTCCGGTGGCGCGCCAGTTCCATCCGGCAACTCTGACAATCCGCCAGATGCGACTCCACCGCCTCTTCCATCTCGGAAGAAACCTCCCCGTAGCAGTAATTCGGAATCTCTTGTGCAGCTTCAGTGCATTTCATACGAATGTTTCCAGACTCATTCTCATTTTCTGTGTCGCGCGAAACAGGCAGTTTTTCGCAGCCTCTTCCGTGGTGCCGATCATGTCGCCGATCGCCCGCAACCGCAGCCCTTCATAGTGCCGAAGTTCAAAAACCGTGCGCTCACGCGGGGTGAGCCCGGCCAGCGCCCGCGAAATCCCGCCCGAAAGCTCGCGGTTCCACATCTGCCGCTCGGGATCGGAATGCGCGCCTTCTTCCTTCACCTGGGAAATCCGGTCCACGGTCCCGTCCGGCGTTTCCACCGCCGTGGATTCTTCTTTCCTGACCTTGCGCCGCCTCAGGTGATCGAGGCAAATGTTCGTCACGATCCGGTAAAGCCAGGTATGAAACGAGCAATCGAACCGGAACGAATTCAGATTGCGATAGACCTTCAGGAACGCTTCCTGGTAAACGTCACGCGCTTCGTCAGGGGACCGCAGAATGTTGATGGCAATCCGCAGAACGCTCTGGTCGTACTCCCGCACCAGCCGCTCGAAAGCGTCCTGGTCGCCATTTTGGGCTGCCCGGATCAGGCCTGTTTCGTCTAAAGGCGCCGCCAATGTGGCACTCATCGTCTCCGCGGCCTGGTACATCTCGGATTCCTCCCGCACAGGGCTTCTACGAGGCGAATTATCCCGGAAAACCCGTTCCGGTATAGATCGACCTGAAATATAGACGCGCCACCCACGGAATGGTCACCACGGGAAGCCACCGCGCGCCGCGCAGCGGTGGCTTCCCGTATATCCTTGATATACAGTAGCTTATTCCCCCCGATTTGAAAACCGGGGGGAGCGCGGGAGTGGAGTGCGGGAGTGGAGTGCGGGAGTGGAGTGCGGGAGTGGAGTGCGGGAGTGGAGTGCGGGAGTGGAGTGTAGGAGTGGAGTGCGCGGGGGTGGAGTGCAGTAGTGGAGTCCAGGAGCTGAGTGCGGTTATGTGGCGTTTGTGGATCGTGAATCTTGTTGCGATTGCCGTCTTTGGTCAGGCGAGGCTGGCACCTTCTTTTGAAGTTGCCGATATCAGGGTGAACACATCCGGATCCGGCGAATCGCATGCGAATCTTTCAAAGGGCCGCCTCTCGGTTACCAATCTTCCACTGCGATTTCTCATCGCCGAGGCGTACACGATGACTTCGGACGATATTTACGGTCCTTCCTGGCTTGACGACGTCCACGTCGAGGTCATAGCGAAGGCGCCTTCGCCGGAAACTTCGGATGCGGATTTGCGGGAGATGCTGCAAACGCTGCTGAAAGACCGGATGAAGATGGTGGCGCATGTTGAGCCGCGGGAAAAGGCGGTGTGGGCGCTCACGGAATGGAAGGGGCAGCCGAAATTGACCCCATCGGAGATGCCTGCGAAACCCGAAGACTCCGATTGCGCGTGGAGCCGCGGGGTGGGGAACCGAATGGCGTGCAGGCATATGACCATGGCGGCGCTGGCACACGAATTGACCGACATTGCAGGACGTGAACTCGGCAAGCGGGTCGTGGACCAGACCGGTTTGCAGGGCGCGTGGGATTTTACTTTCGACTGGACACCCGTGGCGCAACTCCAAAACGCGGGCGGGCTGACTCTGTTCGCCGCTCTGCAGGCTCAGGCCGGGCTACAGCTCGAAAGCAGGAAGCTGCCGGTGCCGGTTGTCGTGATCGAGAGCATGGATCGCACACCCACGGAAAACTGACGCATCGGCAACGGAATGACCCTGGAACGCACCCGCGCAATCTGCCTGAAATTCCCCTCCGCCACTGAGCACATCCAGTGGAACAGCCTGGTTTTTAAGGTCTGTGGAAAGATCTTCGCCATAGCCCGGCTGGAGGGCGACGGCACGGCCCTCTCTTTCAAATGCACGCCGGAAGACTTCGCCCTGCTGACCGAGAATGAGGGTATTGTTCAGGCTCCTTATCTTGCCCGGGGACGTTGGGCGAGCCTTGTGGCGTTTGATATCCTGAGCGCAGCCGAGCTGGCTCGGCGATTGCGCGAGTCGTACGATCTGGTTGTTGCCGGCCTTCCGAAAAGGTGCGAGCCGCCGCGGGACTGAAATGCGGAACGTGATGCAAAAGGTAAATTCGCGCGTTGGCTCATACGGCGTTGCGCTCGTTTCCGTTGGTGTCGGGATCGCGCTGCCTCTGGTGACCAAACCGTTCGTGGGCCAGAGCGCTCCCTGGGTGTCCTTCATCCCCGCCGTACTGCTCAGCGCCTGGTATGGCGGCTTCGTTCCCGGCCTGTTGACTACCGGCCTGCTGGTGGTCTCCACGCTCGCGCTCGAAGACATTCTTTTCACGAGCGTTTCCAATCCGGCGGCGCGCGGCTTCGGTGGTTTCATGTTTGTGGTGGCGGCGCTTGCCGTTTGCCTGGTCATCCGGGCGATGCGAATCGCCCAGGCCGCAGCGCTTGAAGCGGCAGCGGCGGCGCGGGCGGCCGAGGCCAGAGCCCAGGCTGAACGCGACCGGCTGGACGTCATTGTCCGCGATCTTCCGGTAGGGGTCGTGATCGCCACCGAGCAGGGCAAGATAGAACTCGCCAATCCCGCCGCCATGGAAATTCACGGAGCGCGGCTTCGCCCCGGCGACGATTTGCCGCTCCGGCGGCCGATATCTATCCGGACACCGGCAGGCGAAGAGTTGAATCCGGCCAGTTGGCCGCTCGAGCGCTCCCTCAGGAATGACGAAACAATCGTCAACGAAGAGATCGATATTCGCCGGCCGGATGGAACGATCCGCGCTCTGATGATTAACTCGCGCCCGCTGCAAAACTTCACGGCGATCGCCACCTATTCGGATGTCACCTCACTGCGTGCCACGCAAAAAGCGTTGCGCGGCAGCGAAGCGAGGCTGCGCCGACTGTTCGATAGCCCGATCATCGGCGTGGTTTCCGGCGAAAACGATGTTGCGATCGAAGCGAATGACGGCTTTCTTCGCATGCTGGGATTTTCCAGGGAAGATTTGAAAAACAGGAGCATCGTCTTCTCCGCAATCACGCCCGAGGCGTTCCACGCGGTGGACGCGCGGGCAGGAGAACAACTCGCCGAGCGCGGCTTCAGCGATCCCTATGAAAAGGAATTGCTCACGGTTGACGGACGAACGGTGCCCGTGATGGTGGGCGCGATTTCATCCGAACCAGGTCTGTCGTCCCCGTGGATGGCATGGGTGCTGGACCTTTCCGAACACCGCAAACTGGAAGAACGGCTGCGGCAGGCCGCCAAAGCGGAAAGCATCGGACTGCTCGCCGGCGGCGTGGCCCATGACTTCAACAATCTGTTGACCATCATCATCGGGAATGCTTCGATGGCGAGCGTCGTGCTTCCCGAGAACAGCCCGGGCCGTCTGCAGATCGATAACGCCCTGGGCGCGGCCGAGCGAGCGGCGGACTTGACCCGTCAGCTGCTGGCGTATGCGGGCAAGGGCAGATTTGTTGTGCGGCACGCCGATATTTCCGCGGTGATCGGTGAGATTGGAACACTTTTCCGCGCCTCCGCTCCGAAGGAAGTCGAGGTTCAACTGGATCTCGCGCGCGATTTGCCTCTGGTCAACGCGGATGTCACCCAGTTGCAGCAACTGGTGATGAATCTGGTAATCAATGGCGTGGAATCGCTCGGGGACCGGGCCGGCGTGGTGCGCATCGCCACGGCTGCGGTGGAAGTGGATGAGGACTTCCTGCGGTCGGCGGATCTGGTGGAGAATCTGGCTCCCGGTAATTACGTGCTGGTGGAAGTCAGCGACGATGGATGCGGTATGGACGCCGATACCCGCCTGCGGATTTTCGACCCCTTCTTCACTACGAAGTTTACTGGCCGCGGTCTCGGCCTGGCGGCCGCGGCGGGCATCCTTCGCGCGCATCAGGGCGGAATGATCGTGCGCAGCGTGCCCGAACAGGGAAGCACCTTCCAGGTTTTTCTGCCAGCGGTGGCCCGTGCGCAGACGACGGAAGGCGCCCAGTTCAACGCAGGCGAAACTATCGCGGCGGGGTCTCTCTCGCGTTAGGCGAAATGCGGCGGGGAATCTGAAGCGGCCGACGATTGACGCCACCGGCCTGGCCCGGAAAATACCAAGCGGCCCTGTGCAAGACGATTCCTGAAGCCGAAAAGAGGGAACCAGGCCGCTCGCGCACGCAGGAGCGACGCCGCGGTCTTTCGCTCGGGCGTTGACCGTGCCCGCGTCGCCGGTTACTGCCTGAGGAACAATCTCCGCTCGTCATGCACGATTCCGGGTCGGACACGATCCCGCAGCGGGCCGCCGTCGACGTGGATGCCTTAGGGTATGGGAGGGCGGCAGCAGCCTTTCGGAGGAGCAGGACGCTGGTCAGCACCGTTTGTTACTACAATGGCGGTATCTATGTTTTTCCGCCGCAGGCGCACGAAAGTCCTGTTGAGCCTGGTAAAACACAACGGCAAGCGCGGCGCGTCCAACCGAAGAGCCTTGTATTGTGGCTTCATTGCTCTGACCTCGGCGTTTCTGGCTGCGCCCGCAACGCAAGCGCAGCCGGAGCAGCAGCCCACCGTGACGGCTGCTTCTGATCCGCGTGACGTGACGGGGATATGGCAGGGAATATGGAAGCGGGCCGACGGCGATACGCGGATAGTCGTCAAGCTCTCAAAGCCGGGACTGCCTGGAAGGCTCTACCTTGTTGACAAGCCGGGCCTGGGCATGAATCTCTATCGTTTGAAGCTGCAAGGCACGGCATTGACGTACGCAAACACAATTGAAGGGCTCAGCGCCAGCGGCAGTTACAGGGGTGAGCTCAACCCGGACGGCAACACGATTGTGGGATTTTGGACCGGGAGCGCGGGGTCGCAAGAACTCGACCTGCGGCGCATTGCAAGCGTCCCGGCATGGGAGCCTCAGGCGCCTACGCCCAACCAACTTCACCAGTACCTCGACACGTCGTTCCGCCGCAGCCTTCTCATCGGAGAGCACGCCGCGCCCTTCCACCTCGTCGCGCGGCTCGACCTCTTCGATGCCTTCAAGGACAAGGCCCATAACCCAGCCGCCCAGGCCACGCTCGACGAGCTCTGGCGGGACCCTCTGCACTGGAAGCTCAGTGTCGCCTATGGCGACGGCATTTTCACCGAGATTGACGACGGCGGAACCGCCTACACCATCGGCAATATCGCCGAGGATCCGTCCTGTTGTGATTATCCCGGCCACACTTCCGTCGAGGACGTCGTCCTTCACGCCGAAGCGGTATTGTTCAGTCCTTTCCGTCCGGCTCTGCTTTCCACCCGGCGCCTCAAGCTCGACGCGGGACTCAACTGCATTGACGCCGAGCCGGAGCTTGCCGGGGTGCCTTCCACTGTTCCGATCGCCAGTGCGGTCTATTGCCTGGACCCCAACGACCTCATCCTCCATCATGCCGAATATCCGAAGGACTCCCCTGACCTGTACGGGTTCGACCTATCTGACGTCGCTCCGTTCGACGGCAAGGACATCGCCCGCACGATCGACATCTGGCGTTACACTCTCCGCCTCGCCCGTTTGAGTGTCACCACTCTCGAGCCCGCCACGGACTTCAGCGCCCTCAGCGCGCCCGCCCCCCTCGGCGCGAAGCGGGGCACGGCCCACAGCCAGAACACTCTGCTTGCCGATGAGCTCATGCGCGGCCACCCTCTCTCTCGCCCGGATTTACAGTCCAGAATAAACAAGTCGTCCAGTGATGTCTCCGGTAAAGTCACCGGCTACAGCATCGTTGCCGACCCCGGCTCACTGATCAACCCGTCCGTCATTGAGGGGGCAATGCAGATGAAGTTCAGCCTCGGCTACCAGGGCGACCATCCCGTCCCGTTCGACTACTACCTGGTTCTCTGGTCCAGCACGCCATGAAGTCGCCAGGAAAGAATTGCCCGCGATGGCTGCTGAGGGCTATCGGCCGCGACACCCCGCCAGGATCTGAACATCAGACTAAGGCAGCGCTAACATTGAGTGGGCCGTCATGGAGTACGGATTGAGGCACTTCGCGCCAGGATATGTCGCGCTCGCCGTGGCTATAACCGCAAGCTGGGCCGCCCCGGCACAGACGCCTAGAGATCCCGCCGCAATCGTTCAGTCTCAGGAAAATCGATCCGCAGAACTTGCTGCGGTCTGGCTGGATAACAGCGACGCGCGCGTACGGGCATGGGGCGCTTACCTGGCGCAGCGAGACCATCGACGGGAACTTCTGCCCAAACTAATTCACCTGTCGGAAGCGTATCCCGCCAAGCCGGGTTCTCTGCCCGGTTCAACGGAACGAGACGATCACGACGCAATGCTGGGTGTCCTCGATGCAATCCTTCAGTTGGGCGGCAGAGTCCCTCTTGAAAAGGCGGCGATGTTGTACCCGGAATTTCCGACGCAATCGCTGATCTTTCTCAGCCACGGAGATCCGGAAGCCGACCACTTCCTCCTCGATATCTTCAGGGAGGAAAGCCAACGCACTGGAGCATGGCTCGCGGCGGGCAATATGCTGATGAACCGTAAACCGCCTGGCTTCGCCGCGGCAATTCTTGGAACCCTGACGGTCGAGGCCCATATCCGCGTCATCGATAAAGGCAGTGGCGCTGTTCCGGGCGGCGGATCGGGCGGATCGTGCTCCAGTGGCTTACCGGGGCCGAGGACGGGCTGGCCGATAGTAGGGAACTACTACACAACAGGGCGCGATCGCTACTTCCCGGGAAACGCGGGCGGCGGTTTACTTGCGAATGGCGCAGATCCGTCATTTTATGTCCGCGTTGTGGGCGCTGCGGACCCCGAAGGCTCGCGGGACGAAAGACGCTGCGACCCCAAGCCGGATCGCAACCTGCTGAGGGAACACTTTCTGGGAAGGCTTGCGGGCGAGCCACAGGGAAATGCTTCCGTCCAGTCGTCCGTGGCACAAACGATCACGTGGCAGGACGACGCACAATATCTGAGAGACCTGCGCGCTTTCGTTAACGAGCAACAAAGTCTGTTTGAAAGTCTCAGCCGGAAACTGATGGAAGCGGGGTTGCTTAGCCCTGAGGAAAGGGCCGCCGCGCGGCCATCGCTGGAGGTGCGGATTTACGATGAGCGGAGTGAACGGTCGTCAATATTGCCCGTCCTTCGCGACGCAGGAAGCGGCGTGAAGATTTCAGCAGCCGCCAGAATGCCGCCAGCACAATGAAACGTAACGAAAGCAGCGCACAAATTGCCCGTGTTTTTACGCCGCGCGCCGCCCGTGCGCTGAGAGCCATTTGTGTGGGTACTTTGCTGCTAATGGGCGTTCCTGCGATTGCTCAGCCCAGTCCTTACAGTAAGACGATATCGATATACGACCGGCCAAAACCGGCGGCACAGCAACCGACGGCGCAGGTGGCTAAGTGGATTGCCGCATTGTCGGATGAATCTTCTCGGAAGCGGGAGGCTGCCGCTCAATCCTTGTTGAAGATGGGCCCCAAAATCGAGCCGCAACTGCAATGGACGCTCGACAGGGAACCGCCGGTGGACCTGACATGGACTACGTCCGGACCGCCGCTCCATATCATGCACATGGGGCCGGGATACGCGCTGCCCAGGTACGCATACCACAGCTTGTCGGTACTGATCGATCATTTCGATGAAGAGCGGTGGGGCGGACCATCCGTCGTCACGCTTCACTACAAGGACGCCCTTCTGACGGATATCCTGCGCGACTTTGGCAATCAGATACACGTCGGCATATCGATTTCGGCTACGAGCAATGGCCTTCCGGACAAACTGCTGGATTGGGTTCCGACGGCGCGGAGGACGATCGGCGTCGATCGGATGAACTACTGGCGGGCTTTGCAGACCCTCCTGGAAGGGTTGCCTCTGAAAGTCGCGGGCCATGGAGAACTGATCCTTAGAGTAACGAACGAATACGTACCATCGGGCCCCGGCCCCCTGGCATTCGATGGACGGGATGCCGTTGCGAGCGGGTCCATGTTGATCGCGCCCTTCTTAACTGAGTCCGGGGGCAGCACGTTGCTCTTGCGGGCGCTTACTGAAGCCAGGGTGACAGGCGTGACGGACCGGGCGATCGTGCGCATCGACGCATGCACCGACGATCTTGGCCGCTCCTTGTTAAATGGAAAGACGCGCGAATTCGTTTCTCCGCCCAATGAGGATAAGCACGGCTTTGTGTACGACCCCTGGAACTGGCAAGTGGCGATCCCGCTATCGCCACTGGCGCCCGGTCGGCGGATTGGCACCATCCGGGGACACTTTGGGGTTGGTATCGCGCCGCCGATCCAATCGATGGCCCTCCCTGGCCTGATGCAGCCGGGAGTTCACTCTGTCAGCTTTGATGGAGTTGTGGTTACGGTAAAGTCGATCACACCGTCGGGGCCGTTCTTTGTGCTTCGCGGAGAAATGTCGGCGCCGGTTGACAGTCCTGACGGCAGTGCGGAGTCCCAAAGCTTACCGGATATATGGCTGGTCTATAACCTGAACCTGGGCGTTATGGACATGGCGAACGTCAATATTCGGCGAGATATTAAGTATGGTCCTGCCCGGCATGAGGGTAGAAAAGTTGTTGTAGATTGGACCATGACCACCGTTCTGGACAAGGGTCAGCCCACGACGCTGCGCTGGCAGACGCCGCAAGAGACCCGCTGGCTCATGGTGCCGTTTGAACTCCACGACATCGCTGTTTCTTCGGTCGGGATAAAATGATCCGCAGGTTCCGGAAAGGAAGGGGCTATGAAACTGAACTGGATTCTCTGGTGCTCGCTGGCGTTGATCTGCATCGTCCTGGTTTCTGACGCCAGCCTCGCTCAAAATCCACCGGCGCTTCCTCGTCACCAGCCGTATATGCCAGGTCCGAATCTGCCTGGCGTGAGCCGGGGAAAACTTGAAACCTACTGGATCGCACCGTACGTTCGCGTGTCGACTGCTTTCGGTCGACCAACAGTTGCGTGGTTCAGCAAAGACGGAAACATCCAGCGGCAAACCGAGGCCAGTGGGATTGAACCAGGATTCATTTCTGTAACGGCCCAGAAGAGCAGCGGCGAGACTATTTGGGGAGTCAATGAGGACTGGCAGATTACGCTTCCCGTTAGAGTCGGAGAATCGGGTTACATTACCTCGACGCCGGATAGCCGCGTTTTTATCGAAGAGTTTCATCCGGAATACGGGCTGATCGCGCTGAACATTTATCTTCATGGCAAGTTAACGACCACCGTAGGACCGTTCCAGCAATATAAGGCCGATCAGGTGCAATTGAGCGACGACGGCAGCGCAAGCCTGACCATATGGAAGGATGAAACCAGAACGACTGCCCAGATCATAGGGCTGGACACGAACGGTATTATTCGTTTTCGCGTAGATTGCGACGGCCTCGTCATTAACAAGGGCGTCGCTCCCGATGGATCGGGCGCGCTGCTGTCGTCCAGTTCAGGGCTCAACGAATTCACCTTCATGTGGTACACGAGCCGGGGAAAACTGCATTCCCTTGAGATCACACCGAATCCGTATCTTGTTGGCTGGATACCAAAAGCTCATCGTTCTCTCTTCTCAACGAGTGTTGGATATCAGAGTCGGCATTACCAGTTGATCGATTGGGACAAGAGCGAGAAGCTATGGGAGATTTCCGCTCCGGGAACCGGACAGATGCTGGCGGTAGGAATTACCCCGGAACTGCTTTTTTTTGAGGAGGCGGAGCTTTATAAGCCGGGATCCTGGGGCGGTGCAGACTGGGTCTTCCGTAGTGACGGCAAAGCCTGGGTGCGGACGTTCTATGCCGTCAGCGTTCAGGATGGGAGGTTGGTGGCACGCTGGCAGTCAAAAGATCCACGGAGGGTTATGGGCGAAGACCGCGACAGATTCTTGTGGCTGAACGACCGGCTTTTCTACATCACAGCCAACGAATTCACCGAACTGAATCTGGATGACGTCGCCTCGAAGAAGAACGGATGGACGATAAAGAGTGCCCCTGACGGAAAGTAGGCATGCTCCGCGATGCGTCAGCGACTGGCGACGGCCGCTTGCAAGTTCCGGTCAACTCCCATCCCGAGGGGCTGAACTCAGTTCACTCTCCAGTTCTTCAATTGTCGGCAAACTTCCCTTTAGCTTTTCGGGAAGACTCTCCGCGAGCCGATATTCGGAGATCCCGATGGGCTTGTTGATGTCGCGGAGCGCATATTCGGCGACGAACCGGTCATTCGTCTTGCAAAGGATGAGGCCAATGCTCGGCTGGTCGTCGGGGTGCCGCAGAAGGTCGTTGACCGCCGAGAGATAAAAGTTCATCTTGCCGGCGAACTCCGGCTCGAATGATCGCATCTTCAGATCGATCACGACGTAAGCGCGAAGCTTCAGGTGGTAGAAGAGGAGGTCGATGTAAAATTCCTGGTCGCCGACCGCAAGGCGGTGCTGGCTTCCGACAAAGGCGAATCCGACGCCGAGTTCGAGAAGGAACTGGCGCAGGTGGTCCAGCAGGCCGCGTTCGAGATCGCGCTCGTGGGCATCGTCGCCGAGAGTGAGAAAATCGAAGTTGTAAGGATCTTTGGTGATGTCCCGCGCGAGGTCGGATTGCGGCGCGGGCAGAGTGCGGTCGAAGTTGGCAACGGCCTTCCCCTGCCTGTGCAGTCGCCCGGACTCGATCTGGTGAACCAGAACGTTGCGGCTCCAGCCATGCTGAATGGTCGCTTTGGCGTACCAGATGCGGTCATCGGGAGTAGCAAGTTTTTCCAGGATCGCGAGATTGTGATACCAGGTGATTTGTGCAAGCACCGCTTGCACAAATGCTTCATCCGGCCAGGCCTCACCGAACGCTCGCATGTATTTCAGGTTGCGCGGGGAGAATCCTTTCATGTCGGGGAATGCTCGCTTGAGATCCGCCGCCAGACGGTCGATCACTTTCGCGCCCCAGTTTTCTCGCTGCTGCCGGTCGAGGATGTCGCGGCCGATCTGCCAGTAGAGCAGGACCAGTTCCCGATTGACGGCCATCGACGCGCGAAGCTGCGCTGTCCGAATCCGCCCCTTCAGATCGGCGAGAAACTGCCCGTAGCTGTCGGGAGCGAGTGGTTCTGGCATGGGTTTCCGGTGATCCTTCATTGTCGTTTATGGGTCTGCCGGGCGATCAACTGCCAATGCCCGTTTCCGAGGGTTCCTGAAGGCTCTTTTGGAATGCCAAAGCGTGCCTTGTTATTTACACGGCAGGTTCGGCACGCTCATAATCCGTGGGTTGAGGGTTCCTGTGCGGCAGTGTCCACCAGATTTTTCAAGGATTTATCCCGGTGACCGGTCGCTCGCGCGGGTTTTGCTAATCCGCCTCGTGTTCAATAGAAAACGACTGCCGCACGCTTCACAAAGATAAGGCCAACGGCCGAACCAGCTCCATAGCAGCTTTTTGATGTCGGATCGCTTGATCCTTCGCACCTCAGGGCTTCGGCAATCCGGGCAAATCATGCGGGTTTGAGTCTCACAAATAACTATCGCAGATCTCTTCACGGGGGAATCTGGATTTCCTCAAGGGAAATGGCCTCTGCGGGTGATTGTGTGACATATCATACAATGCGGACCGAATGAAAGTGGCTGAGCGTTTATCCGGGAAAAATGTGGTCCGCAGAGATCCAGTCCGTATTGGCCTATCGCCTATAATAGTGGCTTACCCATGCACCAAACAGCCACCGAACGCAAGGTCGACCTCGATCCACGGGAAACAGCCGAATGGATGGAAGCGCTCGACCAGATCGTGGACGCAGCGGGACCGGACCGGGTCACGTTTCTCCTCGACAAACTAGCGGAACGCGCACGCGATAACGGCGTTGAAGTTCCGATTCGCACCACCACGGATTACGTCAATACGATCCGTGTGGAGCAGGAAGTGCCGTATCCCGGCGACCGCGATCTGGAACGCCGGATCAAGAGCCTGGTGCGCTGGAATGCGATGGCGATGGTATCCCACCAGAACACGCTCGACCACGGAATTGGCGGCCACATTGCCACCTATTCGTCGCTGGCGACGCTGCTCGAAGTGGGGTTCAACCATTTCTTCCGGGGCAGCATTGACGGCCAGCCCGGCGACATGGTTTATTTTCAGGGCCACGCATCGCCCGGCGTCTACGCACGGGCATTTCTCGAAGGACGCCTCAGCGAAGAACATCTGAATAATTTCCGCCACGAGCTCCGCGACCACGCGGGGCTCTCTTCTTATCCGCACCCGTGGCTGATGAAAGATTTCTGGCAGTTTCCCACGGTATCGATGGGTCTCGGCCCCATCAATTCGATATACAACGCGCGCTTCATGCGTTATCTGGAACATCGCGGCCTGATTCCGGCCACCGACCGCAAGGTGTGGGCGTTTCTGGGCGATGGCGAGATGGATGAACCGGAATCGACCGGCGCGATCCGCATGCCCGTGTACGAAAAGCTCGACAACCTGATCTTCGTCATCAACTGCAATCTGCAGCGGCTGGATGGCCCGGTTCGCGGCAACAGCAAAGTCATTCAGGAACTGGAAGGCTCGTTCCGTGGCGCCGGCTGGAACGTGATCAAGTGCATCTGGGGCAGCGACTGGGATGCGTTGATCGCGAAGGATACCTCCGGCCGCCTGGTTCAGCTGATGAACGAATGCGTAGACGGCGAGTACCAGTCGTTCAAAGCCAAAGGCGGCGCGTATTCGCGCAAAGAGTTCTTTGGCCGCTATCCCGAAACCGCCGCGCTGGTCGAAAACATGTCGGATGAGGAACTGACGTCGCTGCATCGCGGCGGTCACGATCCCTCCAAGGTTTACAACGCTTATAAGGCGGCCGTCGATCACAAGGGCGGACCAACCGTCATCCTCGCCAAGACCGTGAAAGGCTATGGCCTGGGCGATAACTTTGAAGCCCGCAATCCCACGCATCAGAACAAGGAATTGAAAGGTGGAGACGTCGAGCATATCCGCAGCCGGTTCAAGTTATCGATCCCGGACGATTGTGCGGCTAACGTTACTCCTTATCGCCCAGCTGAATCCAGCCCGGAGATGGTCTATATGCACGAGCGCCGCCGCGTGCTCGGTGGCTATATGCCCGTGCGCAATCCGCCGCCTTCGACGACCACGGCTCCTGCCGACGATTACATCGACGAATTTCGCGGTGGCTCGGGCGAGCGCGCCATTTCCACCACGATGGCCTGCGTCGCAATTCTGACCAAGCTGATGAAGCATCCGCAGCTCGGTAAGCATGTCGTCCCGATCGTTCCCGACGAAGCCCGCACGTTCGGTATGGACGGCATGTTCCGCACCTATGGCATCTATGCCTCGGGGGGCCAGCTTTATAAGCCGCATGACGCGGACATGTTCCTTTATTACAAGGAATCGAAAGACGGCCAGATTCTGGAAGAGGGCATCACGGAGGCGGGTTCGATGGCGGAGTTCACGGCGGCCGGTACGGCGTACGCGAACTACGGAGTCGACATGATTCCGTTTTACATCTACTATTCGATGTTCGGCTTCCAGCGCGTGGGCGACCAGATCTGGGCGTTTGCGGATTCGCGCGGCAAGGGCTTCCTGCTCGGCGGGACGGCGGGACGGACCTCGCTCTCCGGCGAGGGCCTGCAGCATCAGGACGGCCACTCGGTTCTGCTCGCCAGCACCGTGCCGAACCTGGTGACTTACGATCCGGCGTTCGCGTTTGAGATCGCTGTCATCCTGCGGGACGGCATCCGGCGCATGTTCGAAAACCGCGAAGATATTTTCTACTACCTGACGCTGTACAACGAAAATTATGCACAGTTGGCGATGCCGGAAGGCGACCGCGCGAAGATCGACGAAGGCATTCTGCGCGGCATTTATCTTTTCAGGAAGAGCGAAGTTGCCAAAGCCAAAGCGACCGTGCAGTTGCTCGGCAGCGGCTCGATTCTGACCGAAGCGATCAAGGCGCAGCAGATTCTGGGCGAGAAATACGGCGTTGCGGCGGATGTCTGGAGCGTGACCAGCTACAACGAACTGCGCCGCGAGGCGCTGAACGTGGAACGCTGGAATACGATGCATCCCGCGGAGCCGGCGAAAATTCCGCACGTCCAGCAGGTGCTCGGCAGAACGGAGGGCCCGATTATTGCGGCTTCCGATTACATGAAGGCCGTGCAGGACCAGGTGTCGCCGTGGCTCGGGGGCCGAATGCTGGCGCTCGGCACGGACGGCTTCGGCCGCAGCGACAACCGGACGTTCCTGCGCGGGCATTTCGAAGTGAATGCGGCTTCGATCGCAGTGGCTGCGTTATCGCGGCTGGCGCGTGAGGGCAAGTTCGACGCGAAGAAGGCGGCGAAGGCGATCGGCGAGCTGGGAGTGAATCCGGAGAAGGCTGATCCGGCGACGGCGTAGTCTTTTCATGTGCTACAATGTAGTACATGCGGAAGACCTCGGTTCGCGAGCTCCATATCCATACCTCGGAATTGGTGCGCGAAGCTTCTGAAGGCGGCGTGATTGTGATCGAGCGCCGCGGCGAACCCGTGGCCGAGTTACGCGCGCTTACATCCCCTCTTCGCATGGCTGCGGCAAAAAAGGCGCGAATATTCAGCTCCATGGAGGAGCTATGGACCCGCATGCCGCAGACCGGCGACAGCACGAAAATGATCGAAGACGACCGGGATCGGTAACCTGGCTTTGTACTTCGACACCTGTTATATCGCAAAATTCTATTTCAACGAACCCGAGTCTTCTCTGGTCAGGGAACTCGTCCGTAGTGCGGATATCATCCACTCGTCACTGTGGGCGCTGACGGAGTTCCACGCGGTACTGCATCGTCGTCTCCGCGAAGGCATGTCCTCACGGGAGGAGGTGCGCGAGATGGCCTCACGCTTCTCAGCTCATACGGATGACGGATTGTGGCAACTCGTTCCCGTCAATGAGGCACTGTTGCGGCGGACCAGCGCTCTCGTGATTTCGGCGCCCCCGGATATCTTCCTCCGCGCTGCCGATGCCGTGCATCTCGCGACCGCGCACGAGATCGGAGCGCGCGAGGTGTGGACCGGCGACCGGCACATGCTTGTCGCCGCTTCTTATTTCGGGCTGACGGGCAGATCCGTCTGATTCCCGCGCGTTCCTCTGTCAGAGCACGCGCCGGTCGCCCGGCGCGATTTCCGCATCGTTGATACTGGCGATGCGCCGTCGCATCAGACCAGCTTCGTCGAACTCCCACAGCTCGTTGCCATAGGATCGGTACCATTGGCCGTGCTCGTCGTGCCATTCATATTCGAAAGTGACGGCGATCCGGTTTTCGTGAAAGGCCCAGAGGGTTTTCTTCAGGCGATAATCGAGTTCCTTCGCCCACTTCCGGCGGAGAAACGCCTTAATTTCCTCGCGGCCGCGAATGAATTCAGTTCGGTTGCGCCATTCGGAATCGGGCGAGTAAGTAAGCGCTACGCGCCCGGGATCGCGCGAGTTCCAGGCATCTTCGGCCAGCTGGACTTTTTTGGCGGCGGTTTCGGGAGTGAATGGCGGCACGATCGGGATTGGAGGCGTCATGAATTTCATTTTCCGGCAGACCCTTCGCTCGCGGGCGCGGATCGCCATCTGTCAATAGAATTCAAAGTCGCGCATCGGATAGTGTTTCCGATTACGCGTCCAAAGAGTAGCTCCATGCACCGCGGCCGTGGCGGCGATCAGCCCGTCGGCGATCTCTACCGCGTGACTCTTCGAGTAGCGCTTCAAGTAGCCTCCGGCGCGGCGACCCACTTCAGCGTTGACCGGCACGCAAATCAGGGCCGCAAACAGAGCTTCCAGTGCATCCTGCTCCGACGGACGGACTCCGTGCCAAAGTTCGCAGATCGACACCGGACTACAGAGCAGGGCGTGCGACGGAGACTGCAACGACCTCCAGGCATCGACGATACCCGCGTCTCTTCCCCGGAAAACCTCGATCAGAATATCCGAATCGACAAGGACGTTCATTGCTGAAGCATCTGTCTCCGGCGGCTGCCCTTGCGCAATTGTCTGATGTATCCCTCGGCCGGGCCGATGTCGTCGCGATCCTTCCATAGGCCGATGACCGCTTCCATTGCATCGCGGCGTTTTGCGACCGGATCCGAATACTTCTCGCGAAGCGCCTGCCGGGCCAGCTCGGAGACGGTAGTTCCCCGCTGGTCCGCCTGTATATGCAGAGTCTTCCAGAGATCGTCGTCGAGAAGGAGCTGAGTTCGTCTCACGATGTATAGTATACACCGCGCAGAAGCCGCTAAGTTGCAACTCCTGCTATGTGCTCACGGAGAATATCGACCAGTAAGGCCTCCGCTCGACAGGCATCCGGACCGTCCGGCAACGGAGAAGCCGCCCGCGCGTTGTCCATAAGGATGAACAATTCCTCCGCATGAGCTTTGACTCGCGAAAGCTCCCACTTGCCGCGTTTGATATCCAGCAACTCTTCGGCGTCCGGACGAAACACGCCCAACTCACCGGTACGAAGATATTCGCTCGCCATGCGCAAGAGGCGGATACAATGGGCGGCGTTCTTCGCATCGTAACCATGCTCCAAAACCAGATTCTTCCGTTTATCCCCCAGGTAGCCGAGATTCTCGCCCTTTTTCATGTACCCGCGAAGACTGGTCAACAACGCGGCATCGCTGTGAGCGGAGGCGTTCTTCGCATCGGCGCCCATCCGATCGTACCTTGCGGGAAAGTCTATGCTCGTTCCTTTGTGGTTCGGATGGATGCCACGGAAGTTCGCTTCATAAGTCAAAGCCAGGTACGCCCGGAGTTCTGCGGGATCGCGCGTTTCCATTTTTCTGAGCTGCTGACGAGCGTAACCGGAGAACGCTTCATAGACATGCTTGCCCGCGAACATGTCGCGGCCCTGCAGGATTCGGCGCGCGGGTCCGGTGAGTAACAGATAGTCCTCGGGACGCAACCACAGCAGGCTCATGACGTTCGGATTGCCCTGAAGAAGTAAAGAGAACATCTTCCGGATGTCATAAAAAACGCAGTCATACCGGCCCTCTTTGATTTCTCTGGTGCCACGGCGCGCCCACTCGTGAAGCCCCAAATAATGCCGGGGCTCACCCAGGACGACCCCCATTAGATCGACATCGTCTATTGAGTTCGGATCGGAATCCGGCACGTACATGTTGTGCGCTATCGAGCCCCGATACGCCAGCAAAAACGTGCCTTGCGGTATGAACGCACGATGCTCGGGGTTCCCGATGTCGAAAATACCGGCGTCAGACACGCTCATGATGGTCCGTCGCCAGGTCAACGCCTACCGCTCGTGCGGATCTTCGAGGTACGTATACCCGTGCAAACCCTCTTCGTAGAAACGCAGCAATCGGCCCGATTCCTCGTAGCCCATCCTGCCTTCGCGCACCGCTGCTTCCACGCTGCGCCGCAGGCTCGCAATCAGCGATTCGGTTTTGTACTGCACGTAATCCAGCACCTCGCGCACCGTATCGCCCTTGATCACTTCCTCCAGCATCACTTCGCCTTCAGGACTCAGCCGCACGTGTACCGCATTCGTATCGCCGAACAGATTGTGCAGATCGCCCAGAATTTCCTGGTATGCGCCCACCAGAAACGTCCCCAGATAGTAGTTGCCGCCCGCGTACGGATGCAGCGGTAACGTGCGCTTCACATCACGGCGGTCGATGAACTGGTCTACCTTGCCGTCCGAATCGCACGTAATATCGCCCAGTACCGCGTGTTGCGTTGGCTTCTCTTCCAGCTTGTGGATCGGCATCACCGGAAATAACTGCTTGATCGCCCAGCTGTCCGGCATGCTCTGAAACAGCGAAAAGTTACAGAAATACGTATCCGAAAGAGTCGCGTCGATCCCTTCCAGTTCTTCCGGATAAAAATCGAGGTCCCTCGCCAGCTTCTGGATCTTGCGGCAAATCGCCCAATACAAATTCTCCGCGACGCAGCGCTGGTCGAGCGGCAGGTAGCCCAGATTGAACAGATTCAGCGCCGAATCGAGCGCCTGCTGAGCATCGTGATAAGCCTCCAGCAGATTGCGCTGATTCACCGAACGGAACGTCTCCTGCAAATCGATGAGCGGCTGCTCGGGGTCGCCGGTCAGCTCCTGAGCGCCCTCTTCATCGCCCATGCCGGAAACGCCGAGCACATTGAACACGAGCACACTGTGATACGCGGCAATCGCGCGGCCGCTTTCCGTGACGATCGTGGGATGCGGCACGTTCGATTCGTCGCACACATTCTGGATGTGATACACCACGTCGTTCGCGTATTCCTGCAGCGTGTAGTTCACGCTCGATTCGAAATCCGTCTGCGAGCCGTCGTAGTCGATGCCGAGCCCACCGCCGACATCCAGGTACTGCAGGCCAGTCGCGCCGGCGCGCCACAACTCCGCGTAAATTCGCGCCGCTTCGTTCACCGCGCCCTTCACCTGCCGGATGTTCGTGATCTGGCTGCCCAGATGGAAATGCAGAAGCTGCAGGCAATCGGACATGCCCCAGAGCTTTAGCTCTTCGAGCGCGCGCATCACTTCCGTGGTGCTCAGGCCGAACTTCGACCGGTAGCCACCCGACGATTTCCAGCGACCGGAACCCCGGCTGGCAAGCTTGGCGCGAATTCCGATCATTGGCCGCACACCGACCCGCTCGGAGTACTTGGCGATCAGCGCCAGCTCCGTATACTTCTCCACGACAGGGATGATCTTGCGCCCGATCTTCTGCGCCAGCATCGCCATCTCGATGTATTCGTCGTCCTTGAAGCCGTTGCAGATAATCGGCGTGTCGTTGTCAGCCAGCGCCATCACGGCGAGCAACTCCGGCTTCGAGCCGGCTTCCAGACCGAACTTGTAGGGCTTGCCAAACTCCAGCACTTCTTCCACAACCTGGCGCTGCTGGTTCACCTTGATCGGATAAACGCAGCAATATTTACCGTTGTATTTGTGTTCGTGGATAGCCGTTTCAAACGCATCGTGCAGTTCGCCCAGCCGATGCTTCAGGATCTCCGCAAAGCGAATCAGGATCGGCAGCGAAATACCGCGCAGCACCAGGGTGTCGATCAGTTGCTTCAGATCGATCGACCGCGCGGGATCCTTTTCGGGATGCACATGCACGTGCCCGTTGTCGCCGACGGAAAAATAGCCCTTCCCCCAGCGTGTGACGTCGTACAACTCGCTGGCGTCCTGCGGTGTCCAGCGTTCTGTTGGCTCCAGCACCAAAGTGCCTTTGCGTCCGTTTTTTTCCAACTTTACGTTTTCCTCGTTCACGAAATTGACACTTTCACGCCGCAGTGCTGCCGAAACACCCGGAACTATTAGTGTCCTTCGGAATGGCCGCTGCCGCAAGAAAAATTTCGGCCACCCCTCGCGGCACGGCTCTGCGCCACCGCATGACTCCACTTTGTCACAATGGGTCTTTACCCGATCGAACCAGACCGTGCCTGACAATTCACTTGCCGACCGTCTTGACCGCGTCCGGGCGCGAATCGAACGCGCCTGCGCCCGTTCGCATCGTGCTCCCGCGTCGGTGCGTTTGCTGGCGGTAACTAAGATCTTCGGCGCCGAAACGATCCGCCAGGGCTGGGAAGCCGGATTGCGCGAATTCGGCGAAAACTACGTGCAGGAGATGGAGCGCAAGGCATCGGCCGTCGCCGATCTCGAGGGCGCGCGCTTTCACCTGATCGGTCATCTTCAGTCGAACAAAACGAAAAAGGCCGCGCAGCTGTTTTCCGCGATCGATTCACTCGATTCCGTGAAACTCGCGACTCGCCTCGACGCCGAAGCTGTGCCGCTCGACGTCATGATCGAAGTCAAGCTCTCGGAAGAGGCGGCCAAGAGCGGCGCGGAGGCTGGCACGCTTGGTGAAATTGTGGCGGCCATCCGCGCCTCGCGTCACCTGACGCTGCGAGGGCTGATGACGGTGCCTCCCTGGTCCGAAAACGCCGAGCTTTCCCGGCCTTACTTCGCGAGACTCCGCGAACTCGCCGCGGCGCACGACATTCCCGAACTCTCGATGGGGATGTCGAACGACATGGAAGTGGCGATCGAAGAAGGCGCGACGTGGGTCCGGGTCGGGACCGCCCTGTTCGGGAGCCGGAAGCCGCTGTTGGGTCAGTCGCTTTGACAATCGGCTACCATGCGCCGCCGCCTGGCGCACCGACAGGAGTTGCCGATTACGCCGCAACGCTGCTCGGGGCTTTGCGTCGATCCGCACCGGAGAATGCTCGTGTGGAGCGCGATGCCGGACGCGCCGATGTTCATATTTATCACCTCGGCAATAACCGGCTGCACGCCGATATCTACGCGCGCTCGCTTGCCGCGCCGGATATCGTAGTCGTTCACGATGCCGTGCTGCATCATTTCCTGCTGGGAGAGTTGCCGCGAGATCGGTACATCGACGAGTTCGTTTACAACTACGGCGAGTGGAGCAGACACGTCGGTGAAGATCTGTGGCATGCACGGGGCGGGTGCGGGGTGGACCCGCGCTACTTTCGGTATGCGATGTTGCGGCGCGCAGTCGCGAACGCGCGTGCGGTAATCGTTCACAATCCCGGAGCTGCTGCCATTGCCCGCGAGCATGGAGCCGGGAATATCCACGTGATCCCGCATTTTTTCGTGCCCCGTGAGATTCCCGATGCCGACGCCACGGAGCGTTTTCGTCAGCGCCTCGGCGTGGCGCCCCACGTGACGTTGTTCGGCATTTTTGGCTATCTGCGCGAAACCAAGCGCGTGCTGCCCTGCATCAATGCGTTTCGCCGACTGCATGCGGTCTGCCCGGCGACGGCGCTGCTGATCGCGGGCGAAGTTGTTTCGGGTGATCTGAGCCGACTGCTTGCGATAGAGGCCGCGCATCCGGCTATTCATCGCTTAGGGCATCTTTCCGAGGCGGATTTCGGCGTGGCGGCCGCAGCCGTCGATTGCTGCCTGAATCTGCGTTATCCGGCGGCGGGCGAAACTTCGGGAATTGCGATTCGCCTGATGGGGATGGGGAAACCGGTGATCGTGACCGAGGGGCAGGAAGCCGCCGACATTCCCGCGAGCGCGTGCCTGCGGGTGGCTGCGGGAGCGGATGAAGTAACGGCACTCATGGATCAAATGGCGCTGGTGGCGGAATTTCCCTCGGTCGGGCGGCAGATCGGATTGGAGGCGGCGCGCCATGTCGGGACCAGTCACACGCTCGAAAGCGCTGCGGGGAGGTACTGGCAAGTTATTGAATCTGTTATGGATTCGGCCGGCAGATTGACTTCCGCCCCGTAGTCGCGCTATGTTGCAGACAGTAGTTTTGTCGTCTTGTATCCCCTGAGCGGCGCGATAGCCAAGTGGTAAGGCAAGGGTCTGCAAAACCCTTATTCGTCGGTTCGATCCCGACTCGCGCCTCCAACAAAACAAAGCGGTTAGCCCTGTATTTCCATCTAAGTTAACCGATCCAACAACCGTCATAGGCCCACACAAAACTACGCTGTCTATCACGAAAGGCGGACGTAAAAGGGGACGGGAAAGCGGACGGGATGAAGATTTTTTAATCGACGAGTTTGATGCGGTGCCGACATTGTGCCAACGTCCGAAGAATGACTCGATTGGAAATCTCAGGGAATGGGGCCAATACCTGAGGGCCTAGTTGCGAAAAAGAGAAATCGCCCCGGTATCAGAGAGGCGAGCGGGCCTCCCAACCCTGAGGCGATGACAGCGCGGAAGACGGACGAGACGAGAAAAGGACGACGGACCAGGCGACGGCAATCGCGAAGATATGACTCAACGGATGCGCCACGTGCGGCAGCGATTCCGGCGAGCTCTCCAGTGAGCATCGCGGTGAGGATGCCAGAGCCGGTGAAGGGGTCGATGAAACCGAGCGCGTCGCCCGCGCGGTAGGTGACTTGGTCGGTTGGTGGGCTGAACTGTTGGGAAAAAACGAGCGGACCGGTAATAAGCCAATTCATGGTGCGTGTGAGAGGGCGCAGGCGCTCGGAGAGTCGGCCACAACGCTGGAGGAGATCGCCGGGGTGAAAGCCGAAAGAGCGGAGGGTCCGCTCTGGTGCAAGACCGCAGACGTTGGTTGCGCCGTTTTCGATGGCGCTGACTCCGACGTAGCAGTTTTGGAAAAAGTGGAGTTCCACAGCGTCGTTCACCGGCCCACTGAAGTGAGCCTTGAAACCGAAGAGACGATCACCGGCGGGGGCGACGGACCTGCGGCCAGCAGCGAGGATGACCGTGGCTCCTTGGGCTGACGCGGACCAATGCTCCCGGATCAGTTGCGCGCCAGCGCTGGCGGCGTGTTGGAGTAGGAGGCGATCAAGTTCGTGGCGGCTTAGGCCATAGGCCGGCTCGGGCAACTGATGTCGGATGACACGCGGGCCAAAACTGAGTTGCATCTCGCGCAGTATGGCGGGACGGAGCTGAAGAAAAGCCGTCTCACTGTTGGCACGGCGGAGTAGAGTCAGGATGGCAGGCGAAAGGAACTCGCCGCAGACCTTGTGCCTCGGGAAGTGGGACTTTTCAAAGATTCGGACCGGGGCCCCCTCACGCATGGCGGCGAGTGCGGCCATCACGCCAGCCGGACCTCCGCCAACAATATCGACCGCTGGCACGAAACTTCCTCCTGGGTGTCATTATTATACGGAGAGATGGAGCGTTCTTTTGAGGAGGAGATTCTGGATGGCGGCGGACTACACCCCGAGATGTTGGCGCGGGTGCACCGAGGGCTTTCCCTGACTCACAGCCTGCTGGGGAATCATGCGGCGATGCTGCGGGCGTTGAGGCGTGACGGACAGGCGGTGCGGCGAGTTCTGGATATAGGCTGTGGGCACGGTCAATTGCTGGAGAAAGTGCGGAAACAAATCGGAGCTGAAGTACTGGGAATAGACCTGCGGCCGCCTGAGGGTGGCCCCGGAGAGTTCCCGATACTGAAGCTCAACGCGGTGTGGGAGGCCTTGCCGCCAGCCGATGTGGCTGTGAGCGTTTGCCTCGCGCATCACCTGCGGGATGATGAGTTCATCGAGATGATCCGGAATGTCGGGCGAGCTTGCCGACGCTTCGTGATTCTGGACCTGGTGCGACATCGAGTGCCGCTGACGTTGTTCAGCGCAATGGCGCCACTGTGCTTGCCCAGAGTGAACATGCTGGATGGGTGTCAATCAATCCGCCGTGCGCACACGCCGGACGAATTTCGCGCATTGATCGCGCGCGCTGTGGCCAAAACCGGCGGGAGTTTTCGACACAGAGTGGCGCCTTTGTGGATTCGACAAGTGGCGGACATCCGTTACTGAATCTGCAAGGCACCGAAATGGCCGCAAAAAGGACCTTCCGCCGTATGTTCTGGCCATAGGAGATCATGCTGGATCCGGGTAAATTAAGGCTATGGTATTTCTTTTCGCAATCGCGGCTGCGGTTCCGCTCCATTTCCACTTCGACGCAACGGAGTTTGCCAACGCCGTGTATCACACGGCATGCATCACTGGACGCATCACCTGCAGCCGGGTTATCTATGAGCAGTTCTGGGATGAGAAATATCACGCGACCCAGGAGGACGAGGATCGCTTCAACGACTTCGGGAGTATTTTCGACGAACTGGAGTCGGTCGCCAAGCCGCGGAGTTTTACGCCTTTTCTTCCGAATGATCTCTCGTACATTCCTGGGCTGAACATCCGGAACCGATTGGTGGCAGCGGCGCTGGGATCGAAGTCCGCGGCGGAATTCCGCAAACGGGCGGCAGCGCTTGCGAAACCCGAACAGGCGAAGAGGTTGGCAGCCATCCTAGCCTATTTCCAGCAGCGGCTGCATCCATGGTGGGTGGCCACCGGGCAACCGATCCTAAGGGAGCAGTTTACAGGAATCGAGCGGCGAATCCGAGCGCAGCGGGCACCGGAGTTGGCTGCCGAGGTTGCTGCCTTCCTGGAAACACGGCCCAACTCTCGCGACTTCTATCTGCACGTGGTTCCCAGCCCAGAGTACGAAGGCGATGCGGGCACTGGGACGATGGTGTCAAACCAGTTCTGCCTAGAGGTGGCCCACCGTATCAGGGCCGACGATTTAGGATGGATCGCGGTTCACGAGTTTACACATTCACTGTACGAGCAGGCTCCGCAGGATCGGAAGGACGCGCTGATGCGGCAGTTCGTCGAGTCAGGAGACGCGTTGGCACACCCGTTGTACCTGTACCTTAACGAGGCTATGGCGACCGCCGTAGAATTGCTGTTGGTCGAACGGAACGGGGAGACGCTCGACGATCCCTATACCGACCTATACATTCCGCGCCTCGGCAAAGCGGTCCTGCCGCTGTTGCGCGCCGCGATGGAGGCCCGGAAGACGCTATACGATGGCTTCACCGCGCCTTATCTGGCAGCGGGGCGCGCGGCTTTGGCCGAAGATGCCGACGGGTTACAGTTCCGCTACTCGTGCGTGGCGCTGGTGGGCGACGAGGACGTCCGGAATGTTCTCCTTGATCGCCTGCCGCTACGCTATTTCGTAACGTCGCAGGAGGACTGGGGCCGGTATTCCCAACTGGATGGGATACTTATGCTGCGCTACGACGAGGTCCATCTCGACGGCGATGATGCGGAGTTGCTTGCGTTGATGCGTAAGTATCGTGGATTCGTGTACATCAGGCGGCGGGATGAGCACATGGATGTTTTTATGCTCGGCCGGAACAATGCGGCGGTGGAGGAATTGGAGAAGATGTGGGCGGAATCCAGGGAGCAGGCGCGGGAAGGCCTCATCTTCGCGATTGATTGACGTTTGCTTGGCAACGACCTCCGGCCGTGGTTCTGACTTCATTGCGCGGTCATCCGGAATGTCGACGCAATCGCCGTTAACGTCCGCCCGGATTTGGTCCAGTGCCATGCAGTTTGCATTTCGAGTAGAACAGCGCAGAATGAGGCGCAGCGCAGGGGAGGGAGATATTGCGATGAACTTTGGCCGGCGAATGGGGAAAACGGCTACGCTGCCTCGTTCGCCGCTCCTCGCGTCAACGCTTTTCAGCAGCGGCATTCTTCACACCGGACCCTTGTTTCCTGCCATCCCCGGACGCGGGGATAGCGCGCGGAATTGTCGGACCCTCCCGTCGTTACGCCCGCTCCGGATCCGCTACTTGTCGAGGACCACCTTAGCGGATGCTTCGCCCATTACCGCGAGCTTCCCATTCACAAAACGAAGCGAGGTCGGAAATCCAGTGGCACCCAATTTGACATTGAGGCCGCCCATGTTTACCCCCATGGGCCCCGGAAGATAAATGCCACCTCCGGAAGTACCCGAATCCTGGCGAGGAAACCAGATCTCGATCTTGTTGCCGGACTCATCGCTGGTTTCGGAATTGATAGGCGTGCCAACAACGGCGAACGCCTGTGGCTTGGTCATGCCCGCAACCAAGCGGCGTTCGCCGATCGCCGTTCGGATTTCCGCGGGCCACTCCGGATGCTCATCCTGAATTGGTTGCCGCGAGACGATCAAGTCGTAGGCCTTCTTGAAATCGTCGCGGCTATTAATGTCGACAAACCGAATCCAGATCTCCACATTCTTGGGTTTGACGCCCTCAGCCCACAACTCTACGATGCCGCCGCCCCTGAAGTACAGTTTTCCATAGTGAATCATGTCGTTCGGTCCGAATCCCCAATAGATTGCATTGAGGCCGCCGTTCTTTTTTTTCCCCTGGGGTGCATTAAGATTCTTGTCCCAGTCAACTCCGGTTGGTGAGACTTCCGTAACGACCTCGGCACCAACACCCATGCCGACAGTAAATCGGCAAGGGACGTTGTTCCGAAGGTACAGGGTCCCTTCTGTCATCTTCTTAATTGCCGTGCGGTCGGCCCCGGTCAGCTGCGCCATGGCCCACGGCGCAACGCAAGCGCAAAAAACAACGACTCGAACAATGTGCCTCATTATCTCGCTCCTGGCTCTGCACGGCATTAGACTCGGAGGTTCACCCCATGACGATAGCCCTGGTCCTGAGGCTAGAATCTATCATACGCTTCCGACCGGTACACGACGCTAGGACTGGGGGCTTGAACCCGGTGCTGTTACGAGAGTGTTCTTCGCATTTGTCGAAATTCAAAATTAATTCCAGACGCCAGTGCTAAACTAGCCCATGCGCGGCGGAGCCGGCCTCAGGGTGATGCGACGGTTGATATGGTGAAAGCTGGTTTTTTTTTCCTTCTCTTTGCCCTGACGCATGCGTCGCTGGCTCTGCTCTATCCTTTCAGCCTCCGCCGGTCGCTACTTGCCGCCGCCATCTACGCCACCGGTACTGCGGTCATGCTCTACCTGCTGTTCTCTCCGCGCAATCAGTGGCTGGTTGCCAATCGCTCACAGGTGAATTGCCCGGGCCGACCTTGCGTGGCTTTCACGTTTGACGACGGCCCGAGCCCTGTGGACACGCCCAGGTTGCTGGACATACTCCGGGACAAGAAGGTGACGGCCACGTTTTTTGTGGTTGGCGAGAGGGCTGACCGGAATCCCGAGATCGTGAGACGGGCATGCTTGGAAGGCCATTTGGTCGCCAACCATACCTGGTCACATCCGCTCCTGTTTTGCTTTCTAACGCCAACGCGGTTACTAGCTGAGATCGAGCGAGGCGAGGATAGCATCCAACGGATTTGCGGATATCGGCCGCGCTATTTTCGTTCGCCGGTCGGTTTGCGTCATCCGCTGTTGGGACCGGACCTGCAAAATGCGGGACTGGAGTACATCTCGTGGCGAATTCGCACATGGGATACGTTCGGCCCGAAATCCGAAGTAATCGCCGGGCGCATCCTGGACAAGGTGGCTCCCGGCGACATCATTATGCTGCATGACTATTTGAGCGGCGGAGCGCACGCTATGCTTGAGGCGCTTCCGCACGTCATTGATCAACTGAGGGACCGGGGATTCGAGTTCACGACGGTCGGATCCAGCATGTCCGCTGACATGCCAGGTGAAATAAAGAAGGCGCCATACGCGAAATGAAAATCTGCGCGCTGATTCCGGCATTTGACGAAGCCCGCTGCATCGCGAGTGTAGTGCATGGCACCAAGCGGTATGTCGAGGAGGTCGTCGTGAGCGATGACGGTTCCCGCGATGGAACGGGTGATCTCGCCAAGGCCGCAGGCGCGATCTGTCTGCGCTCGGAATCCAATCGCGGCAAGGCCCTAGCCGTGCGCGAAGGGATCGATTTCGCCTCCACCAAGGATTTTAGCCACGTGCTCACTCTCGACGGCGACGGCCAGCACTGTCCCGAAGATATTCCCGCGCTGATTGAGGCCGCAAACAATACCGGTGCCGATCTGGTGATCGGTGCGCGGTCGTTCGATCGTTCTGCCATGCCGCTTGCGCGTTATTACTCCAACACGCTCGGAAGCAGACTCGCTTCGGCGCTTGTCGGTCATGAAATTCACGACAGCCAGTGCGGATTCCGTCTGTTGCGTCTGGACAAGCTTCGGAGGGTTGCATTGCGAAGCAGGCATTACGAGTTCGAAATGGAGGTTCTAATCAAGATGTCCCGGGACGGGTGCAGCATCGCGCACGCTCCGGTGCGTACCGTGTACGAGAATGGTCTAGCGCGATCCAAGATGAGGCCCGTGCGCGACACTATACGCACTTGTCTCTGGTCCCTGGCATTTCGCTACCTTGGTGTATGACTATGAAAGCTCCGGTGACCTTGCTGTTCGTGGTTCTCGCGCTTCAGGGTGAGCTGTGCGCGCAACCGAACGATCTGCTGACGCGGATCTGGACGGGCGTTCAGCAAGCCCAAAACAAGTTCACATCTGGTTGTGGTAAGATCACCGAAACTCGCACTTCGAAGCTTTTGTTAAAGCCTCTGGTGTTCCACGGCAAGTTCTGCTTTGAGGGTATGGCCCGGTTTGCATTGGAGTATTCCGAGCCGGATTCAGTTCGTATCCGGTTCAACGGGGATTATCTGAATGTGACCGTGGGCGACGATCGTCACACCGAGATTATGAAAGTCGGGGCGAGCGTTCGGCGCACCCAGTCGTACTTCAGTAAGGAGAACTCCATCGAGAACCTGAGGAAGAACTTTGCCATCGACGTACGGGAGGACGGCCAGACTTTCGAAATGAAGCTGGTACCACGATCCGCGCGCTTCGGAGCAGCACTCAACTACCTGGTTGTGAAATTAGGAAAAGGGGATTTCCTTCCGCGGTCGCTGGAAGTCGACGGCAAGAGCGGAGTCAACAGCGTATTTCTGATCGACATCACTTCAGTCAACTCAACCATCGCGCCGGGTACGTTTGAGGTGTCCCGACCCAAATGATGGAACAGACCCAAATCGAGGAGATCATTCCCCATCGCCCGCCGTTCCTTTGGATCGACCGCGTCGAAGAACTGAAACCGGGCGTCCATTGCATCGCTTGGAAATGGATCGACCCCGAAAATCCGGCCTTCGATGGCCATTTTCCAGCCAGACCGATCCTGCCTGGGGTTTATCTGATCGAAGCAATGGCTCAGACAGCAGGCGTGATGATGGCGTCCGTGGTTCCAGCGGCTGGGACTCAGCAAGAGACCGGCGGGGTTCCGCTTCTCGCGGCTGTGAATCGGTTTAAGTTCCTCAAGCCGGTACTTCCAGGCCAAGAATTACGCATCGAAACCAGGAAGCTGACGGAGGCCGGCACCATGGCCTACATCGAGGGAACTGTGACCGCGAACGGCGAGACGGTGGCACGCGGCGAATTGTCGGTAGTCTCAGGTTAGGCTTCGGTACAAGCTATGGTTCAGAGAGCAATCAATCGGTTCCTGACGAGAGCGCGGAGCCTTGCGGCAGACCTGCTGCATGAAGGACTGGCTCCGGGACGAGCGGCCGGGGCGGTGTTTGTCGGGATCTTTATCGCTCAGGTGCCCATCTACGGGTTTCAGGCGGTGACGGCCCTCGCGCTGGCGACTTACTTCGGCCTGAACAAGCCATTGACGCTGGCGGCGACCTTCATCAATAACCCTCTGTTTCAACCGTTCCTCATAACAGCCTCGGTCGTAATAGGACATTTTCTGTTAACCGGCGAGGTGCGACCGTTCGTGCTGCCGGAACTCAGCGCGAAAGGATTGAAGGAAGGTTTTTCAGCCTGGGTGCTCGGCAGTGTAGTATTGGGGGCCATCCTGGGCGGGGTGGCCTCATTTTTCACGTACTTTATATTGTACTGGAAACAGCCAGCGGCACGGGCCGGGCGCGAGCGCGCACGCTTCGTGAACCAAATGTTCGCGAGGTGCCCCGGCGCCGACCGGGGCTTCGTGAGGTGGAAGCTGAGGCTCGACAGGATATTTGGGATACTGGCCGCGGAAAACCTGGGCTGCGGCACAGCGGTTGATCTTGGCTGCGGTTACGGTATCGCGCTCGGTATTGCGGCGTTTGAAAAACGCGACCGCCGCTTGGTGGGCTGCGACCTGGACAGGAACCGGATCGCCTGCGCTAATCAGGCATTCGCCGGGTTGAATGCCGACGTGAGGGACGGGGATGTTCGCAATTTCGATTTGCCGCGCGCCGGATTGATTTTGATTCTCGATGTTCTGCAGTATCTGACGGCCGAACAGCAACTGGCGCTGGTGGCCCGTTGCTGCGACGCGCTGGAACCAGGCGGGAAGTTCATCTTTCGGGTGCATGACCGCGAGCGCGGCATCCTTTCGCGGCTCAGCATGGCCTTTGACCGAGTGATCTTTCTGGTTGGCCGCGCGAACCAGAAACCGCTGATGCTTTCCGCATCTGAATACCGGAAGGTGCTGATCAGCGCGGGCATGCAGGTTGAGGAACGCCGTTTCCGAAATCGCCTGCCCCTGGCCCATCTTGTATTCATCACGAAGAGACCAGCGTTGGGAGCGATCGAGCCATGACAGCGAAACTGATGCGCTGCTTTAGCGGCATGGTCGTGAACTACCCATGGTTGGTTGTGGCGATTTCTCTGGTGGCGACGATTTTCCTCTACTCCCACATTGGGCACCTGCGTCTTGGCACCGATCTCACGAACATGTTCGGAAACGATGACCCTCAATGGAAGGCTGTCAGCCAAATGGGCCAAGAACTGGGGTATGGGAACCAGCTATTCGTGCTTGTGGAAGGCCCAGGCGGGGACACCGACTCATCCGAACAGATGGAGGAGATGGCGGATCGTTTGGTCACCGACATGACACAGAGTGGGGACTTCAAATATGCGCGCTGTGGATTGCGGGAAGAGGAACTGCTTAACATGGCCCGGCTCTTCGCCTGGAATTTCCCTTTCTACCTTCAGCCGGATCAATGGGCAGACGTGAAACGGCGACTGGACCCAGTCCAGATCCGCAAAACCATACACTCGGCAGGCAGCGAACTGGTCACGCCATTCTCCGCTCTGGGAACCGAATACTTTGTTGCCGACCCTCTCGGCCTGATGCAGGTGGCGGTACAGGGAGGCGGGAGGCTCTCGAACTTTGCCAGTTTCGACTTGAACTGGGGCAGCGGAAACCGCTTCTTCAGCAAAGATCATAAAGCGCTGCTGATCGTTGCAGAGCCACGCCTGCCTGCCGTGGACTTCCAATTCGCCCAGCGGGTGGTGCAATGGACGCGAGGGCATATCGCGCTGATCGGAACGGAACCGGACTTTCGGAGTTCCGGGGTTCGTGCAACTCCCGCCGGTGCCTACGTCTACTCCGATGAAGATCACAAATTCATCGAACAGAACATCCGGCTGGTTTCATTGATCTCTATCGTCGGCAATCTCTTATTGTGCCTGCTGATTTATCCGCGTTTGCCTCTGTTGTTGTTATCGCTGGTGCCCACCAGTCTCGGCATCCTCTGGACTACAGGAGTGGCGAGCTTCTACCCCGGAGAACTGAACATGATCAGCTTGTCCTTCATCGCCATTATGGCGGGACTCGGAGACGACCAGATCGTACACTTCTTCAACCGCGTGCCGCAGGAGTGGGACAAAGCGGGAACGTTGGATGTGGCCCTGGTCCGTACGTACGAAACCACTGGGTTCAGTATTTTACTCTGTATACTGACCGCTGCAACGGCGACTGCGGCACTGGCCACTGCCAGTTTTAAGGCCTTGGCGGAGTTCGGCTTCATCCTCACCGTTGGCATGGTGATGATGATGATCCACACACTCTTGACCGTGCCCGCGCTGATGCGACTGTGGTGGCGGTTCTCCAAACCGCGAGCCCCCGAAAGCATTACTTTCCGTTTCCTTCCCTTGCTGGCGCGAAAACTGGTGGATTTCGTGGGTCGGCATCCGCGGGTTGTCGCCTCGGTCTCGTTGTTTTTTTTGGGTCTGGCGTTACTGCTTTCGCCCGCGCTCAAGATGGACCGGAACATCCAGGTGACGTTGGGAGCCGACAATCCGGGAATCGCCGCCCAAAATCGCCTCTCTGCGCGGTTTGGGATTGAAGGAAGCCCGGATGTGTTCCTGATTTCCGGCAGCCAAGAAGAGGTTCTTCGGAGGAGCGAAGAATTAACGGCGCGCCTGGAAGATTACGAACGACGCGGTATCGTCAAGTCCGTCTTCTCGCCGACGAGCATTGTGCCCTCGCAGCATACTCAAACGGAGCGGGCTCTGCCGCTGGAACAGATTGACATGGTTGCGGCAGCCAGCGCAGTCGAGGAGTCAATACGGGAGCGCGGCTTCCGTTTGACACTGTTTCAGCCGTTCATCGATCGGTTGCGGGAACTGGGGCGAGGCGCTGAGCCGTTCGGTGTGGAGAAGGCTGGCGAACTCTTGCCACAGGGTTTCCTCGACAACAGTATCCGCAAAACCGGGAACGGAGCCTACGTCGCTGTTATCGCTTACTATGCCACCGATATGTACGCCACCCAGGTCGTTCCGGAATCCGAATTGACATCCTGGCGCCGCCAATTCGGCCCGTTCGTAGATTTTTCTTTCAACAAGATCAACCGCGATGTACAGGATCGCGTGTTGAAAGACGGTCGCCGGGCACTCATCTGGACGGCGGGTGGCATTATCATGATCGTTTATCTCTGCTTCCGTAGTGTCCGGGTGTCACTTCTCGTGCTCCTGCCAATCGTTTTTGCGATCGCTATGACATTCGGGCTGCTGCTGGTCTTGGGGCACCACTTCAGCTTCATGGCGATTACCGCGATTCCGCTTATTATCGGCATTGGAATCGATAACGGCATCCACCTGGTCCGGCGTTACCAAGAGAACAGCACTTGCGACATCCTGGAGATCGCTAAGGCTTCCGGAGCGGCGCTCATTCAATCGAACCTGACAACCATCGTTGGTTTTGGGGCGTTAATGGCATCAAGCTTTAAGCCGCTCGCGGAGATGGGCCTAGTTACTGCGTTAGGTGTAGTGATGGCGCTAATAGGTGCGCTCCTAGTAATTCCCAGCATATTGCTGGTGTGGCCTTTGGTCCGTAGCGAGAATTCTGTGCGGAATGCCCGCGCCTGAGCAATATCCTTATGAACGGGCGTGAGGATCAAGGCGGTGATTGAATTTCCAACCGCTCTGAGCGCAAACGGAGCGATATGTTCGCCCCCAGTGAATGTCTATTTCGCAAACACCGGTATCGTCGTTAGCGTGCCGTCGGCCGTTGCCCTTAGTCCTATTACGCTGATCTTGCCACCTGCTGGAACCACAAATTCTGCAATTCCTCGAACACCCGACGTCAACGGATAGTTGCTCGGCAGCAGGAATGACGTGTGCCCATGTGCTGGCAGGTTCAGTGTCGTCGTCTGCAGTAGTACGCCACCATCGTTGCGGAGATTTAGTGTGACGTTCGACGCGGAGGCGGAAAGGTTGGCCAATGCCACTCCAGTTGTCAGAGCATTGGTGTCATCGAACACGAGAACAAAACTGTTCGGGGCTCGGGTTTCCAGCGGTACCGAAGCTTCCTGACCAAACGTGGTCCAACGGAAAATCTCAAATCCGCTGATATTGCCGGTCGTGGTGAGTTGTGCTGAGCCACTCACCGAAGCCAAAGCATCCTGGGCCTGGGTCTCAACGACCAGCATCGCTCCGCCGGCGAGCGTACGAGTCAGCGCCGATGTAGTAGTGGTGGTCCCGGACTGGGGCAGGAGCAGTGGTACTGCAAGTGGACTCCCGCCTTCATTGAAAAAGCTCAGGGTGAACTGGGCCGACCCGATGCCCGTGTTGACTAGGTAGAAGAGGCTGGTGAACCCACCGTTGTATGTCACGTGGGCGATCGAGCCTCCGCCAGTGCCCACTGCGGCTAGAACTGGCAGGGTTGTGAGAGCGGCGCCGTTGTTGCGCAGGCCGAGCACGCTAATTTGTCCGCCAAGTGGCGTATCGAGCTCAATAGTACCGCGTTTGCCCACGGTGATCGGATACTGCTGGCTCAACAAGAATGAAGTATGGCCAAGAGAAGTGAGGTTGATCGTGGCAGTTCCGATCGGCGCCCCTGTATCGTCCCGGATTAGAACAGGGACATTAGCGGCTTGCGTGGCCACATTCGCAACCGCAACTCCTGTGACAAGCGCGGCAGTGTTGTCGAAGGCCAGAACGTACGAGCTGGCGTTACGTGTTTCTAGCGGCACGACAGCTTCCCACTTGTACGTTGGATTGCTGAAGATGCCGAAACTGCTTACGTTACCATTGGCGCTGAGCTGTCCGGACCCAGTCAAAGTCGCGGCACTATCCGGTCCCGAACTCTGAATAACCAGTTGGGAGTTGGGATTGATCGTTCGGTCGAGCACAGAAGCGATCAGAGGCCCGATACCTGATGTCGACTGAGGAAACGTCAATGGTAACGGCAGCGCCGCGCCATTATCGTCGAGGAAGGTAAATCGAGACTGAGCCGCAGAAGTCCCAAGATTAACGGCACTGATGCTAAAGTCCCAAGTACCCTCAGAGGTTACCTGGCCGAAGGAGCCAACAGCCGAGCCCGGAACCGACACCGCTGCCTGTTCTACTTCGAACGGGAGGCCGCCGACAGTAATCGTGCCGGACCGCGCACTCCCACCATTGGCCGCTGTTCGAAAGGCAATCGTTCCACTGTTGGTCCCCGTGACGGAACTCGTGATCGTGATCCAACTTGGGGCGCTGGTAGACCACGAACATCCTGTCCCTGTTGTCAGGGTGATAGTTCCATTGCCACCAGTCGCGTTGAAAGCTTGCCCACCGGGGCTTATTAGGTAGGCGCAAGAACTTGCGGTGGTCGAGAAGGTGGTCGCTCCGTCAAAATTCGGCGAATAGCTGGCAATCCTCGTTCCTAACCCCGTGGTGAGATTAACCGTCAGCACGTCACCCTCCTGCGTGAAGCCATACATTGTGCCATTGAGATACGCTAGGCCAAATACGCCGACGAAACCGGTACTCCCGATCCGGGTACCTTGACCGGTCGACGGATCGACGGAAAACAGGTCATCATACGAGGATGTATGGCTCGTCAGGTATAACCTTCCAGATGCATCAAATTCAAGATCGCCCGCAGACGAGTAGCTGCTGGTAGTGTTAACGGGAGTTGCTACACCTGTTGCGGTGTTGAGCGTAAATAATTGGGCACCTCCAGCCGCATACAGAATCCCTTGTGGACTGAACACAAGAGAATTCAAATCGGCGCCGGTTGAAGTGCCAATTCGCAGGCCTGCGCCTGTGTTTGGATTAATCCTGAAGAGAATACTGGGATTCGAGAACGAAACCCCGTAGAGCGCTCCATTAAAGGCGGCGATATCGGACATTACCTCCGGCAACGGCCCTAGCAATGTGTTCGTAGCGGTTGATAGTCCAAGCGAGTACAGGTACCCATCATTACCTGCGCCCAGGACAGTTCCTGCAGAAAGCGTTCCGTTTGCCGCCATGAAGTTAATGGAGTCTAAACCGTTCGCCGCGTATACAAGAAGTGTTTCGAGACCGTTATGAGGGGGTAAGGTAGCGGTGATTGTCTGGTCACTCCAAGACGAAACCTTCAACTGGATGGCCGCGGGGTATACCCAGACTGAGCACCCGCTGCACTGCTGGGACCCGAAGCCCGAGCCGTACAGGGTAATTGTGCCCCCGGACTGCAGAAACTGCCCGGATCCCGAGGACGATACCGGACCGACACTGAAGATTCGTGGGTCGAATTTGCAGCGAACCGTTCCATAGTAGCCTGGAGCTGGCGTGTACGGCCCGCAGTCTATTGAGCCCTGCGATGCGCTCGTTTCATGGAATGTATCGGTTCCCGTGAGGAATTCCTTAGTAAAGATCGTGCCGCTTGCACCGCCGTTATTAAGCTGCGTGGTTCCAAACGTGACATTTGTCAGGTCTGAAATCCACTGTTCGCCAGCGGTTTCCTGGCCGAAGTAAACGCCACCATACTGGGTGTTAGCGATCATCTGAAAACGTATTTTTCTGAACCGGCAAAGCGGGCCGTGGATCGATGCGGTTCAGTTTGAGACGCAGGTACTCCAGATAGTTGTCGGGCATCGGATGGACGAGAAGTTCGTCAATGACTGGCTGAAAGTAGGCAAGCGAACGGATTGGCGGTAACAGCGGCAGGTCCGCCGGGCGGACCAGTCGACGCAGGGATCCCAGTAGCAGAGCCGATTCGACGATATGCAACGGCACGCCGCGATCATGCAGGCGTCGGGCCTGCCGGTGATCCTGGAGCGCGGCCGACATGGGCGTCTCCGGCAGTTCGACGTACAACATGATGACAGCCGCCAAATAGGCTGCCGAATCGGATTCGGGCGCGGAGGCCGTCATTTCTTCCTCCGCCGGGCTGCCGTTTCCAGTTCACTTTCGCGGACCCGATAGCTTTCGCCCTCGATGACGGTAACGTCGGCGTGATGCAGCAGACGATCCAGCAGCGTAACGATACAGGTAGCGTTGGGGAAGACCTCGTTCCACTCTTTGAATGGTCTGTTGGTTGTGAGGATCACTGGCTTGTGTTCGTAGCGGCGATTGATTACTTCGTAAAGCAGGTCGGCAGCCTTGTCGTCAAAGGACAAATATCCGACTTCGTCAATGCATAAAAGTCCCACGTTGGCATAGCTGCGCAGCTTGCGGCGACGCCCTTCCGGAGTCTGACGATGCAGTTCTTCGAGCAGCGCCGGGGCGGATCGAAACAGCACTGAACTGCCCGCCAGCACGGCCGCATGACAGATGTTCTGAGCAATCATGGTTTTGCCCAGACCGTTGCGGCCCACCAGAACCAGGTTGCGCGACTCACTCAGGAAGTCGAGCGTAAGTGCACGCTCGATCACGTCGCGTTCGATTTTCGTCGGCCAGTTCCAGTCGAAGTCGGCAATGGGTTTGAAGCCTTTAATGCCGGAGAATCGAAGCCGACGCTCCATGCTGCGGCGCGAGCGCTCCTCTGTTTCGGCTCTCACGAGCTGCTCGATTAACTGCCGAGGCGACCAGCGGCTCTTGGTCGCCCGCGTCAGAAAGTCGTCCAGATCCGCGGGTATCGCCTGCAGACCGATCTGCCGGAGTTGCGCGGAGAGATTATTGTTCGGAGTCTTTGTTGCGGGCGAGTTCATCATAGGTCTCCAGATCGTGAGGTCGGACTTCGATAGCCTGTGCTTCGGGGTGACGGCTAAGGTCGACCGCCAGGGGAGCGGGGGCCGATCGCTGTTGCTTGCGCAGCAAGAACGCGACCGATGAAGCGCGCGGTGTATTCCGTTCCAGCGCTTCATTGATGGCGCGACGTAATGCGGCCGCCCCATACAGATCCAGCAGTTTGAGCAGATGCGCAGTCTGACTGCCGGCAGATTCTCCCTGTGCGAACGCAAGGTCGAGAAGCGTTTTGCTTTCTGGCGCGGCGAGTGCCAGACGACCTCCGGGAGTTGCGTCGAAAGCCTTGCGTTTCGTCTTCAGCAACGCCTGCTGATGAGCCGTATCCAGCACCAGCTGATGGCGGTCGTAAATGCGGTGATGACGAGCGATCTCCGCAGTGCCTTCCAGGATTCGCACCTGCGTGTCGGAGGCTACCAGCGTTAGTTGGCGCCCGACTGCTTCGGGAGGGATCGAGTAATCATTGAGATCGAAGCGGACATAGATTGTTTTCGCAGACCGCACCGGCAGAACGAGATCTGTCGGGAAAGGATGAGCGGGCCTGGGCAGCAGGCGCGGTTGCTCTTCGGCGAAGACCTCTGCAACGGTGCGGCTGTCGTCTCCGGGCCAGCGCCGCCGGTGCGCCACCTGATCGCGCCAGACAAGCGCCTGCCGGTTGCATTCGGCGAGCGTGGTGAAGCGGCGGCCCGCCCAGAAGGACTCGCGAACATAGCGAATAGCCCGCTCCACGCGGCCTTTCTGATTACCGGCCCGAACCTGACAGGGGCGAGGGACGAAGTGATAGTGAGCGCAGAGTTCCATGAGTCGCGGGTTGAAGTGGATCTCGTTTCCCCGCCGCTCCAGCACCGCACTGCGCAGATTGTCGTAAAGGATTACACGAGGCTGTCCGGACCAGTCCTCGAAGGCATGGACATGGCCGCGCAGAAAGTTCTCCATCGTCTGGTCGAAGAAGAACTCGAGATACAGCGCACGCGACCATGACAGCGTAGCCACGAAGCAGGACAAGGTGCGGCTGGCGCGGCCCACGGCAACCTGGCCGAAGTGAGCCCAGTCCACCTGGGCCTGTTCGGCGGGGAAGGCCTGCAGTTTCAGGAAAGGTTCGCGAGAGGGCGGGCGCAACCGGGCCACGGCGCGCCGCAACTGGATTACGCTGCCGGTGTAACCGCGCTCGCGGATCATCTGATGAAGGCGTGTGGCGCGTAGTCGCGGATACTGGTCGAGCGTCTGGCGGACGAACTCCATGTAAGGGTCGGTGATGCAGGGAAGCATCGGTTGGGTGCGGTGGAACCGGTCCGTTTCAACAGCATTGCGGACGGCATCGGGATGAACGTTCAGTTCGCGCGCAATGGTGCCGATTTTCCAGTGCTCGGCGTAAAAGTAACGGCGAATCTGCACGCGCGTTTCCGGGCTGATCATGTGTTCCTTCTTCCGCATCGCGGATATCGCGGGAATGGATCGACGAACC
>Ga0182024_10001066_pt1 | contig 71101 bp, 70 predicted proteins | sample P32metaG_FD_120480 | JGI IMG/M metagenome (GOLD analysis project Ga0182024, IMG submission 120480) | Permafrost microbial communities from Stordalen Mire, Sweden - P3-2 metaG (Illumina Assembly) | ecosystem: Environmental > Terrestrial > Soil > Wetlands > Permafrost | place: Sweden: Stordalen...
GGCCATGTTCGCATCACGCCGTTCGGGCTTTGGTAGCAGTTTGGTAGCAAATACCGAAAACACGGTAACCGATCAGCCTCGGCACAATTCCGAGAAAGATCGGTAATCGGATGATTATGAAATGCTTGGGGGAATGAGAGGATTGGTTGCGGGGGAAGGATTTGAACCTTCGACCTTTGGGTTATGAGCCCAACGAGCTACCAGACTGCTCCACCCCGCACAACCATCCTAGCGTGGTGGTACTCAATCGTCAAATCTGGTGCTCGTTTGCCCACTATCGGGCGCTGGTCGCGCGGGTTGCCAGGCGGCTGCGGATCTGATTCATCACATCCGCCGCCAGAAACGGTTTGCGAAGCACCGGGAACTCGTGTTCCTCGCAGATCGCCTCTTCCTCCGGCGGCAGCATCGAACCGGTCATCATAATGATCTGCAGATTAGGGACGATCTGCTTCAATTGCTGCGCCAGCTCGACGCCGTTTCCGTCCGGCAGCATGTAATCCAACAGCGCCGCGTTCGGCTTTCGCTTCGCCACCATTTGGCGCGCCGCGCTGGCGCTCTCCGCCGCCATCAATTCCCAACCCGACTCCGCCATCAGACGCTCCAAAAACTGCAGCAGGTCGCGATTGTCGTCCACCAGCAAAACGGTGGGATGCGCCGGCGCCGGCTCTTCCCCGTTCGACATCGCCCGCAGCGTTAACGACGCCCCACCAGGCTCGATCTCCACGCGCACCCGTGCCCCCGGCTCGATCTGGTTTTTCGCCACCAGGGTCGCAAGCGGTTGCGTGAGATTCTTATGAATCGTCCGCTTGAGCTCGCGGGCGCCGTATTCCGCGCTCGTTCCCCGCTCGATCAGCCATTGCCGCGTCTCGAACGGCACTTCTATGGCGAAGCAGCGGGTTCCCAAACGCGTGTTCACATGATTCTGCAGACCCGCGATTTCGTGATCGGTGATGGCCGAGAAGGACTCCGCGTCGAGCGGCCGGTACGTAATCACATGATCGATCCGGTTAATGAACTCGGGCGAAAATTTCTTGCGTACCGCAACCAGCGCAATGCCCTGCAGCTTCTGCGTCAGGTCCTCGCGCGTTCCAGTGACGGTGGCGGACGCAAAACCGAAATCCGGACTGATCTCCCGCATCATTTCCTTCGCGCCCAGATTGCTGGTCAGAAAAACGAGGCTCTTCTCGAAGTTGACGACCGAGTTGTCGCCCAACCGCAGCACTCCGCGGTCGAGCACGCCCAGCAACAAACGCGTGAGCGACGGCGCGGCCTTCTCGATTTCATCAAAAAGGACCAGGGACAGTCCGCACTTGTCGCTGGTGACGCTCGTAAGCTTTTGCTGCGACAGCATGGGCTGTGTTTCGCGATGCCCCAGATATCCCGGAGGAGCGCCGATCAGCTTTGCGACTTCATGTTCCATCTGGAACTCGCCGCAATCGATCTTGAGAACGTTCCGCGAGCTTCCGTGAAGCGTCTCGGCGAGCGCCTCCACCGTGCGCGTCTTGCCGGTGCCGGTGGGGCCGAGCAGCAGGAACACACCGACGGGCCGGTTCTCCGGCGCAAGGCCCGCCTGGAACATTTCGATGTACGGAACTATTACATTGATCACGTTCGGCTGGCCCACAACCTTCGACGACATGATGGATGTGAGATCCTCCGCCGGTTCCGGAATCTGTTTGCGAATTCGCGGGGTCGCCGTATTCTTTGGTCGGTCGGTCATATGCCTGGCCTAATTATACGGAATGAAAGTGGAATTACCCCTTGTGACGGACGTGATCACTCGACCGCAGACACGGCCATATCCAACATTCGCAAGGGTGACAGAGGGGGTAACGAATTATTTAGCACGGCTGTGAACGGCTTTCAGGCCAGTGCGGAAACACCCTGTTTGGGTTGGCGGACGCCGCCTTGCGCTTTACCGGTGACGGAAGGTAATCCGGCCTTTAGTCAGATCGTAGGGCGAGAGTTCCAGCGTGACTTTGTCGCCCGCCAGAACGCGAATGCGGTTGCGCCGGAGCCGGCCGGCAAGGTGCGCCAGAACGACGCGGTCGTGTTCCAGTTGAACACTGAACAGACCGCTCGGAAATTTCTCCAGTATGGTTCCGGTTACTTCTATGCTGTCTTCCTTACTCATTCCACCTCTCGAATCTGAACTTTAACCGGACTGGCCACACAAGCCCCGCGAAGCCAGTCCGGCCTCGCGGGATCAGCCCGCGATCGTTTCCACGTTGGAGGCCTGCAGACCTTTCGGCCCACTCGTCACTTCGAACTCCACGCGAGCGCCTTCATCCAGCGACTTGTAGCCGTTGGACTGAATCGCCGAAAAATGCACGAAAACATCCTCGCCCGATTCGCGCTGGATGAATCCGAAGCCCTTGGCCGCATTGAACCACTTCACTGTACCTTTCTCTCTCATTCCTAACCTCTTGAAGAATTCACAGCCGACGAGCCACCCGGAACGCCTGAGAATCGAAAACGAAAAAGGGCTGCCGCAGTTGGCACCGCGCAGCCCTGTGAATGATCTCGATTATCGACACGCGCCAGGAACTATCAGCTATGGGTTGAGTATAACCTGGCGGACGGGCACGAATGTAGCGTTCCACCCGAAGCCGCCGGATTTGCCGGCCGGAAGGAGAATTTACGGCATCGCGATTGCCTGAGGGATGTCCGGAGGTTTTCACCGATGAAGCCGTCGATTCCCATATTTGTCATAATGCTGGGCGGACTGTTTGGCGCTGTGATTACGAGTGGTTGCGCCACCAAAACGTATGTCCGCAAGCAAGTAGATCCGGTCAGCGGAAAGCTGGACCAGGTCGCCACAAAGTCCGACCAACAGGGCCAAACACTGGATCAAACCAAACAGTCGCTGGATCAAACCAAACAGTCTTTGGATCAAACACGCTCCTCTCTTGAAGAGGACGAAACCAAGCTGAGCGCAACCAATGAACGAGCCGTATCGGCGGGCAATCGGGCGGATGACGCCTCCCGAAAAGCAGACCAGGCGAATCAGGGCGTAAGCGACTTGAGAAGCGCCCTCGCCAGTACCGTCGCCAATCTGGATGACTACAAACAGGTAGCCGAAACCACCGTCAACTTCAAATTCAACAGCGACAAGCTGGGTAATGACGCGAAGATGGCGCTGGATCAAATGGTGACGGATCAGAATCACTACAAGCGATTTTTTGTTGCTGTCGAAGGGTTTACGGATAAGGTTGGCAGCGCGGACTACAATGCCGCATTGAGCCGGCGCCGCGCCGACGCCGTAGTGGAGTACCTGGTGGCACAGCACGACATCCCGATCTATCGAATTCATATGGTGGGATTGGGTGAACAAAAACCACTGGAAGACGCGCGCAATCGAGCGGCGAATGCAAAGAACCGCCGCGTCGAGGTAACTCTCTTCAGCGCCGATCAAAGCCTGGCGTTGAACAGTGGCGCGCAGCCCGCAGGCAGCGTTGGCAGCGGCCCAGCGAGTCAGTAGTAATCCGCTCCGCGTCGCGCTCCGGGTCAGAGCGGGCTTCGGCCCGCTCTCTTTTTCCGATCGTGCCTGCAATTTCTTCCCGGAGGCTCGCACCGGGAAAAATCACGTAGTGCCGTGTAAACTATAGACGATACTGTAAATGCGCGGGTGCCCACGTTCAGTGCCCGAGCCCGGCAGAATCTTACACCGATATGCATTCTTTGCCCGCCTTGCCGTCGCTGCTCGTCGCGTTTACGATGGGCCGGTTCACGCGCGGGCTTTTCGACGACACCTTCGCGGGAATCCATCAGCTCTCCTGGTTCGACTGGGCAATACTCATCCCCTACTTCGGCATCCTCGCGCTGCTGTCGGTCTACGGGCTTCATCGATTCGAGACCATCCGAACTTATTTCAAGCACCGGAAAAATGCGGTCGGCGAGCCGTCCGTCCGTTTTGACCAACTTCCCAGGGTCACCATCCAGCTGCCTCTATATAACGAGCGATACGTGCTGGAGCGGCTGATCGACGAAACGGTTAAGATCGAGTACCCGCGCGAGCTTCTGCAGATTCAGGTGCTCGACGATTCCACCGATGACAGCCACGAGTTCGCCGAAGCCATTTGCGAGAAATACAGGAATATCGGGCATCCTATCGAGTATCTTCACCGGACCAATCGCGAAGGATATAAAGCCGGAGCTTTGCAGGAAGGGCTCAAGTCGGCTACTGGTGAATTTGTCGCTGTGTTCGATGCCGATTTCATTCCTCCCACCGATTTTCTGACGCGCACGATCCACCACTTCGCGAACCCCAGCGTCGGCGTCGTGCAAACGCGCTGGAGCTATCTCAACCGCGACTTCAACTTCCTGACCGAAGTGGAAGGCCTTCTTCTCGATGGACACTTCATTCTCGAGCACGGGGCCAGATCGCGCGCCGGTTACTTCTTCAATTTCAACGGAACCGCTGGAGTATTGCGCCGGGAAATGATCGATGACGCGGGCGGTTGGCAGCACGATACGCTCACGGAAGATTCGGACCTTAGCTACAGGGCTCAGCTGAAAGGCTGGAAGTTCGTCTATCTGCCGGGGCTCGATTGCCCTTCCGAGCTGCCGGTTGAAATTCACGGTTTTCAGGTACAGCAGTTCCGCTGGGCCAAAGGCCTGACGCAGTGCGCAAAGAAGCTTTTGCCGGGTTTGTTGCGCTCGAAGATCCCCGGCCGGACCAAGATCGAGGCGATCATGCACCTCACCCCCAACATCTCCTATCCATTGATGATGGTGATTTCGGCGTTGATGCTCCCGGTCATGATCGTGCGCTTCTACATGGGAATTTGGGAAATGATTCTACTCGATTTCCCTCTGATTCTGGCGTCTTTCTTCTCGCTGTGGGCGTTTTATTTAATCGCGCAGCGGGAGTTGCATCCCAGGACGTGGAAGCGATCGATTCTGTTGCTTCCCATGTTGATGGCAGTTGGCGTTGGACTGACCCTGATCAACACCCGGGCAGTGATCGAGGCCCTTTTTGGCGTGAAAAGCGGTTTCGTGCGAACGCCCAAATACGCGATTGAAGGAACGCAGGCGAAAAGCATGGCGATGAAGAAGTACAAGCGCAAGAGCGGCTGGCTGCCGTATTTCGAACTGGCTTGTGGAAGCTACTTCCTTTATATGTGCTGGTTTGCGGTTTCGACGTCCAACTATCCGACGCTGCCCTTCCTGCTGCTGTTCGTTTGCGGATATTATTGGGCCGGATTCGGCACCCTCTATCAGGAGTATCAGGACCGGCTCCGCTACAACCGCCAGCATCGCCTGGAATTCGAAACGGCCCGTTGACGATGTAGAGCAGGCGTTTTCGCCTGCGCCCTCTCACATGCAGATCATCTCCGCTCAGTTAGTTCGTGAGGCGGCCGAACGAATCAAACCGCTCGCCCGCCGCACTCCCGTGATGACGTCCCGGAGTGTCGACGAGCGCGCCGGGCTTCAGGTGTTCCTCAAATGCGAAAATCTCCAGCGGAGCGGCGCTTTCAAGATCCGCGGCGCGTCCAATCTGATTCTTTCGCTCGCACCGAAACAACTGGAGAACGGAGTCGTGGCGTTCTCCTCGGGGAATCACGCGATAGCCACGGCGATTGCCGCGAAACACGTCGGCACGCAAGCCACGATTGTTATGCCGGAGGACGCGCCCCGAGCCAAGATGGAGGCGACCCGGACACTCGGCTCCCGCATCATTACCTACAACCGCTCGCTCGATGATCGCGAGGCGATGGCCGCTCGCGTCTTGCAGGAGACGGGCGGCACGCTCGTGCCTCCTTTCGACCATCCGATGATCATGGCGGGGCAAGGCACGACCGCGCTCGAGCTCCTCGAAGATGCGCCGGATATCGATGCTCTGGTCGTTTGCATCAGCGGCGGAGGATTGCTGGCAGGTTGCGCCACGATCGCCAAATCGATCAAGCCCGGCATACGCATTTTTGGCGTTGAGCCGGAGTTGGCCAATGATACGGCGCTATCGATGGCGGCCGGCGAACGGGTGACGATCCCGCCGCCCGAATCGATCGCCGACGGACTGCGCTCGCCGGCACCCGGCATTCTGACTTTTCCCGTGATGCAGCGTCACGTGGAACGCATTTTGCTGGTGAGCGAGGCCGAAATCCGCGCGACAGTGCGATTCCTTCTCGAACGCGTAAAGATTCTGGTCGAGCCCAGTGGAGCGGTCGCCCTCGCGGCAGTGCTCTTTGGAATGTTACCGCTGGAAATCAAGCGCGTCGGCGTGGTGCTCTCGGGCGGCAACGTCGATATCGATTTCCTGAAGACCCTGTAAACTCTACTCCGGCAGATTTTCAAGATCGGCCAGATCCTTCGCCCGCCCGGATGCTGCCTTGTTTTCACGCAGGCGGGAAAGACTGATTACCGGAAGGAGCAGTTCGTCGACCATCTCCCGCTCGGCATAGCATTCATCAAATTGAACCCCTGAAATGGAGGTAAGGATCTCCAAACGCATCGGCGGCATACCCATGCGAATCACATTATCGGGCGCCAGGAACAAATCGGGCGAGAGTGAAGCCCCTGCGAACCCGAATTCCCGTAAGGCGCCGTCGATCGCACGAGCGTTATCCACACTAACCCTGACCCAAACATCAAGATTATTGGTCGCCCTGACGTATCCGTGGATACTTACTGCGTAGCCGCCAACCAGAAGATACTCAACTCCGTGCGAGCCGAGCAACTTCAAGAATTTTTTGAAGTCCCGCGGCAGCGTAGGAATGGCCATAGAATGTCATCCGCAGGAACTCAAGCGCCCGTAGCCGTTCATCGACCGGTCGCGACAGCCAGTAGCCTGGCGAGTCATCCGGATCGGTTAGTCGGGCAACGGAAAACGACGACCGATCGACTTGAAGTTCATTGGGAGCCTGATCTGGAGCGTCACGCGCCACAATCCCCACTTTCGAATCCATAGTTCAATATTAAGCTAATGCTTCGCCTTTGGGTGCGAGTTGTCGTAAACCCGCATCAGATCGATCAGCGACACCTGCGTGTACTTCTGTGTCGTGGAGAGCCGCGCGTGCCCCAGCAGTTCCTGAATCGCCCTCAAGTCCGCGCCGTGACTAAGCAAGTCCGTCGCGAACGCATGGCGTAAGGTATGCGGATGGATGGAAGAATCCCCGGTAACGTACGTCGCGTAGAACTTTACGATGTTGCGCGCGCCGCGATCGGTCAGGCGACTGCCGCGATGATTCAGGAAGAGCGCGTGCGGCTCCGTCTCCGATTGCCGCGCTTCGAGATATGCATCCAGCGCCCCCGCCGATTTCGATCCGTAGGGAACCTGCCTCTCTTTCCGGCCCTTCCCCCGCACCCGCGCCCAGCGCTCTCTCCGGTCGAAGTCTTCGAGATTCAACCCAACCGCTTCACTGATGCGCAGCCCGCAGCCATAAAGCAACTCCAGCAGCAGGCGGTCGCGCGCGGGAAACGGCCTTTCCAGATCGTCACGGGATGCCCCATCCACCAAAGCGTTCGTTACTTCGGTGTTCGGCACGTCAGGCAACGTCCTGGGCATCCGCGGCAGGCGCAAAAGGCGGGCTGGATCGCGCTCGATTCGGTGTTCCCTCGAGAGAAATCGAAACAGCGCGCGCAGAGAGGCCAGCTTGCGCCGGATCGTCGCGGGCTTCTGATCGCGGCTGTAGAGATGTCCCAGCCATTCCCGCAGACTCAGCAGGTCGATACCGGCAAGTGCCGGCGGCGCGGCTCCCGGCGGTGAGAAGTAGTCCAGGAACTCCCGCAGATCGGCACCGTAGTTCCGCAAAGTGTGCGGGGAATCGTTGCGCCGCGACCGCTCGCCGAGGAAATCTTCGATGGCCCCGGCGAGTTCAGAAGCCGGCTCAGACATACACACCCATGTACGCTTCCAGTTTTTCGAGCGACAACCTGCAAACCGCGGTCTGACGTTCGTTCCGATCGCGTGGATTCGGATCCAGCGCGGGAAGCAGGTCGAACGCAATATTCGCCGGTTGATAATGCCGCGGATCGGCGTGCGATATGTAATGGCAAAGCGAGCCGATCGCCGTCTCGCGCGGGAACGGGCGCACCGGTTCGCCACCTGCGTACGCCGTCGCGAGCATCCCGGCTACGAGTCCCGTCGCAATCGATTCCACATACCCTTCGACCCCTGAAATCTGACCGGCGAAGAAAATGTTGGGATGCTTCCGCAGTTGGAGCGTGGCGTCCAATAGCGCCGGGGCGTTGATGTACGTGTTCCGGTGAATCTGGCCGAAGCGCAGGAATTCGGCACTCTCGAGACCAGGAATCAGGCGCAGAATTCGCTTCTGTTCGCCGAAACGAAGATGATTTTGAAACCCAACCAGGTTATAACTGTCGGCGCGCAGATTCTCCTGCCGAAGCTGCACCGCCGCATAAGGACGCCTCCCGGTGCGAGGGTCCGTCAAACCCATCGGTTTCATCGGTCCGAACCGCAAAGTGTCCCGCCCGCGGCGCGCGATCTCCTCAATCGGAAGACAGGCTTCGAAGTATGGCGTGTCGTTGTCAATAAACGACTCTGGAATATGCGACTCGACGGTTTCCGCCGCCGTCAATTCGTCTACAAAGCGTTCGTATTCCGCTTTCGATAACGGGCAATTCAGATAGTCGCCTGTGCCGTCAAGCGACTTGTCGTAGCGCGACGCTGAAAAGGCGATCGCCCGGTCTACTGTATGCCCGTCGACAATTGGACTGATGCTGTCGTAAAAAAAGAGCCGGTCGGATCCGGTGAGCTGTGCGATATATGCAGCGAGAGCGTCGCTCGTCAGAGGACCGGTCGCGACGATGGTCAATCGCCCGGGATCGATTTCCGCAATCTCTTCACGCCGAATCTCAATTCGCGGATTCGACTCGATCGCCTCGGTCACTTCCGCCGCGAACGCGACCCGATCCACTGTCAGGGCTTGTCCGCCGGGCACGCGCGATTTTTCGGCTGCGTTCAGCAGCAGCGAATCGAGCCGCCGTAATTCCTCCTTAAGCAGCCATGACGCTGAAGGGTGTTGATCGCTCTTCAGGGAATTGCTGCAGACGAGTTCGGCGAGGCGGTCGGTTTGATGGGCGTCCGTGGTCCGCACCGGCCGCATCTCATAGAGCGTGACATCCATGCCGCGGCGTGCGAGTTGCCACGCGCACTCGGTGCCCGCAAGTCCTCCGCCGATAACTGTGATGCGCGAACTCAAATTTTATTTTAGGCCGCAACTAAAGATTGTTTACGATTTTGTAAACATCGCGTTTGGAAAGACCCCGCTGGCGAGCGACGGTCTTCATCGCATCCATACGATTCACGCCGGCGCGAACGAGCGCTTCTACTGCCTCGTCGGGCGGCCTGTCGTCATGCAGCGGCTCGCTGGCCTTGGCGATCAGCACCACAAACTCGCCACGAATCGACTCCCGGGCCTCAAGCGTCGCCCGGATTTCCGCCGGCGTTCCCCGCAGCACTTCTTCGTGCAGCTTGGTCAGTTCCCGCGCAACCACGACCTCGCGTTCCCCAAGCGTCGCGGCGATGTCTTCGAGCGATTCCAGAATCCTGTGCGGCGCTTCATAGAAGATCAGCGTCGCGGGCTCATCCCGCAGCGATTCGAGCACGCGGGTGCGCTGGCCCTGTTTCGGCGGCAGGAATCCCCCGAAGTGGAATTGATCGGTGGGCAGCCCGGAAACGACCAGTCCGGCGAGCAGCGCCGACGGTCCCGGTAAAGCTTCGACGCGAATTCCCGCCTGAACGGCCGCCCGCACGATGCGGTATCCCGGATCGGACAGCAGCGGCGTTCCGGCGTCCGAAACCAGTGCGCCCGTCTCGCCCTGCTGCAGGCGTGCGACCAGGTCCTCCGTCCGGTTCGCTTCATTGTGTTCGTGATAGCTGAGGGAACGGGTTTGAATGCCGTAGTGATCGAGCAGCCGCCTGGTGGTGCGCGTATCTTCACACGCGATCCAGTCGGCCTCTTTCAAAATACGAACAGCGCGGTACGTGATGTCCTCCAGATTGCCGATGGGGGTCGAAACCACATAGAGCAAGCCGGGCATAACCCGAGTATAGTTAGTTACCTTCCGCTGCCAACCGGACTGGCGTCCACAAAACAGAGGCCGCTCCGAGCGCCATCAGCAGCGCTGCCACGCCAAAAGCGGTCACCGGCGAAACCACCGTCCAAAGCGTCCCCGTCAGCGCACTGGCGATCAGATCGCCTCCACCATTGACAACGCCCAACGTCCCATATACCGTTCCGCGTTCATCCGCGTCAGTCAACTCGGGCGGGATTGCCCCTTCCAGCGTGTCCTTCGCGGCCGCGAAAACGCCCGACACAACAAACACTACAGCCAGAACGGGGAACGCCGCCGAACTCCGCATGAAAAGGAGCGCCGTAGCCCCCGCTGCCAGCGCTCCACAGAAATAGCCGCCGGCAAGAAGCGGCAGTTTGGCGACGCGATCCGCCCATGCGCCGATCGGAAATGATGCGCCCGCATAAACGATATTCCGGATCACATACAGCAGCGCCGCAAGTTGCGCCGCTCGGACCGGCCCATGCGCGGACCGAAGCAACGTCGCCGCTGCAAGTGTCAGCAGCGTTGGCGAAAAGTCCCCCGCTCCGAATACCCCGACGGCCACGAGGAATCGCCGGAACGCGCGGGGCAACTTCCGGATCGACGCAACCAGTCTCATCCCCGGGCGCGGCTGCCGGGGAGTTTCCCTCACCATGAGCGCGAAGGCCAGAGGCGCGGCAAGGCCCGGGATCAGCGAGAGAAGGAAGATCGTGCGGAACGGCCTGTCTGCGTTCGCATTTGGAAACGCAATCGGCAGAAACGAGAGCAGCGCCACTCCCGCCAGCGGCCCGATGATCGCGCCGACCGTGTCGCCTGCACGATGAAATCCGAACGCCCGCCCGCGCACCTCCGGGTCTACCGACTCCGAGAGCATGGCGTCGCGAAGAGATCCGCGAATCCCTTTGCCGAACCAACTCACGACGCGTCCCAGCAGTATCGGAATCCACGAGACCGCCGCCGAAAAGATGGAGAGGCCCGTTCCGGTGAACAGATATCCCAGGACGATCATCCATTTGCGATGACCGAGTTTGTCCGAATACCAGCCGGAGAAAAGTTTCAGGAAGCTGGAAAAGGCGTCCGACGCGCCCTCGATCCAACCCAAAGCCGCCGCGGCCACGTGAATGACCGGCAGGAATCCCGGCAGCACCGCGAGCACCATTTCATAGCAGGCGTCGGAGAGCATGCTCGTGATCGTCATGCCCCAGACGTTCCGGTTCAGCCAGCGCGGCATACATCCCCACCGGTGAGGTTCAACCGTGTCGCCTCGATCAATTCCTCCCAACTGAGAGCGTACCCGACCGCGCGCTTCACTTCTGAGATCCTTCGAGGCCGCAGTTGCGAAATCCTCGCGATAAGCTTGCGTTTCGGAATGGTTGGCAGGTTGTCGCAATTGGCAACCTACTTCTTCGGCAGCCTGCGCGGAACCTCGATGGGAATGTGCCGGATCGTTGTCGTGATCTCGGACGTCTCACACTTTCCACTCCTCCGCTGACGACCAGTCGTCGGCATCGGCTGCGGCTTCGGGTTGACGAAGGTATGCCTCGCGAATCTGCTCGTACTCCTGCCTGCGAATCGCTTCTTTCACCGCCTGCCGGACAAACTCCTCCCGCCGAAGTTTCGCGGCCTTAGCTATTCTATTCAGCGATCTCAGGGTCGCGTCATCGAGCAGGATCAATATGGATGGCATGTCACTTCGTCTATATCATCCCAAGGTATCGATCGTGGGGGAGAGATTTTACAACCTTTCGAACCCGTTCCGGGGATCGGGCTATATCCCCTGCTACAATCGAATTGCAACTGAGTTGCTGATATGCTGCAGACTTTCGTGATCACTTTGCGCGAGGGAGTCGAGGCCGCGCTGGTGATCGCCATCGCGGTCGCTTACCTCCGAAAAACGGGCCGGCTGGATTTGATGCCCGCAGTCTACCGGGCTCTTATAAGTGCCGTAATTGCTTGCTTTTTAGCCGCTTGGGGATTCACAAAAATCGATCTGAACGACGACGCCTACGAAGGGTGGACACTTCTGGTCAGCGCCGCTTTTGTCTTCTCGATGGTCCTCTGGATGAACCGCCACGGCGCGAAGCTGAAAGGCGAAATTGAAACTCGTTTGCAAAATGACTCCACTGGCGGCAGCGGCAGTTGGGGCGTCTTCCTCTTCGTGTTCCTGATGATTTTTCGCGAAGGCGTTGAGACCGTCCTCATGCTCTATGGCGTGATCCGGCTCGATACGTCCAGCATCCTTGAAGCCCTCGGCGGAGTTCTCGGCATCGGCTTGGCTGTTCTGTTCGGCATCAGCTTCGTGCGCGGGACGATTCGCGTCAACCTGAAGCAGTTTTTTCAGATGACCACCGCCATTCTGATGGTTGTCGTGGTGCAACTCGCCATCACCGGATTACACGAGCTGTCCGAAAGCCAGATTCTGCCTGCCAGCAGCCGCGAAATGGCGATTGTCGGACCCGTGGTCAAGAACGACACGTTTTTCTTCATAACGATCCTCGCGCTCGCTGCTGCCATGATGCTGCTGGAATGGCGCAAGCGGCGCGCTCCCCGCACGGAAGGGCTGGCGGGAGCGGCGCTGCGTAAAGTGCAATGGTCGGCCCGGCGCGAACGCTTGTGGATGACCGCGTCGTGCGCCGCATCCTGCGTTTTCATTCTCCTGATCACGGCCGAGTTCATTTATGCGCGCCAGTCGACGGCGCTCTCGGCATCCGTGCCGGTGGCGCTCGACAATGGCGCAGTCCGAATCCCGGTAGCCTCCGTGAGCGATGGCATTCTGCATCGTTTCGAATTACAGGACGATGGCGTGGGCGTCCGGTTCATCGTTATCGAAAAGGCCGACCATACGCTGGCGACTGCGTTCGATGCCTGTGAGATCTGCGGCACCCAAGGCTATTATCAAAAGGGTCCGGAAGTGATTTGCCGGAATTGCGGCTCGGAAATCGTGATATCGACGATCGGCGCCAAAGGCGGTTGCAACCCGATTCCATTGAAGTCGCATGTGGACGGCACGACGCTCGTAATCGATGCCGATGCTCTGGAAACCGGCATACGGAAGTTTCGGAAATGATTCTCCGCTTTATCAAGGAATCGATTACGCGCGCGCCCCGGCGCAAAGCCCTCATCATCGCCGCAATCGCGATGGGTTCCGCCGTAGCCACGGCCATGCTCGGCGTCATGCTGGACATCGGCGACAAAATTAATCGCGAGCTGCGCGCTGAGGGCGCAAATATCGTCGTCACTCCGCGTGCGGCGGAGCTGACCGGAGGCGTGGGGTCCATCAACGCCAGCGCAGCGAATGCCGCCAATTACATCCCGGAATCCCAAGTTCCGAATATCAAAAAGATCTTCTGGGGCCTGAACATCACCGGATTTTCACCGTCGCTTGCCGCTCAGGATGGCGCATTGCAGGTCCAGGGAGTCTGGTTCCAGCATCCTTATAAAACACCCCAAGGCGAAACGCAAACCACCGGCATCGGCAAAGTGAATCCGGCCTGGCAGATCGTACAGGGCCGCTGGACCCCGGATGTAAACAACGAATGCGTCGTGGGTGCGAGCGCCGCCCGCCGCTACGGCTGGAAACCGGGCGCTGTCATCACGGTTTTCGGATCGCCGTTCAAAGTCGCGGGCATTCTCTCGACCGGCGATGAGGCCGACGACCGGGTTTTCGTCCCTCTCGAGCGCCTGCAGCAGCTCACCGGGCGCCCCGGGCAGGTGGACCAAATCGATGTCGCCGCGCTCACCAAGCCGGAAGACGACTTTGCGCGCAAAGACCCGAAGACCATGACCGCCAAAGAGTACGAGCGCTGGAGTTGCGCCAACTACGCCACGTCCATTGCGGACGAGATCGAGCATGCGCTGCCCGGCACACAGGCTCGCCTTGTTCGCAAGGTGGCGGATTCCGAAGGAAAGATTCTATCGAGCGTCGGTGGTCTGATGGGGATGATTACGCTGGTAGCTTTGTTCTCCGCCGGCCTGACCGTCTGGAGCCTCACCGCAACCACGATGATGGAGCGGCGCGGCGAGGTCGCGATCATGCAGGCGATCGGGGCGACGCGGGGGCTGGTCGCGACTCTCTTCGGCCTTGAGATCGCGCTGGTGGGCCTCGTCGGTGGAGTGATGGGCGCAGTCGCGGGCGTTTGGCTGGCGCATTACGTTGGCGCTTCAGTCTTTCACGACGCTATCGAAGTGGCGTGGATTCTTCCCTGGTTGATCGTATTCTCCGCGATGGTAATCGCCCTCGCGGGAGCAAGTCAGCCGCTGTACCGAACGCTGCGAATGGAACCCGCGGACATTCTTCGCGAAGGTGTCTGAGCCCGATGTTCTTCCGCTTCGTAATTCGCGCCCTGCAGTATCGCAAGCAGAGACTCTGGCTCTCCTTCTCCGCTTTGGCCATCGCGGCTGCCCTGGCCACGGTTCTCTTCGGAATCTACGGAACCGTTGAACGCCGAATGCGCGACGAGTTTCGCAGCTATGGCGCTAACGTCGTCGCGGTGCCGGTCGGCGGAAGGACCGTGCCTCTGGAGCTCGTGGCGGCAGCGGAAAAACTGGGAGCAGTTGCCGCGCCCTTTCTTGTCACATCCGCCAACGGAATGGTGGTTTCGGGGTTCGTCCCGGCGAAGACAACCGCTTTGACTTCGTACTGGCACGTTCAGGGAAGCCGCGCCATTGGACCGGGCGAATGCCTGGCAGGGGAACTCCTTGCCGCCCGCTTGCATGTCGGAGTCGGCTCGCGGACTCCCCTGTGCATCGTCAAAGGAATCGTCTCCACCGGCGGCGCGGAAGATCGGGAACTCCTCGTGAACTTCGACACCGCCGCAACGCTGGCAGGTATCCACGACAGCGCGAGTCTGATCGAGATTCGCGCGCCCGGTGACCAGGTCGAAACCGTCCGCGCCACCCTCGCGCAGCAATTCCCGGCCGCGGACATACGCACCATCGTCGCCGTCGCCGCGACCGAGTCGAGTGTCGTGCGCAAGATTCGCGCGTCACTCTTCCTGCTGACTCTGATCATCCTCGCCATCACCACTCTCTGCGTCACCAGCAACTTCAGCGAGATGGTGATCGAACGTTCCAGGGAAATCGGCATTCTTAAAGCCATCGGCGCGATTGAGCGCAGGATCGCCGCGCTTTTCATTTCCGAATCCGCGGCTCTCGCGCTGGCCGCAACCGTCGTCGGATACGCTGCCGGGTTATTCGCGGCTGCGGCTATCGGCCGTGAGGTTTTCGGCGGAATATTCCGACTGCAGGCCAGCTGGCTCGTCTTCGCCGGAGTCGCGGGAGTTATGCTGATCGTGGCGGCCACCGCAACCGCGATAGCCGCATCGCGCATCTGGACCATCCAGCCCGCGATCATCCTGAGGGGCGAATGAGTTCATTCATCGAGCTGATCGATGTCCGAAAGGCGTATGGCAGCGGCGCCACCGCCGTCCATGCGGTCGACGGCATCAGTCTCACGGCCAACCACGGCGAGTGGATCGCCATCATGGGGCCATCGGGATCGGGCAAGACCACGCTGCTGAACCTCATCGGCTGCCTCGACCAGGCGACGAGCGGCGCACTGCGCATTGACGGCACCGATACTGCGCAACTTCGAAGCGCGGATCTGGCACGTTTTCGCAGCGAGACGGTCGGCTTTGTGTTCCAGCAGTTCCATCTGGTCCCGCACCTTACCGCAATTGAGAACGTGATGCTCGCGCAGTTCTTCCACAGCATGACCGACGAGAGCGGCGCCATGCAGGCCCTGAAGCAGGTTGGCATGGAGGATCGCGCGGCGCATCTGCCGTCGCAGCTTTCCGGCGGCGAACAACAGCGGGTCGCCATTGCACGAGCGCTGGTGAACGACCCGAAGATCATCCTCGCCGACGAGCCCACCGGCAACCTCGACGCCGAAAACCAGCACATCGTCTTCAAACTCCTGAGTGATCTCCACGCTTCGGGCCGCACTATTGTGATGGTGACGCACGATGAGAACGCGGGCCGCCTCGCCGATCGCCGCATCAATCTGGATCACGGCCGCATCAAAGAGACATTGATATTCACCGCCGAGGAAAATCAGGACTTCGACGAAGTGCTTGAGCACCTGTGGACTCGCCAGGAGTCCCGCGAACACATGGAATCGCACGATTTTACCGAAATGCAGTGGCGCAGGCTCATCGCTACATTGACGCGAATCGGACTAGTTACGATCAGGGACGGCCAGGAGCGATTCACGGCTGCCGGTGAAGAGCGCGCCCGCAATGTTATTCGCCGCCATCGTCTCGCGGAGCGCCTGTTCATGGACGTCCTTTCGATCCGCGATGAAATCGAAATCGAGTCGAGCGCCTGCAAGTTCGAACACATTCTCAGTCCGGACGTGACGGACCGTATCTGCACGCTGCTGGGCCATCCGCTCGCGTGTCCGCATGGAAGCCCGATCCCACAAGGCGATTGCTGCGCCGAGAAACGCGTGCTCGACAATTCCGAGATCGCAACCGTCCTCAGCGGCATCAAATCCATGTGAGCCGGTACATGCGGCTTCAGCCGCGTTTCCGCCATCTGATACGCTCAGAAATTAATCTACATGCATAAAGTTGTAATTATTGGTTCTGGCTGTGCGGGAAATACGGCCGCCATTTACACAGCGCGAGCGGGCCTCGAGCCCATCGTTGTGAAAGGCCACGAGGTAGGCGGCCAGCTTTCGCTCACCACCGAGGTCGAAAATTTCCCCGGCTTTCCGGAAGGCATCAATGGCCCCGATCTCATCGAGAACATGAAGAAGCAGGCGGAACGCTTCGGCGCCGTATACCGCGATGGAGAACTGCTGGAAGCCGATCTCTCGAAGCGCCCTTTCCGCCTGAACCTCGCCGGCGAGTGGGTCGAAACCCGCATACTCATCGTGGCTTCGGGCGCCAAAGCTCGCTGGCTCGACCTGCCCTCCGAGCAGAAGCTGATCGGCCACGGCGTGAGTTCCTGCGCCACTTGCGACGGCTTTTTTTATCGCGAGAAGAAGATCATGGTTGTGGGCGGCGGCGATTCCGCAATGGAGGAAGCCAACTTCCTGACGCGCTTCGGCCGCGAGGTCGCGCTGGTGCATCGCCGCGACGCGTTCCGAGCCTCGAAGATTATGCTGGAGCGCGCACGCGCCAATCCGAAAATCGAATTTGTGATGAATACCGCCGTCGAGGACGTGTTCGACGTTAAGCAAAACATCGTCACGGGCGTCCGGCTGCGCAATCTCGTTACCGGCGAAACATGGGAACGGGATGTCGACGGGCTGTTCGTCGCCATCGGCCATATTCCGAATACGAAGGTATTCAAAGGCCAACTCGACCTCGATCCCGACGGTTACCTGCTCTCGCATGGCGGCGCACGCACCAACATTCCCGGCGTGTTCCATGCGGGCGACGTCCAGGATCGCGTGTACCGCCAGGCGATCACGGCCGCCGGCGCGGGCTGCATGGCTGCCATTGAAGCTGAACGTATGCTGGAAGCGGAGGGACACTGACATGCCGCCTGACAACAGAATCGAAAGACTGAAACCTGCAGGCGCTCCCACGCCGCGCGGCCCGTACACCCCTGCGGTGCGCGCGGGTGATTTCATTTTTCTTTCCGGTCAGGTTCCGATCGATCCCGCGACGGACAAGATGTCACCCGGCGATATCAAGCATGAAACCCGTCTGACGCTGAACAACATGAAGCGCCTTCTGGAAGGTGTCGGCGCTTCCCTGGCCGATGTGGTTAAGGTTGGACTCTACCTGGCAGATGGCGCGGATTTCGCCCCGATGAACGAAGTCTACGTCGAGTTCTTCGGCGACTCCAAACCTGCGCGCACCACCATCGTTTGCAGGTTTATGGCGGACATCAAAATCGAAATCGACTGCGTGGCGTACCGCCCGAACAACTCCTGAGGTTTCTGTCACCGCACGGCAAGCCGCAGACCTTCGGGGGAATCATCAAACGGGCTGATCACCCTCACCCCATCGAAGCTCCGGCCTGTTTGAAAATCCTCGCTGAGAAGCATGGAACAGCCCAGCCGTTCCGCGGACGCCAGAATGATACTGTCCCAGTACGACAATTGCGCGTGATCCATCCAATACCAACCCCGCTCCACAACGCTGAAACTCATGCCGCCGGGCCGCCACCTGCTGAACAAGTCAACTGCTTCCCGCGCTTGCGGCACAGATACCCCTGCCTTCCTGAGGGCGTTCGCATAGAACTCATTCAGAACCTGCCAACTTAGCCTGCCCGCCCCGGTTCGCCAAAGAAACTCAAGCCAGTTCCTCGCCTTGGCATACTTCACCGGATCGCGGAAATCGAAGGAATAAAGAAGTACATTCGTATCGACGAAGATGGTATCGCCGACGATGCTATCGCCGGGCATGCGCCTCTTCGCGCGTCAGACGACGCTCCGCGTCGATGTCCATGGCCTTTAGTTCCTGCCATCTCCGGTAAGCTTCCTGATAATCATCGGTTTGCCTCATTTGCGCTTCCAGCATCTTGCCTACGAGACGGGAAACCGAAGTATTCTCTTCCGCCGCTCTCTTGCGCGCCCAATAGGCGACTTCCTCAGGAAGAGAAATAGTAACATTCCTTAACACGAACTCAGTGTAGCACGAACACACGAATCCGACGGCCTTCCGATTGCCCTTCGAGCGTGATGTTCGATTTTCGCCGCCTGAGAAGACCCCTTATCAAGACCCTGCTGCTTTGCTGCTCTTGGGGGCACGCTGCCGGTCAATCGCCATGGAGAGTGACAAACAGCTTCGCTGCACCTGTTACGGTCGGAACTCTGACAGGGCCAATGCTCGCGCGCCCAAGCGGCGATTTGTATCTTGCGAATAGTGTCGCCGGTTTCAGCCAGCCAACCTCTCAGCTTGGCGACTTTTCCACAGCATCGACTTACCTGTCCCGAGTAGCCGCATCCGGAACCCCGGTCTTTGCCGACCGGATTGGCGGCGTTTACACGATACGCGCGATTGGATTGGACCCCAGCGGGAATGCCCTCGTGGCCGGAAACGCCGCAGCCGATGGGCTGCCCGTCACTCCAGGCGCGTGGATCTCCACGTCTTCGGGTAGTCAAACCGCATTCGTCTGCAAAATCAACGCTGCCGACGGCACGCTCGGCTTTTGCACCTACTTGAATTCCAATCAGATCGATATCATCTCCATCGGCGCCGATGCGGCGGGTAACGTATACCTGCTGTCGAAACGGGGCAGTGCGACAATTTCGGCCACGCCGGGTGCTCTTTCGCTGGGCGATCGCCAAATCGTCTTGATGAAGCTGAACCCCGCGGGGTCCACTCTGCTGTGGACCGCGGAGTTCGGCGGCAGCTTGGGTGAAGGTCCGGAAGCCATGACGGTCGATCCGAGCGGCAATGCATTCGTTACGGGTGTAACGAATTCCACGGACTTTCTTGGTGCGTCGAGTGGCGCCCTCCCAACGCCATCCGGATCTTTTGTGACGAAGGTGGACTCTTCGGGCTCGAAGCTTCTTTACTCGTCCTACGGAGTCGCGGGTGATAGTCCCCTGGCGACGGCACTGGATACCTCGGGAGCACTTTATGTTACCGGAGTGTCCCTTAGCAACACCGCGGCGGTCTTCATCATGAAGGTCACCACAGATGGCTCCAAAATCGCGTATCATGTGACGCTGCCTCCCAACCCGGACACCAGTGTCCCCAGCATCGCGGCAGACGTGGATGGTAGTGCGACGGTAGTCGGCTCCACCAGCGCCCTTGCGCTTACGCACATCCTTACGGCGACCTGCCGACAGGCAAATCTTCCTTATCCTTCAGCGGGAGCGGCCGAAGCTTTCATGGTGAGAATCGCGCCCGATGGAAGCGTCCTTCAGTCCACCTATGTGGGGGCGGGGACCACACCCGTCCAGGCTTTTGCAATTACGGGTGGTTCTGCTGGGCAGGCATGGATTGCCGTGGGGAACCCGAAAGGCGCGTCCGCGGGAATTCTACAGGTGGGAGCTGATTCCACGGGCGCCTCGCTCACAAGCATCGGCTGCATGGAGAATGCGGCCACGTTTGCATCAGGTGCGCTGGCGCCCGGCGAAATCTTCAGCATTTTCGGCGAGGGCTTGGGGCCCGCCGTCGGCAGTGTCTCAGTTCCCACTTCAGCCGGCCAGTTTCCCGGCACACTCGCGGGCGTCGAGGTAACGTTCGATGGCACGTCCGCACCGCTTCTTTATGTGCAGGAAGGTCAGGTCAATGCTGTTACTCCCTGGGAACTAGCCGGGAAAGCGTCAACGCAGATGTGTGCCTCGTACGCTGGCAAAAACAGTTGTACAACAATTCTTCTGGGCCGCAGCGCACCGGGTATTTTCTCATCGAATCTTGTTGACGCGGCCGCCATAAACCAGGACGGCACAGTCAATTCTGCGGGTAATCCGGCGCATTTCGGGTCGGTCGTATCGTTGTATGTCACGGGGCTTGGACCCGTGTCCCCCGTTCCGCCGGACGGAAGCCTCACTCAGTTTCCGCTACCTACTCTCGTGTATCCGGTTCAGGTAACGTTTTTCAACCCGAATGTCGCGCCGTTCCAGGCAACCGGAGAGATTTTGTATGCGGGCCCCGCGCCGCTCGAAATCGGCGGCCTGTTCCAAATCAATGTCCGATTACCGAGCTTTCCGGCTTCCATAACGATACAGTCTGAACTGCCTGATGGAACCGCTGTGCGGAGTCCGAGCATAGGGATCGCGACGGCTCCGTAGCGAGGTACACGGATTGATCAGCTTTTTTTCACCGAAACCATCCCGCGATCCGTCCCCACCGTAACAATCGGCCCACTACCCACACGCCCCCTGACACTCGCCGCACGCCCGTTGGATTGCGTTTGCAGCCCTCCACCGTACTCGTTGTCGACGTCGCCCTGCGATGTCGATCCATCAAGCTGAAACTCAGCTTTCTCCGGCAGCGCCAGGGTCACGTCGCCGTTGTGCGTATGAACGTCCATCTTCGGCACCGGACTCTTCCCGACTGTCACATGGATATCGCCTCGATTCACCATCAGATCGAGCCCTTCGGTCACATCGGTAGCCTGAATATCGCGCGTGCCGGTCCGGAAACGCACCGGTCCCGAAACATTTTCCAGTTTCAGGTCCCCCAAGTCCATCGTGATTGACCCCGGAACGGCCTCGGCGCGAAACTCGGTCCGCGAGGAAGTAAACCGCATCGGCTTCGCCAGCGCGCGGAACTCAAGCGTACCCGAATACTCGCCGTTGATAGTCGCGGATCCAGCAATATTCTCAAGCTGAACATCGCCGCCGCGTCCCTCCAGATCGAAGCTCCCCTTCACGTCCGTCACGTGGATATCGCCGCTTCGCGAAGCCTCGATCTTGACGTCCTTCCCGATATGGTTCAGACGGACATCGCCGCGCCCCGCCGTAACATCGATCGGCCCGTCGACATCGTCGATCGTCAGATCTCCCGTGCGTCCGCGCGATTCCACGCTGATTCCGCGCGGCACCGTAATATCCAGGTCGGCCGTGATCTGAATGAGCCGGGGACCGCTGAAATCCTCGGTGCGGATCAGCAACGAATCCCCCTGGCGTTCGATGTGTATCTGCGTTTGCTGGTTGGCCCGGTCGGCGTCGTTGCGGTTAAAAGCCCGCACCGTCTTGCGCCCCGTCACTTTGATGTCGCCGGGATCTTGCCCGGTAACGCCTTCGCCTTTGAGAGACAGATTGCCGTGCAGATTATCCAGCACCACACGGGTTACGCCCCGGGGCGATTCAACGGCATTGACGTCATAGTCGTAGTCCGAACCGAAGAAGCTGACTCCGGGAGAATCGAATCTGCCGATGCGGATGTTGTGGTCCCGGCTCGCCGTCGCAATGATGACGCCCAGCACTAGAATCCAGAAAATGCCGGCTCCGTAAAACGGGCGTGGCGGAGCGGCACTGCCCCGGCTCACGTGAAAGAGCACCTCGACCAACCCGATCACGCCCGCCCCGATCAGCAGAAACGGCCAGTAGTCGCCGATCCGCGAGAGCGAGATCAGGTCCGGCCGCAGGTTATTGATCAGGAAGAAGACGCCGATCACCAGCAGGATCAGCGGCCCCGTCACCGAGCGCGGTCTCACGGGCGTGCTCCCGGTCCGTCATAGTTCGGAGGCGCTCCGGATTGCGGAGATTCGGGCCGCTGCGGTGGGAAGTCCCGGAGTTGGCGGCGTCGCCCGCCCCCGGCCAGCCTCAGCAGACCGATCACGATCAACAGTACCGGCCAAGTCTGCGAAAAGCGGAAATCGGTGAAGCGATCGAACGCAAACAGCACACCGATCGTGATCAAAATAATCGGCCCGGTGGCCGCCCGGCATAAATAGGCGCTCTGGTCGTTCATTTGGGCGCCTCCGCATTCCGATCCGCTTTGCCTGCGGGGCTGAGTCTGGCATAAAGCATGTAGAGGCCGAACACAATCAGACCCACCGGCCAGTAGCGCTCCACTTGCTCCATGCTGATAATGTCCGTGGTATCGAGAAGTAAAATGAAACCCAACCCGATGAGAAGAATAGCGCCCGCCGGAAACCTGCCATGCGTTGGCCGGACGTCAAACAGGCTCGAAAACTCTTCCACCGATACGCCATAGTGCCGCTTGCGCGCGGTATGGTACGCCTCGAACGCCATGTAGAAAACCCACGCGGCAATCAGTAAGCCAATCAATGGTTCAAACGGCGTGTGCGTGCTGCTGGCGAGGCTGACCAACAGCCCGAACACAACGGCATGGATCAGTCCTTTGGCATATTGGCCGTTATAAATCGCACCCACTCCGGGGATGAACCCCAGAATCAGCGCCAGGATGGGGTGCGCTCCCGTATCATGCGCGGGCGTCGAAGGCCCTGCCGTATAGGGAGACGACGCTGTGTACGGAGAACCCGCGTAGCTTCCGGAGTCGGGCAAAACCCGCGGCGGCGGAGGCGGCTGCGGTGGCAGGAACGATGGGGCCGCCGATGCGGGCAAATGATCCGCGCAGTATATCGACCCCAGGGCCGGCCTTTGACACTCCTGGCACATGGGCTTTCCGCATTCGCGGCAAAATGCCGAGGCGGGTACTTCCGGGTGATTGGCGCAGTTCATAGTTATTTCCTGTTCTCGTCTTTCTGTCCTGCCGGCCGCGGTTGTTCTACCTGTTGTTTCAGCTGTCGTTTGTTTGCCTGGGCGTCGGCGGCCGCCTCGTCCTCTGCACGCTGCTGCTCGGTCCAGTCGTTGATCTGGTTCTTAACCTCGTAAACCAGCCGCATGCTCTCATAGCTCTTCACCGCCCGGTCCCAGATGCGGTGTGTTCTGTCGTCGAGCGAAGTCACCAGCCGGACCGGATCCAGGTCAGCCGCGGTAAGCGTGTGGTTCGGCGCGCAACGGGTAAGCATCGTCATGGATACCAGGGTCAACACCGCTCCCATCACGACGCGTGGGCGCAGGACGGGGGCGAATGTCCGATTGATCCAGCCACTCACGCCCTTACCGCGCAGTTTGAATTCCCATCCGGAATTTGTGGCGTGGAGGATCTTCGATACCAAAGCGGGCGGCACTTCAACGTCGGCCGCGCGATCCATGAATGCCACCGCGGAGCTGGCATCTTCCAGCAGCGCCGCGCACGCCGCGCAGGATTCCAGATGGCGCACGAAGGCGGCCCGCTCGGCTTCCCGGGCAGGCGTCGCGAGAGTCTCGTCGATCCAGTCGGCGAGCAGCGTCTCGAACTCCGCGCAACTCACATTCTTTTCCATCAGGCGCTTCTTAATTACGCTCTTCTAATTAACCCCAGCCATCAAACCGCTTCCCGGTATTTCTTCAGCAGCCGTGCCAGTTCGGCCCGGCCCCGGTTCAGGCGCGATTTTACCGTTCCTTCCGGGATGGCGAGCACTTCCGCGATTTCCCGGTACTCCATTTCCTGCAGATCCCGCAGAATAATCGTCTCCCGCAGTTCCGGCGAAAGTTTCCCCAATGCCCCCTGCAGCAATTCGCTGGCCTCACGGCCAGCCACCGCGCTGTCCGGACGTCTGGGAGCGGAAACACCGTCTCCCATGCGCCCGCCTTCAATTCTCGGAAGCTGCTCTTCGATCGAGTCAGTGACCCTCTCATTTCGCGTCCGCCGGTAATGGTCGATCAAAAGATTTCGGGTCAGCCGGGCGAGCCAGGTCGTGAACGAACCCTCTGTCGACCGGAAGCTCCCCAATGCCCGGAACACGCGCAGAAACACATCCTGCGTCAAATCCTGCGCCTCGGCTTCCTTGCCGGTGAATCGATAGCATAGCCCGTAGACGCGGCGTGTGTGCAGACGCACCAAGTCTTCCCAAGCGGCGGCATCGCCGCTCAGACACCGCTCCACGATCGTGTAATCAGGATCCAGGCTGCCCGTGACCATGTTGGACCAGGCGCCGCCCATAGCATTCCAGACCGCCCCTGCCGCTGTTGCCATCTCTCGTTGAATCCTTCCAGTAGAAGGAACGAGGCTTCCCCATGATAGGTTCAATTTTTCCAATAATGATAGTGCCAGCTCCCGTTCGGACCGACATCCACCTGTTATGCTTGCATTCTAAACGGTTTCCACCGGCCAGACAGTCATGACCTGTCCTTTCTGCGGACATATCGAAGACCGGGTGATCGATTCGCGGGAAAGCCGGGAGGGCGATTCCATCCGGCGGCGGCGTCAATGCCTCGGCTGCGACAAGCGTTTCACTACCTACGAGCGCATCGACGAAGTGCCCTATATGGTGGTTAAGAAGGATGGCCGGCGCGAGAAATTCGATCGCCAAAAGGTCCTGAACGGCCTCCTGAAAGCCTGCGAAAAGCGCCCCATCAGCATGGGAAAGCTCTCCGATCTGGTCAACCAGGTGGAGGCCCGCGTCACCGACTCTCCCGACCGGGAAATCACCACCACCGAGATCGGCGAATACCTGATGGACAGCCTTCGCGGCGTCGACAAGATCGCCTATGTGCGGTTCGCGTCGGTTTACCGCGATTTCCAGGACGAGCAGGCTTTCCTGAATGAACTGCGCAGCTTAACGCGCCAACTCCCCAGTTAGCAGGACATGCGGTAACTGGACACATCGTGGCGCGGACGATCGTTTTCCGTCGTCCGCGTTTGTCTCGTAGCCGGAAGAAGGCAGGCCACGGAGGAACGATGGCCTGCACCACGACTCACGGCCCTTTATAGCGGCCTCAGCCTGACCAAGAGCGTGTTCCAGCCTGAAGGATTTGTGGCGGGCCGAACTGCGCCAGGTCGAAGAAATTCTCGCTGCGCGCCTGAAGCATCTGGAACAGCGGTAACGCCCCATTCCCGCACTTCGTGCAACCCTCAGCGACACAATGCCATCCAAGTAAACAGGCGGTCACTGTCTACGCGTGTAAAAGCGGGTCCATGTCCTAACACAAACCCCATAACTGGGTGGTTCGAATTGAGAACACCTGTGTTAATATTGAAACTCGGGAGTTGTGTGCGTTTACCGAGGTTTCGTAGCCCTTTCCAGCTAAGGATTCTCCGGTCGTGGGCCCTTCCTAAAGAAAACAAAGCAAAAGAGATGACTGGTTTCGGCGTGCTGTTTTTTACACCCGTAGGTATTGGATTGCCGACAGGGAGGGTGATTCGCCATGGCGCATGACGATGACGATCAATTTCTGCGTGAAGCACCCGTAGGCATCAATTTCGACGAAGAGGCAACAAAATTCTTCGATCCCGAGGCCGAAGCGGAATTCCTGCATCCGCATCAACAACCGGTTGAAGAGTCCATCTACACCGACGATCCGGTTCGCGTCTACCTGCGCGAAATGGGCGCCGTTCCGCTTCTCACCCGTGAAGGTGAGGTCGATCTGGCTCGCCGCATGGAACGCGGCAAACTGCGGATGCAGAAAGCCATCAGTCGCTCCGCTCTTGTGCAGCTCGCCGTAGTCGAACTGGCCGAACAGCTCAAGAAGAATCCGGACGACCTCGACAACATGGTCGATATCGGCGGCGATATCGAGGAAGGCACTCCAGCCGACACCAAGAAGCGCGCCGACATCCGTCAGATCTTCGTCGAGATTCAGACCGGGCACCGCAAGCACCTGCAACTTCAGGACAAGCTGGAGAATGCCGCTGCGGGCAACAAGAAGGCGCGCAAGAAGCTTGTAATAAAGCTCTATCGCGCACTGGTGGAGACATCGCTCGCCATTCGGCATGTGCCGTGGATCGCCAGCCGCTGGCGCGAATTCACCCGTGAAATCGACCGCGCGGTGGATGAGCTGAATCATCTCGACCGCGAGCTGAAAAAGCTCGAAAGCAAGAACAGCGCCAGCCAGCAGCCCCGTATCCGGGAACTGAAGCGCGAAATCCGCAAGCGCGAGGTCAGCGCCGCCGCTTCGCTCGAGGAGTTGAAGCACACCCTGACGGTGATCCGCCATGGCGAGCAGGAAGCGGAGCGCGCCAAGAAGGACCTGGTCGAAGCCAACCTCCGGCTGGTCGTTTCAGTCGCCAAGAAATATGTCAATCGAGGCCTGCATCTGCTCGATCTCATCCAGGAAGGCAACATCGGCCTGATGCGCGCGGCCGACAAGTTTGAATACCGCCGCGGCTACAAATTTTCGACTTACGCAACCTGGTGGATACGCCAAGCCATCACGCGCGCCATCGCCGATCAGTCGCGCACCATCCGTATTCCGGTTCACATGAACGAGAGCATGAACAAGTTTCTGCGCGCTTCCCGGGAACTCGAAAAGGAACTGGGGCGCACGCCGACCAACGAAGAGATCAGCCGCCGGATGGATATCCCGGTCGAAAAGGTCCAGAAGCTGAAGACCATCTCGCGCGATCCCGTCTCGCTTGAAACTCCCGTTGGCCGCGATGGTGAATCCGCGCTGGGCGATCTCATCGAAGACCGCTGGGTTGGGTCGCCGGTCGACGCGGTGATCGAATCCAACGTTCGCGACGAAACCGCCGGCATCCTGAAGACGCTTTCTCCCAAGGAGGAGAAGGTCATCCGGCTGCGATTCGGCATCGGATGCGAGCGCGAACACACCCTCGAAGAGATTGGCCAGGAGTTTGACGTCACCCGCGAACGCATCCGCCAAATCGAGGCTAAGGCACTTCGCCAACTGCGCGCCCCGGAACGGGCCCGTCGTCTGCGCGCCCTTCTCGCTGCCCGGTAACCAGTACCGCTGGTGGTCTTGCCACCGGCGTTCTTTTCCCGATGATAACCTTAGTAGCTTCCTCTAATATATGAGCAGCATCCACGTCACACTTCCGGACGGCAGTATCCAAGAGGTTCCGCTTGGGACCTCTCCACTGGATATCGCGAGGAACATCAGCCCTCGCCTGGCCGATGCCGCCATTGTCGCGAAAGTCAACGATCAGCTCTACGATCTGAAGCGGCCGCTCGAAGCCGACGCTACCGTGCAGATCCTGACTGCGAAAGATCCCGACGCCCTCCAGGTTTACCGGCACTCGACCGCCCATCTCTGCGCCGCCGCAGTGCTGGAGTTGTTCCCCGGAACCAAGCTCGGCATCGGGCCGCCCATCGACACCGGTTTCTATTACGACTTTGACCGTTCCGAACCCTTCACTCCGGAAGATCTGGAGAAGATCGAAAAGAAAATGTGGGAGCTTCAGGCGAAGAACCTGACCTACGACCGCCAGTTGATTCCCAAGCCCGAGGGCCTGGCCAAGTACCGGAAGATGAATGAGCCGATGAAAGTCGAGCTCATCGAAGAGCGCGCGGATGATATTTTCTCCGAGTACACTCTCGGACCCGGCTTCATCGACTTCTGCCGCGGGCCGCACATTCCGGACACTTCGAAAATCAAGGCGTTCAAACTGCTATCGATCGCCGGCGCCTACTGGAAGGGTGACGAGAAGAACAAGCAGCTTCAGCGTATCTACGGGACCGCCTGGTTCACGAAGAAAGAGCTCGACGAGTATCTCACCAAGCTCGAAGAAGCCAAGAAGCGCGATCACCGGAAACTCGGGCAGGAGCTGGATCTCTTCAGCATTCAGGAACTCGCCGGACCGGGGCTGATCTTCTTCCATCCCAAGGGCGGGATTATCCGCAAGCAACTGGAAGACTGGATGCGGGACGCCTATCTGAAGCGCGGCTACTCGCTGGTCTACACGCCCCACGTGATGCGGCGCGAATTGTGGAAGACCTCCGGGCACGCCGGCTTCTATTCGGAAAATATGTTCACGCCGATGGAGCTGGACGACGCGGAATACCAGCTCAAGCCCATGAACTGCCCGGGCCACATCCTGATCTATCGCGACAAGCAGCACAGCTACCGGGACCTTCCGGTTCGACTGGGCGAACTGGGAACCGTTTATCGATACGAGCGCTCCGGCACTATGCACGGGCTGCTGCGCGTTCGCGGATTCACGCAGGATGACGCGCACATCTTCTGCACTACCGACCAGATCGAAGATGAAATCGTGAACTGCCTCGACTTCGCCACCGACACTCTGAACACGTTCGGATTCAAAGAGTACAAGGCAGAGATTTCCACCTGGGATGGCGGCGCGAGCGGGAAATACGACGGTGAACCGGAGAATTGGGCGCTGGCCGAAGGGGCGCTGCGCAAGGCCTGCGACCGGCTCGGCATCCACGCGAATGTGATTCCGGATGAAGCAGCGTTCTACGGACCGAAGATCGACGTCAAGCTGGTCGACGCGATCGGTCGGCTCTGGCAGCTTTCGACCGTCCAGTTCGATTTCACTCTGCCGCGGCGCTTCGAACTGGAATACATCGCGGAGGACGGCAAAAAGCATCGTCCGCTGATGGTGCACCGCGCGCTGTTTGGATCGGTCGAGCGATTCTTCGGCATTCTCATCGAGCACTATGCGGGCGCGTTTCCGGTGTGGCTTGCGCCGGTTCAGGCGGCTATTTTGCCGATTACCGATAAGCAAGCCGGGTACGCGCATGAAGTTGCGGAGAAGCTCAAAGCCGCGGGCGTGCGTGTGAGTGTCGACGACCGGAACGAGAAGGTTAACCTCAAAATCCGCGAAGCGCAACTACAGAAAGTGCCTTACATGCTGGTTGTGGGAGGCCGCGAAGCCGACGCCGCGCAGGTCGCCGTGCGACATCGCAAGCGCGGGGACCTCGGCCCTACCAGCGTGGAAGAATTTCTAAAGACCGTCACGGCGGAGATTGCGGCTAAGTCCGGCGATTAGCCTGTTCCCACATTGACGCTGAGCTGACGGGGCAATACAATCGTGCCCATGCGCAACACCGCACTTTTAGCGATTTCGATTGGCCTCGGCGCACTCAGTTTCGCGCAGGTGCCCTCCGGGCCAGGCGGACCAGGAGGACCAGGCCGAGGCGGCCCGCTCGCATACGTCGTCAATGCCGACCGCACGGTGACGTTTCGCCTGCGCGCGCCGGAAGCCACAGCCATCACCGTCTCGGGCGATTTCACACAGACCGCCCAGCCGATGACCAAAGTGGAAGACGGAGTCTGGAGCTTCACCAGCACAACGCTCCGCCCGGCCATTTACGACTACAGCTTTTCGGTAAACGGAGTCCGGACCAACGACCCGTCCAATCCCCTGGTCAAGCCGGGCGACCGCTCGTCTTCCACCATGTTCGAGGTGAAAGGCGACAAGCCCGCTCCGTACGATATTCAAGCCGTGCCTCACGGGACAGTGCGCATCGACTATTACGTTTCGAAGAAGTTCGACGCTCCCCGCATGGTGTGGGTCTATACGCCGCCGGGGTACGACGCTTCCACGACCAGGTATCCGGCGATGTATCTGTTGCATGGCGCGGGAGACACCGAGGCGGGCTGGGTGACCACCGGGCACGCGAATCTGATTCTGGATAATCTGATCGCCGAGGGCAAGGCGAAACCGATGATCGTCGTCATGCCGTACGGGCGTCCTGGCCCATCGGCGACGCTGGGTTTGGCGGCTCCCGCAGCGGTAACGGAGCCCGGCGTGACGTTTCCGAACGATCTGGTGGAAGACGTGATCCCTTTCGCGGAGAAGACGTATCGCATTTCATCCAAAGCCGACGACCGCGCCATCGCCGGGCTCTCGATGGGCGGCAATCAGACCCTTCAGGTGGGGCTGACGCATCTGGATACGTTCCATTACATTGGAGCGTTCAGTCCCGTGGTGATGAACCCGGAACAAGTCTTCAGGGAGGCACTGGCCGACCCGGCAGGGACCAACCACAGACTGAAGCTGTTCTACATTTACATTGGGAAGCTGGACACGCTGTATGCATCCAACCAGGCTTTAAACCAGGTACTGGATCAGCACCAGATCAAGCATACTTTCGTCGAGACAGAAGAGTGGCACGTGTGGCGCAACTGGCGGGATTACCTGGCGGACTTCGCGCCGCGGCTGTTCCGTTAGACATGCTCGGGGCGCAGATGATTGTTTTCTGTCGTCTTGCGAAGGCAGGTCACAAACGGCGATGGCCCGCCCCACGCAAACTCACTCGGGAATCATTACCAATGCCGCCAGCTTGCGGGGGGCGGTTTGCAGGTAGCTGCCGGTAATCAGTTCTCGTACTTCGTCCCAGTCCACTTTTCCGATGTCGAGACGAAGACCGACCCAGCCGCGCGGTCCGATGTAGGCGGGCAGATAGTATTTCTCCGGATCAGACGCAACCAGCACCGTGTTGTCGCCGGGTAGAGCTTTGCCGCAAATGGAAACGATACCGTCGCCATGATGGTTGTTCAGGAAATAGGCGAAGACCTTTTTGCGGACAAAAAAACTGGCGTGGTCTCCCTTTATCTTCCGAGTAGCTTCGGGGAGGGCGAGGCAGATATCAGATAGTAATGACAACCTTGCCGATTTGCTCATTGGACTCGAGGAATCTGTAGGCGTCGGCGGATCGCGCCAGGGGGAACGTCTTCGCGATCTTCGGATGCAGGCGGCCATCCTGAAGACGATCGTAAATGTATTGCGCGGAAGTCCTCAGAAGTTTGGGATCGCGGCGGATTTCCATCAGCGAATATCCTCGTATGCTGAGACCCTTCGAGATCGCATGCATCATCGGAAATGGCGCGGGCTGCATTGAAAGACCACCATACACGAAGATGATTCCGCCCGGCGCCGCGGCGGCTGCGAGCGTTTCAACATACGGCCCGGCCACCGGATCGAATATGATGCGTGCCCCTTTGCCTCCCGTGATCTCCGCGACTTTCTTCGGCAGGTCCTCTTCCTCAGTGGCTATGACGTGATCGGCGCCGAGTGCCTGCAGTTCGTCGCGCTTTTTTGAAGTACGTGTGGCGGCTATAGCGACCGCTCCCTCGACGTTCGCCAGTTGGATGGCGGCGAGCCCGACGCTGCTGGATGCCGCGGTGATGATGACAAAGTCTCCCGGCCCGACCTTCCCCAACAGGATCAGCGCGCCATACGCGGTGAGATATTGCATCCCGATGGCGGCAGCTTCGACCGACGAAAGCTTCGCGGGATATTCGAAAAGCGAGTTCGCGGGGACGATGGCTTCTTCCGTGAGAACGCCATATTGATTCTGCGAATAGCCCGGGATCGTTGCGACCTTCTTTCCGATCCAGGCCATGTCCACTCCGGGATCAACCGCTACGACGGTGCCTGCGGCTTCGTAGCCGAGTCGCGAAGGCAGAACCGGTTGTTCGAAATACTGGCCGCGAAAGTACAGAGACTCGGCACGGTTCAGCCCCACGGCTTCGACGCGCAGCTTGACTTCGCCTTCGTCGGGTTGGCGTGAGGGCAGATCTTCGAGAACGAGGTTTTCCGGGCCTCCGATCTTATGGAAGCGGATTGTTTTTGGCATAGTTTCTTTCCCCGCGCTTACGCTTGGGGTTGTATAACGCTACCGGCCGGCGTCTTCGCAGATGTATTCGAACATGTCCCCTTTGGGTATCCAGGACGAAATGGTTTTTTCGTTGATGGTGAAGCGGCCAGTCCATGGTTTCGTGTATGCGCCTGGATCGTCGATCGTCGCTTCGTAGTTAAGGGTCTTGAGATTCGGGCGCGAGATGCGTTCGATGAGATGCAGCTGGGATGTGTTGGGATAGGCTCCTACCGCCCACATCCTTTCGTTGAAGCCGACGGAATCGATCACCAGCGTGTCGCCTTCCCAGTGGCCTATGGAATGTCCCAGAAAAGTGGGGCGAAGGGCTTCACCTTTATCGGCTTTGGGGTGAGGGCGGCCGTCCATATAGACGACTCGCCAGGAGTGAGGTCCGGCGATGTTGAGGATGAAGAGACTCTTGAGCTCGGGCACGTCCACGAACTCAAACCCTGGTGAGTTGAAGAACGAAGGTCCGGGAGCGGGTTTGCAATCCACCAGCGGTGAGTCTATGGATTGCGTCTTCTGCCGGTAGTCGAATACGGCCTTGGCCCAAGGCTGAAAAGGCACTGCCTCCGTGGGACGAAATCCTCCCGCGCCGGGTCTGGTCTCCCAGTATCCCTTCTTATCGGGCGCCGATCCCAAATTCACGTGGCCATCGGGCCAGCGTGGCGCGGGATCTGTCGCCTGTTGCGCCCACACGATGGACGATAAAGACAACGCAAGGATTAGAGTCGGTCGCACAGTTATCTCGTGGGCAATTTCGGGCCGCCGCTGGCCGGGAACAGAAAGGTTGTTGGTAAGGCCCCCGCCCAACTGTTGCGCGGGTCCTTTGCCAGAGCCGCGCCTTCCACGGTGATCTTGTCCCCGATCTTTACGGTGTCCCGCTTCCAGCCACCTCTTACCAGCGCGTATGGAGGACCGAGCTCGAAGCGAATCTCCTTTACCGCGCCGGCATCGTCTTTGGTGTTGATGAAAATGTAAGCGTGCGGATTGACCCAGTCCACTTTAGTGACGATACCGGTAAGGGTCGTGGTTTTGGAGCCGTCGTACTCGGCTTCGAAAGAGTGGTGTGCTAAGGCAGGTACTACAGCCAGAGCAGTCAGGACGGCCAGTGTGCTAAGTTTCATTTTCAATCCTCTTACCAATCACGCACAACGGACCTTCGGCCTGTGCGTTTAAGCTAACGGACATAAGTCGATTCTACGTTTTCTTCGCAGAAATATTCTTGCATCTCTTCGTTGGGGACCCATTGAACGGTCCAACCGCCAGTCCAGGGTCTTGTATAGGCCTGCGGATCGTCCACGGTCACTTCGTACTTCAGAGTATTGAGATCCGGTCTTGAAAAGCGTTCGGTCAGATGAAGAGCTTCGGTGTGCGGAAGGCCGCCGTTGGCGAACCAGAACTTCTCATTGAAGCCGACTGAATCGACAACCAAAGTATCTTTCTCCCACTTGCCGACAGAACTACCGTAGTAAGTGCGAACCGCTTCATCCGCCTGACCCTGCGGACGTCCATCAGTATATATGACTCGCCAGTTGCGGTCTCCCCCGCCGGACAACACAAGAATGCGCCCCAGCTGCTTTTGTTCGACGAATTGAAATCCGTGGGGAGTCTGAAACTGCCGCGGTCCGCCGGGTGGAAGACAGCGGGTGAACGGATCATCCTTCAGTAAGGTGCGCTGTCGATATTCATAGATGGCTTTCGCCCAGGGTTGAAAGGGCGCGACGCGGTCGGCATCGGCGATGTTGAGTAAGATCCCCTCGGCATTTATCGGAACGGCGTGCTCCACCAGGCTGGTCGCGCTGGCCGCGCCCCAATAACCCTTCTTGCCGGGAGCCGGACCCAGCCTTACCTGACCATCCGGCCAGCGTGGAGCGGGTTCGACGGCCGCCGGCAGGCGTTTCTTGTTCGATGCTGCGAACAGTTTCGTGCCGGTTTTCGTGAGGACAACCGATTTCGCGAAGGTCTGCCGCGCCTGGCCGCGCGCGAGCAGGCCTTCCACGTTGACCACGTCGCCGATGTGAATCGAGTTGCTTTTCCAGCCGTCGTTCTCGAGGTCGAGTGGGTTGCCGATCTCAACCGCCCAGTTCGTAATAATTCCGCTGGCATCGCGCACGTTAATGAAGAGGAACGCGTGCGGGTTCACCCATTCGATCCGAGTCACGGCGCCACTCAGCTTCACTTGCCGGTCACTGTCGTAGGTCGCCGAAAAGCCGTTTTGCGCGGATGCCGGCATCGGCAATGACGTTAGCCAAAAAGCAATTTGGCCGCCGATGAACGCGGATGAACGCAGATAAGACAAACGCATTTCGATTAGTCCCTGGTCAGCCTGAAATCACCGGTTATTGCGCCATGGTGAATCGTCCCTTTGATCGTGCGATGGTAGGAACCGATATCTTCCAGTCGTCCCTCCGCGCTAATGTGAAGCGGCTTACCGGAAGAGTCCTTCGTATCCGCCTCGATCCGAACGGTCCAGTTGGTGACGTCGACGAAGACGCTGGCGATTGGAACAGCGTCCGGACCAGGGTTGATGATGCCGGTGACGTTCTTTCCGTCCCAATTCATGACGACCGTGACCTGCGTGCGCTGAGTTGGGGAAGCGCCCCAGTCGCCGGACCACGTGCCGGTAAGCGGATGACCCTGTTGTGCGAAGGTCGCCACGACGAAGCTCAGATACGCGAGAAAACAGATGAAGTGAAAAGTTCGCCGTCGCATTAACCCTCTTTCCGCGCCACGTCAGCGTTTGTCGTATCGGGCCTGATAGAAAGCAATCTGGGCTTGAGTAAGTCCGGGGCCAACTTCCACCTTGTCACCGAGCACCAGCCGGTCGTTCTTCTTGTCGCTGTAAACAGGCCACCCTGGAAGTCCCTTCCCGTTCGGGTCGCCGTTCGCAGCGAAGTTGACCCAGTAAGACGAAATGGTGTCCGCAACCTGCCGGTCGAGATCCGTCCACGGACGGGCCCCAAGTAAGTTGTCGAATACATACGCGGCTTCCGCTCCGTGAGTCGCTCCCGATCCGAATCCGCCCCGCGGAGACGCAGTTTGTGCCGCGGGCGGCTCGTGCGTGAAGTAGTAAAGGTACGCCTTCGATTTCCCAGTCTTCGATTGCAGGCTGGCCCAGTTGCGCATCACCCAGCCCAATTCATCGCGGAACGCGGCCAGTTGCGAAGCGTTTGCTTCTTCGTCGGACTCTGCCGGGTAGAGTTTCAAATAAGCATCGGCAAGATCGCCATACCGCCGGTCGGCCTGCTCGACGAACTTCGCCGCGGTCGTTGGCTGCATGAAGAACGTTCCTTCGTCTTTGTTCGACCCGAGAAGCACGGGCACATCGTTTTGCTTGCCCTCGGCGAAGATCTTGCCGACGTCCTCCGGGAGGAAATAGCCGTCGATAATCGGACCACCGCCACGGCCGCCTTTCAGCACATCGGCGGCGGGCTTGGCGCGCAGCTCGGTGAGAGATGAAGCGCCCAGTGTCTCGGCGGTTTTCAATCCGGCCTGCTCGGCTTCAGAGAGCGTCATCGTGTGTCCGACGGAAAGCCCGATCCATGCACCGCTCTCCGCAATAGCGCGCTGAAACAATCCTTTCGTGCGGGGAGAGCCCATGAGATTACCGATGCTGGCGGCGCCCGCGGAATCGCCGTCCACCGTCACGCGCTTCGGATCGCCGCCGAACCCGGCGATATTCTTTTGCACCCATTCAAGCGCCGCGGTCTGATCCATCAACGCATAGTTGCCCGACGCGCGGCGATCCGATTCTTTAGTCAGTTCCGGATGCGCGAAAAATCCAAGCACACCGAGTCGATAGTTGATCGTCACTACGACCGCGCCCTTCTTTGCCAACGCTTCGCCATCCGTGCCGGGAGAAGAACCGGAGCCGCTGGTGTAGCCGCCGGGATGTATCCAGAGCAGCACGGGGCGGCGCTCGGTGGCCGACTTGGCGGCTGTCCAGACGTTGAGGTAGAGGCAGTCTTCGCTCATTTTCGGCGCTGCACCGCCTGGACCGCCGCGGCCCCCAGCCTGCATGCAGATCGGCCCGAACTCATCGCCCTTGCGAACGCCATCCCAGTGGGCGACGGGCTGCGGGGCTCGCCACCGCAAATTGCCCGTGGGGGGCGCGGCAAACGGAATGCCCTTGAAGACGCGGACGTCGGGATTCGTGCCTGCGATACCCGAAATCGTTCCGCTGTCGAGCTGCACAGGGGCATCGATAGCAGCGTGAAGCGAAGCGGCGACGATGGCAAAGCCGAGGGCCAGAGTGACGCGAGCGTTCATGGGAGCTCCTGGCCGTTCATCATATCAAGGCTCAGCTTGAAACTTCAGTGCCGGGTAAAATCGCCAGTGCCACGGCTACGATGGAGTTTATGCGATTGATGAAAGCGCTGGTGAAGAGCAGACCCGAACCCGGACTCTGGCTCGAAGAAGTGCCGGTGCCGGAGATCGGAATCAACGATGTCCTCATTCGGGTGAAGAAAGCTTCGATCTGCGGCACCGATGTTCACATCCTCAAGTGGGACGATTGGGCGAAGCGCACCATCCCGGTCCCCATGGTGATCGGGCACGAGTTCATGGGCGAGATCGTCGCGGTGGGATCGAACGTACTCGATTTTTTCCCCGGCCAGATGGTCAGCGGCGAAGGGCATGTCATCTGTGGACGCTGCCGAAACTGCCTCGCGGGACGCCGTCATCTCTGCGCGCGCACCAGCGGAGTAGGCGTGAATCGACCGGGCGCGTTCGCCGAATTCATCGGGCTCCCCATGACGAATGTGTGGGTACATAAGCATGTCATCGATCCTGAAATTGCGTGCATCTTCGATCCGTTCGGCAATGCCGTTCACACCGCGCTCGCATTTCCCGTGCTGGGCGAGGACGTGCTGATCACCGGCGCTGGTCCGATCGGCATCATGGCAGCCGCGGTGTCGAACCACGCGGGCGCACGGCATGTGGTGATTACGGATTTGAATCCCTATCGGCTCGATCTCGCGCGAAAAGTCGGCGTCAGCCTGGCGGTCGACCCGCGCGAGAAGAGTTTGAGCGATGTGCAGAAGGAGCTTGGGCTGACGGAAGGGTTCGATGTTGGCCTCGAAATGTCGGGCAATGCGGCGGCATTCCGGGACATGCTCGCGAATATGGCACACGGCGGCAGGATTGCCATGCTTGGAATTCCGCCGAACGAAATCGCCATCGACTGGAATACCGTCATCTTCAACATGCTCACCATCCAGGGCATCTACGGCCGGGAGATGTACGAAACCTGGTACAAAATGACCGTGATGCTGGAGTCTGGGCTCGATATCAGGCCGGTGATCACGCATCGTTTTGCCTTTAAGGATTTTCAGGAAGCGTTCGAATTGATGCAGTCCGGCAACTCGGGGAAAATTATCCTGGATCTGGAGAAGCTCTGAGCGCACAGGCCGTTCGTGTCCGTTGTGCGCGATGATTCAAGCGCACAGGCCGTTCGTATCCGTTGTGCGCGATGATGATGAAAGGGATGCAATCGTGCGCTCGCAAATCAAGCTGGGGAAAATATTCGGCATTGAGATCGGCCTTCACTACAGTTGGTTTCTGATCGCTCTGCTGATCGTGAGCTCTCTCTACGCGGAATTTCACAGGAGCAGTGCGGCATGGGGAGACCGGGTCATTCTGGCGATGGCGATCGCGACCGGGCTTCTGTTCTTCGCCTCTCTCCTTCTGCATGAACTGTCGCATTCCGTGTATGCCAGATCGCATGGAATCCCGGTCAGGGAAATCACACTCTTTGCGCTCGGAGGAGTTTCGCAACTCGAAAAAGAACCCGCCAGCGCGGCCATCGAATTCTGGATGGCGTTCGTCGGGCCGCTGACCAGCGCCGGAATTGGCTTGATATGCCTTCTTACAAAGCTTGCCGCGGGGCCGGCGGCAGCGAGAGCGGGAACGCCGCTTGTCGCAATGCTTTCGTGGCTCAGCTATATCAACTTCGCTCTGGCGGGCTTCAACATGATCCCTGGCTATCCGCTGGACGGCGGCCGCATGCTGCGCGCGATCCTGTGGTGGAAAACCGGCGAGATGGACCGGGCGACGCGTCTGGCTTCAAAGGTCGGGCAGGTTGTCGGACTACTTTTTATTATCTGGGGCATTGCCCAATACTTCGGCGGCGCGGGTATTGGCGGCCTCTGGATTTCGTTCATCGGCTGGTTCCTGTTGACGGCGGCGGGGGAGAGTTACGCGCGAGTTGGGATTACACACGCGTTCGAAGGCGTGACCGCGGCCGACGTTATGACGAACGATTGTCCCTCTCTCGACGGCAATCTGAACATCGAACATTTCGTGCATGACGAGCTTCTGCGCACGGGGCGAAGGTGCTTTGTGATTACGCAGAATGGCAGGGTCGCGGGGCTCTTGACGCCGCATGAGGTGAAGGAGATCGATCGCGCCCGATGGCCCTACACCGCTTTGTCCGACATCATGCGACCACTCGAGGAATTGCACACGGTTCCACCCGGGACGTCATTGAAGAACGCGCTGGAGATCATGGGCAAGGAAGACTTGAACCAGCTGCCCGTAATGACGGACGGACACCTCGACGGGATTCTGTCCCGCGCGCCCATCGTGGACTATCTGAGGACCCGCGCGGATCTGAAGCTGTAGCACGGGGCAACGATGTTACAGAGCCGCGACCGTAGGGAGTCGGTTTCCCGGTTTCACGATACCCGGCTGGCCTCACCATCAGCCAGAGCCAATTCAGTAACCCTCACGCCGTTCGCAGTTACTCTCGAAGGAAACCAATCCTTGAGCCGGTCTTCATGGATCGCGATGACGCGACTAATGTCTCCGTCGACGCCCTTAACCAGCTCCTCAGTAGTCATCACGAGATTGAACTGACTCCCCATTGCAAATCCAACCGGGATGTACTCAGGGTCCTCGGGTTTATAACCCCGCAAGTTCTCCTGCATGTAAACCAGGTCGCCGGCGAAGATCCAGGTGTTCTTTGAATTCGGCGAGAGGTCGTTCCGAAGCCTCACGTACATCGATCCCCATGTGTGAGTATCGGGTGCGCCACGAAGGTCGATACCCGGCAGCGCGTCTTCGCGGTCGCCGTCTACGCAGACGAGGCGCTTGTTCCGCGCAAGGTCGACCGTGCGCATGATGTCGGCGGGATCGACGCCGCCCATCATCCAGCGGAATCGGCGTTCGAGCGACATAGCCCATACCCACTTGGACAGTTCCCGCTCCTGAATGTAAAAGGTCGCTTTCGGAAAGTCTTCGATGTTGCCCATGTGATCGAAATGGGCGTGAGTAAGAAAGATCCTCGAGACGTCTTCGGGAGTGATGCCGCATTCAGCCAACACTTCACGAGGCGAATGCCAGTCGCGCGCGCCGTACATAGTGGCCAGGACCTCGCCGTATTCCTTATGGTTGTAACCGACATCAACCATCGCGATGTGACCCTGGCCTTTGATCACGACATAGCAGTAAGGCAGCCTGGCGTGCCCCTGGTTGTGAGCTCCGTATATCAGCCCGCTAAGCGGGTACTTGGGGACGTTGGCAAACTCAGCGACCCAGATGGAGTACCCATTCTTCATGCGCAACAGCCTCGCTCAAATGAAATCATCTGGAACCCTGGCAGCGTTTTCGAGGCCGACCGCAGTTGGCTATAAGCGCCTTCGAGTGGTACGAGTCGATCTCCGCTCCCCTGCAAAGCTTCGTGCAGCTTCGCAGCGGCGGCTAACAAATGATCGTGGTGTCGTCGAGCAGAAGCCGGAACGCGGGTACTTTGCAACCCGTCCGCGGCGTTCCTATAAGCCTGATCGGCAGACGCCAGCATCGGATGATCCGGCGACGCCCCGGCAGCCTCAAGCACCAGCAGTCCGGCCAGTTGCGCCGCAACTTGCTTCAAGTCTTCGAAGTAAGGCTGTACTGCGATAGTGTAGGCAACGGTCTGATCGTCAATCTGAGTCATCGCATCACAAACGGATTTGGAACATTACCCGAAGTATCGATCCAGACGCTCTTAGTCTGCAGATACTCGCGGATCGCCTCCATCCCGTTCTCCCGTCCGATCCCGGACCGCTTGTAACCCCCGAACGGAGACATGTAACTCACCGCCCGATAGGTATTCACCCACACCGTCCCCGCCTCCAGCCGCTCGGACATCGACAGCGCCCGACGCATGCTGGTGGTCCAGACCCCTGCGGCCAATCCGTAGACTGTATCATTCGCGATGGTGACGGCCTCGTCCTCATCGTCAAACGGGATCACCGAAAGCACGGGACCGAATACTTCTTCCTTCGCGATGCGCATCGCAGGATTGACGCCCGTGAAGATGGTCGGTTCGACAAACCATCCCGTGCCGCATTCCGGCCGATCCGCCGCCGCGCCACCCAGTCGGCACTCCGCTCCTTCTTCCTTCGCGATGCGGATGTAATCGAGGACCTTCTCAAATTGCGGCTTCGTCGTAACCGGACCTACCTGAGTGGAGGCCTGGAGCGGGTCGCCCATTCGCGCCGTTTTAGCCAGCGCCAGAAGGCGTTCGATGAACTGATCGTGAATCGGCCGATGGATCAGCGCCCTCGATCCGGCGATGCAGGTCTGTCCGCTCGCGGCGAAGATACCGGACACCACGCCTTTCACGGCGTCATCGATCTCCGCGTCGTCAAAAACGATGTTCGCCGACTTCCCGCCGAGCTCCAGCGTAATCTTTTTGATGCCCTTCGCCGCCAGACCGTACACGTGCTCGCCCGTGCGGTCGCCGCCGGTAAAAGCGATCTTCGCAACATGACGATGCGTGATCAAAGGCTCGCCGACCTCGTTCCCGAATCCAGTGACGATGTTGACCACTCCCGGCGGAAAGCCCGCGCGTTCGAACAACTCCCCGAAAGCCAGCGCCGAGACCGATGAATATTCCGAAGGCTTCCACACAACCGTGTTTCCCGCCGCGAGCGCGGGCGCAAGCTTCCACGCCGCCAGCATCAACGGCGAGTTCCAGGGAGTAATCGCCGCAATCACGCCCAGCGGCTCTTCGCGCGTGAAATTGAAAACTCCCGTCCTGTCGATCGGGATCACGCGCCCTTCGATCTTATCGGCCAGTCCGCCAAAGTAGTGAAACCATTGCGGGATGTAGTTCAATTGCGTGCGCATCTCCGCGATAAGCTTCCCGTTGTCGGTAGTCTCGATCTCCGCGAGCCGTTCGGCTTCCGCCGCGATCAGATCGGCGAGCCGGCGCAGCAGAGATCCACGTGCCGTTGCATTCAGTTTTCGCCAATCGCCGTAGTAAGAGGACCGCGCAGCGGCGACGGCGCGTTCGATATCGGCGGCGTTTCCACGGGGAATCAGCGCCCATGGCGCCGCCGTAAACGGATTGACCGACTCGAACCATTCGCCCGATTGCGGGTCGACCCACTCGCCGCCGATCAGCATTCGATGCTTCTTCATGCTGTGTGACTCTTGATGACCTCATGCGCCACGCGGAACGAATCGACGCCCGCCGGAATACCCGCGTAGATCGCGACCTGCAGCAGTATCTCGCGTATCTCATCCGGCGTCACGCCATTCCGCAGCGCGCCCGCCACATGATTCTTCAGCTCGTTCGGCCGGTTCAGTACACCGAGCATCGCGAGATTGAGCATGCTGCGCGTTTTGCGCGAGAGCCCTTCGCGTCCCCAACAGGCGCCCCAGCAATACTCGGTTACCAGTTCCTGCAGCGGACGAGTGAAGTCATCGGCCGTCGAGAGCGCCTTCTCGACAAACTCCTTTCCGATAACATCCTTGCGGATGGAGAGGCCGAGGTCGTAAGTCTTCTGATCCATGTTATTAGTCCCTTTCCAATAGCTTGCAAAGCGCACCGGCATCCTGCTGATGTTCCAGGTTGTCAATGAAGTCTTCAATTGTCTTCGCGGGTTGACATACCGACCGGAATCTCGCGCGTATCTCATCCGGAGTCGCTGGCGCCACATCTTCCAAACGGCGCATACGCGTTTCTCCGTTCCGCAGATGCAGCGTCACTTCAGCGCCCTGCTTCGTGGGATAGTTCGACGTAAAATCGTCTCCAGCTTCAAGCGTCATAGCACTGACAAGCCGCATTACTTCGGGATCGTCGAGTAAGTGGTAATTAGACTCCGCGATCTTCCCCTGGGCGAGAGTCGCGGCCACGCAGTATTGGATACTCATCTTCGCCTGCAGGATTCGATCGAAAGGCCCTGCGTAGTCGCACCCCGGGTAAGCCACAGCAGCTGCCGAGCATCTGACTTCAACCTTTTCGATGTCACCGCTCCTGATTCCGGAGAATGCTAACGCGGCCTGGCAGGCGGTCTGCGCGTAGTTACAGGCAGGCGCGGGCTTGTAATACACCGACAGAATCTCCCACACGCCGTCTTTGAAAGGCGTAACTGCCGAAACGCGATCGCCGCGGTTCAGAGCGGCGAACAGCCCGGAACGGCCATCCAGCGCGGTTTCGGAAGCGCAGGCCCCTAGTTCCGCAAGCTCAACCGCGGTCACCGCGTTCCGTGCCGCAAACCCGGGATGGAAGAACATTTCATCGCCGCCCGAATACGGCCACTCGTTGAGACCTCCAACCGCATTCGCCGCAAGCCCAATCGCGCTGACAGTCGCATCCTCACCGAGACCGAGCAGCAGGCTCCCGGCGACGGCCCCGGCAATCGGTCCTGTAGTCCCGGTGGGCCGGTGCAACCGTACGAAATCCTTGTCGACCAGCGCTCTCCCGACTGCCGCGCCGATCTCATAACCGCAAACGGCGGCGACAATGAAGTCTTGTCCTGTAACGGGCTTGCGCTGTGCGCATGCTAGTAACGTCGGGTAAATGACTACGCCCAAGTGACTTACCGCACCCGCATGCATATCCTCGCGAACGAGCCCGTGGCCAAGCGTTGCATTTACAAACGCCGCATCGCCCGTCGACACATGAAAGCGTGTTCCTATAATGCTCGCCAAGCCGTTTGGCGTGCGGTTCGCCATCTGAATCGCCTGACAACCCCACGGAAGACTGCGTGCCTCAAGCGCGCAGGACAGCATGTCGAGAAGACCGATCTTGACTTTGTCAATAACGGATTCCGGGAGATCGCCCGGAGTGATACCGCGGGCTTCTCTCGCCAGTCGCCGCGAAAGCGTCAAGCAACGAAAAAGGCTTTCCACTGTCTACTTCTTAGCTCCTACTTGCACCCCAGCCCAGCGTTCCACGGTCTTGACGACCTCAGTAAGGTCGGCATCGACCCCTTCGGTCGCAATCGTCACCGCAAGCAGTTGACGGACTGCGGTGCCAACAATCATAGGCACACCCAGCGCCTCGGCTTCCTCCAGACACAGGCGAATGTCCTTGTTCAACAGGCTGATCGCAAAGCCGAAATCGAAAGTCCGGGGAATGACGCACCTCGGGATCTTATCCTGCGTAGCGCTGTTACGCCCGCTCCCCGCGTTGATGACGTCCATGATTTGTTGCGGGTCGAGACCGGCTTTGACGCCCATCACAACCGCTTCAGATGAGATCGCCATCGCCGTGCCGGAGAGCAGATTATTCAGCAGCTTCATCGTCTGTCCCTGGCCTGGCCGCGTGCCGACGAAAAACAGTTTGCCGATGACTTCGAGCACCGGCTTGACCTTTGGATACACGTCCTCGGGCCCCGACACCATCACCGCCAGCGTTCCTTTCTCCGCCCCGGCAATCCCCCCGCTCACAGGTGCGTCCACCGCCGTGATCCCTTTGGCTGCCAAGCCTTCCGCCACTCTCGCAGCGACCGTGGAACCGGTCGTCGAAACATCGATGAAGATCCTCACCTTGCTGCCTTCGCCGATGCCGTTGGGTCCGAGTGCCACGGCCTGCACAATAGGAGGAGTCGGCAGACTCGCCAGAACGATCTCCGCAGCCGATCCTACAGCGGCCGGTGAAGCCGCGCGCGTTGCCCCCAATGCCACAAGCGGACCGATCGCGGCCTCGCTCTTGTCGTAGATCGTGAGATCAAAACCGGCCTGAAGCAAGCGCCGCACCATCGGGCCGCCCATCCGCCCGACGCCTACAAAACCAATCGTCTGTTTCGCCATTCGCCCTACACTCTAGCATCCGGTGTTAAAGTGATCGCGTGGCACACCCCAATAACGCCCCGGAACCCTTCGAAATCATCGCGCTCAAGTACGCTCATTTGGGCAACCGGCATCCCGGCGAGAGCTTCATCCTTGCCGATCCGCACGAGTTTGGTTCGGACCTCGATTACTTCGTCTGGGTGCTGCGCCGCAGCGATTGCACTTACTTAGTCGATTGCGGATTCGCACAGGAAGCGGCTACCAGGCGCAAGCGCAACCTGCTTCGCAATCCGGCGGACGCGCTGCCGTTGATCGGCATGGACGCCGGCCAGGTCTCCGACATCATCCTGACGCATCTGCATTACGATCACGCGGGCAATCTCGACCGTTTTCCGAACGCGCGATTTCATCTGCAGGATCGCGAGATGCAGTACGGAACGGGCCGCTGCATGTGCCACAAGGCACTGCGAGTCCCTTTCGACCTCACAGACATTCTGATGATGGTGCGGCATGTCTTCAACGACAAAGCCGTGTTCCACGACGGCGACACGGAACTGGTACCAGGACTGACGCTGCATCGCGTGGGAGGCCATTCGGCGGGACTCCAGATCGCGCGCGTCTGGACCAAACGCGGATGGGTAGTGGTGGCTTCGGACGCTTCGCATCTCTACGCGAATTTCCAGCAGCGCCGCCCATTTCCGATCGTCTACAACGTCGCGGAGATGCTCGAAGGGTATAACACGCTGTACCGCCTGGCCGATTCGCCGGACCATATTGTGCCGGGACACGATCCGCTGGTGATGAAGTACTATCCGGCTGTGAGTCCCGAGCTTGAGGGGATCGCGGTGCGGCTGGATTTGGATCCGAAGGCGGCCTAACCGCGTTTCGGCCGAGTCCAAAATATACTATGGAGCAGTCATGCTCCTCCGACCCGCCCTCTTCGTGCTGTACGCTCCGAATGTACTGCTGGCGTTCGCAGCACAATAATGCCACTCTCTACGGATCTCGCGATCTGGGCCTCCAGCCTCGGCTTTGAAGACTTGCCGGAAGACGTAGTCGAAGCCACGAAGCTTCGCGTGATGGATGTCATCGGGCTGTCACTGGCAGGCGCGGAGACGCCTTTCGGACGGTCGACGCGCGCGGCGGTGATTGCGCTCTCCCCGCCGGGACCGTGCAGAATACTCGGAACCGGCGACAAGCTCGGCGTCACCGCCGCGGCATTTGCGAATGGGGCTTTTTCGCAAGCGCTGGAATTCGACGATACGCACAACGAATCGATCGTTCACATGAGCAGCCCCGCAGTGGCTGCGGCGCTGGCGCTTTCCGAGATTGGTCCGGTTTCCGGGCGCGATCTGATCGGGGCTGTCGCGCTGGGCAACGAGATCTCCTGCCGTGTGGGCAGCGTCGCATCCGGACAGTTTCACAAGCGCGGCTTTCATCCGACCGGACTCTTCGCCACGTTCGGCGTTACATGCTTGGCATCCAAATTACTGGGACTCGATGCGCATCAGATGGCGCAGGCGGCGGGGATTTGCGGCAGCTTTGCATCCGGCCTGCTGCAGTGCTGGGTGGATGGCACCCAGACCAAATTCCTGCATCCGGGTTGGGCGGCGCAGAGCGGAATCACTGCTGCGGTTCTGGCGCGCGAAGGGACCACGGGCCCGGCGGAAGTGTTCGAAGGACGTTTCGGTTTGTTCGCTTCGCATTTGCAGGACGCCGGCGAGCTTCGCAATTACGCCAGAATCAGCGATGGTCTCGGGACTCATTGGGAAAGCCGGAACTCGTCATTCAAGCCTTTCCCGGCAGCGCATGTACTGCATCCATACATCACCGCGATCCTGCGCCTGCGGAACAAACACGGGATTGCGATCGCCGAAGTCGAGCGCATCGAATGCCCGGTAACTGAATTCATCGTGGGCATCGTTTGCGAGCCGACGGAGGAGAAGTTCGCGCCGGCTTCCGATTCGCACGGGCGGGTCAGTTTGCAGTACAGCCTCGCCGAAGCCCTGACGCACGGGTCGATGGGTAAGAACGCGTATCGCGCGGAGAGTCTGCGGAATCCGGATATTCTCGCTCTCGCCCGGCGCATCAATTACTACGTCGATCCTGAGTATCCGGGCCCGGGGCGCTTCAAGGGCGAGGTCACGATCACGCTGAAGAACGGAACGACCCTCTACGAACGGGAAGAGTATAACCGCGGCTCGGTGGAGAATCCGATGACCTACGAAGAAATTCGCGCCAAGTTCGATGAGAACGCGAGCGGGTTTCTATCGGCGGCGCGGCGCGACAAACTGGCCGGCCTGATCAAGCGTCTTGAAACGCTCGAGGACGCAAGTGAACTGGTCAGCTCTGCATCCCCCATCGACGGACGGTCGCGTTCTCGATCGTTTTGAAGATCAGATTCTCGATTACAAGACCGAACAAGATCACAGTCAGCAGTCCGGCAAACACATTGGGTATCAGCAGCTGATTCTTCTGCTCGAAGATGTACCATCCCAGACCACCCGATCCCGAACTGACGCCGAACACCAGCTCGGCGGCGATCAGTGTACGCCACGCGAACGCCCATCCGACTTTCAGCCCGGTCAAAATGCTGGGAAAAGCCGCGGGCAGCAGAATGCGGATCACGTAGCCGGGCTTCGAGAGACCGTAGTTCTGTCCCACCATTTTCAGCGTCGGACTGACGGCGCGAAATCCAGCGTGCATATTGAGAGCGACGGACCAGAGCACCGCGTGAACGAGAACAAAGATGACGCTGCCATCCCCCAAGCCAAACCAGATGAGCGCCAGAGGCAGGAGCGCAATCGACGGTAGAGGGTTGAACATCGCTGTGAGAGTTTCAAGAAGGTCCGAGCCGATTCGTCCGGCGCTGGCGAAGGCCGTCAACAGGCCTGCGAGCAGTAGTCCGATGAGGTAGCCTTTCAGCAACATCCCGATCGAGTACGACGCCGCGCGCGGGATTTCGCCGGAAACGATCGAAGTGAAAAGGGCTTTAACAGTGTCGGAAAACGTCGGGAAAAGCAGGGGATTATTCAGCCACCGCGCATAAAATTCCCAGACCAGCGCGAGTACGGCCAGTAACAAGACCTTGCGCGCGGCGGAGTTATTGTAGAACTTCTCCCAAGCGCTCAATGGTTTTTCGACGACGTCGAATCCGGTTGTCGCCGTTCTGTACGTGACTTCAGGACGGCCTTCCGGGTGTAGATCAGCAGGCATGGTCGAACAGCATCGATTCGATGCGCGCCTCGTCCTTACCATGGCTGTTAATTTCAGCTTTCACTTGTCCGGGGTGAGCGCTCAGGAGAAGTATCCGGCTGCCTACGCGAATGGCCTCGGGAATGGAGTGTGTCACGAACAGAACGGTGAACTTTGTGTCGTCCCAAAGCTGAAGCAGTTCCTCCTGCATGCGCGCGCGGGTGAGTGCGTCGAGAGCCGCGAAAGGCTCGTCCATCAGCAGGATCTGCGGCTCCATCGCCATGCCGCGCGCGATCGCGACGCGCTGCTTCATGCCGCCCGAGAGCGTATGCGGATAGCTGTTGGCGAATTCGGTCAGCTTCACTTTCTCGATGAAGTGCATGGCGCACTCGTCGGCTTCGCGCCGTACAAGCTTGCCGCTGGATGTCAGCGCGAAAGTGATGTTCTCTTTGACCGTCTTCCAGGGGAGAAGCTGATCGAACTCCTGAAAGACGAAGACACGATCGGGTCCGGGCGCAACGACTTTCGTCCCATTAAGCGAAATGCTGCCTTCCACCGGGCCGATATATCCGCCGACAGCTTTCAGAATCGTTGACTTGCCACAGCCGGAGGGCCCCAGGATGACGAATCGATCGGACTGCAACACATTGAAACTGACCCGCCAGGTGGCCGTGACGACGTGGTCGGAAGTCTTGTATTGAAGGGTGACGCCTTCCACTTGAAGCAGCGCTGACATCAACTGCCCGGGGCTCCGTGAATTTCAGGGAAGAACATATCCTTCCATGACCCGGGGCGGTTCTTGATCGAACCGATGCCGTGCATGAAGTCGGCATATTTCATGACGTTTTCAGGCGTTGTCGTGAACCTGATGTGCGGATCGCTGAGGACATCGACGATTTCCTTGACGGAGAACCCTTTGTCGTTAGTCGATGCAAGCAGAAGTTCAGCCGCCGACGTCTTGTCCGCCGCAATCATGTGGTTAGCTTCGTCGATGGCCTGAAGAACGGCCTCGTAAACTTTGGGGTTCTGTTCGCGGAATCTCGTAGTGGTCGAGACCATGGTGAATGTGGTCGATCCGCCCATCACATCGTCGGAAAGCATGATCGTTCGCACGCGGTGGTCTTTTTTCTCCCGCTGCGCGAACGGCGGTGAAGTGAAGTGGGCGTCGACGGCCGAAGATCCCGCAAGCAAAGCAATAACGGCGTCGGGATGGGTCATGGTGACGGTGAATTTGTCGAAGCGCGTGGGTTGACCGTACTTTTGTTTCGCGTACATCTGCATAACGATCGACGAGATGGAGACCTTGATTGCGGTGACAGCGATCTTGTCTCTGTCCGTAACATCGTCGAGTTTCTTCAGATGGTCGGCGCGCGTGTTGAGATACATCGGCATGGACGACATTGCAGCGACGCCTTTAACTTTTGCGGAAGCGGCAGTGCGGTCCCAGAGCGTAATGAATGCGGGCGGGCCGGCGGTAATAAAGTCGGCCGAACCGGATAACAGAGCGTCGTTCATCACGGCCGGGCCGCCAATGTTGATCCAGTGAACCTTGACTTTCGCGTGCTTCTCGATAAGTTGGTATTTCTCCATCACGAGCAGCGGAAGAAATCCGACGCCCCCGGCTCCAGTGGGAATGCGAATTTCGCTCACTTCGGCATGGATCTGCATCAGTGAGCCGGCGGTGATCAGCGTGATGAAGAGGAGTCGGTGCATCCGCCTGACTATTATCCCCGGTCACGCTTTTCCGAGCCGCGCGCGTCAGCAAGCGGCAGAGCCGAGTGGATCAGATGATTGACATCCGCAAGCTGATCGATTTCCCAGCACTGCTTTAAAACTCTCCCAACCTGCTCGAGAGGAAGAGCGAGCACCGCCTGATCGAGGAACTTCTCGTCGAGCTGGCGATCGGTCAACGGCCGATGGACATTGCCAAGCGACCTCTCAACAAAGCGCGTGAGCCTCTTGCCATTCGTCAATTCAACTTCGATATGAGCCTGATCTTCAGTGATGGAACCGTCGCCCACCGCTGTTGCTCGTTCGCGCACGCGTTTGATCGCCCAGTCGTTCACGGCTTCATCGCTGTATTCCTGAATACCCGCCTTTCCCCGAACCAGCCCAATTGCGGCCCCATGATAAACGGAGAACTTGCCCTGCAGTCCCCTCGTGATGTTGGTCTGGTTGCAGAGATCGAGAACAAGAGGCGCCACGTGCAGCCGCACAGCCGCGATCGACTCAGGCGCTGGGTGATGCTCGCGATGAATCTGAATTGCGCCGTCGATAGTGGGGTGATTCACGATCCCGCACGGAAACGGCTTATAAGTATTGGCACGCAGTTCGTAAACGACATCCAGGCCGGCTGTGATTTTGGAGAGGTCATACGCGGCAGCCTGTACCGCTGCGAAACCGCGTGGACCTTCCAGACCGTGCTCTCCCGCCGTGAATCCGACCTGCGCGAGAAGTGCCGCCGAGTACCCGTTCTGAGCAGCTCGCCCTGCATGAAACGATTTCGCCATCGAGCCGAACATTTCCCGAATACCCGCCGCCTGAGTCGCTGCCAGCCCGATGGCCCAGACCATCTGATGACGCGATAAGCCGAGGAGTTTGCCGATGGCCGCCGCGGCGCCGAAGATTCCGGCCGTTCCCGTAATGTGCCAGCCAACGTCGTAGTGCGCCGGATAGACGGCATTACCGATCCGCATCTCCGCCTCGAACCCGGTAATGAAAGCCTGCATGAAATCGCGGCCACTGACAGAATGCACGCTTGCATAGGCGAAAAGCGCGGAAGCAACCGGAGAAGTGGGGTGCATATAGTTCTTCGGCGTAGTGTCGTCGAAATCGTAGACATGCGAACTGATACCGTTCATGAGCGAAGCATGAAGAGGGTCAAGGCGCTCGGCACGTCCCAGAATGCTCCCGGTGGGCTTGCCGGAGTAAGGTCCAAAAGTCCGGATCGCGATGTCGACGGCCTCATCGTGGCTCCCGCCGAGCGCGCAGCCGAGATAGTTGACGATGGCGCGGCGGGCTTCGTGACGGACGTCTTCAGGGACGGTTTCGATTCGGTTGGAGACAATCCACGAAGCAAGGGTTGCAGTCTCGGACATGCTGTTCATCTTATGAGATCGGGTTCAGTACACTGGAAAAGCTCTCATTTGATGACTCAAGACTTACTCGCAACCGGACGATCCTCCATGCAAACCGAAGCGGAGGCAATTACCTGCGCGGCTGGCCGTATTGACGACCGGTTCCTGGCAGCAGTCCGGCTAATCGAGGAACATCCCGGAAAAACCGTCGTCACCGGGCTCGGAAAATCCGGATTAGTCGCCCAGAAGCTGGCGGCTACGCTTTGCAGTACCGGGACGCCCGCCGTATTCCTCCATCCCGTCGACGCGCTCCACGGCGACGTGGGAATTTACACTCCTGGCGATCCGACTATCATCTTGTCGAAAAGCGGCGCCACCCTCGAATTACTGCGATTGATACCGGTTTTGCGCGGCCTGAATTCGCCGTTGATCGGAATCATCGGCAGCCTGGCTTCACCTCTGGCAAAGGAGATGGACATCCTGCTCGACGCTTCGGTCCGGGCGGAAGCCGATCCGTACAACCTCGCGCCAACGGCCAGCACGGCGGTGGCGACGGCTTGGGGGGACGCGCTGGCGCTGGCGATCCGGCACGCCCGCAATCTGACGCCGGACGACTTTGCGCAACTGCATCCGGCCGGACAACTGGGCCGAAACCTGCGCGTGACCGTGCGGCAGGTGATGCACGGTGCTGACGAAGTCGCGTGGGCGAGCGCGGACAGCTCAATGAAACAGGTGATCATCGCCATGAACCGGTTCCCGCTGGGCGCCGCTTGCGTGAAAGGCGACGATGGCGCGTTGCAGGGCCTGATCACCGATGGCGATTTGCGCCGCGCACTTCAGACAAACGATGACATCCGCGAAGTTAAGGCCGCCGGTCTGATGACGATTCACCCGGTGACAGTGCGCCCGGACGCGACTCTCCAGGACGCGCTGCGGCTGATGGAAGACCGGCCTTCGCAGATATCTGTGCTCCCGGTTGTCGAGGGGAACCATTGCATCGGGCTGGTCCGGCTGCACGATTTGTATCAGACGGACTTGTTATGAACTGGGACGATCTGGTCGTCCGCGATGCGTGGTCGGGCACCGTCTCGAATCGAGCCGCCAAAGAGGAATTGGGCCGGCGGATTGCGGATAACGTGCGGGATGGCCAGGTGATCGGAGTCGGCTCCGGGTCGACTTCCTATATCGCCATTCACGCGATCGCGGAACGCGTGCGCAGGGAAGGTCTCAACGTGACGGCGGTATGCACGTCGCAGGAAGTAACGCTCGCCTGTGTGGCGCTCGATCTGCCTGTCGCGTCACTCCTGCAGCGCCGGCCCGACTGGGCGTTCGACGGTGCCGACGAAGTGGACCCCGACCGCAATCTGATCAAAGGGCGCGGTGGCGCGATGTTCATGGAGAAGGTCGTGATGCATGCGTCGCCTCGGAATTTCATCCTGGTAGATCAGTCGAAGCTGGTGACTCGTCTGGGCGAGAAGTTTCCGATTCCCGTGGAGATTTTGCCGATTGCAATGCGTGTTGTCGAGCGGGAACTGGCGGCGATCGGCGCGGTCGAGATCGTACTCCGGCTGGCGGTGAAAAAGGATGGGCCGGTGATTACGGAACACGGCAACTTCATCCTCGATGTGCGGTTTGCGGAGATCGGGAAATCGCTCGAGCGGGATGTCAAAGCGGTGCCGGGAGTGATCGAATCGGGCCTGTTCATGGGCCGCGACATCGAGCTCATAGTCGCCGGCAACTAGCCCTGCTTCGTGGCGCGCGCACTCTTGCGTGCTGGCCAGGCGCAGCTCACTGGACAGGCCTTATCCCCGGACAAGGTGAGCCATTGGTTGATGCCTGTGGTCGGGAGACTCATCTCGACGCTTGTCTTGCCTCACGCCTAAACCGGCGGCGTCCCGTAAGTATGAAAGGACTCAATAGTCTTGAGCCCCCAAGCCTGGCCCTTCTTCCGTTCCTCTTCAGTCCACCGGATCGGCTTCCAATCCGGCGCGAGAATCAAACGGGCACCCGCATTGGCGATTTCCACGCGGTTGCCGCCGGGCTCATAAACATACAGGAAAAAAGTCTGCTGAATAGCGTGCTTATGCGGACCCGTTTCAATGTAGACGCCCGCTTCCAAAAAGATGTCCGCCGCGCGCAAAATGTCCTCGCGGCAATCGACCGCATAAGTCAAGTGGTGAAAGCGTCCCTTCGTTCCGGTGTGATCGGCCGAGTAAGCGAAATCGTAGCTCTTGTTGGTGCAGGTCATCCACATCGCGGCTTCGCGGCCGTCGTTCAGCACGATCTGCTCGGTGAGCCGGAAGCCGAGGTAATCCTCAAAGAAAATCCGGTTGGCCTTGATGTCGACCGCGAGACAGTTCAAATGATCGAGCCGGCGCACGTTGACGCCGCGCGCTGGATAACGCTGCGCCTGATTCTTCAGTGAAGGTTTGAGTTCCGGAGGCGCCGTGTACCACTCCGTTTCGTAGTACAGCTCGATCTTGTGGCCGTCCGGATCCTGGCAAACAAAAGCAGGTCCGTGCCCGAGCTCGCCGTTGGTCCAGCCAATATCGAAGCCGGAGCCTTTCAGTGCGGCGGCCCGGCGTTCCAGCGCCTGCGGGCTGCGCGTGCGAAACGCCATGTGCCCCATCCCCGAAGTCTTCGAGCCGGTGAGCTTGAGCGAATAGCGCTCGTAGTCGTCCCATCCGCGGAGGTAAACGGAATCGCCCTGGCGGCCGCTTTCGGTCATGCCGAGGACATCGATAAAGAAACGGAGGCTCTCATTGGGCTTGGGCGTGAGAAGTTCCAAGTGGCCCAAGTGGGCTACGTCCATCAAAGGTTCAGGATGCATTTTAAGGTTTGATGGCGATAACTACGGTTCCGGCGGCCCGGCAGGTTTCGGCGTGGCGCCCGCGGCCGGCGGTTCCATCTTCGGTTTCGCCTCGCCGCGATGGCAAGTGTAGCAGGTGACGTGCCGCTTGCCGTCCGGGAAGGTCGTGTTTATGTCGGCCGCGATTCGCAGCATATTACGCGCCATGTTCTTCTTCGGATTGTCATCGCTGGCGAAGTCGCCCTGCACGTGACAGTAAGTGCACTGGACACCGAGGGCGGTCCGAAAAGCGCCCATCGTCTGCTGGATGTTCACATCCGCCGGCAGAATCCTCAGATTCTTCGGTGGACCCGGCGGTATAACCGGTGCCTCGCCGCCGCCTCTGCCCCGCTGGGCCAGCAGGCTGATCGAGCAAATAAACAGCAGGCAAAGTGTTCGCACGCAAGCCAATCGTATCCCGCCCGAACCGGCGTGTCAAACTACCTGGTCTGGCATCTTTTCCCAGTTTCGATCCGGCAGACGGCTGTCGCCGGACCCAGCGATGATGTTCGAACTGACCTCTATCATTGCGGGCGTGCTCCTCGTGACGCCGTGGGTGGCTTACCCTCTACTCGTTTGCTGCCTTCGCGTCCGCCGTCGCGTCGGGACCGGTGAAGCCCGCCCGCGTGTGACCGCGCTTGTCGCGGCATGGAATGCGGAGAAGGAAATCGGCCGGAGAGTGCGCAACCTGGCCGAACAGACTTATCCCGCGGAACTGCTGACGATCTATGTGGCAAGCGACGGATCCACGGACGGCACTGTGTCGGAAGCCCTGAAAGCCGCGTCCGGGCGTGTTATCGCGAAACAGTTTCCGCGTGCCGGCAAGTCTGCTGCGCAAACGATGGCCATGACTGAAATCGCAGACGAAATTATCGTTCTCAGCGACGCCGATACAGACTTCGCCCCCGACTGCGTCGAGCAATTGGTAGCGCCCTTCTCGGATCCGCAAGTAGGTTGCGTCACTGGAACAATAGTTTCGCGAGACACGTCGCGCCCGCTATCGAAAGATCAGGCGCTTTATTGGAGATTTGAGAACTGGCTGCGGCTGTGCGAGTCGGACGTGGGAATCCTTATCACCGCCGCCGGGCCATGTATGGCCTTCCGTAGGGAGCTGTTCAAACCGCTGGCACCCACACTCGGGGACGATTGCATGATCCCGCTGGACGTTGCGCTGCAGGGCTACCGAATTGTTCACGCGCCACTTGCAACCGCACACGACACCTTCCCGGCGACGCCGCTGGGCGAATTTCTGGCTCGCAAGCGCATGACCACGCGGAATCTCGCTGGGTTTTTCGCTCGTCCGGCCCTGTTGAACCCGTTCCGCTATCCCGGTTATGCGCTTAGCCTCTGGCTGCACAAGATCTTCCGGTGGATGACGCCCTTTTTCGCCCTGACTTTGTGGCTGAGTTCGATGCTGGTGCCGAAGCCCCGCCTGTGGGTGCTCCTGCCGCAACTGGTGTTCGCGTTACTCGCGATATGGGGCGGCTTGTCAGCCATGAGGCGCGGAACGGCGCCGCGTCTCGCCGCTGCCGCCTTCAGTTTCGTTGTCGTCAACAGCGGCTTTGCGCTGGGTGTCCTGAGCTGGCTGCGCGGGAAAAAAATTACGACGTATACCAACATCCGCGATACCATCCCCCCTCGCTTGTAGGGCGGGCAATCCTGCCTGCAGCCGCCTTTCAGGCGGCTCGGGAAAACGCTGCCAACCCGCCAGAACCCACACGGTCTCCATAATCAACCGCAGATCGTACGCGGCCGATGCCCTCGAAACATAAGCGCGGTCCAAAGCCAGCTTGATCTTCAACGGCCCCGAAATGTAAGAAGCCTCGGTATCGGTGTCATCCGGAAACCGCTCGGCATGAGTGACGTAATACAGTGTTCCCGGACTGGTCAAACCAGGCAACGTCTCCAGCGTCTCCCGATCGGCCTCCGTGTAAACATGCTCCACGAACCAGGGATCTTCCGGGCGTGGGCCAACGAATGCCATTTCTCCGCGAATAATGTTGAGCAACTGAGGAAGCTCATCGAGCTTCAGTCTGCGAAGCAACCTGCCGAAAGCAAAGACGCGCGGGTCTCGACTCTCCGAAATCCTGCTGCCCGGCTCTGACGCGATCCGCATCGTACGAAATTTATACATGCGAAAAATTGCCCCTCTGACTCCCGATCTGTCCGCCAAATAGAACACGGGGCCCGGATCCGAAACCCAAATCCCGATCGCGATGACCAGCATCAAAGGAGCTGCCGCCAGTAACGCGAGCGCGGCCAGCACTACCTCGAGTTTATGCCTTCGCCGTGGCAAGATCCGTTGAAGCCTTTCTGTTTTCAGTAACAATGCCCGTGACCGCCTCGATCACGTCGTCGATATCCCGATCCAGCATCGCCGGGTAAATCGGAAGAGACACAAGCCTTTGATACTCACGATACGCCACCGGGAAGGCATTCGCGTTATAGCCATAACGATCCCTGTAGTAAGGATGAATATGAATCGGAACAAAGTGAACCGAGGCAGCGATGTTTTTCCCGCGCAGCTCCTCGATGAATTCATCGCGTGAAATTCTCAACCGGTCCAGTTTCAGGCGCAGCGAATAGACATGCCAGGCATGATCGATGCGAGAGCGGTGGGCGGGAATCTGAAGCGTCTCAAATTGCTCGAACGCCTCGTTATAGCGCGCGGCAATTTCCGCTCTCCTGATCCCAAAGCCCACGGCCTTTGGTAACTGGGCAATACCAATGGCAGCCTGGATGTCGGGCATGTTGTATTTGAACCCTGGGCGCGTGACCTCGTAAAACCAGGGCGCTTGATTGCCCCAATCGCGTTTCCATGCGTCACGGGACATGCCGTGAAGACTCCACAGGCGAGCTTCCTCGATCAACTCGGCCGGGCCCGTCAACATCCCTCCTTCGCCTGTAGTCAGATTCTTGGTCGCGTAGAACGAGAACGCAGTAAGAACAGGCACGCCAACATCTTCGGCGGCGCCGATGGTCCTGCCTTCATATCGGGCTGGAAACGAATGCGCGGCATCCTCCACGAGGGCGCAATGATAATTCCGCGCCATCTCGATCAATGGCGTCCGGTCGCACGGATGGCCATAAAGATGGACCGGCATAATGGCCGCCAGTCGCTCCCCGAGGCCCAATGATCGGGCGGCGCGGGCGACTTGCACCGGATCGATATTCAGCGTGTCCGGCTCGACATCGACGAGCACCGGTCTGGCGCCCATCTGCTCGATGACATGTACTCCGGAGGCGAACGTAAGAGCCGTCGTGATCACAGCCGAGCCTGGCCCCACCCCCAGCGCCGCCAGAGCCACGTGCATGGCGCCGGTTCCCGAGTTCAGCGCCAGCGCCGCTGTGGCGCCGATGTACGAAGCGAAGGCCTGTTCGAAAATTCGCGCGCGCGGCCCTGTAGTGATCCAGCCCGACCGCAATGCGGCCACGACCTCGGCGATTTCCTCCTCGCCGATCGCCGGAGGAGAAAAAGGCAGCAGCGTATCGCGCATCCTCAGCCTTCGTGGCGCGCGCACTCGTGCGTGCCGCGTCGAGACTCATCTCGACGCTTGTCCCCGGCAGATGGCCCAAGTCGCGAATGCGAGTTCAGCGCCAGCGCCGCTGTTACCTCCGCGATTTCTTCATCAACGATCGGGAGCACGCAGAAAGGGAGAAGGGTGTCGCGCATGCTATGCCGGCAAAGTCATCCTGCGACCGTGATCTGGACTAAAGGGCCGGACATCGGGCGCGCTGCGGCGCCCAATCGCATACCTGCCGAAGGAATGCCTGTACGCACGAAAGACTTTTCGCAATCGGCGCTCGATGGCCCGTACATGCTTCCTTCCATATACGCAAGCCCTGGGCAACGCGTGCAGGTGCCCACGTGTCCGCACGAAGAGCAGACCGGCAGATCGCGCGCGCGAATAGCCCGGACCTCCCCGAACCCGGCCGAGCCCTGCCAGATATCCATAAAGCGATCCTGCCGGACGTTCCCGCAGGTCAGCGGAAATTGCACGCAGGGATAAACGTCTCCGTGCGGTGAAATGTAGCTGGACGAGTGACCCGCGCTGCATGGTGTTCCGTCGAGAGTATCCTCGTCAACAGGACCCGGTGGGGCCGTGAATGCATCCACGTTGCCCACCAGCGACTCAGTCTCGAAGATTTTTCTGAGGTCTTCCCTCGCGATATTCAGATCGAGAATGGAGCGATCGCCGTTGAGATGCGGCGTGATCGTCGGATCGATGGTGAATTCGGCCCCCAGATCCCACGCCATTTTCTGAACACCCTCGAATGCCCCGGCGTTCGGCTTCATCAGAACGCAGGCGATCACGACGTGGACACGGTGCGCCCGCAGCAGCCCGATAGCCCGCACGGTCTTCTCCAGAGAGCCCGGCGCCTTCGTGATCGCGTCGTGTATTTGCGGTACATGTGAATAGACGCTGATCTGCACCTGGTGTACGCCCAATTCCGCGATGCGCGCCGCTTCCTTCTCGCCGATCAGGACGGCATTGGTCTTGAGTTTGATGTCGAAACCTCGGAGGCGCGCATGTTCTACGATCGCGAACAGATCCTTGCGCAGAAAGATCTCTCCTCCGCTGAGCGTCAGGAACATTGTGCCGGCGTCCGCCATTTGATCCAGCAGGTCGCGCAGTTCGGAAAGACTCAACTCGTCCGGATCGTCGTGATCGAGGTAACAGTGGATGCATCGCTCGTTGCAGCGCCAGGTCAGATCGATGTGCACACTGAGCGGAATGGCCATATCCATGGCGCGGCGGTTTATGGATTCGAGGATTCCCATATCTCAGGCGTCCGGTTCCGTTTGCAGAGTCAGGATCGAGTGTTCGGCCAGGGACCGGGCGAACTCGCCGGCATCGCGCATGGCATCTTCGGGATCGACATCGAACGCAGGCACTATATCGCGCTCGACAATATGCCGCAGCGTGGTTTTCCCATCTGCCGCGAGCCAGATTGCGGTGGCCGTCTCGTTAAGGTTGAAAAGGGTGGAGTCGGCCGGATTCATGATGATGGCTTCGCCCTGGAAAACGCGAGCGGCGACGTTGGCGGCGCGCTTCGGATAGGAGTCGGTCACTGGATCGTCTCCCGGATCGATTCCCATACTCGCGCATCGGGCAGGAACGATAACTCAAAGACGCGGATCGAATTGACAAATTCGCAGACCGTGTCGAAGACATGGCGCGTCAGGACCGAATCGTCGGCGAAAAAGAGGACGTTACGGAGGATTGATCGCACCGCGACCGCGGCTTTCAGCGGTTTAAGCCGATTTTCAGCCCCGTGCCTCAGCAGGAAAAGCGCTCCGACGCAGGCACTGCAATTCTCGCCGGGACGGGCAAGTTCGCCTGCGAAGGGGGTCCCATAAGCGGTCCACGAGTCCGCTGTCTTTCGAACGTATGAAATCTCGTCGGTCAAAAGATGGGCATCCTCGGGCGCCAGCCTCGATATCGTTGTCTTGCCTGCGCCCGAAGGTCCGGCGAAGAGGAATGCCCGGTCGGCCCGAATGACGCTTGCGGCATGCAGCAGAAATCCGGATCGTTCGGCCAGATGCAAAGAATGGATGATGCGGATGACGGAATCCACACTATGCCGGCTGGCGCTCTGCCGGACCACACCGGCACGAGATGCGGAATCGTAGAAGGCGTGGAAATCACCCCTGTCCATGGTCCAGTGGTTGCCCACGTTGCGCACTTGAATGTCGGCGTCGGGATCCACGTGGGCAGGCGGTGTGAGATCCACGGTGAGCTCGATTGACTGTGACGACTCCCGCTCAATAAAGCCGGCGTATTGCGTCCGCAGAACCTCTTCGAATGCAGCGTTGGTCGTGGAGACTCGGATTCCGGTCCCGCCGATAACGACATTCATGCGCACAGCCTGTGAAGAAAACGTTCCAACCGTCCCGGTCCGGGTACAGTTGCATCCAATTTCCCCAGAAACTCCCGGGTATCCGCCGGCGGATCGTTGTGCCGCTGGTTATCACCGCGAGTCACAAATATCGGACCGGGCGAGTTGTACCGGATCTCGACTACCCGGTGAAGCCGTAACCCGGTCGAAGTCTTCGTGAGAATGATGTCGCCGGTAACGATTTGATCCGGCGCGGCTCTGCGGATGGCTACGTATGTACCCGGCCGGATAGCAGGCAGCATGCTGGTTCCTTGTACCCGAAACCGGAGGCTTCCCGATTTACCCAAGCTCTCGATCGCAAGATCCAATACCACCCGGTGACGCCCGGAGTCCCGCATTTGCTTTATTGTAAGGTGTAGCGTTCGAGTCGGACCAGGAAACTGTGAGAAACTCAACAGACGTCCCGCGGGCAAGAGCGATAGACTGGAAATCGAGATGAAACAGGATCAAGCGCCCGAAAAGCGGCCGGGAGACCCCGACGTCCCGCCGGCAAAAAAACCGTACGTGAAGCCGGCCTACGAGTTTGAGCGCGCTTTTGAAACTATGGCGCTATCCTGCGGCAAGATCAACACCACGCAGTTCCAGTGTAAGTTCAATCGCAAGAATTCCTGAGTACCGCTCCCTTTGGTCACGGCTCTGAAGGGCTTACTGAGCCGTGACCAAAGGGAGCGGTGTATTTGAACCCGGACTACGGCTCATAGCGCACGTTCACTCTGGATCCATAGCGTCCGAGTGCAAGGTATTGCGTCAGGTTCCACTCAGCCGGTTGATCAAGCCCCGTTCGAACCACCCTAAAAATACTATCCGACGGAATTGTAAAAGCGTTCCCCGCGATGGAGTCTGCGCGAAAGTTGACGTCCCACACGATGCTGGCGATACCGGTTTCGGGTGGTCCGGAGTCGCAGGCCCATGTGAGGCGCTCGATCTCTCCGGTCCCTCTGGAGATCCGGATTGTTCCTTCGAAATCGAGCCAATAGATTCGACCTTTAACGGTCACGAACCACAGATGGTCAGCCGAGGTGCCCTGAAACCGGATCGTTGGATGAGCGTCGGCGTCTTCTTCTCCGCGCGTTGCGGATGAGTCGATGATGTCCCGCGTGGTGCGCAGCATTGTCACGATCTCTCCAAAAGACCAGAGGCCGCCGATTTCGCTGACGTGGTGGAAAATTCGATGGTGTCCGCGCACGCTGGTATATTGTTCGACTCCATCGGCAATGGAGACCTCCGCCTCAAACGAGTCCAGTTTGCGGGACGCGCCACTGGCGCCGGCGAATCGCGAGATCTTCTCTTTCATGGCAATGCTGGAGAGAGTTGCCAGTACCCCGGCGATGTTCGCTCTCACCAAGCTCGAATCGGAGGCTCTGTCAACTTTTTCCGGAACGACGATCGCATCGGTTTCAAGGAGTGCTGCTTGAGCTCGGCAGGCGACTGGCAACGCTGCCGCAATCACAATTAACGAGAAAACCCGTAGCCCGGAAGACCGAAAAGATCCTGACACACAGACCTATCGGCCGATCGGAGAATGATTTATAGAGGAATTCTATTTTATGTTTGAAACTTGGTATGCCTGAGCTTCAACGCTGGCTCGGGCTGATTGGTGCCGGATTGAAGTTACAGCCAGCCGCTAAAGCGCACGGTGGGGAAGAAAAGAGAAATGCCGTGCCTGCCAGTGCGGCTGCGGCAATCGTGATTGCGGTGTTGCGCTTGTTAAGTCCGCCCCCTGCCGTCGCCTGGGGCCCAATAGACCCGCCGGCAGCTTTAGGCAAACCACTCAGAAAATCGGCCGGAACGTCCGGCATACAAGCGCGGGTACCCTGTTCTACGAAGACTCCGCTTTCGAGGCTGCTGGCGGCAGAACCGGATTGATCCAGCTTCAGCGTGCCTTGCGCGGACTTGGCGGGTATGAACAGACGATCTCCAATGCAGATATAAACCGGACCTGTCCGGGCATTGAAATGGACACCGCCCTCGCGCACATATATATACGCCAGGCCATTCCCGGCTGAGCCGATTCGCGCTTTACTGTTCGCTTCGAATCTGAGGACATTACGGTCTGCCGTCTGCAGCAGGGCAGGCGCCGTTGTGGCTATCTCGTCCCTGGCGGCAAGCGGCCAGGAGGGCGCGGCCGATGGTGACGTGGCGGATCCGTTAATGGTTATCGGCTCCGTGCTCGAAATGGTTCCAACTACCGGGGACGAACTTTGGGGGGCGGCAATTATCGCGGATGCCACAGCGGCCACGAGGATAGTTACACGCCAGATCATATCTCAGGGTAGCAACACGGTAGTACCGTTCGCTACTAATACTCAGTCTATCCGTCGTAATTCAACGTCGTCAATCCAGACCACGCCGCGCAGTTTACCGTCGAATCTCCAGGATGGCGCCCGGACAATCCGGACCTCGCCTAAAGACGGGTTAATTCGCACGGTTACATCCGCGCTGACCCTGCTCCAGTCCCGGGCGCTTACAAGCGCGGGCGTCGAAACGCCAAAAAGGGTGAGAGCCACGCCTTGGTCGGTTGAGAGGTTCGCTGTACGCATCCAGGCCGTCAGCCGATACCGTCCCGGTGCCAGCCAGACGCTCTGCGCAATGTGGTGGAAATCGAGATTTTCGGAGCCGTCGAACTCGAGACGGAGAGATGAGTGGCCCGAGTGCGCCACTGCGGGATCGAGCGCAGACTTCACGCCGGGACAAGGTTGCAGACGCCAGCCGAATCCCTGTCCCGCCGGTTCGTACTCAAAACCGGAGTTGTCGATCCAGTTACCGGCGCCGTAGCCGGAGTCGCGCGCCACGTAGCGTTTCCACACCAGAAAAGCATCTCCGTCATGATGCCGGCTTTCCAACCAAACGGTCCACGCTGTGGCCAAAGCGCGCGTTACCGAAGAGCGGCCCTCCATCCAGTTCCATGTTTGAAAGAGCCGTGATTCCTCGCTCTGTCCGGTGGCGCTGTGCCCGGTCGCAGTGGATGCGATTAGAAAACGGAAGAAGGCTTCCGCCGCTCTGGTATTGCCGCCGATTCCCGCCTGGAGGATTCCGTTCATATCTCCTCCCAGGCGGAGCCAGGAATTGAAGACCATCTGGTCGTAATCCGGAGTGATACGCAGCACCACTGCTCCCAGTTGCAGCGCCGGGCCAAGCTCTCCTTCGCCGAGATCGAAATTCACCGCGCGCATCGCAATCTGCGGTGAGTTCGGAGCCAACTCGAGAGACCGGCGAAAACAATAGCGCGCGGAATCCGTTCTTCCGGCGGCGGCCAATGCGTCGCCGAGATCCGACCAGCGGAAAGGGAAAGCCGGGTCCATTGCCAAACTCTGTTGGAACATTTCAATGGCGCTCTGCCGCCCTTCCGGGTGATCCGACCAAAGCTCCCGGTATGCGTGATTCGCTATTGTTTGCGGCGCCGGCGGAGAAACCGAACCGCTGCTTAACCAGGACCATCCCATGCATCCGGCGAGTGCGAGGCCATATAGAGCCGGCAGGCGCGATGCCAGTTCCGTCATTGGAGGGCTGTCTGCGTCAATTTGACGGCGCAATTCGTCAGACCACCGGGTCCACCCGTACACAACTGAGCGCCCTGTGTCACGAAATAGATATTTGTCTGACTGAGATTTCCGCTTGCCCCGTTACTCACGTTGTCGATGATAATGCCACTGGTCCCTCCGGCTTCGGCGACTGGCGACCACGCCGTGCCGGATGGAAAGCCGCTTGTGATGTTGAAGAACTGAACGCATCCAACCGTTATAAAGCGTGCACAATTGTTGGCGACGCTCAGGTAAAGTTCATCTTGAGAAGGCTCGAAAATACGCGGGGAAAAGGCGGGCTCGTCCGCGGCGTTCGACAATTGATTGAATACCTCGGTCAGCGGAGAGCAGGAAGTCTGGCCTGCTGCGAGATTCAGAGGGCCATATGCCGCCGGCCCCGTGTTCATCGAGGTTCCCGAGAATGTGATGGCGTAAAGTTGCGGAACGTTGCTCGCGTTTGTGCCACAGGCATACAGCAACCCTGTCGACGGGCTGTTGAGGTAATTGTTGTCGAAGGTTCCCGCAAAAACATTTTGATTTCCAGTGGGCCCGATCGTGGCAACCCGGGAAACGCTGAGAGTCGTTGTTGTCTGAACTACCGAGGAGTTCGCGCCGTCGGGTGAACTGTTCGAAAAAACGAATACCGTCCCACTGGTTGAATCGACCAGCGGAGCTTCCATAACCTGCTTGTTGGCGGCGACATTTAAGGTGGGCCAACCCAGGCAGGGCGGGCTGCCTGAAGCGCAGTTTCCGTTGGAAGCGGAGCCAGTCCGGATGTAGTAGAGATTGCCGCCGGAATCGGCTGCGAACACATTTTTCGAGACCGAGTCGTAAACGGGAGGTGTCATGGTCCGGCTGGAGGGAACGCTCACCGAATACTTGACTGCGGGCTGGCCGCCTCCGAATACGGGCGATATCGCGGCAACCACACCAGAGTCGTCGGTAACATACGCAGTGTCGGTCGCGTAGTCCACATAAGGTGATGACAAAGTGGCGCCGCCCGCCGAATAAACCACGCTGTACTCGCACGGCGCGACATCGCCATTCGTGGCGCAGTCAGCCAGTGGGCTGGAGTTGGATGGCTCCCCAAAGGTGCTGGAAACATCTCCAGAATGCCATTTCAGGACATTGAACCGCGCCGTACCGGCGTTCTCCACAAACGCGATTTGAGTTCCGTCGAGCGACAACGCCGGGGAGGAGTTAATGGGCCCGTTGTTTTGCGAAGCGTTGTAGCTGAAAAGGACGGAGGGGGCTTCCCCGGGACAGGCGCCGGTCCCATAGTTATCCACGTAGAGATTGTTGAACGCGATCACGTTGAATGCGTTCGCCGTTGCGACTGGAAGCGTGAAGACAACGTAATCGTTGGTGCAGTTCGGCGCCGGGTTCGAGACGTCGAATGAATATTTGGCCGGGTAGCTGACCAGATTACTAAAGTTGGCCGGCGACGTTCCCATCGATTCCGACCAGTCGACTCGTACGGCAGCCGCCGAGGCTCTTCCCGGGCGACCGGATACGGGGTCTCGAGTCAGTCTGTTCCGTTCGGCCCTCTGGGACAACTGCTGCGAATACCGCGGATCCTCCACTTGTGCCAGGCGATCCCCAGCCGAGGGTTGTGAAAAGATCAGGTGCTTGTGAGACCAGTCGTAGGGGAGTCCACTGCGGCTCCGGGCTGAATCAACGGGAATCGTTTGGGGCGTAATCGGCTGCTCAAAAAGGCAACCGGCAGCCAAAAGAGTGGTCACCGTCAAGGCTGCTGAGCCAAACTTCATGAATTCTGCCCGCCGGATTCCATCTTGATCCTTTCCGATCTGTATATCAAATGCTCATACCGCGGCAGGGGAAGGAGCCGGATCAGATTAGTGTTGTTACCGACAAAACGTGACTTCAACCGAGGTACCAGTACTTACGCGCACACAGATCAAACTGTTTTGCACGCCAGTGATGTTAACTCAGGTTAACATCGTTAATAGCAAGCATCTGAGATTCGGCCGCACCGCTGTGACTGAACGTCATGCCGGGCGACCTTGACAGATTTGTCGACAGGCGTGCAGGAATCGCAAAATCCAACGATCGTCACCGTCGACAGGGACGGCAGGTATACGCTCGCCCCGGAGTCGGAGTACGAGCCGTCGCGGCGCGAGTTGGCCGAGATCCTGTCCGAATACCTTCGGATCATTCGCAAGCGAAGGGCGGCCATCGTCATGGCTGGCTTCCTCGGCCTCCTTGCCGCGCTTCTGTACACACTTCCGCAGCCCCCCGTTTACCGCAGTTCCGTGTCGATTGAAGTGCAGGCGCCGAACGACGATTTTCTCTACTCGCGGGAAGTCAATCCGACTTCCAGCATGGGCTCCATGTTTCCCGACTACGACATGGCCACTCAAATCAGAATCCTGAAGACCAAGTCGCTTCTTGATCGCGTGGTCGGCAAGCTTAACGCGGATACGACCTTGCAGATTAAGGTACCGGACGACCGCTTTGCGGCATGGCGCAAAGCTCTGGGCCTTCCTCCGAGCCCCGCTACGCCGCGCGGCGATGTGATCGAGGATACCGCGGCCAGCCTTCGGGTCCAATCGGCGCGCGGCTCCCGCGTAATCGAGATTCAGTGCGATTCCGTGGATAAGCAGCTAACGGCGGTATTTCTGAACGTGCTGGCCCATGAGTACATCGAGCAGTCCATCGAACGCCATTGGCAGACGGCGCAACACACCGGCGAATGGCTGGGACGGCAACTCGATGAAATCAAGATAAAACTGGAACACTCCGAGGATCAGCTGCAAAATTATGCCACCGCGATGAACCTTGTCTTCACCGGCGACAAGGAGAAGACCAACGTCGCGGATCAAAGGCTCGGCGAGTTACAAAAAGAACTGAGCACCGCACAGGCGGACCGCATCGTCAAACAGGCGCGCTACGAAATGGCCGGCGCCGGACGGTCCGATTCGATGGCTCAGATTCTGGACGATAGTTCCCTGCGCGCCAACGACTTGAGACTAACGGATTTGCGGCGCGATCTGGCCGAGCTCACCCAGACTTTCGGACCGGCCCACATCAGGGTCAAGAAGGTGCAGGCGGAAATCGCGCAGACGGAAGCCGATCAGAAAACTGCTCGCGAAAAAATTGTGGAGCGGATCTCCAATGACTTTCGTGAGGCCGAACGGCGCGAAAAGCTGCTCTCCGCCGACTATCAGGCCCAATCCGCGGTTCTTTCCGACCAGGCCGGGAAGATCACACACTACAACATTCTGAAGCGTGAAGTGGACAGCAACCGGCAACTTTATGAATCGCTCCTGCAGAAGGTAAAAGAATCGGGCATCAGCGCGGCGTTGCGCGCGTCCAATATTCAGATCATCGATCCCGCGCAACCTCCACGAGCCCCGAGCGGGCCGAGCCTGCTCTTCGCGTCCCTGTTGGGCTTGTTTCTTGGCCTGACAGGTGGAATCGGTTTCGTTTCCGTGCGCGAGAAGCTCAGTAAACTGATCGTGGCGCCCGGCGACGCCGCCTTCCATGTAAACGTACCTGAACTCGGTCTGATCCCTTCGTACTCGATCGATAAGGCGGGCCTGAGGGGCACGACACTTGCGCTGACGGCCCACTCGAACGCTGCGCCTGAGCTCAAGGCGATCACTCCACGGAAGAGTCAATCACTGACTGCAGAGGCCTTCCGGGCTTTGCTGACTTCGATTCTGTATGCTGGCCGCAAACGCAGTTCGCAGGTTCTGATCATTGCCAGTCCAGGCGCCGGTGAGGGCAAGACCACCGTGATATCGAACTTAGCACTGGCCTACGCGGAAACGAAGCGCAGTGTGCTCCTTATCGACTGCGATACCCGAAAGCCGAAGTTGCATCGGATCTTCGATATCCCGAATGACACCGGTCTTCTCGATCTTCTGGCGGAGAAAGAGCCGCTGGATGCCAGTGTGGCTTTCCGGCATTGGCGAAATACCCGATTTCCCGGCGTCTGCCTCTTGCCGAGCGGCCAGGAAGGCGAAGGCTCGCAGGCGTTGCTGCATTCGCAGAGGCTGGACGAACTCATCGAACTCGCACGCCGGCAATTTAACGTCGTTCTTATCGACACCCCTCCGATGATGCATCTGGCGGACGCGCGAATCGTCAGTTCTCTGGTGGATGGCGTGGTGCTGGTGGTGCGCTCAGGACAGACCTCCCGCGAATCGCTTGTTTCGGTGAACCGCCGCCTTGCTGAGGACGGCATCAACGTCTTCGGAGTGGTCCTGAACGACTGGAATCCCCAGGCTGCGGGATACTACGGTTACGAAGGCTACGCGGACTACTACAAGTCTTACTACGGCAAAAAGAGCTAGACGGCACGGTTGGCAGGCGAAGCCCGCGAAACAGGGTTCTTCGATTTCCCGCGCGCTCGATGGAGCTTTCATTGCCTCCGCCGCCCTGGTTCTGGGGTTCGCGACATTCTCCTCGGGCGGCGTTGCGACCCCGGAGTGGAATCTTTGTCTGGTGGCGGTATGTGCGCTTTCGTTCGCGGTCTTAGTGCCCGCACGACCTTCTACACCAGCGGCGCCACTGGACCGCATGCGTGGCGCGATCCTGATCCTCCTACCTTCATACGTCGCCTTTCAACTCCTGCCTCTGCCTCTCGCGTGGCTGAGGCTCATTTCACCGGCCCGTGCCGCGCTCGAGAGCGCCACCTTTCCGATCGGACTCGGCAACAGCCATGCTCCGCTGAGCGCTTCGCCGGCATTGACCATCGCACATCTATTGCGTCTTCTGTGTTTTATATGCGTGTTCTTTCTGATTCGCGAGTTGACCCGGCGCTTCGCCGAATGGCCCGCAATAATGGCGCTGCCCATTCTGGTAATTGGTTCAGGCGAAGCGGCTCTGGGCCTGGCGCAATATTTCGGGGGTGCGGCCAAGGCCACCGGCACATACGTGAATTCGAATCATTATTCCTGCTTCCTCCAGATGGTTCTGCCGTTCCCGCTGGTACTCGCCGCAACTGCGATACGACGAAGACACAGGCATGAGACCGGCTCACTGAAACGGACCCTGCTTGCGTGCGCACTCATCGGCTGTGCGGCACTAATCTTTCTCGGAGCGCTGTACTCGCTGTCGCGTATGGGCTTGGCTGCAATTGCAGTTTCTCTGTTGGTTCTTGTATTCCTGGTTCCGACAGCCCGCGTTGGTATGCGGAAAACGGCGGTCCGGGCTGTCTACATTTCAGCCGGTGGCGCCGCCCTCGCTTTCATTCTGCTCGTCTTTGTCTCCGCGCCCGGGGCGCTGCTGGAACGTATCGCAAATCGAGGTGGCCAGGAGCCGCTGACGGTGGACGCGCGTGTACAGATCTGGCGGGAAACGCTCCCAATGGCGGCAGACTATCGCATTTTCGGCAGTGGTCTGGGCACGTACGGGTCGGTATTTCAGAAATATCGCGCGTCCGCTCCCGAGTATCTGGTGGATTTCGCTCACAACGACTATCTTCAGCTCCTCGCGGAACTGGGGGTAATTGGTTTTGCCATCGTCGGCGCGGCCGCGCTGACAATCCTGGTCCAAATTGTGCGCGCAGTACGTCGCGGGCCGACCACTTCGCACCGCCTGATAGCGGCTGCCTGCGCTGCTGCTCTGGTGGCTCTGATGCTGGACAGCTCCGTCGATTTCGATTTCTATATCCCTGCCAACGCCATGCTGGCCGCGTGGATCGCCGGACTTGGAACCGCTGTGGGCATTTCGCCGACTGAAGATCGCGGGAGCAGCCGATCCACGGTCTGTTAAGCCTCTACGAAAAAATGGATTTGGCCGCCTAACCAAACCAGTCCGCTAAAATCAGTAGTTGCCCTTTCCATGTCGAATGCAAAGTCGAGCGAGAAGCACGAAAAGGTGGTCGCGATCTACCCGGGATCGTTCGATCCGATTACGAGTGGCCACCTCGATGTGATCGAGCGGGGGTCGCGGCTGTGCGACCGGCTCATCGTATCGATCCTGCAGAACGAGGCCAAAGCTCCCTTGTTCAGCGTGGAAGAGCGGATGCAGATGTTGAATGAGGTTACGAAACCCTACAAGAATGTCGAGGTCGATTCGTTCGGCGGATTGCTGGCCGACTACGCGCTGCGCAAAGGCGCGCGCGTCATACTTCGCGGCATTCGGGCCATCTCCGACTATGAATACGAATTACAAATGGCGCTGATGAACCGCAGGCTGCAGCCGCAACTGGAAACCGTTTTTCTGCTGGCCGGCGAGCAATTCTCTTTCATCAGTTCGAAGCTGGTGAAAGAGGTAATCAGTCTGGGCGGCAATATCAGCGGGCTGGTTCCTCCCACCGTGGAAAAACGGCTGCGCAAGCGCCTCAAGAAATTAACACCTTGAATAAACCAGAAATGACACCAACCTTAAAAGCAACCACAGCGGATCGTATTTCGTCCATCAGCGTCTCCTCCACCATGAAAGTCATGGCCGATGCCGACAAGCTTCGGCGCGAGGGGGTGGATGTCGTCGACTTCAGCGCGGGCGAACCCGATTTCCCCACGCCGGATAACATCAAACAGGCTGCCATACGGGCCATCAACGAGAACTTCAGCAAGTACACCCCGGCAGGCGGCACAGTCGAGCTGAAGCAGGCTGCCATTGACAGGCACAAGGCCGAGTTCGGCACCGACTACAAAGTGTCCGAGTGCATCATCACCGTGGGCGGCAAACATGTCCTGTTCAACTACACGCAGGCGCTGGTCAACCCCGGCGATGAAGTCATCATCCCCGTGCCGTATTGGGTTACTTACAAAGACATCGTGAACTATGCGGGGGGCAAGTGCGTTTTCGTCGAGACGGATGAGAAGGAAGGCTTCCGGCTGACGGCGGCGATGATCGAGAAGCACATCACGCCGCGCACGCGGATCGTGTTGATCAATTCGCCCAGCAATCCGTCGGGCGCGGTGATGGATGACGCGGAGTTCGCCAAGCTCTACCACACCACGTCGAAGGCCGGCATCTTCCTGCTGACCGACGAATGCTATTCGCACTTCCTGTATAACGGACGCCCGTATTCGGTGGCATCGATCGCGGGATCCAAATCGACCGTGCTGGTGGCGGGAACGGTCTCAAAGACATACGCGATGACCGGATGGCGCATCGGGTACGGCCTCGCGCCCGAGCCGATCATCGGGGCCATGATGAAGCTGCAAAGCCATTCGACTTCGAACCCGACTTCCATATCGCAAAAGGCAGCCGTGGAAGCGTTGCGCGGCCCTCAGGATTCGGTGCCTCAGATGCTCGCCGAATATCGCAGGCGGCGCGATTTCATAGTTCCGCGTCTGCGCCAGATCCCGGGGGTCGAGTGCTCAATGCCCGCGGGCGCATTTTACGCTTACCCGAATCTGCGCGGCGCGCTCGATCACGGCGGGATCAAAACGCCGCTCGAGTTCGCCGACCGGCTGCTGAAAGAGGCGAATGTCGCGGTGGTACCCGGCGAAGCGTTCGGCACGGACAACCATATTCGGATCTCCTACGCTACTTCGATGAAGGAGATCGAACGCGGTCTGGACCGGATCCACAGGTTCGTGGAAACACTGGGGTGATTGGTCCGCAGCGGTTGGTCTCGACGCCTTACGAGAAGATCTGGGGCTCGCCGGAGACGGAACCGTGGTATCGGAATCCGGAGCACAGCAAGATCGGAGAAATCTGGTTTGCGGCCTCGGATTCCGTGCCACTCCTGGTAAAGCTCCTGTTTACCTCCGATAACCTTTCGGTACAAGTACACCCTCGCGATGCCTACGCGAAGGAGCACCACAACGCGCGCGGCAAGACAGAAATGTGGCACATACTGCGCGCGGAGCCGGAGGCGAAAATCGCGCTCGGACTCCGCGAACGGGTGACTCCCGATCGTTTGCGGGAGGCCGCGCTGTCCGGCGAAATCATGGAACTTTTGAACTGGCTCCCCGCGCGCAGGGGCGACACGTTCTTCGTTCCCGCAGGCACAATACACGCGATTGGCGCGGGTATCGCCTTATGTGAGATCCAGCAGCATTCGGATATCACGTACCGGCTTTACGACTATGGACGTCCGCGAGAGCTCCACCTGGAACACGCGATGGCGGTGTCGAATCTGGAGCCGCATGGTTCCGGGATGGCCCAGCTGCCCGTTGAGTGCTCCTACTTCAAAACCGAACAGCTTACTGTAAGCGGGTCGCGCCAAACGGAATCACCGGAGCGCAACACAATTTATGTCGCCTTGGAAGGTGATGGATCAATAGGGGGCCAGCCCTTTCGGGCAGGGGAGGCGTGGGAAGTAGCGGCCGGCACCGGCCCTTTCGAGATCGCGAGCGATGGCGCCAGGTTTCTGGTGACCACTCCGGCTACATAAACTCGTAACCACGGCGCGAAACGCCGGTGTAGATCACCTCGGTGGTGCAGCCGTTCATCGCAAAAATATTGCGCACCAGTTCGCAGACGGAATCGGCTCCCCGCTCAAAGAACACCAGAACACTCGGACCGGCGCCGCTCAGCGCGCATCCGAGCAGCCCAGGTTTGCGCAGACGAAGGATCTCGGCGAGTCCTGGAACCAGCTGCGCGCGGAACTGCTGGTGCAGCCGGTCGTCCAGCGCCATCGGGAAGGCGGAGGCGTCGCATGTAGCCAGCGCCGCGACCAGCAATGCGGTCCGCTGCACGTTGAATACGACATCGGTCTGCGAGTAGCAATCGGGCAGCACGGCGCGGGATTCCTTCGTGGGGATGGCGAAGTCGGGCACAACAACGGCGACATCGAACTGCTCGGGCATCTCGAGACGAATGGCGCGCGTCAATCCGCCAGGCTCGACGCCACTGGCGACGATGGAGCCCAGCACGCA
>Ga0182024_10001068_pt1 | contig 71019 bp, 57 predicted proteins | sample P32metaG_FD_120480 | JGI IMG/M metagenome (GOLD analysis project Ga0182024, IMG submission 120480) | Permafrost microbial communities from Stordalen Mire, Sweden - P3-2 metaG (Illumina Assembly) | ecosystem: Environmental > Terrestrial > Soil > Wetlands > Permafrost | place: Sweden: Stordalen...
CAGCCGCCGAAGCGCGGCCTCTTTGAACTCCTTCGAAAACTTCCTTCGAGCCATCATTCCAGTTTCCCCTTTCGATGAAATCTAAGGGTTAACTGGTTGTCTCAAAATCGGGGTCCACTCCACTCTCTGAAGGGCTCCCCAACGGTTAACAGCCTCAACGTCGACTTGGTACCGTAGCTGACCACGGGCGCGGAGCGCCCTCAGGTGTGTGGTTACTCACTATTCGGCGCGTCCTGAAAGCGGCATCTCTTCCCCTTATTTTCCGAATTTTCCCACCAAGGCCGATCAGGTTGAGTTTCTGACCAGCATGGCTTGGGGGACATCGTCAGACCCGGTGCACGCGGCCGGGCACCGGCTGAGTCTCGGGGTCGTGGGGGGATTATCCTTACTCGGCGAGCTTTACTATCCTGGCAGCGGAGTCAGGGAGCGCGTCGGCTATTTGGCCGGTGCCTCGGGGCAACTGGAACTCCGCGAAGGCCTGGCGCTGGAGGTCGATGCCGTCTACAAGCCGCTGCACTCCAGCTTCAGCCAGGGCCAGGGGTTTACGGTGTTGAGCTGGGATTTCCCGGTGCTGGCGAAATATCACTTGGCAAAGCTTGGACGGGCGCCGTTCGTGGAGGCGGGGCCCTCCTTCCGGGTCGCCGGCAATCTCAACGGCTTCAACCCCTCGCATTTTGGCGTGTCGGCCGGGTGCGGCCTGGAGATACGCAAGGGCTGGGCACTGCTATCCACGGCGCTGCACTATACCCGTTGGACCAAGGATGGGCCTCCAAGTTATCTGCCGCCTGACGAGCACCCCGATTATCAGCGGACGAATGTCAATGCCGTGGAACTGATATTCGGAGTCGGTTACTGACCAATGATTTGATCAAGGAACTGGCGGCTTGTTCTGCGGATCAGTTTGGATCATGCCCAAACTATATTCCAGCCCACCGTTCGGACGATAGGATTACGTGATTTCGTGAAGCCGACCCGGGCGCCGGAAACAAAAGCTCCAAGCGCTCGATGGAATCGAACAGGTTGATCGTGCCTCACTTTCCTATGGGCCCGCAGGTCTTGACATTCGTCTCACCCGATAGTCGAAGAAGTGACAAATATGAAGGCTGTGTAGATCAACGCTGTTATAGCTCCCGCGAAGAGCTGCTGCGTGGACGGCTTGTTACCAAAACGTCGAAATGCTCGCTGGACCAGATCCGGCGTTCGAGGAAGTTGGCCGGATCAGTACCGGGGAAGTCGGCCAGTTTCCTTTAATGTCCGTGACGGGCGAGGACGTTCGTCCCTTAGCCCCTGCCGGGATTCCTCGGTTTCGAAAAAAAGCAGCGCAGGGACGGCCGCTGCCAATCCCACCCTTCGCCACTTTGGTTATCCCCAACACTCCCATTTGCTGGCGGAGTAAGGGCAATAACGTTCGAAGGCCCTCAGATCTGCGACGGATGCCATGTTCACGATCGCGCCCCCGCCAGTTTCCAGCATTGCTTGTAGCTGGTATTTCATACCCAGCCATGTACCGGTCTGGTTGATGTTTACGACCTGTTGCCAGTTCTCAAGGATTCGAGCCGCACGCTTGGCGTTCCCTGTTCCTCCTGAGACGGAGCAGGAAATCCGCAAGGAGGGCGCTTCGCCGGAGGTTATCTCCGCGGCGCTCGACTGCCAGTTGACCGCCCGCGATCTATTTCCGGCGCAGCCCGCAACCTCGAAGATTACCAACGATACACTGCTTCGAGTTTTTTCCGCCGTGAGGGCGCAGAAGACCTCTGGCGAGCGGTCCGTCCTTGAGCAGCAACTTGTCATTTACTTGCAAACCCGCCGCGTCGATTTTCTCGTCATTCCAGACACGGAAGTGGAGATGAGCCGCGCAGGCGCGAGCGCTCGTCTGATCGCGGCAGTCGCTTTGCGTAGCGCCGCAATCGCGGCATCGTACTTGCCCTCGCGGACCAGAATCACGCCTTGGTGACAATCCGGCTGGCTGCAAACGCTCTGGTCAGGCCGGAGCTTCGAGTGTTGAAAGGATCTCCGGCAATAGCGGCAGCCACGCGAAGGCAAGCCGGCCGCCTCCAAGGTCTGTTCGACCCTTCGAGGAAATCAAACTCAGCCCCAATTTGGAAACTGATGTAGAGTCCTTACCGCCTCCCGCCAAGGGGACGGCCCTGGTATCGCAGGCTCCGCCTTATCCCGCCGGGAATGGCTCCTTTTCTGGCCGCCACTAACCCTGTGGCGCGCGCCATCAAATCCGTGGGACGGCAGCGCGGTCGGCGTCGCGGAAGTGGAAAGAGACTGCGGCGAGCGCCACCGCAAGCACGCCGGCGGTTACTATCCGTGCCACCAGGCCGAGCCGCCGTCCCATTCCCTTGTCCGCGGCAGCCAAAGGAGCCGGGGGCCTCCACCTAAGGTTCAATTCCGGTATGATATTACACACAGTCCATGAGAGCCGGACGGTACGAGATCCGCGAGAAGCTGGGCGAAGGCTGCATGGGCGTCGTATACCTTGCGAGCGATCCAGTCGTGAGCCGGGAGGTCACCGTCAAGACGATTCGGGACTCCCAGGATGCCCTTGCGCGTGACTTGGGAGATCCCATGAGCAAGGTTGAGATCAAGACTATGTTCGCATGGGCGTTCACCCAGGACGCGGTTCTGAAGGAAGTCCAGGCGCGAGGTGTCAAGGATCTGGAGATCAGCGAACCGTCAGCTAATGAACTGCGAGCTGCTGGAGCGGCGGAAGACTCCCTGAGCGGGTGGCTCAGGGTCGACACGAAACTCCCCCAAAATAGCCAAAACGAGTTCGCCTTCGTGCATACAGGGCTTTTCGTGAAAGCGGCCAAGGGAGACATGGCACGGACGTGAGCGCCTACTTCAACAAGCCGGCGCCCCGCAAAGTTCCCGAGGAGCACGTTGCCTTCACACTGCGGTGGCAGGTGCGTGCGACTCCGAAGAAGCCGGCGGCGCAACCAGCCAGCGGCAGGAAAAAGTAGACTCCGAGAGGTGCGGGGAGGCGCAAAATGGCGACAGTCGGATTCACACAAGCGGGCCGGGCACTTAGAATCGACACGCCCCTCGGCCCCGATGCCCTCTTGCTTCGTAGTGTCTCCGGCCAGGAGGCCATTTCCCAGCTATTCCACTTTCAGCTCGAGCTCCTGTCGGAGGACGACTCGATTTCGTTTGACGCAATTGTCGGGAAGAGCGTCACTCTGCACATTCAGACCCTCGACTCCGAGCGCGGATTGAACGGATTCATCAGCCGGTTTTCGCAAGGCGGCCGGGACGAACGCTTCACTTACTACCGCGCGGAGATGGTTCCATGGCTCTGGTTTCTCACTCGCACGGCGGATTGCCGCATCTTTCAGAAGATGACGGCGCCGGACATCATAAAAAAGATCTTTGACGAAACCGGGTTCTCGGATTACGCGTTGCGCCTGTACGGATCCTTCCGCAAACGGGACTACTGCGTTCAGTACCGGGAAACCGACTTCAACTTCGTTTCGCGGCTGATGGAAGAGGAAGGCATCTGCTACTTCTTCGAGCATGACAAACAGGGCACGAAGCACACGCTGGTGCTTGGCAACGACGCTGCGGCGCACCAGCCTTGTCCGGACCAGCCGAAAGCCCGGTGCGACTTCTCCCCAGGCAACTGGCATCCCGATGACGTCGTCTACGAATGGCGCCTCGAAGAGGAATACCGTCCTAATGCCTGGACTCACACGGACTACAATTTCGAGACGCCCAGCACAAGTCTACTGGCAACCGTGAAAGACGACGGCAAGTATGAGATCTACGATTACCCGGGGTTCTATCAGAAGAAGGGCGACGGCGATCAAATTGCCAAGACGCGCCTTCAGGAGACTGTGGCCTTCAAGAACCGGGCAACTGGAAAATCGAACTGCCGCTGCCTTACTACCGGCGCGACTGTGGAACTGACCGACCATTACCGGAAGGACACGAATCAGAAGTGGCTGCTTACCGCGATCCATCATGAGTGCACGATGGGAGGGACGTATGTGTCTGGCGGAAACGAGGAAGGCTTCTTCTACACCAACACTTTTGAGGCCGTCCCGGCCAGCGTTCCCTTCCGTCCGGCTCGGGTCACGCCGAAGCCGAGCGTGCAAGGCTGCCAGACGGCGGTAGTGGTGGGACCCGGGGGCGAAGAGATTTACCCCGACCAGTACGGCCGCGTGAAAGTGCAGTTCTTCTGGGACCGGCTGGGGAAAAAGAACGAGAATTCCTCATGCTGGATTCGCGTTTCCTACCCTTGGGCCGGTAAAGGCTGGGGAGCGATTCACATCCCTCGCATCGGGCAGGAGGTGATCGTCGATTTTTTGGAAGGCGATCCCGATCAGCCGATTATCGTGGGCCGCGTCTATCATGCGGAAAACATGCCCCCCTGGCCGTTGGATGCCAAGAAGACCATCAGCGGCTTCAAGTCCAATTCGACCATAGGCGGCGGCGGCTACAACGAAATCTCCATGGACGACACCAAGGGGACGGAGTTGATCAACATCCATGCGCAATACGATCAGCACAAGAAGATCGAGCATGATGAAGTGGTGTCGGTCGGGCATGACCGGACGGAAGAGGTCGGGCATGACGAGAAGATCAAGATCGATAACGACAAGATGGAGCTGGTAAAACGCGACCGGACCTTGGAGGTCGACCGCGACAAGAGCGAAACGGTCATTCGCAACAAAGTCGTTCAGGTGCACGGCAACCACAGTGAGAACATTGATGGCGCCATGTCGATTGTCGTGGGGGGCACTCTCTCGGAGTCTGTCATGATCAATCTGGCCCAAACGGTGGCCGGGGCCATGGAAATCTCGGTGGGCGCGGCTCTAGCCATATCGGTTGGCGGCCTGATGGCCGAAACTGTGGGCGCGGCCAAGACGGAAAATATCGGAGGCAGTAAATCCGAGGGCATCGGCGGGGGTAAGACACTCACGATCGGCAAGGATTCATCTCGCACAATCAAGGGTGCTGAAAACGTCGAAATCGCCAAGGATCTCACTGAAAAAATTGAGGGTAAGCATGAGGAAGAAGTAACGAAGGAATACATCCTCAGCGCTAAGAAGGTCCAGATAACTGCCGAGGACGAGATTCACCTTACGGCCGGCAGCGCCGAGATCATCATGGAGAAGAATGGGAATATCACGATTAAAGGAAACAAAATCAATGTTACAGGAGACGGAGACATTACAATCAAAGGCAGCAAAATCAAAGCGAACTGATTCCGCTGACCCCGTCGCGGTGTCTGCCATCTGGACCGGCACCGCCCCGGTGGTGGGCCAGGTGAGCAGCATCTCTCCTGACGGAACCTTCGTGGTCGACTTCCCCACGAATCCAGTTGGCCCAATCGAAGCCCGAACTGTAGTCGAGGATCTGTACGCGGGGGCGAATGTCCTGCTTGCGTTTGAGCAGGGCGATCCCACTCGCCCCATTGTTCTCGGCATGGTGCATGACCGTGTCCGGACAAAAGGTCGTCAGCTTCACCTCAAAGCTAGCAGAATTGTACTCGAAGCCGGCGAGGCGATCTCGCTCCGATGTGGCGAAGCTCGTTTGGAGGCATCCAAAGACGGGAAACTGAAACTCGGTGGAAGAGACATCGTCAGTCGGGCGAGCCGCACGAACAAAGTGCAAGGCTCAACCGTGCGGCTGAACTAAGCCTATGCCAGTAACAGTAGGCGCGAACAGCATGTCGGTCGTGCACGCGGGTAGCAACGGTGTCACGCAGGCGCTTCCCGACACGTGCCTGACACCTGCTCCACCAGCCCCACCCGTTCCCATTCCTTATCCAAACATCGCTAAGTCGTCTGACACTGCCAGCGGAGCCAGCACCGTGCTATCCGATGGCAACCCAACCTGCGTAAAGGACTCGAATTTCTCCACCAGCAACGGCGACGAGCCCGGGAATGCTCCGGGAGGTGTTGCGTCAGGTGTAATTCAGGGAAAGGCGGAATTTGTCAATTACTCGTTCGACGTCTTGTTCGAAGGCAAGGGAGTGGCGCGCGCAATGGACTTGATGCTTCACAATAACAAGAACACTCCGCCGTTTCCCGTGGTCCAGGGACCGATCATCGCGATGGGCGGCGAGAAGGCGACCTGCCTGATCTGCGGTGAGCCACTGGACTAGACCGAATGAGTCTCGCCATCACTGCGATCGGCATGGTCAGCGCCCTGGGCTTGGATTGGGAAAACTCCTGTGCGGCGAGCCGGGCTGGGGTTTCGCGCACCGGCGCCCTCGATCATTATCGAGTCCAGGGAATCGAACCTACAGATGTGCAATTCGTGGCCGGTCATCAGGTGGATCTTCTGACGCGGGGATTCGAGGGAAAGGCAAGGCTGCTCCGTTTGCTGACGGGAGCCTTCAAGAATCTGCGGGAGCGCCTGGACGGTACGGTCAGCAGTTTGCCCGTGTTTCTCTCTCTACCCGATCCAGAGCGCGTCGTGGCCGACGAAGCATCTGGTTTAGATCCGGCGCCGCCGATGGGACCCCTGAAGGAAACCGCCGAAGTCTTAGTTCGCCGCTCCGCTGCGCTGGCCAACTGGTCGATTCAACTTAGACTCGAAGGCATTTCAACAGGTAACACAGGAGTCGCGGATGCTTTCAAGAGCTCTATGGCCTACAACGGCGGTGGAAGCCCGCAGCATGCTTTGATTGTCGCCGTCGATTCCTTGCTCGACGATTGGACTCTGGCTTGGCTCCGATCCATCAAACGGCTGAAGACACCGGCAATTGCCGCTGGCCTCATGCCCGGCGAGGCGGCAGTCGCTGTGCTCGTGGCCGGCGGAGGTCGCCAGGGCGAATCGATGGGCACCGTCGAAGCCGTAGCTTTCGGGGAAGATGCGCCCTGGTTCGATACCGAGCATCCCGTGACTGGTCGGGGAATAAGCGCCGTTGTCACGAGTTTTGCATCCAAAGTACGTTGGCCAGACGAAGGTCCTCCCTGGCTTCTGTCGGATCAAAACGGAGAATTCTGCCGCGCCAACGACTGGGGTGGAGCGATGAATCGGCTCGTTGGGCGGGATCGGGCTTTTTCAGATGCCCGCATCTGGCACCCAGCGGCGTCGTTTGGAGACACTGGTTCCGCTAGCGCGGCTGTTTCGATCGCAACCGCTCTTGCAGCGTGGAACCGCAACTATGCTCCATCCTCCCGGTGTTGCGTGGTTTCGTGCTCTGACGACGGCCCAAGATCCGCAGTGCTCATAAAAGCATCAGGAAAGACTGATTCCGATGGCTAAGTCCAAGCATGTTCGCGGCAAATCAAAAGGGGACTTCTGCGGCACTACCGGTTCCCGCAAATGTACGTGTTCCAAAGAAAACGACTACAAAACGAACGGCGCGCCCGTAGGCTGGAATGACCCCCCCTATCGATCTCAGGCTCACCATATACTCCCAGTGTCCTGTGTCAAGCGAGTATTAACCGGAAAAAAGACAAACTTCGATCCCATCTTGAAGGCGACGGTGTGGTGCATTAATGCCAAGAAGAATATGTACGGAATGCCGATATGGGGCACCACCGTCGAATACTACTGCAAGATCGCGAAGGGCGCGACTGCTCTGAACGCGCTGCTTGGGGCACCCGGTTTCGCCGGGATTCCCCAGCATCTATGCGATCACGATCGTTACAACACCGAGGTGCAGGGCCACCTGCTCGGGGTCGACGCGGCGTGCAACTCGGCTGGTCACGACCTTACCGCCGGCGAGATCGCCGAAATGCTAGATTCGCTTTCGGACTTTATGCTCGACGAGTTAAAGGAGCGCGGGAGCACCAGGACTAACGGAACGCACGCTGCCTGGACGGATGCTGTTCAGGCCTCGGAGCTCGGCAACGAGCTCCCGGGCTGGTATCTTCCATTCTCGATGGCGGAGGCGCCGAGGAAGCGAGGCTTTCCGCTAAAAGGAAAGGGCAGAGCCCTAACGGGATGGATTTCGAAAATTGGAGACGCCCTCAGCAAAAGCATATGAACCCTTCGGATTTTGTTCTTTGGCCTAACACTTTTCAACCGCCTTACGCTTGCGTCCTGGGAGAAGCGAACGGTATCGACGGCAAGTTGCTTTCTTCGATTTGGGCCGGAAGTTCCATGGTGGGCGTGTTTCCGGAGGATGTCGAATTCGTCATGGATCCCGATTTTTCGGACAACACGATGTTAGCCGACAATCTGATGAATCAGCACCGCTTGGTGGTGGTATCGGGGCGGTTGAAGGCTTTCTTGTCTGACCAGCATGTTCCGAAACTGGAGTTCCTGCCAGTCGCGATCCGGGATCATAGAGGGAAAATCGCCGGGCACTACTTTATAGTTCATCTCTTGGATCCGGTGGATTGCCTCGACCGGCAAGCTTCCAAGGCTCTGGTAAATCCGGCGGTCAAGACCCAGGTCATGGCCGTTAAGCGACTCGTTCTACTGAAGGATATGCTTCCGGAAGACCGCCCGTTCTTTCGCATCGCGGGGTACCCGCAAGCTAGACTCGTTAGACGGGATCTCGCCCAACTGGTCGAGAAAGAGTTTGCCGAACTCACGTTCGACGAGATTGAGAAGAAGGCGTAATGATCGACGAATCGACGATCCAAGGATACTCCTACGAGACTGCTTTTTGGATGGCGGGAGTCTTTAACGCCGACTATCCTTTGGAGCAGCTTGGTGAGTTAACCCAGGAGGTTTGCGCTAAGCTCCGCGCGATTGCGTGCTTTCATCTGCTTAAGGATGGCGGCGTCAATAGTTTCTATCACAACCTCATTCGCAGCGGACGGGCCCGGGCGGCGTACTTGAAACGTTGCATGGACGAAGTGGCTCTTGAAGACCATTTTCGCGCTTCCGGGCGATACGCTGCCGTATGCGATTGCGTTGCGGCGAATGATAGCGATCTGGCGGTTCGAATCATCGAGCTGTCTCCGGCCGAGTTCATGCCGGGCCACGAGTACGAGGACGATTATTGCTACGCTCAGCTTCTGCATGGATTGGTTACGGGCCGGGAAGGGCGCGCTTCGGATCTGCTTGCTCAACTTGAACGGTACCTCGATGGCGCGCCTAACGGTAGATATCTCATTGCCAAGTCTCTCACTGAGCGGCGTCAGGGCGATTTCAATGAAGGGTTCGAACAACTGCTCAAGGATCGTCAGCAAGAGATCGCCAGCGACATCGAACGCGGGCAAATTGAATCGCCGCACATAGTTACTGCCCGCCGCGTCTTTGTCGAAGGCCTCGCGATCCTCCGCTTTGCCGAAAAGGTGGGCTTGCAAACGGAAGAGGACTACCTGTTCTGCCCTTCCATCGCTCGCATCCCCATGACCGTACCATTTCCCGGAGAATAACCGGTGGCCCATACGGAGATCAAAAACGACCTGCCCTTTGAAGTCGGCATCTTGCATCTCGCCGACCGGGAGGGCGTGCCCGTCGCTGTGGCGGTGACCAAAGCAACGTATTCGATCCTGCCGGAAGGCTTGACTCTGGCCGAGGAGAAGCAGCCGATTTTCCATGCCGGCCAGCCCTATGGTGAGCCCGGCAAATCCAGCTACCGGTATGAGCCGGAGTGCTCCTATTTCAAACCGTCTACCGACGTTGTACTAATCGGAAATGCGACCGCGCCGCGCGGCGCGGCGACCCAAGTCGAAGTGGACTTCTGCGTCGGACCCCTTCGCAAGAGGGCCGTGGTCTTCGGCGATCGTTTCTGGTTTTCGGGATTCACCGGCCCCAACCTAATCGGCCCGGAGCCGTTTCAGGAGTTGCCGCTCATTTATGAGCGCGCGTTTGGCGGATGGGATCGGAGTCATACCGATCCCGAACGCCACGTTCGGGATTCGCGAAACCCGCTGGGCTGCGGCCTTCAGAAAAAGTTCGCCCGTGAGGATCGTCTGCCGCTCCCCAACGTCGAAGATCCGAACGATCTGATCCGCGACATGAACAGCCGGCCGAACCCGGTGGGGTTTGGTTTCACCAATCCGGATTGGCAGCCGCGAGCGAAATTTGCGGGGACATTCGACGACGCATGGATCCAGGATCAGATGCCCGCCTTGCCTAGGGATTTCGACGTGAGATTCTTCAACGCCGCGTCTCCCGGACTGATCGCAAAGGGCTACTTTCTCGGGAACGAATCGGTTCGCATCACTGGGTGCTCGGTGGAGCAGTACGCGAGCTTTGATCTGCCTGGAACTCCGCCGCCGGTATGCCACTTTCACATAGCCGGCCAAAACAGTCAGCCGATGAGCGCGGCACTCGATACAGTTGTAGTCAATATGATCGAAAGAATTGTAATCCTTACTTGGCGCTGCCACGCGGCGCTTCCGCGTGGTCCTGAACAGTTGAAGGTATTGACGGTAGGGCGCGGACAATAGCCGTGGCAACGTCCTATCGAGCCTTTCTCATCGAACTCTACGAGGAATATCTCGAAGAAGCGTCCTTTCTCTACGCGCAAAGGCGCACGCTCTTCAAGAACCCGGAAATCAAGTGGCGGAAAATCGGCGAATTCGAGGAACGGCTGGAAGCGCACATTGACGGCCTGATTGTCGGCGACAAACTGGCATTGGAAGTCTGCCAGCGCCAGGCGGCTGAGGGCGACTTCGGAGAGCTCTATGCCGCGACTTGCGTCTTCTGCCGGCAAGGCCGTCGCGATCTCGTGCTGGCAACATTCGAACAGCTTGATCCTGGGGATGCCGAGAAAGCCGGTGCGGTAGCGGACGCGTTGAAGTACGAACTTCCGGCCGCATGGTCCCAAGACTTCCTTACTTTATTGGGAGCTGGGGACCCGAAGCTCGCCCCGATCCTGGCCCGGGCATTCGGCTACCGGCGGCTGCAAAGCGGAACCCAGTTGCTAAGGGCCGTGGAACGGTGCGCGGCGGCGGCCCTGCCAGAACTCGTGTGGGCACTCGGAAGAGTCGGGGACGACCAGGCCAAGGAGCCTCTACTCAACTATCTCAAAAGCGAAGACGAGCCGATCCGATCCGCCGCCGCCCTGGCCCTTCTGCGGATCGGCGAACCAAGCGCCGTTGATCATTGCCTCAAGGAGGGTCGTTCAAAGGCGTGGCCGATACTGCCCCTCGGCATGGGAGGTGGGCGCGGTGCTCTGGCTCTGCTCACCGAACTCGCAGGGAAGGGAGGCGCCGGGGACTGCCTGACGGCTCTCGGGCTGCTCGGCGATCCCTCTAGCGTGCCGCTGCTGCTGTCGAAGCTAGCGGAGCCTGAGACGGCTGCGCCCGCGGCGATGGCGCTCGAATGCCTCACGGGCGCGGTCCTTTACGAGACTGTTTTCGTTCCCGACGAAGTGGACGAAGACGAATTGTTTGAGTCCGAGCGCGAGCAGCTCAAACAGGGCAAGCCCCCGGATCGCGGCGATGGAAGACCTTTTGGATCGACGGTGACACGCCTTTCCCAAAGTCCGGAGGAGTGGCAAAGCTGGTGGCGGGCGAATGAGAATCGATTCTATGCGGGTGTGCGCTACCGTAACGGCGGCCCCTTTTCTCCGACGCGGCTCCTCGACATGCTCTCGGCCCCGAGCACGCCGCATCAACTGAGGCGGTACTGTTGTGAGGAGCTAGTTACGCGATATGCCAAGGATTTCGGACTGGAGACGGACGCGCCCGTCACACGTCAGCTTAGTCTATTGTCGGAGGCGGCTGCCTGGAACGAATCCGCCGGCCGGCAGTTTCAGGAAGGCGCTTGGTATTTTGCCGGCTACCACCGGGAGTGAAGGCTAACTTGGCGTCGTCCGGCGCCCAAGTCCTTTTGTCCGAACGGATCTTCGCCACGGCTGCTGCCAGGGATCGTCCGGTTTCACACGGCTTTTGATATAGTAGCCCTTACTCATGTCTTTCGACCTCGAACCCGCAAAACTGCTTGGCCTCCACGGCTTGACCAGGAACATTTCTCAAGCCTGTTTGCGCCATCTTAAGACTGATATCGAAGCCATGGCTCCGCTGTTTCGGCCTCGCCGCTTTCTCGGAGACCACATGGAGGGCAGTGGTAAGGAGCCTGTTGCGTCCGGGGACCGCAATCTTGCAGAGCTTCAGGAACTGTACGCCCGGGTCGCCGTGAAGCCGTTCAATCTGCGTCCGGAGCTTCGCGCGCCGCTCGAATCGGTAACAACCCAGTTTCAGTTCGACGAATGGGAATACATCCACGCCACCGAAACCGATCACGGCTGGCAGTCCATCCGCGTTACGACACCGCTTACCTGGGTGCTCTCATACGGCTCACCGTATTCGTTGACCACACTTCGCGGCGTTGTTTCCGGCGACGGCCAGCGGGATCCGGACGCCATTCGAGCGTTCATCCTGCGGGCGTGCCTGATGCAGCAACTTTTTGCCAAGATTCCCGCCCTTACCGATCTGCTTACCGGATTGCGTTACAAAGTAGAGGTTCGCAAGTCTCCCCAGCTTGGTGAATTGCCGCTAATCACCGTTTCCGCGCCTTTCCGGACGGTTCGCCCACCTGACAAGCTGATAGCCATGGCGAGCGGTCTGGCCGGCGGTGCTTCCTTCGCCGAAATTGTCGATACCGATAGCGTGTGGAACCTGAGCGATCCCCTGCGCGACGAAGCGCTGGAGATCGTCAAGAAACAACAGGCGGAGAGCTGAATCCGATGAAGCGCCAGCCAAAGGTGGTCTGGACCAAGGGGATGTTTCTCTCGCCCCAGCATTTTCAGGCACAGGATCGCTATTTTGAAGATCTAGTGCACTTCCGTTTCGGTGCGTCCAACTTTGCCAACTACGGAGTCACGCAAATCCAAATCGACGGCGAGGCGCTCTCAAACGGCATATTTAAGTTGACCGCCGCGCGCGGCGTATTGCCCGACGGCGAGGCGTTCGATATGCCGGATTCCGACGAACTCCCGCCCAGCCGCGAGCTCACCAGCCACTGGCCGTCAGCCGATGAGACGCTGGATGTCTACCTCTCCCTTCCCGAAGGCCGCACCAATTCAAGAAATGTCACGCTGCCTGGCCAGCGCAGCGCCTCCGGGCCTGCCGACACACGCTACACTTCTGAGACTCGCATGGTTCCAGACGGCAATCAGGGCTCGGACGAAAAGCCAGTTCAGGTCGTACAGAAGGCATTCCGGCTGCTCTTCGGAACGGAGTTTCGCGATGGCTACGCATCGATCAGGCTGGCGCAATTGGAACGCAGCCCTACCGGGACTCCGACGTTGCGCGCCGCCTTCGTGCCACCTTGCTTGGATCTTGCCGCCAGCGATTACCTGCTGAACCTGCTCCGCCGCCAGGTGGAAATTCTGCTGACCAAGAGTTCCTCGCTCTCGGGACCTCGCCGGGAGCGCGGGAAAGCCGCGGCAGGCTTTTCGGCGTCCGAAACCGATAAGTTCTGGCTTCTCCACACGGTCAATAGCTATCTTCCCGAGCTCAAGCACATTTTTAAGACCCGCCACGGGCATCCGGAAACAGCCTTTGTCGCGATGCTACGTCTGGCAGGCGCGCTTTCAACCTTTTCGTTGGAGGGAGGCCCTGGCGATCTTCCGGACTACGATCACGATAACCTCGGGCCTTGCTTTCGCACGCTCGATGCGCACGTCCGCGATTTGATGGAGATCGTGATCCCGTCGAAGTATGTCTCGATTCCATTGACCCTGACCGACCGGTTCGTGTGGTCCGGCTCCATCCAGGACGACACGCTGTTCAGGACCGGGCAGTTCTACCTCGCCGTCAGCGCCAAAATGGGCGTTGGCGACCTGATTCAGAAGGTACCGCAATTCCTGAAGGTGGCGGCTCCGGACGACATGGAGCGCGTGGTACGCAACGCTCTGGCGGGCGTGACCCTGTTGCACACGCAAGTGGTGCCGCAGGCGATTCCCCTGAAGCTGGATAATCAGTATTTCCAGATCAACCGCACCGGCACCCTGTGGGAGCGCGTGGTGATGTCGCGCCGCATCGCGGTATTCGCGCCCGGGGAGATTGTGGACCCGAAGATGGAAGTCGTCGTGGTCTGGGAATAGCTTCCGTCGTTTGATCATCAGCCGGCATGACCCAGGCGCAGCGCTATCACGGGATGGGGATCGAGCTGATGGCGCTTGGTAAGCTGCCGGAAGCGGCGGAATGCTTCCAGCAGGCGGTTGACAACGATCCACGGTGTGCCGGCGCCATGGCAGCCTTAGGCCGGGCACTGAAGGCATTGACACGCCCGGAACAAGCCGTGCCAGTTCTGGAAAAAGCTCTGGCGTTGTCGCCGGATGATCCGGAGCTGTATTGCGACTTGGGGGATGCTCTCCAAACCCTCGGGCAGATTGAACGCGCGATAGATGCCTATGCGAGCGCGCTACAGCGAGACCCGGCGCTGCCGCGGGCGTGGTACGCGGCGGGTTGTGCGGAGAGCTCGCGAGGAGAATATGTATCGGCTTTAGTTTGTTTCCATAAAGCCCTGGAGACAAATTCCGAATTGCCGGAGGCGCTTCACAACCTGGGTCAGGTGCTCTTCAAATTGGGGCAGACTGGCGAAGCCGTGGACTTATTCCGGCGGGCTGCCAGCATCGGTAACCCGGACTTGCCGATGGCAGCATTAGCTACTATCATTCCGGGAAGTCCCGCCGATGGCAACCAGTCGATCCTTGATGCGCGCCTATCCTGGTCCCGGCGTTATCTCCCTCCTCCCCGGCCGGCTGCGCGTTTCTCCGGCCGAGTCAAAGCGAGCGATGGTCGAATGCGCATCGGGTACGTATCGTCGTTTTTCGAGAATCGCAACTGGATGAAGCCGGTCTGGGCCTTGATCAATCGCCACGATGAGCGGCGATTTGAGATTCACCTCTTCTCCGATGCGCCCGAGTCCGCAGTCAAGCACGGTTACCGGGGTCGCGGCAGATTTCACGACATCAGCGGCCTCACCAATGAAGCGGCTGCCGACGAGATCGAAAAGTGCGCCATCGACCTGCTGGTCGATTTGAACGGCTACAGTGCGATGAGGCGGCTGCCGTTATTCGCGCTTCGTCCAGCTCCGGTAATCGTTGGTTGGTTCAACATGTTCGCCACCACGGGCATGCCTTGCTACGATTACTTGATCGGCGACGTCGAGGTCATTCCGCCTGAAGAGGAGCAGTTCTATTGCGAGAAGATCCTGCGCGTGCCGGGGAGCTATCTGACGTTCGAAGTCACCTATCCGGTTCCCGAAGTGGTTGCTCCGCCGTGCTCCTTTCATCGCCCGATTGCCTTCGGCTGCCTGGCGCCGCTGTATAAGATCAACAGTGAAGTGATTACCGCGTGGAGCCGGATATTGGAGCAGGCTGGCGATAGCGCGTTGATCCTGAGGAACGCGCAACTGGAATCGCCGGGCGTCAAGGAGTTTGTGCGCCGGCTCTTCGAGGATCACGGCATCGCCCGCACCAGAATTCGCCTGGAGGGCCCGGCGGAGCACTATCAGTTCCTCAAAACCTATGACCAGATCGACATCGCCCTGGACACCTTCCCGTACAACGGAGGAACCACGACCGCTGAAGCGATCTGGCAGGGAGTGCCAGTGCTGGCGTTTCGGGGCGATCGTTGGGTATCGCGAACCAGCGCGTCGATCTTGCACGCCGGCGGCTTGAGTGAGTTTATCGCGCAAGGAGTGGAGGACTACGTGTCGGCGGCCGTGAAGCTGGCGCTCGCGCCCGAAACACCCAAGAAACTGGCGGACCTGCGTGCAGGCATGCGCGCTCGCCTCCAAGCATCGCCGGTCTGCGACACGAGCGGGTTTGCGAGGAACATGGAGCGGCTCTATGAGCAGATGCTATTTTGAGGCGTGTTTTTCAGCTTTAGGATCCGGCCACCGGTAGCCAAGGATTTCCCACTTGAACGGCTTCGTGTTGAACGGCTTCGTGCAGACGCTATGGCTCTGGTTGCCGCCAAGCAGCGTGATATTTGACCCGCTGCCGCTCAGGTAAAAAGCGACGTGATAACCAGATGGCGTAGTTTCGCTCGTGCTCTTGTCGGAGTTGTGGTGGAGGATTGTAATGGCGCCCACTCCGGGTTTGTCCAACTCCGTGCCATAATCGAGCCAGTCTTGTGCCCTCGCCGACGGCCCTCTCGGCATGCCGGCCTTCAACAGGCACCAATTGACGAAGCACGCGCACCACGCGGTCTCGTCGACATTGCCCATCATGATCTCTGGGTGCTGCTTGCTAAACGGTATAGAACTCAGGTCGGAAAACGTGGCTAAATACTGAAGAATTCGCGGATTGTTCTTGTCGAATCCGAGCTCAGGCTTTTCTCCGATTTCGTGACGCGCAATTCGCACCCAGAGCGGATCCAGCAGATCGTGAAGGCGGAGTTTTTCTGCAAGCAGGTCAACCTGGACGTCGAAGGCTTCGAACTCATCATGGATCCGCATACGAAGGCCGGGATGCGTCTCCCACGCGGCCTCGACCTCGCGCTCCGCGCTGTTCCACAACTCCTGCGCTGTATGTCCGACCACCCCGGGAATTCGAGAAGCCTGCAAGCAAAGGGTGCCATCCTTGACATGCCCGTGTTTTGTGGTGCCCGTCGGACCGGGTCTCCTGCTCACGTGAAATCTCCTTCACATCATCACACGGGATTTCCGGTGCTTCAACCGAAGACCGCATCCGCAGCGTCGTTTCGAAAGTTCCCCGTCTTCAACCATCCGCACCAACCCAGCCTCGGCCCCGCCGGACTCTCGTCTCCCAGACTGCTCCACGGCACCTCGTCCGCCTTCAGGACCAGTTGAACCTCGAATTGCAACACTGGACCCACGTAGAAGCGAACCAGATCCCGGAGCTCTTCGATCGCATCCCCGTCGGGCAGAAACCCCACAAACTTCATCAGTCCCAATGGCCCGAGCCGAACCCGGAAGCGCGCTTGAGGATCCCACACCGCGTCGCCCGCAAGCGCGCCTTCGCCCAAGCTGTTCTTGAGGCTCTCCTCTTCGAGGTTGCACTGGTCTTCTTCTGAAAGCGGATACCACGCTCCGGTGAACTCCTCGATCTCCGCCGGCACACCGAAATAATCGCGCACCATCGACTCCAGCGCTGCGGCGCACGCCGGCTTCTGTCCGATCAAGCCGGCGTATCGCAGCAACGCCTCGTCAACGAATGCCAGCCGTCCCCGTAAGCCGGCCGTTCCCAGTCCGATCCAGTCGAAAAGGTACTGCGTGAATTCGTCCAGCTCTTTCCTAACGGCCGCCAACTGGGCCCGGACCGGGAACCGGTGCTTCTCCCAGGCCCGATAAAACAGGGAGAGCATGCGATGATTAAAAAGATCCAGGAACTCCGCCATGGCGAAGTCCTTGAACGGGGCGCGCGCCAGAATGTGTTCGGTGTAGTGATGCGGCAGGGCGCCCTGGACGCCAGTCAAGCCGAGAAACGCCACCGTCATCTGCGGCGGGTCGGTCTCCGCTGAGAGCGAATGAATCGAGCTGGCGGCAAACTCGAGGCTCTGCCGCACCTTGAACCGGACCGGCTCTTCGTCCGGCTTGGCAATCCGGCCTACGCCCGTGCGTTCTTCCAGAATCAGGTGCAGCAAACGCACGGCTTGAAAAAAATCAAACTCGTACGGGAAATCGAACAGCCGCTGGTCCAGCGGAACCGGCACCTCTCTCATAGCACCAACTGCGCCCCGATTCTGGCCGGCCAGCGCTTCAGGATGGCGCGGCGCTGGCGCGTCCGCGCCGTCAGGCGGCTATACGAATTCAGCCCGCTGTAGTGGCTCAGAAAGCGCTCCAGCACGGCAGCCAGCAGGAAAACGCCGGAGCCGGCGAATTGCTCTTCGTCGAACTCCATCTCGACATCCAAGCCGCGGCAGAACGTCGGGCCGAGCTCGAACAAGACGCGGCTGACTGAGCTTTCGCTCTTCACGTTGGTAATCCCCGCGATGCGTTGGCGCATGTCTTCGTCGTCGGAGAAGGCATAGAGACGCAGAATTTCATGCAATGCGTCTTTGCCGCCGCCCTGAACGATGGAAAGGTGATTCAGCGAAAGGTGCGAGATCAGCCGCCATTGCAGGCTACCGCGCAGCGGCGGCCGGGCCGTCCTGGTCGGGGGTACGATGCACCTTGCCTGGAGCAGCGGCAAGCCCTCGCCTTGCAACTCATCCCACTCCTTGCGCCATTGTAAGCGCGACACGAAGTCGCGGTTGGTGCAGGTGAGGCGCGCGGTCAACAACTCCAACGGCGGATTCGCGGCTTTGAAGTTCAGATCCACTAGCGAGAGATACACCTCGGTTCCCTCGTCGTCCTTGCGCAAGGAAGGCCGGCGATGCGCGTACCAATAGCATTGCGAACCCGGGCCCGCATTGGCGTGCCGGAACGAATAGAACGGCTCGTAGACCTGCGGCTCTTCGGAGTAGGCGGCCGTCGATATGACCCGGTCCACCGAATACACTTCCATGGAGGTTAGCCGGTGACGGTCCGGGACCAACTGGTACTCGGTGGCCGCATGTGACACGCGAATGGTCTCCGCCGATCGCTCGAACAGGTTGATCACTGGCGTACACCCCAGTTGGATGGTTTCGGCATTCACCACTTGGGTGATCGAAGGGATTCGTTCGCGAAGCTCGGAATCGCGAAAGAAAATCAGAACTTCGAACGACGTGCCTAGCCGCTCCAGAGGCTGAGCGTCCAAGCCGGCTAGATCGAAGAAAAAGAACTTCGACGGAAAGTGGAAGTACTCCTGGAGAAGACGATACCCAACGAAACTGCGATCGGAATAAGCCAGAAGCCCCTCGCCGGGTTCAAAACCGACAGGCCGAATGCATTCCGCTCCCAGCACGACCGGCTCGGCCACCGAACCGGCGCCGCGCGTCCGGAGTTGGATTCGCGAGGCATGCACGAACAGCAATTCATACAACAGATGGTGCGCTGTAGTGTCGCCATTCAAGAAAAACCGCAGGTACGGAATCTTCAGCTGGGCCATGGGAAGGTTGCCCAGCGTCTCCAACTGGATGCGAAGCACGGAGGACGCGTCTGAAGGCACGCCGGCGGCCTGTGCCGCGGCCACCGAACCGAGCGACGCCCCAGTCACCCTGAGCGGCCAGATCGTCGCCGGGTAGCCGGTCCGGAAGGTGCATTCCAGTCCGCCGGTTGGGCGAGACGTGAGCAGCGCGCCGGCAGGCACTGTCGCCGGTTCAGCCGGCCGAGTCTGCTGAGGCTCAAAGCGGAACTGCGCCACCGCCATCGGCGGCACGGGCCGCAGATAGTGCGGATAAAGCATGTTCAGCAACGATTCGACGACCTCCGGAAACTCATCGTCGATCTTCCGCCGCACCCGCGCCGCCAGCAACGCGAACGCTTCGATCAGGCGCTCAACATGCGGGTCGGCAGTTTCCTTGGTTTCTTCGAGCACCAATCGCGCGGCGACCTTCGGGTACCTCCGCGAGAACTCCCCCGCCATCTGCCGGAAGAATGTCAGTTCCTGCTCATAGTATTGGTAGAGTTCGTCGCTCATCTGCCTGGCATCACCTGGAACCTTCGCGAATCTTTCGGCAGATCCGCGTCATAGACAACTGGCTCCATTCCGACCTCGATCCGCAGTATGGCGGAGATCCGGAACGAGAACCTTAAATCTCCGCCTTCGATTACAATCACCTGTACGCGACTCAATCGCGGCTCAAACAGCCGCACGGCACGTTCGATTGCCCGGCGGATGTCCTCGCGATCCATGGGCGCCGTTGTGAAATCCACTACTCCGTAAGCCGCCAGGGATTCCCGCGTATAGACGAAATCCTCCGGGATGTCTTTATCGCTGCGGCGGACATTAAGCAGATTGGTTAGATCCCGTGCGACGCTCTCCTTATGCGCGCGCAGTTGTTCCCACTCCGGCGGCGGCACTTCCCGAGAGTTTCGCGGATCGTAATCGGTTAAACGGTCGAACAGCGACTGGGCCACTCGCCGCTCCTGCGGATGGGCCATGGGACCGTCAGTCCTCGCAATCCTGGTACGCTTGCCACGGATCCAACTGGCAAAGCTGATTGTATAGGCTCGCCGCTTGCTCCTGCTCTGAGCTCATTTCGCTCTTCTTGTAGAGCCGGTAGAGCCTCGACCAGACGGCTCCCACCAGCGCCGAGCTTTCCCATTTGTCCAGCTTGAAGTCGGTGATTTGCTTGCTTAGTTCTTCGAGAACCGTGCGCGCCAGCCGCTCGCGCCCGGCATTCCGGCAAACATCCACAAGCATGAGCTTGCGGAGAAACCTCGCCCTTCCGGAAGTCTCTTGAGCAGCTAGCGCCGCCATTTGTTGCAGCCCCAGGTCCACGCTTCCGGCGCGCACCAGCGCCTCAGCTTGCTGCCAGGACCCCGAGGAGCCGTCCGAGGACCCGCCACCAAGCCAGAATCCCCCGATTCCAGGCGCCGCCTCGGCGGAGGGCCCGGATTCCTCGCCTGGGGCGCCAGGGGGAGGCGCGTCCGGCTCTTCTTCGCGTTTGCGTTTCAGGACGGGGCTCAGCATCCCTCTCATCTCTTGAAAGGCTTCCTTGGCCAGAGTAAAACTTGGCGCTGCGTCCCCGAACTTTTCATCAACTACTTTTTCGAGAACCAGGAAGTTCTCGTAGGAGTCTTCGAATGGTTGATAGAATGCCTCAAACTGTTTTCGCTTGGTCGCCTTCATCGCCGCGTCGAAGGCGTCCATCGTAATCCAGCCCTGCTGGCGCAAGCCTGCGATGGTTTCCCGCGCCTCACCCGAAAGGCGCTGGACGGAGTCTTCGGTCCCGATCCGGCGCGCTTGCAGATACCTGGAGAAGCTGTAGTTTTCTTCGTGGCCCGGACGGGCTGTAATGGGCACCTGACGGAGCACATCCGGCATCCGGTCGTTGAGCCAACCCAGAGCGCTGGCTCGGTAATCGAGGTCCCCGCTTTCGACTACGGGGAACAGGCCCAAGTCCCAGAACCGGTAGATCAATTCCTTGATCAGGCGCAAGCAATCGCGCAGACCAGGGAAGCCGTCCAGATAAATGGCGGCCTCCGTCAGGAAGCACGCCACGCGTAGGTCCTTACTGCTTTCTTGGAGCGCTTGGAGGGACAGGTCTGCGACCCTGTCCCATTCGGCGGCCTTGCGTCCGCCTTCCTTTTCCCAAGCGCCTATATCGAGCTGATCATCCGCGCGGCGCGCCTCGAGGATCTGACCAAAAACAGGCTCATAGCGGAGGTCCCGCCCTCCGGGGCTCTCGGGCGAGATCGGCTGGAGCAGCTCGTCGCTGAAGTAGACTCGATCCGCCATCTACAAGACCTAGCCTGTCGTGCCCTTGGTCAGATCGACCTTTGCGCTCGTGTTGCCGCCGCCGGATCCGTCGGTTCGCTTCTGTTGAGTATACTTCCACTCGATGGTGCCGTAATTGAAGGTCACCGTTTCGGTGGGCAAGACATCCTCGTTCGAGACAGTCTGTGAGGACTGCGCAGTGCCCAAAGGGCTACTGCCGTTACTGCTGGGGCCATTTTGTTGGACGCCGGACACGACGACTTGCCCCATCGTGACGGTCATGAATGGCAGCTGGCTTCCCCCGGCCCGGCACATCTCGAATGTCACGGTTTTTATATGCTTACCGTTGGACACCGCTGCATACAGCGGCGGCGATGCGATATCGACATGCTTCGTGATCGAGAAATCGCCGTGCTGCGTGCGGCCCGATGTGCCGCCGCCAGCCGAGCTCTTGGTGGACGAGACCGGCATCGACATTGCATGGGTGTACGACAGCACCTGGATCCAATCCTTGTGTTTGTCGTCCGTTGCTTCGCCCTTGATCCCATCTGCGTTGACATACATGTCTACATTATTAGACATAGCTTTCCTTCCTCCTAAAAAAGTAAAATGCGACTTCGTGCGGCCGGCCCTGCCACTACCCGGGCGGCAGGGCCATTCCGGAAACCGCGCAAGCCGCACTACCTGCGCGTATTCCGCTGTGTATTCAGCCTCTATCCTTTCGGCTGGGGCAGACGAGCCACCAGACGTAAAGACACCGTAAGTTCATCCAACTGAAAGTGCGGTCGCAAGAAAGCTACCGCGGAGTATACGCCAGGTTTCGCCGGATCCTCGGAAACTTCGATCCGGGCCTCACGTAAGGGGAACTTCGCCTTGGCGTCCTGGCTGGCGAAGTCGTCCAGCAAGATGTAGTTCGTAATCCACTCATTCAGGAACTTCTGGCACTGCTCCCGGCTCATGAAGCTCCCGATCTTGTCCCGCATCATTGCCTTAAGGAAATGGGCGAAACGAGAGACTGCGAAGATGTACTGAAGCTGCGATGACAACCTCGCGTTGGCATTGGCATCGGCGTTCAGATATTGCGTGGCTTGATTCGCCGACTGGGTGGCCATGAAGACAGCGTTGGTGGTTCCCTTGTAATGGCACGCCGGAATGAACCCCAGTTTCGCAAGCTCGTTCTCACGCCGGTCCGTGATAGCGATCTCCGTAGGACACTTTACGGTGTAGTCGCCGTCGTCGGTCTGAAAGGTATGGGCCGGCAGACCCTCGATCAGGCCTCCACCCTCCACGCCGCGAATCGCGGCGCACCATTCATGCTTGGCGAAGGCGTCCGTGATCCTAGCGCCTAGGGCGTAAGCAGCATTGCCCCATAGGTATTTTTTGTGGTCCTTCCCCTCCACCTTTTCTTCATAGTCGAATTCCTCCACCGGCGCGGTTTCTTTGCCGTATGGAAGCCGGAGCAGGATATGAGGCATACACAGCCCCACGTATTTCGAGTCGTCCGATTTCCGGAAATCTTTCCAGGCGACATACGCGTCATTGTCGAAAATCTTGGCCACATCGCGCGGCCCGGCGAGCTCAGTGAAAGACTCCCAGTTGAACAGCGCCGGACTCGCCGCGGTTAAAAAAGGCGCGTGCGATGCGGCGGCGATGTTCGACATATTGGAAAGGAACTGGATGTCCTCGGGATGGCGAGTAATCTCGAAATCGCCGAGCAGGCAGCCGTAGGGCTGTCCGCCAAGCGTGCCATACTCCTGTTCGTAGATCTTCTTGAACGTGGTCGACGCTTCCCAATCGTTGATCGCCCCGAAATCCTTGAGAATATCTTTCTTCGAGACGTTGAGAACCTTGATCTTCAACATCGTTCCCGTCTCGGTGTTGCCCACCAGGTATTGCAGGCCGCGCCAGGAGGCCTCCATTTTCTGAAACTCAGGCGCATGCATTACTTCATTGAGCTGGATCGAAATCAGTTCATCCAGTTCCTTGATCCGGTTACCAAGCATCAGGTCCGTATCTTTGTCGACGCGGATCTGCCCTTCCAGGACCTGGTCAACCAGCTCCTTGACCCATTCCTTGCCTTTGGTCTGCTCGATTTCGGTCTGCCCTAACCGCCCCTTCGTGACGATTTCGTCAAGCAAACTTCCTTGGGTGGTGGTCTGCGTCGCGGCTGGGGCTGTTTCAGCGCCGACTTTGGGATCCGATGCCATGACTTACTCCTTCTTCTCCCCGGTCTGGCTGCCTGCTTCGGCCGAAATCCGCTGAAGGGATTCGTGGTTGGCGAGTACGTCCTGAAGCAGGGTCTCGAGCTTGTCGTTTCCAATCATACTGGTTCGCAGGTTGTGCAGAGCGGAACGCAGCTCAAGTATCCTCCGCAGCGCCGGAACCTGTTTGGCGACCGCGGCCGGATCAAAGTCCGCCATCGATTTGAACCGCAACTCCACTCCGAGCCGGGTGTCATCTTCGCTCAGCCGGTTGTCCACCTTGAATGCAAGACGCGGGTTGACCTGCCCCAGGACGCGGTCAAAGTTGTCCTTGTCAATCTCTACAAACTTTCGCTCCCTGAGGGCCAGCAGCGGCTTCTCGGGCAGTCCAGAAAGATCCGCCATCACTCCGACGACGAACGGAATCTCCCGCTTCTCGATCGCCCCGCCGGTCTCGACGTCGTAAGTAATGTGAACGCGAGGCGGTCGAACCCGGCTTAACTTCTTCTGTAGACTCTCTTTAGCCATAATTTTACTCCCTCCTCCCGGCAAGGATTCGGGCCGTCCGGCCCGCTCCCCAGCGGATTAAAGCGACTATATCACAAATCCGGGGCGAAAACGTCTCACACACATACGCGCGAAAACGTCTCACACCGGCTCACAGGCTCTACCTTCTCTCAATTCACCAGCGCCGCTCGGCCGGGGCACCTCAGATCGTCAAAGAACTTGGGGTTAAACAGGTCCACGCCGCCCGGAAACTCCACCACCTCGATCCTCGCCGGCGGATTGATGGGCTGGAACGCCGCGCCTCCCCGGCCGCGGATCTGGCTCCACTGAACCTCACGCTTCAAAAGCGGGCGTTCATCCGCGTTCTGGAACAGCCGGAAGACCGCCCAAAGATCGTTAAAGCTACCGAAGCCAAAGGAACTGTCTTTGCCTATGACGTTCCCGGCTGCGCCCGAAGGCACCCCCGGCGCCGTCGGCCAGTAAAAGGTCTTCTGAAGACTCTCCTGGGGGGCAAGTTCTTGGCCATCAAGAACCAATTGGACGCCGATCGTCTGATTCGGAACCCGGCGCAACACGTATCGAATGCGCTGAATTCCGCTCTCCGTAAAGAACGTCTTCTTCAGATCCTGGGCCCGGTTGAGGAAGGTCAACAATTCCGGAGCCACCTTCAGCCCCTGGAGATCGGGTTTCTGCTCCCAGCCTTGCTCCTTCAAAACCACCAAGTCAGAACCGGACTTCTGAACGTACTGCCATACAATACCCTTGATTGGGCCGAACGCCCTCTCGACGTCGTTCTGAGTCGCATCGGCTTCCGGGGGGGCATTGGGGTTGAAAGGATACCTCGCCAGAATCGGAGCCATCTCCCGGCACGCTTGCTTCAGGTCGCCGTTCTTCTTGGCTCCCGAGGAGATCTCCATATTCGCCGGAATCAGGGCTGAAGCGAATTTGATGGGCTGATTCAACAAGTCCGCCAACATTTTGTTCAGCCCTTCCTTCCCGACATCGGGGAATTTGTCCGAGAGAGCCGTGTGCGCGGCGCTCGCCTGGGTCAACGCGGCATTCGCAGCCGCCAGAGCGCCGGCCCTTTCCGCCGTGGATGCCCGCGAGAGCCCATCCAAGCCCTGCGTCAGCTTTCTGAGGCCTTCCACGTAGTCCTTGTTATTGGCATTTACCAGCAGGTCCGCGGGCGGCGTTGTAATCAGCACGGGCTGGAACAGCGTCGCAACGTCGGCGGCGGTCATCAAAGGGGCATCGCTTGAGAGAAGTTGGCCTACCCTGCTCACGGATTTTTCCCCTGCGGATTCGGCTTGAAGCGCACCTCCGAAGCCGACTTTTTGTGCCGCTTTCTCCCACCAGGTCAACTCCCCCGGCTTGGGCGGCTGGAAGTTTGTGTTCTCAGCGGCCATCCGCACGATCCCCAACAGCGGAGACCTCGAGTCACTCAGGGAAGTTAGCTTCTGCACCGCGTCGTCCAGGCTGGCGTAACTAATAACCTTGTACGTCGAAAGGAAATCACGCCATGCGTCTGCGTACTCCCGGTAGTACAAGGACCGCAGCCGGTCTCGCGTTCCAGTATCCAACCGCTGGAGTGTCTGCTGACCGGCCGAGTCTCCCATCACGCACCGTTCTTCCGAGCCGAAATTGTCCCGCGCAACTCGATCTTCAAAGATCAATTCACCCTGCCTCGTAAATATTCCAGGGAACTCGGTCGGCCCATTCAGAACCGCGCGATACTCCGGCAGAACCGCCAACGGCTTGACCTGCCCACTGATCTCGCTCAACAGATCGCGCAATCGTTGGTCCAACCCGTTCTGCTGACGCACGAAGGCTCGCGCGTTTTCGACGCCGATTCCGTCCTCGGTCAGCCGCAGCGGCAAATTCTTATTCGCGGCAAGTTGAGTTACATAAAAGTTCAGTTGCGTATCGAGCAGGGATCGCTGCGCTTCTCCCAGACCGCTGTGAGCCTCCGCGACGGTATTCATGAGTACCTTTCGAACCAGCGGCTGATCCACCGGGCACGCCCGCGCGGCAATCGTGCGGTGCGTCTTCAACTGGTCATAGGTGCCGCTAGAATCGCCTTGCTGCTCCGCGCTGCCGGCTTGGCGGAGTCGCACGGCAAGCGTCTGATTAATGCGATCCAGGCTCAGTTGCTTCAACCGGGCGAAGTACGCCTTGGTGGCAGCCTCCCGCAAATCGTCGCCTGTAAAAAACCCCCAATGCAGATGCAGCGGGTTTTCCTGCTGGAGTTGGACCAACTGCTCACGCAAACGGTCCAGCGCCTGGAGATTCGTCATGTTCAAGTCGGCGTTTCCAGTCTGCACATCCCTCACGACGGTCTCCACTCTGGAAACCATATCCCAGTTTCCAATCCAGGAAATGGTCCAGATGAGACCCAGAAGCACCGCCAAACCAGCGGCCACGCCCACGACTATCTCCCGATGCTTATCAAACTTCAAACGGGTTGGGATCGACCTTACGAGGGGCCGGTCCAAGCTCAGCACCTTCTGGAAGAAATCAGCCGTGAACACCCACCGGTCCGCCAATCGCCCCGACCCCGACTTGGACCTAGGCCGGAAAACCTGGGTCATCCCGCCAGGCGCGAAGATTTGGGTCGCGTCGGGCGCGGCGGCGCGGGGTTGATAAACCTGGGAGACACCCGCGGGAGCCGAGGTCTCCTCCACCTTCCGCGTGCCCGTGAAGAAAATTCCTCGCATCCGGGGCCCCGGGCTTAAAGGATCCGGCTTGAATACGTCTACAAGAAACTGTACCAGCGGCGCACGAATTCTTCTGAATTCTCTCGGAAACTCGTAGATCGACGGCTTTCGGGTGGGATCCGTCTCCTGGCTCAGGGCGATCAACCGGCGGTCGCCAAGGCGCAGAAACAGAGACTGGAAGAGCTGGTTCAGCCGTTTCGTCTCAGATTCCGCCCACACCCGCCCCTGGGTCTCGGCATCGTTTCTCTCGGTGATCACGCCGAGAACCTGGCCGGCTTCGGCTTCTGCCAGCCCATTGAAAAAATCTTCGAAGTAAGGCAGTGCGTCGGTGTTCGTGAATAGCACGTAAACGGGGCACTCGGCTCCAAAAACGCTTGCGGCGGCAAGCAACCGCGCCCGGATTGCTTGCGCCCACCGGTCCAGCTTGGAGGGTTCCGGTGTGCCCATGAATTCGCGTGCGTCGAAGAAGAGCAGGATGCCCCTCAATAGAGTCGGCCGCCGCCTCGGCATGAGCCAGGATCTCCACCCGGTTTGGCCTGACGGCTGTAGATTACTCAGGAATTCGCCCAGGCGCTCACTCCCGAAGATCCGGCCGCTCACCTCCAGCAACAGGGAGTTGTGAGAGAGCCACAGATTAGCGACTCTAGTCGAAACCACCGCCCCGGCGTCGCCCACTGCCTGGCCGGCCAGCAGTGACGGCTCCAATCCGCTGTGATGTATGACCGCGGTCTTTCCGGCGCGCTCCGGCCCCAGTGCCAGCAACACAGGCAGATCCAAAACCCCTGCCGGCCGGACCCCCGCATTTCCCGGAGCTTGGGCCAGGCGTAGATTGGCCTCTTCGATCAGGCTGATCAGAGTCGTGTCGTCTTCGTTGAGTACCCTGGGCCCCGCGGCCGCCTTTGCCGGCCTGGCTGTTTTCTGCATCCGGCGTGAGCGCCACCAGCCGAACACCCGTTCGAGGAGCACTCCGCAGAGCAGGGCCGCAACACCTATCCCGGTCCATAGGAGACCCAAGTCCGTAAGCGCCTTCACGTCATCCAAGTGAAGGTAACCCGCGATGATCCACACCAGCAGGACATACAGGAAAAGAATAAGCAGCAGCTTCCGAATCGTCATGCTGTCGACGCCTTAGTCACCGGAGATTGCCAACCATCGATTCCACTTGGTCCACCCGCCAGGAAAGAGTAAAGTAATATACGAGGAAGAGAACGATCATCGCGCCGAGCCCTCCGAGAATCCACGGCCGCCAATCGGCGCGAGCCGCGGGCCCAGCCTGCTGCGATGCGGCGTACAGATCCAACGGAGGCGAGAGCTTGTAATCCGCTCCACGGATGGATTCAATCCGTCGGCGCAACCTGTCCGCGATACGATACGCTTCTCCGCGCAAGGGAGGCGCGTACCTTCCTTCGAAGCCCAGCAACAGGCACAATGCATAAACTTCCAGGACATCCGCCAGACGCGGTGCATCCCGGCCGCGCTCGAGTTCAGTCAGCTTGTCAAAGAAGGCGTCTCCTGCAACGGCTTGGCCGAACAGCTCGATATTGAGCGGCCTTTTTCGCCATTCATCGGCCTTCGGATCCCTTGACGTAAGAATGGTTTCGTCCAGAAATGCGACGACGGCGAACTCAGCCTCTCGAATCTCGCCGGCTCCGTAGCCGGCGACGACCGCCTCGCGCTCCACTTCTTGAATCGCGGCTTTCATGCGTCTTCGGAACGTCTCCAGGTCTGAGAGGGACTGCTTCCCCGACTGGATACGCACAATTCCGGTGAGAATGCTCTGATAGAGCAGCGCTAAAGTATCGGACCTTGGCGCCGCGGGAGCTGCATCCATTGGTTGCACCGGCCTTTCTCCATGGAAGAAAGCGTTCTAATAGGTTATCGCCTCCAGCTGGAAGGCGCAAGCCTGAGCGTTCACCCTGGACCGGTCCGAGCGAACGAACGGCCGACCGTAGACGGTGATACTCTTTTTCTTGGAGCATACCGGAATGCGCTTGTCCCCTCTCATGCTGTTTATGTTTGGCATTTCGATTCTTAGCGCTCAGGAGCCGGCGAAGCCAACGCCTGGGTCTATGACCATTGAGGATGTAGTGCGCCTCTCCAAGGCCGGCGTGGCCGAAGATGTCATCGTCGCCCGCGTGAAAAGCAACGCCAAGCCGTTTGATCTGAATCCGGACGAAATCATCGAACTTGGGAACTATGGGGTGAGCGACACCGTGATCAAGTACTTGCTTAATCCGTCCTATTCGCCCCCTGCACCGCCTCCCGCGGCGCCCGCTGCCGCGGCTCCTGCGCCAAATCCGGCCGCTCCGGCGGCTGCTCCGGCGCCCCCGCCGCCTCCAAAGGCGAGACCTACGACAGACCCTCTGGCGCTAAAACTTCCAGCCGATCCTGGAATTTACTATCTATCCGGCCAGGAACAGTTTACACCCCTGGCTATTAAGACTGTCGTTCCCTACAAGCAGCCCGGAAAGATGTCGGCGCTGTCAGCCGGGTTGGTTAAAGGCCACGTCATCGGATCGGTTGTAGGCGCGACAGCTGGAACCCGCGTCGTCGGCAGCCCTGCCGTCTTTTACCTCCGGCTTCCTGAGAAAGCTATGATCGACGACTTTACTCTTCTCGCGCTGGATAAATCCGGGAACCGCCGCGATCTTGATTTTGGAACGAAGCCGGGCAAGCCGGTCTTCCCTGTCAGTTCGGTCAAGCCATTTGACTCCAAGGAAGTCGCCACCGGAGTGTTCCGGTTGAACCCTCCGATGATGAAGAAGGGCGAGTACCTGTTCTTTATCCTCGGCAGCGCCGACGACAAAAAAGGTCTTCTGGGCAAAGGCTATGAGCTGGGCGTGAACTAAGACCCTCCAGTTCCGGCTTCACCAGGAATCGCGCCGGAACCGGCCGTTTGAGAATATTCAAATGAGCCGTCTTCGCCCACGCTCACGCGGATCGAACCCACTGCTTCTCCGCTCGCCATATTCTTGAGCAGCATCCTGGACATCTCCGGCAGCAGCGTATTGGTCAGAATGTTGTCCACGTTCCGCGCGCCGCTTTCGACCTCTGTACAGCGGTCCGCAATGGTATCGATCAACGTGTCGTCATAGCTCAATTCGAGCCGGTGGCTTTCGAGCAAGCGCCGCTTAATCTTGTCCAATTTCAAAATGATGATGCGCTTCAGCGCTTCGTCTCGAATCGGGTAATAGGGGATCACTACCATTCTTCCCAGGAAGGCGGGCTTGAAAATCTGATCCAGCGCCGGCTTAATCTCGGCCACCAGATCCTGTGGATCGGGGAGCTCCTTGGGATCGGCGCAGAGGCTCATCAGCACGTCCGTGCAAGCATTGCTGGTCAGCAGGATGATGGTGTTTTTGAAGTCGATCTCCCTTCCTTCGCCGTCCTCCATCATGCCTTTGTCGAAAACGCGGTAGAACAGCTCCAGAACGTCGGGATGGGCCTTCTCGACTTCATCGAGCAGAACCACCGAATACGGGCGCCGCCGGACCGCTTCGGTCAGCACGCCGCCTTCTCCGTAGCCGACATATCCGGGAGGGGACCCTTTTAGCGTCGAGACCGTATGGGCTTCTTGAAACTCAGACATGTTGATCGTGATGAGATTCCGCTCCCCGCCGTAAATCTGATCGGCGAGCGCCAGGGCGGTTTCTGTTTTTCCCACGCCGCTCGGGCCAATCAGCAGAAAGACGCCCACGGGTTTTCCCGGATCGTCCAGGCTGGCGCGAGAGGTGGCGATTCGCTGACTGATCGCTGCCAGCGCGTGCGGCTGGCCGACGACGCGCTGTCCGAGATGCGATTCCAATTCAAGAATCATCGAGACCTCGTCGCGAACCATTTTCCCAACCGGAATGCCCGTCCATCCGGAGATGACTTCGCCCACGATCTGGGCGTCCACGCAGACGCCGATCAAAGGTTGTTCTCCCTGCAACTCTTCGAGCGTCCGCGTGTCCGCATCAAGTTGGGCGCGCAGCGCCTTGATGTCCTGGGCCGAGGGATCTTTGCCGGCCTCATCCGCTTCTTCAAGCTTCGCGCGGATGCCGCGCATCTCTTCGACCAGCGCCCGCTCTTTCTCCCAGCGCGCTTTGAGGACCGCCATTCGTTCTTCGAGACCGGCCTTTTGCTCCGCGATCCGGGCCAGTTCGTCCCGGTGATCGGCTCCCGCGGCCGCTTCGCGCCGGAGAATGCGGTTTTGAACCGTCAAGTCCTCGAGGCGGCGGGTGAGGTCTTCGACCGATTCGGGTGTTGCGTTCTGTCCCAATGACAAGCGCGCGCACGCCGTATCCAGCACGCTCACAGCCTTGTCGGGAAGCTGGCGTCCCGCGATGTAGCGATTCGAAAGGCGCACGGCGGCCTTCAATGCCTCGTCCAGGATGCGAACGTTGTGGTGATTCTCCAGTGAGGCGACGACTCCGCGAAGCATCACCGAGCACTGCTCTTCATTGGGTTCTTCGATTTTCACCACCTGGAACCGGCGGGCGAGCGCGGCGTCCTTTTCGAAATATTTCTTATATTCCGACCACGTCGTCGCAGCGATCGTGCGAAGCTCTCCGCGCGCCAGCGCAGGCTTGAGAAGATTCGCCGCATCGTTCTGCCCGGCCTGTCCGCCCGCTCCGATCATGGTGTGAGCCTCGTCGATGAACAGAATGATTGGGACGGGCGAGGACTTCGCTTCTTCGATTAAGCCTTTGAGCCGGTTCTCGAACTCGCCCTTGATGCCCGCGCCTGCCTGCAAGAGGGCCAGATCCAGCGATCGTACGACCACTTTGCGCAGCGCTGGAGGCACATCGCCGTTCGCCACCCGCTGGGCAAATCCCTCGACGACCGCGGTCTTGCCCACGCCCGCTTCGCCGGTGAGAATCGGATTGTTCTGCCGGCGGCGCATGAGAATGTCGACGATTTGGCGGATTTCGAAATCGCGGCCCAGCACCGGATCGATCTTTCCGCGTTTGGCGTTCTCTGTAAGGTTGACGGTGAACTGATCGAGATTCGGCGTCTTGCCGCCAACCGCGCCGCCCGCCGATGGTGCGCCGTCCCTTGCGAGGTGCGCCGGAGAAGGTTCTTCCCGCGATCCGGAAACGATCGCGGCAAAGTCTTTCCACAGCACGTTCGGATCGATCTTTTGGAGTTCCCGGCAGTTGGTCTTGATTCGCGCCAGATCGTCTTTCGTCGCAAGGGCGAGAATCGCAAAGCCGGAGCGAATTTGCGTCGCGCCAAAGTGCAGCGAGCCCAGCGTCCAAGCTTCCTCCAGCATTACCATCAGTTTCGGGCTGAAGTCCGGCGTACTTGCGTTGCCGCGCTTAAACCGGTCGAGGCTCTTGCTCAAGTCGGCGCCGAGTTGGGTGGTATCCACGCCGAAATGGCGCAAAATGCGCGCCGCGTCGCCGTCCGTTACATCGAGGGTCTTGAGCAGGAAATGTTCGATCTCCACGTCGTAATGCGTCCGCGCGAGGCACAGGCCGGCGGCGGCTTCCAAGGCCGCTCGCGTCACTTCGTTCAATCTGCCAATGAGAGGCTTTGCGTTCGATGGCATTTGGGCTCCTTAAGTCCGGCTCAGAACGGTAGAACTGATTAAGCATTGGATCTGAACCAGCTTATCAAGCGGAGAGGCGCCTCGAAGGAGGACCGGCGATCGTCATGATGTTCGGCCTCCCGATCGGGGATGGGCGAAACCCCGCCTTCAGCATAGTGATCGGTCGCATCAAGCAGGCAAGTTCCTCATCCTCGAAGCCGGTGAGACTGAGGTCGAAGTCCGATTCCTTGATCTCTTGCAATTCCAGCGCAGCAGCGTTTTATCCCATTCCGCCCATGTCCCCGAGCGGTTTACCATCGGCCGGAAGGCTTTGACTTGTGTATTCGTCCAGCCGTGGCAGGGAACTACTGGGATTCTTGTCGTGTCGCCGCCGGGCCACGATCCCATGTTGCGCGCCGCCTTGAGGCGCAGGCGGCCGTCGATTGCCTCGCCTGACGACCTGATCGACCACTTATTTCCCTGCTCCGTATAATCTGCGTAGCGAATTTACTATAATTCGGTCGAGGATTTAACCAGCATCTCTTGCAAAGCGTGCTGAATCTCTCTGCGCTGTTCGTCGGTCTCAGCTTGTCTTTCAGCGTTGTTCAAGAAGGCGGCGACGGAATTCTCACGCTTCGCGCCCGGCGCCGGGGGAACCAGAGTCTCGCATGCAGGCGCATTGAAAGCCGACAACGCAGATAGAGTCGGAGCCGCTGTCTGAATGCGGCCTGTCATCCAAGAGATTTCCATTGGAATAAATCTAGCTCTACCTACTATGAACCCACTACCGAGTTTGCAGGAGGTGGTGCGCAGCGCACTCCCTACTTCCTTTCAGGACCCATTCGGGACCGCGGAGTGCTACGCTATAGAATGTCTCAACTAGAGGATGCGAAATGGCGCGGCGCATTGGCAGGTATGAGGTATTGGCCGAGCTTGGACGAGGTGGCTTTGGGCAGGTATTTCGGTGCCTGGATCCGAGTCTAGGGACGCCAGTCGCCATCAAAATACTGACCGCGGACGACGACGCCGGAATGATGGTGCGATTCCGCAACGAAGCCGCAACCTCGCGCCGCCTGAGGCACCCCAATATCGTCACAATCTACGACTTCGGGGAGCAGGACGGCATACCTTACATTGTGATGGAACTCCTGGAGGGAGAGGATCTCCATCGCGTCATTGAGACACACAGGCCTCTGTCTCTGCTCCACAAGATCGGAATCATGAGCCAGATGGCGTCGGGCCTCGGGCATGCTCATAACGAGGGCGTGATTCACCGTGACGTGAAGCCCGCCAACGTAATGCTGCTTCGCGACGGGACCGTGAAGATGATGGATTTCGGGATCGCCCTGATCACACAGTCGACTCATTCCCGCCTTACACCACGGGGCGCAATGATCGGAACGCTACGCTATATGGCGCCCGAGCAGTTTCGAGGCGCCGAACCCGACGCTCGAAGCGATATCTTCTCATACGGCTTGATTTTTTATGAACTGCTCAGCGGCGTGCATCCATTTTATGCGACCGACGCGGCGGCTCAAATGTACAACATTCTGAGCGTCGAGCCAGCTCCGATCCGTCAATTCTGCCCGGACTGTCCGCCGGAGTTGCAGTCCATACTCGCGCGCCTCCTGTGCAAGGATCCCGATCTGCGCCACCAAAGCCTCGATGACGTGCTGGTCGATTTAGAGCCGGCATTGCTCAAGCTTCGCGAAAGTCGATCCCTCGAGCTGGTCAATGAAGCACGTTTGGCGAAGGGCCAAAATCAGTTGGAGAAGGCTCACGGACTCATCCGCGAGGCGCTTACGCTGACACCGGCCTCTGAAGCGGCTAGAGAGCTCCGTGAGCAACTTCAAGGGGAGATTCGCCGGCAGGCGATGCGGCCGCGGGTAGCGGACCTGGTCAAGCGCGCTCGTGAGGCGATGGCCGCCGGAAACCCTAACGAAGCGGCCCAGGGGTTCGAGTCGGCGATTCGCCTGGATCCTTCCGATACGACGCTTCAGGGACTACTCGATGAAGCTCGCGCAGCCGCGGAACGATTGCGCGAGGTGCGGCAACTACTGGCTGAGGCGGACGGAGCCCTCGCTAACGGCGATGCGGCAGGTGCTGCCCGGATCGCACGCAGAGCGCTGGAGCTGGCTCCCGCGCTGGCGCGTGCCCGGGAGGTTCTTGGGCAGGCCGAAGCAGCGCTGGCTGAAGACAACCGAAAGGCGCGGTTCGCGGAGGATTCGACGCACTTGTGGCGATTGATCGAAATCCATTCGTGGAAGGAAGCCTCGGAGCTTCTCGCTGGACTGAATCGGGACTTTCCAGATTATTCCGGGGTTCAGATTCTCGCCGAGAAGCTAAGTATTGAGCAGAAAAGAGAAGAGGACGAACGCAAGCTGGCCGCCGGCTTAGCTGCGGCTCGCGCGCGTTTCCTCGATGGAGATTTGTCGGGAACTCTGGCCGGTCTAGAGTCGCTTTTGGTTCAGTTCCCCCACTCCACGGACGTCGCAAGCATGCTCAGCGCTGTCCAGTTGGAGATCGAAGCGAAGCGTCACCGCGATCTCGTCGCTCGCAGTGTCGAGGAAGCCCGGCGCTGGGTGGCGCGAGACCAGTTTGAAGCAGCGGTCGGGGTGCTCGACGGCGCGCTGGTCCAGTATCCAGCGGATCCAGAGCTGCAGCGCGAGCGGGGAGCGGTTGTGGCAGCCAGCTGCGAGGCGGCATGGCGCTCCGCGATCCAAAGAGCCATCACACAGGCGGGTGAACTTCGCTCTCAGAGGCGCTTTGCCGACGCAGTGCGGCTACTCGACTCATTTCTCTCCTCGGGCGGCGGCGACCCGGCCATTGCGGATTTGCGCAGCTCAATTATCGCGGAGCAAGAGGCCGGGCGGAAAGATGCAGAGTTGCGCGATTTCATCCGCCGTGTGAGCGAGCTGATCGCGAAGGATGAACTGGAAAGCGCAACTCGCTTGCTGGAGGCCTCTCCCATTCACGTGAGAGAGAACTCGGAAGTCACCCGTTTGCGCGATGCGGCTGACCTGCAAAAGCGATTACGGGCGGAAAAACAGACTGTTTTGGAAGCTCTGGGTTTGGAAGTTCAGCCGCTATGCGATCAGGGCCGCTTCGATGAAGCGCTTCTTGGAGTCGACCGCTTCGAAAAGAACTATGGAGCGGACCCCGGCGCCGTCCGGCTTCGGGATCGAATCCGCAGCGACCAGCAAAAGGCGCAACTCAGCGTTGAGGAATTGCGCGCCCAAGCCACGGCGCTGATCGCCTCCGATCCCTTCCAGGCTACCGTTTTGTTGGGAGGTGTTCCCGCTCATTTGCGCGGGCGTCCCGAGATCCGGGATCTGGAACCAGCGGCGCGGCGCGCCGCCGACGAACAACGGGCCCGCGAGGCCGTTGCGGAGCTAATCGCTCGCGCGAGGAGCTTGTACGCGGAGCGCCAGTTCGCCGATGCACTCGGTCTGCTTGAGACGGGTCTTAAGAGCTATCCCGGACAATCGGACCTGACTCGATTTCGCGCGGATGTGCTGGCTGCGCAGGCGAGAGAGCAACGGGGACTTTTTCTGCGCGCGACAATCAAGATCCGTGAGCTCAAGAGCTCCCACGAGTTCGAAGATGCCGAACGGTCCCTCAAAGAAGCCCTCGCGGACGATTCCGAAAACCCGGGGCTCCTTCAGCTCCTCGCCGATGTCCGGGCGCGTCGCCAACAATGGCGGGCCGAGCAGGTGGAGCAGGAGGTTCGGAGTGGCCTATTGAACTTTCGCGATTTGCTGCCAACCCAACCGGGGCTGGCGGTTGACCTGATCGAGTCGCTGAGGACGAAGTACCCCGGGCGTGCGGATATCGAGGCGGCTCTTGGAGAACTGCGTGAAGCCACCGCGAAGACGCACCGCCGCCAGCTTCTTGATGAAGTGGAGCGGCTTTCCGAGCAGGAAAATTTCGATGCAGCTCTGGTTCGCCTGAACGCACTCGATCCGGATGTCTCGGGTGAAGCGGCTCGCTCTCGAGATCGAGTGCGAATGCTGAAGGAGCAATCGCAACGCCGCCGGGCGGCTGAAGCGATCCGTGCGGCCTCCGCGATTCGAGAGCAAGACCCCGGGCAGGCCCTTGCGAGTCTGCGCGCGCTTGCGGAGTCGATTCGCGGCCGGCCTGAGGTTCAAGCCGCGATTCAGGAGTGCCAGAGCGCCATCGAGGCGGCGGATAGACGCGCCGCGCTGGCCGAAATCGAGGATCTTTTCGTTCGCGGGAAGCTGGCGAAGGCCCGCAAACGGCATCGCGATGCCGTCGAGCGTTTTGGATCGAACGCCGCATTCGAAGCAGTGCTGGCGCGCATGGAAGCTCCCGCCCGGAAAGCGGAGACCCGGCCAATCCGGCCAGAATCTTCTTCGCAGATCCCGATGATTTTGGCCGGGGCCTTCGCTGTGGTCGCGGTCGTCGCCGGCGCCTGGATCTTTTTGCATCGAGAGCCGCCGCAGTCGCCACCGAAGGCCGTTCCGATATCCATCGAAATCAGAACCGATCCCGACGGGGTCTCGGTGAATATTGGCGACCGTTCGTGTGTGACTCCCAATTGCCGATTCGATCTTCCACCGGGATCGTACCAGGTGCTCGCGCAGCGCGCCGGTTACCAGCCCGTGCAGCAGCCTCTCAACATCGAACCCGGGAAAAACCCCGATATGATGAGTCTGGTTCTGAAACCAATCGAAATTCCCCCGCCTCCCGGGCGCCCGACGGGAACGCTAGCAGTGCGCACCGGTATGCCAGACGTGTTGGTCTTCATCGACGATAGGCCCGCGGGACGAACGAACGAGAGTGGGACCCTCCCCCCTTTATCCGTTGAAGCGGCGGCGCACACCATCCGCGTCCAAAAGAACGGGTACGATGCGTCGCCACCTGAAAGGAAGGTAGCGGTCGCCGCGAACAGTTCCGTTCCGGCAAACTTTACCCTAACCCAGCAACCCGAGCGGCTGGAGTTGAGTGGCGCGCCGGCTGGAGTGGAAGTGCGAGCCGGTGACACGATCTTCCACAGAAGCCCGGAATCCGGAGTTTTCACCGCGACGGCTCCGTTCCCGTTCGGAACGCAGATCCTGCGGATCACCCTGGGTTCCGACAGCCGCGAGATCAAGCAAACATTCGAGCCCGGGCGGCCGGCGATCCTGAATTGGCCCGATGTCGCGCCCGTGAAGACGCCACCGCCTCCTCCTCCGCCCCCGCCTCCGCCCGTCACCACGAAGGACACCTGCGTGCCCGAGCATGGCGATATCTCCACGTACCACGGCGAGCACACTGGGACGCTTCAATGGGTTTCGCTTGGCCAGAGGGCCACTCACGTCACGATCAAGGGCAAGACAGCCAGTCCGGGGAGCATCACGTCCGGCGCTTCATTTCCGCCTTGGCCGGTTCGCATTAGGCTGAGCGGCGGTGCTACAGTGGTGCAAGAACCCAGCAACTGCAATGAACGGACCTTGGTTTTCGACAGACCGCCGGAAGTCAATGAGGTCACTATCCAATGGGACGCCAAATAGGACAGCCGGCTGGCCGTCGCCGCTTCTCCGGATTCTCTGCGTTCTGATAGCTTGCGGCCTCTCCGCCGCTGGACAAGCCCTTCAGGCGCTGGTCATCGGCAATGGCGCGTATCGCGGACAGTGCCGGGTGCAGACGCCGAAAAGGAACGCGGAGGCGATGGCCGCCGCTCTGAACAAGATCGGCTTTAAAGCAGCCCCCGCACTCGATCTGGATGAGACCGTGCTGGCGAAGCAAATCGAGGAATTTGCCAATGGTTTGCACCCCGGGGACACCGTATTCTTCTACTATTCCGGTCTCGCGATTCAAACCGACGACCGCAACTGGCTATTGCCGGTGACCTACCAGGACAGCCAGCGGCCAGACATCGCCATTCATGCTTACGGCCTGAATCGGGTGTTGGAACTGCTGGACGGCAGGAAGCCCAAGACCGCCATCGTGGTGCTGGATGCGAGCAGATATTGCCCCGATTGGGCCCAGACGCAGAGGGGTTTAGCCGCCGCCGACCCCAAACCGTCGAGCCTCCTGAGCTTCTCTGCTCCATTGGGTACCACTATCATGGATCCGGCCGATGGGGGCGTGAACTTGTTCACCAGCACCTTGATCAAGACCTTAATGACGCATGGCCTCAAGCCCGGAGAAGTCTTCGATCGGACCCAGGCCGCCATGAGCCAGCCCTCGAATGGCAAGAACATTCCTTGGGTCCAATCCCTTGCCGTCGGCGACTTCTATCTGACTGGTCCGCCCGACCCGGTGCTACCGCCAAAGGTGGAGCGAAAATCCGGCGAGCTTCGTCCCAATCCCCGCAGTCACATCGACGATGCCTGGATTCCTCCCGGGTCGTTTCAGATGGGCTGCGTCGGGCAAAAGGACAAGGACTGTCAAAAAGATGAAAATCCCAGGCACATGGTGGAAATTACTCGGGGTTTCTGGATGACGACCACCGAAATCACCATCGAGGCTTACAAGCAGTTCGTCGATGCCACAAACCACAAGCCGCCGCCCCGTACCGAAACCAATGGGAAGGGAGATTTTACGAACCTGCCTCAAACCAAGGTCACATGGCAGGACGCACGGGATTATTGTAAATGGGCCGGAGGTGAAGGTGGGCGTCTCCCCACTGAGGCGGAATGGGAGTACGCGGCGCGCGGCGGAAAACAGGGAACTATTTATCCCTGGGGCGATGTTTTCGACCCGGCGAAAGTCAACTCATTCAAAGCGTCAAAGAAAAAAGCGAAGATTTATACGGACACTACGCCCGCAAGGAATTATGATCCCAACGGTTTCCAACTTTTTGACATGGCCGGCAACGCGCGTGAATGGACGCTGGATGCTTACAACGCTCAAAGCTATGATGGACCGGGGCCGTTTGTGGATCCCGAGGTGAAGCAGGGACTCAAGACTGAGCGGGTAGTCCGCGGAGGGGATTTTAGCGAGACGCAACAGGTGCGGATTTCCGCGCGCGATCATATCCCGGGTGAAAGCGCGGATAATCGCACCGGTTTCCGCTGTGTTACGCCCGAGGCTCCTTAGCGCCGCCGGCGGTCGGCACCGGATCTTGTAGAGACATGTTTAGGGCCGTTTCGCTCAGAATTGGAAGAAAAAACCTAAGGTTGCGCGAAAGATCTGATTGACTCCCAGACCTCCGGAGATCCCGGCGCTCGATGGATCGTGAAGCGGACCGCCGGTTAAGCGATAGGCCTTGAATTCACCCCGAAGCCCGAAGTTCTCGCGGATGTACCATCGAACTCCAGCCCCATAGTTCACGGCAAAGTTCGTGCTCGAACTTACGCTGTAGGATGTAGGCGCGCCGTACTGGCCTGTAAGCCTATTGAAAACCAGCTCCGAGTCCTGGGTGGATGGCGAGTAAAGCACCCCCAAGCCTCCGACAACATATGGAACCAGAGGCGTCTTCGGAATACGAATTCGCAGATGCACCCCGAAGTTAAAGTCCTGAAGCGGAATCTTGAAGTCGAATATGGCCTGATTGTTGTCAGTGATCGTATGGTCAATGGATGGAAAATAACTATACTCGCCGTACAGTAGGAGATTGGGTAGAATCGAATAGGTTACGTTCGCGCCCCCCATCCCGCGGATATTATCGACTCCGTAGCTGATCCCGCCGAAGGGACCGACCTCAAAGGTATTCTTGTGCAGAATAGCGGCATCCTGCGCATGGGCCGCCGCGGCTAAGACACAGGCCCAGAGACCCACGCCCAACAACCGGCAGGGGAATAGAAAGCGCATCCAATTCTCCTTCATATCGAGTATTCGTATCGTCTGACTTCTCAGTTTATGGTTACGGTATTCGATGAAATCACCGTTCCCGTGGGATCGGGCATAGTCAAGTAGACGTTGATGTGGCCGGAAGCAATCCCCGCGGGCACAACCGCGTTCACCTGATACAGATCCACCGACCCCGGCGAAAGGCCGGAGTAAGTGACCTGCGCCTGGATCCCGCCAATGTAAACAGTGGGCTGGGAAATGGTGAGCGATCCGGCGGGAGCTACCGCTCCGACCGGCGGCGGATTGCTCACTTGCCCCAGGCCAGAGCCATAGATAACGATTGTGTCGCCCGCAACTGCGGGATGGCTCGGGTCAGCCACATTATATGCGGCGTTGGCGTTCTCAATCGCGCCTTGTTGCGGCGGCTCACCGGCCGCGGAGTACGGAAAGATGCCCGGCTGAATGGCCAAAAGATTCATGTCCAAAGGCGACGCCCCAATGCAGACTGTTCCTGCTGGTGGGCAGTTTTTATATACTACCAACGACAGCGGCGTATTGAGATACTGATTTCCGAAGAATGGGACGATGGCATTCACTTGGCCTGTATCGGCATAGTATAAGGGTAACGGGGTCCCGGCCAGGGTTACCTTGATCCCGCCCAGAGTCGTGTTAAAAGGAACACTCGCCGCCTGAATCGGAGCGCTGGCGATCTGCTGGCCGTAAACGCTGATGAAGCTCCCCCCAGCCACTGCATTGAGCGTGAGCGCGGTACCGAAGGCCGAGTTGTACACGCCTTGGGGGATGGCGCTGCCGGCCGGGTCGGGAGTCGTTACAGCCACGCTGAAGTTCGCAGTAGAAGTCGCCGCGGCGCCAACCGGCAGTCCGGAGGCGTTGGTCGGGTTGGACTGCGCATAGAACAATACCGTGCCGCCGGCGGAACGAGGATCTGGCGTCCACGAATACTCATAATATCCGGTCGAAGAGTTGTAATTCGCCGGCTGCTGATTGCCCAGGACGAAGGCGTCGGCGGCGAAGGCGATTGTCACGGCCAGTGCGTCGGGCTGGGGCTGGGGCACGCACAGCGATTTCACCTGCAAGACGTAGGACTGACCGGCCGTGGCGCTTCCCGAAGGGAAGGGAATTGGTTGCACAAACGAGAGCCCGTATTGTGAGCAGGTGGAGGTCGAGGCTGCTCCCGTGGGTGCAGTGGCCTCCGCGAGGCCCGCTGACGCCGCCACGCTGGCTGTGGGCGTCACCACCAGGGTCAACTGGACATTCTCCTGAGTGCCGTTGGAAAAACCCAATCGAAGCTCAGAATAGTAGGTCCCCGCCGCCAGGCCCGCCGGATTGACCTGCATCGACATCGGAAAGTTTCCGCCGCCCGGTACAGTCCCCGCCGCCGGAGGACCCGTTGGACCTAACCAGGCCGGGATCGGTTGGCCAGAGACGCTCAGATCCGTGTTCAGCAGACACGAGAAGTTTACGGGCGCCCCGGACGCGTTGGTCAGAGTGAGCATTTGCGCCGCGGTCGGCGACCCGCCCACCGGCGCGGTGAAGATCAGTCCGGATGTCGAGGCGCCCGGCGGAAGCTGGCTGCCGGCGGGCAAAATCTTCAGCAAAATCGTGATCTGCGCCGGCGAATTGGATGCGGAACCGTCCGGCACCGCCACATTGACAACGGCGGAATAATCGCCCGCCGCTAGTCCCGCAGGGTTGGGAGTGAAGGTAATGGCAGGCTGAGTTGCGCCAAACGGCAGCGAAGAGCCCGACGCCGGCGAGAGCGTCAGCCACGGCGCAGGAGTGCTGGGATCCACCTGCGCTATCCAGTTCATCATCGCCGATCCTCCGTCTAACACCGCCGAGGTCTGCACAGGAGGCAAAACACTGGACGAGCCCGCGATCGCCGTGAAGGTCATCGCCGTCGCCGACAGAATGATGGAGGTCGCCGAAGCATTGACTTGCAGCGTAACGGTAGCGTCTATCTCCTGCCCGGCTGCTACTACTGCCAGAGTGTCCGTATAGGTGCCGGCCTGCAAGCCGGCCGGATTCAGCTGCAAACAGATCACGCCGGGACTGCCGGCACTCACAGTCCCCTGCGATCCGCAGGTTATGCTCAGCCACGGGGCCGTGCCCAGGCTGGCCGAGTAAGTGGGCGATCCTCCTCCCGTATTGGTGACTTCAATCCCGCCGCTGGCCGGTCCGCTTCCGGTGAACACCGAAAAGCGTAAGTCGGTCGAGGAGAGGCCCAACTGCGGCGTTTGCGGAACCACCGTCAAGGTCACGCTAACGCTTTGCGAACCCAGTGAGCCCTGCGGCTGAACCACGACCGAGCCCTGGTACGTCGTCCCCGTCGGGCCCACGGGCAAACTCGCCAGGTTCTGCAAGGAAACCGTGACATTGCTGGGCGTCTGTCCGCTTGCGGGCGATGCCGTCAGCCAACTGCCGCCGGAGGTCGTCACGTTGTACTTCGCCAGGCCGCCCGTGCCCAGAACGCCAAAGCTCTGCGCCACGGGTTGCGTGCCACCCTGAATGTAAGAAAATGACAGCGAGTTGTTGCTCAGCGTGATCCCCGTCGCAGCGGGTTGAACGACCACAAGCTGGATTTGAATGGAGTTGGCGCTACCATTGGAATCGGTTACCCCTACATTCACCGTGTAGGGGCTGCTGGTGCTTGTCCCGACTGCCGGCGTGCCTTTAAACACTCCGGTCGAGGCGCCGATTCCCAACCCGCTCGGCTGCCCGCTGACCGTCCACACGTAGCCCGTCCCCGAACCTCCCACGGCCACGAAGTTAACTGCCGCGTAAGCCACGCCCTCCGTTGCCTGGGGCAGCGAGGTCGGAGAAATCGTGATCGGCGGAAAGCTAATTGTCAGCGCCAGCGCGACGCTCTTCGTGGTCCCGCTAGAATCCTGCACCGTAAAGGTCGAGCTGTAATTGCCCGCCGTGGTCGGCGTCCCGCTCAGCACGCCTGCCGTGCTAAAGCCCAGCCCGCTCGGGAGCCCCCCCGCGGACCACGAGTAGCCTCCCGTCCCGCCGGTGGCCGCGAACGTCACTGGACCGTAGGCCGATCCCACCGTGCCCCCCGACAAGGACGATGGCCCGGTGATCGTCAGCGCAGCGACAATCGTCAGCCCTAGCGTGGCGCTCTTCGTGGTCCCGCTAGAATCCCGCACCGTAAAGGTCGGGCTGTAGGCGCCCGCCGCGGTCGGGGTCCCGCTCAGCACGCCTGCCGTGCTAAAACCCAGCCCGCTCGGCAGTCCCGTCGCGGACCACGAGTAGCCTCCCGTCCCGCCGGTGGCCGTGAAGGTCACCGATGGGTAAGAAACATTCACCGTGCCCCCCGATAAGGACGATGGCCCCGTGATCGTCAGCGCAGCCACAATTGTCAGCCCCAGCGTGACGCTCTTCGTGGTCCCGCTAGAATCCCGCACCGTAAAGGTCGGGCTGTAATTGCCCGCCGTGGCCGGGGTCCCGCTCAGCACGCCTGCCGCGCTAAAGCCTAGCCCGCTTGGCAATCCCGACGCGGACCACGAGTAGCCGCCGGTTCCGCCGGTGGCCGTGAAGGTAACCGATGGGTAAGAAACATTCGCCGCGCCCGCCGGCAAGGACGATGGCCCCGTGATCGTCAGCGGAGACCCAATTGTCAGCCCCAGCGTGGCGCTCTTCGTGGTCCCGCTAGAATCCTGCACCGTAAAGGTCGGGCTGTAGGCGCCCGCCGTGGTCGGGGTCCCGCTCAGCACACCGGCCTTGGTAAAGCCCATCCCGCTCGGCAATCCCGACGCGGACCACGAGTAGCCGCCAGTTCCGCCGGTGGCCGTGAAGGTAACCGATGGGTAAGAAACATTCGCCGTGCCCGCCGGCAAGGACGATGGCCCCGTGATGGTTAGGGCCGGCGTGATCGTGATGGTAAATGAACCCGACGCAGAAGTCCCTAGATAACTGGCAAAAGCGTCCGTAACAGTGACTGAGAGGGGGAAACTGCCCGCCGAAGTCGGTGTTCCGCTAATCAAGCCGGTCGACGTGTTCAGCGCTAATCCCGGGGGGAGCGACCCTGAGGACCACGTGTAAAAGAAACCGGAATTGCCGCTTGGGTAGCCACCCGCGGCCTGGAGAGCCGCCGAGTAAGGAACTCCAACACTGCCGGCAGGAACGGATGTGGTCGCGAGGGATACGTCTTGTAGAACGTCCTGTGTCAGGGTCACGCTCGCTGTTGAGCGCTGCGAGTCGGTGACGGTAATTGTAATCGTGTATACTCCGACGGTTCCCGGCGTCCCAACCACCGAGGCAACTGACCCGCTTGAACTCAGCCCCTCTCCGGAAGGCAGCGATCCCGAAGTGATTGCGAAGGAATATGGCGCAATTCCGCCAGAGGCCGAGGCGCTGAAGTCGGTGCCGTAAGCGACGCCCACGTCTGCGTAGTACTCGGAGTCGCCACTGGTAATGGTAAGAGTCGCGGCTGAAGCCAGCCGCGCCAGTGCAATCAGCGCCAAGAAACCGAACGCCAGTTTGCCCTGACGCCATCCCTCGACACACAGCCCCGCTCGGCGGGCGGGTTTCGTGCAGTCGCGCCGCCACCAAACTGAACGTCTAGTGTATCTTAGCAAGGTACGCTCCCTCCGCGCCGCGATGGGCTGAAGGTCAAAAGATCCGCCAGCTAAGCGAGCGCCCCAAAACGCTAAAGAAGTCTATCATAACTGAGATTACGGTGTAAAGATAGAAGCTGCAAGATAGAAGCTCCTGACATCTGCTGGCCCCCTTCCTGGCGGATTCGACTACGGTGCGAGCCGGGCCGCGGACCCATCAACCCGTTGCCGCTGGCGACGACCGATCGGGTGAATGCGGCGTTCCGAAAGTGAATCGACTCAGCCTCGCTCTCCTAATTCACTACTGGGATCTCGGCGTCCATCTATTTGAGCTACCGTTTCGCTGAACGGACTGCGCACACGCTGGGCGATTCGGCAATGAACATCATCGTCCGCTTGTCGTCGTTCATCCTCGTCTGCATCGGGGTCCAGATTCTGTGGAACGGGCTCAGCGCTTTGCTGCGAACGGTGGTTCGGTGATTCGAAACCACTTATATTTGATACCGGATGCGGTATCACGTTCTTGTGCCTGCCGGCAAGACGCTCCAGAAGATGCGCAAGTATCGAACGGGCTGGCATATCGAAGATTTACAAACCGTCGCCAAAGAGCAATTGCGTCGATTGGCGAAGGCCCAGCCGGGGGCGGCAGCCATGTAATCTTTAGCGCTCCGGGCGTGCGAGAGATCGTTTCGGTGCAGCGAAACCCGCACAGGGCCAGCTCGGCCCACCAAACGGCCAGGAACTCGCGAGCACCCCGCCGGGCTAGGCTCCGTTGTGCGGGCGAGTTCCATGGAAGCGCCCCATAAAGCCGGTCTATATCATGCAGTTTTTGGCGCTAATCGACGCCGCAGGAGGTATCGGGACAAATGAGAGCACGCAGGAATCGAGATCTTGATCAGTACCAGTTCACGGTTCGCCCGCTATCGAAGGATGAAGGCGGCGGCTATCTGGTGGAGTATCCGGATATACCCGCGTGCATGTCCGATGGCGAGACCATCCAGGAGGCGATCGCGAACGGGAGAGAAGCCCTCCGCGATTGTATCGATGTGTTCAGAGAGTCTGGTCAAAAGTTGCCGAAGCCCAGCATCGCGGCTGCCCAATGGCGCCAGCGCCTGCCCCGGACTCTCTACGCGAAGCTGACGAGACAGGCGAAAAGCGACGGCGTCAGCATCAACAGCCTTGTGACCGCAATCATCGCCGAGGCCATTGGCTCCAGGCAGCCGCGATCGCGAAAGGGGCGGGTGGCGAACTGAACGTCTAGACCGGAGCTTGTTCAGCTTCGCCCGACATGATTTCCAAAAAACGACGCGCCGTGACAATCCGGATGCCGTGCCATGAAGCGGGAAAGTCCTGGGTGTTGCCGGTCACCATGTAGGCCGCGCCGGCGGCCTGCGCGCACTCGAGAAAGATATCGTCATCCGGATCGGAACACGCCCGGACGGCTTCCGTAGGCCTCACCCAAAGACCCTTCTCGCGAAAGTTGCGGCGTAACGATAGGAGATTCTCTGCGTTCCCTCTTTTACTAGACGAAAAGTTGCCCCGGTGCTGCGCTCCCAATTTAGGCACGCAGGCCTCATCCCAACCCATGCCCCGCCCCCATGTGCTAAAATCCGGCTAGAAGAAGCGTTCATGCGTTTCCGGCGCACAATCCTTGCCAGCTTAGCCCCGCTCATCGGACTCTCCGCGCTCCTGGCATCCATGTCAGCCGCCATGTCCGCCGAGCCTCAGGTTTCCGGCGGCGGCCGGCCGCTGACGCGTCTGCTTCAGTCCGTGGTGCAACTGGTGACTCCGGCCCACGAGTACTCGCTGGCCGCGCCCAGCCCGGAGCGCCCCTCCGCGCAAGCTCTTCTGACATTCGCCGCTCTGGCGGCCACTCCGTTCCGCCACTCGCTGTGGATGATCTCCAGCCGGCCGGCGGTCAATCTCGCCTTCCGCCGCCATCAGCGCGCATTGCTGCGCTGCTGAACAACCTCCTCGCGACCTTTTTGCCGCAGATAAACGGGTAGGAGTTAGGCTGGAGGTTAGTGTTATGGAAATCGACAAAATCCTAGCGAAGATTTTTGGAACCAAGCACGAGCGCGAAGTCAAGGCCATACGGCCGATGATCGAGGCCATCAACGCGATGGAGCCGCAAATAGAGGAGATGAGCAACGAAGAGCTGGCCGCGCAGACCCTGCGCTTCCGCGAGCAGCTCGCGCAAGGCGCTGCGCTCGACGATCTGCTGATCCCCGCCTTCGCCACCGTGCGCGAGGCCGGCCGCCGCTTCCTCAACATGCGGCACTTCGACGTCCAGCTCATCGGCGGCGTCGTGCTGCATCGCGGCAAGGTCGCCGAGATGAAAACCGGCGAAGGAAAAACGCTGGTCGCGACTCTTCCGGTTTACCTGAACGCGCTGGAAGGCAAAGGCGTCCACGTGGTCACGGTCAACGATTATCTGGCCCACCGCGATTCGGATTGGATGGGCAAGATCTACAAAGGCCTGGGCATGACCGTCGGCGTCATCGTGCACGATCTGAGCGACGACGAGCGCCGCGCCAACTACGCCTGCGACATCACCTACGGCACCAACAACGAATACGGTTTCGATTACCTCCGCGACAACATGAAGTTCCGCCTGGGCGATTGCGTCCAGCGCACGCATCACTTCGGCATCGTCGACGAAGTCGATTCCATCCTGATCGACGAGGCCCGTACGCCGCTCATCATCTCCGGTCCCAGCGAGGAGTCCACCGACAAGTACTACAAGATCAACCGCATCATCCCCAGCCTCATCCGCGGTGAGGTGATCGAGGGCAAGGAGCCGGGCCAGAAATGGACCACCGGCGATTATACGGTGGATGAGAAGACCCGCAGCGTGGCCCTCACCGAAGAGGGCGTGCTCAAGACCGAGAGGCTCCTGGGCATGGGCAATCTCTATGAAGCGATCAACATGGAGATCAACCACCACGTGCAGCAGGCGCTCCGCGCGCACGTGCTGTATTTGCGCGATCGCGATTACGTGGTCAAGGACGAGGAAGTCATCATCGTGGACGAGTACACCGGCCGCCTGATGCCCGGCCGCCGCTGGTCCGACGGTTTGCACCAGGCCATCGAGGCCAAGGAAGGGGTCAAGATCCAGCGCGAAAATCAAACCCTGGCCACCGTCACCTTCCAGAACTACTTCCGCATGTACAAGAAGCTGGCCGGCATGACCGGCACGGCCGACACGGAAGCCGCCGAGCTCGAGAAAATCTATAAGCTCGACGTCACCATCATCCCCACCAACAAGCCGCTGCGCCGCCACGAGTTTCACGACATCGTCTACCGCACCGAAGAAGAGAAGTTCCGGAACGCCGCCAAGGAAATCAAGGAGCTGAATGAGAAGGGCCAGCCGGTGCTGGTGGGCACTGTCTCCGTCGAGAAATCGGAGCGGCTTTCCGGAATCCTCAAACGCATGGGCGTCCGCCACGAGATCTTGAACGCCAAGAATCATGAGCGCGAGGCTTTCATCGTTTCTCAAGCCGGACGCAAGGGCGCGGTCACGGTCTCCACCAACATGGCCGGCCGCGGAACCGATATTTTGCTCGGCGGCAACGCGGAGTACCTGGCCAAGGAGCGTCTGCGCAAGGAAAACAAGGACCCCGATACGCTTCAAACCGCCGCCGTTGGCACGCCGGAGCGTCAGGAATGGGAAAGCGTCTACGGACGGTTCAAAGCCGAGACCGCCAAAGAACACGATGAAGTGGTGGCGCTCGGCGGATTGCACATTCTGGGTACGGAGCGGCACGACTCCCGCCGCATCGACAACCAGCTTCGCGGACGCGCGGGACGGCAGGGCGACCCGGGCAGCGCGCGCTTCTATCTCTCCTTGCAGGACGATCTGATGCGCATCTTCGGCGGCCAAAAGATGCAGAATCTGATGCTGCGCCTGGGCATGGAAGAGGATGTGCCCATCGAGAGCAAGATGATCTCGAAACGCATTGCCGCCGCGCAGAAGGCCGTCGAGGCGCAGAATTTCGCCTCCCGCAAACACGTCCTCGAATATGACGATGTCATGAACAAGCAGCGCCAGGCCGTGTATGGTATGCGCCGCCAGTTGCTCGAAGGCAAGGATCAGAAGCAGCGCATTCTCGATATCATCGAAGGCATTCTGGCCACCTACATCGACGCCCGCTGCCTGGAAAAAACGCACTCCAGTAATTGGGATTGGCACGGCCTGGAATCCGACATCCTCACCGAGTTCGGCGTCAAAATCCCCACCCCGGAGCTCCAGAATCTGGACCGCCGCCAGATGGAAGAGGATATTCGCGAGCAACTGGTGAAGCGCTACCAGGAAAAGGAAGACATGATCGGCGCGGAGCTGATGCGCGCCACCGAGAGCATGATCATGCTCAACGTCATCGACAACCAGTGGAAGGATCACCTGCTGTCGATGGATCACTTGAAGGAAGGCATCGGGCTGCGCGGCTACGGCCAGAAGGATCCGCTCATCGAGTACAAGAAGGAATCCTATACCATGTTCCAGGACATGATGGACCGCATCGAGGACGAAACCGCGCGCTACCTCTTCTTCATGCAGCGCGCCGAGGCGGTGCCCGACGAAGAAGCTCCCCAGAACGTCCCTTACCCCGAGCTGTGGACCGGCTCACCGGAGCAAGAGGAAGACGATTCGCAGGACGTCATGGCGGTGGCCGCGCCTAGCCAGCGCCAAGCGCTGAGCAGCGCCCAGAGCAAAGCCGCCCAGACTTCCGTGCTCGACCTGACCCGCAGTATCGAGCGCAAGAAGCAAAGAGAGCTGGATCAATTGCAGTTTGTCGGCGGGGAAGCCGGTACCCAAAGGCAACCCGTGCTGGCGAAAGCCAAAGCCGGCCGGAACGACCCTTGCCCCTGTGGGAGCGGAAAGAAGTACAAAAAATGCTGCGGCGCCTAATAAAAAACCCGGGACAGTACACTCAATCCCTGTTTTTCCTGCTCGCGGTCGTGGCCCCCCTCCACGCCGCCATCTTCCCCGACCAGGTCGGGGCTTTCAAGAAAGGCGCGCCCAAAACCCTCTCCGCTCCCGATCTCGAGCTCGATGACGAGTACGGCATCCAGGCCACGGAGCAGGCCGACTACAGCTCGCCCGACAAGCATTTCATCGCCACCGCCTGGCGTTTTCACGACGCCACCGGAGCGATGGCGATGTTTGAGTACCGCCGGCCTCCCGGCGCGACACCCTCCAAGGTGACGAAACTGGCCGTTGCCACCTCCGACGGAGTCATCTTCGCCTACGGAAACTACCTTTTTCAGCTCACCGGCGCGCTTCCGGGCGAAGCCGATTTGAACCAGATCTACAATCAGCTCCCGTTGTTCGAGAACTCGCCTCTGCCGCTCCTGATCGACGCTTTGCCGCCCAGTGGGCTGATTCCCAATTCCGAGCGTTACATCCTGGGACCGGTGTCGCTCCAGCGCTTCGAACCGCGCATCGCCCCCTCGCTGGCCGCATTTCATCTGGGAGCCGAGGCCCAGTTAGGCCAGTACCAAACCCCCCAAGGCAAGCTGACTCTGGCGATCTTCAGCTATCCCACCCCAAACATGGCGCGGGAGCGCTTCGACGAGTTCCAGAAGATTCCAGGAGCTGTGGCCAAGCGCGCCGGATCGCTGGTCGCCATCACGGTTCAGCCTCCCGATGCCGATGCGGCCGAAAGGGTCCTGGCGCAAGTAAGATACAACGCCAATATCACGATGAATGAGCCTCCTCCGATCGGTAGCAAGCAGGTCGGCGGCATGCTGATGAGCATCATCGGGCTGGCTGGCCTGCTCCTCGGACTGTGTCTGGTGGCGGGGATCGGCTTCGGCGCTTTTCGCGTGATTCTACGAAAGTTAGGCTGGAGCATGGGCGATCCGGAGGCGATGATTACACTCCATCTCAGCAACAAATAAGCGCAAAGGTGCGGCGCGCACCTCACCCAAGCCAGCAACTGTTGCGCGAGTTCTTGGAAGCCTCGGTGTTCCGCGCTCTTAGACCGGAAACGAGGGGGGCGCAGACAGGATTCCAACAGTTTTTCCACCGCGCATCCAAAACGGAGATTCCTTGTAACAATCTGTATGTAAAGTGTTTAGAACGAAAACTGCGAGCAGGATTTTTTTCTTGACTTCATTGTGCCCCACGCCCTAAACTCCAATCACACAGGTTTTGACGGTTGCGATGCCGTTGAGCCTGATTCTCCCATGTACATCACCCTGCCTAAAAACAGGGGGGCGTAAAATGCTCACCCCCGGGGTGAGCATTTTCGTTTTCCTGGCCGGAACGGGTTTCCTGGCGCGAACCGCCGGGGCCGCCGACGCACCCACTTTCTACCGTGACATCTTGCCCGTCCTCCAAGCTCACTGCCAGGAATGCCACCGCCCGGGCGAAGCGGCACCGATGCCCTTTGTGACCTACAATCAGGTCCGGCCGTGGGCGAAATCCATTCGTGCGCAGGTGCTGGCCAGAAAGATGCCGCCCTGGTTCGCCGACCCCTGCTGTGGCACGTTCTCGAACGACCGCTCTTTGAGCGCGGCTGAACGCGATACAGTGGCTCACTGGGCCGATGCCGGAGCTCCGGCGGGGAATCCGCGCCAAGCCCCTCCGCCCCGGGTTTGGCCTCCAGGATGGAATTTGCCCGCGACTCCGGACGCGATCCTGGGAGCCGCCAAACCGTTCCTCGTTCCCGCCAAGGGAGCCGTGGAATATCAATACTTTATCGTTCCCACCGGCTTTACCGCGGACCGCTGGGTCAGCGCCGCCGAGTGCAAGCCCAGCGACCGGAGCGTGGTGCATCACGCGGTAGTCTATATTCGCGAGCCCGGCCAGACCTGGACCCACGGACCGACCAAATCCGATATTTTGACGATTTACACACCGGGAGCCTCGGCCGACGTCCTGCCGGAAGGCATGGCCAAGCTGGTCAAGGCCGGCTCCGACCTGGTCTTCGAGATTCACTATACTCCCAACGGGAAACCCACCCCTGAGCAGACCCAGGTGGCCATGCTCTTCGCCAAGTCGCCGCCCCAAAAACGGGTGCTGACTTTGCAAATGGACAACGCCACGTTCGTGATTCCTCCCGGCGATCCCAACTACCGTGTAAGCGTCTGGGGAACCTTGCCTAACGATGCCCTGTTGTTGGGATTTTTCCCGCATATGCACCTGAGAGGAAAGGCTTTCGAGTACACCAGAATCCGCGCGGACGGCTCGCCCGAGACTCTGCTCAAAGTTCCCGCGTTCGATTTCTATTGGCAACTTTCCTACAAGTTGGCCCAGCCCCTCCCGCTCCAGAAAGGCACTCGCTTGGAATGGATCGCCTGGTTCGACAACTCGGCCAACAACCCTCGCAATCCCGACCCCGGCGCGGCCGTGCGCTATGGCCAGCAAAGCTGGGAAGAGATGATGATCGGGTTTTTCGACGTCGCGGTCGATCCCGGCGTGGATAAGAACACGTTCTTCGTACGCTAATGCCCCGCCCACTTGGCGATGAGCGGAATCAAGTCCACCCCCAGGCCGAGCCGGTAGTAGTCCTGGTCTGAAGCGGCCACCGGCTGCACCACCACCGAGGGCTGGTCGAGCGTGGCGTAGCTGGCGGAAGGCAGCAGCAGCAGCGGGTTCGAGTTCTGGTTCGCCCGCAGTCTCAAAGACACCGAGCCGAAGACCCGCACCGATCCATTGGTGCCCGGCAGGGGATAGCTGGCCGCCAGGGTCATGACCAGCGGCGCCAGCCGTCCCGCGGTGACCGTCTCGTCTTCGCCGAAGCGAACGTCGAAGGTGCCCGGAAAGGTGTTGTCGAGCTTACATGCCGGCTCCGGGAGATGCAAAGCCGGCTCTGGGATGTGCAAAGAAGGATCCGGACAGGAGCCCTTGAGATAGAACGTCCGCAGGCGGATTCCGGTGTAGAAATCGCGATAAAAGCGGGCCCGTGAGGGAGACACGAAGGCGACGATGGAGGGGCTGCTCAACGGAGAGGACGCGGGCGTCTTGGGACAATTGGCTCCCGCAAAACCGTAGCTGCAAAGCGCCGAAGCCAACTGCGGATAGAGCGATGCGAGGGCCGGGTTCTGGTTGAATTGCTGCGCGGCGTTCGCGTTCAAGGAGAACTCGGGAGCGCCCGAGGCGGCGCTGAAGGGAGTCACCACGCCTCCACCGGCGATAAAGGAGATCGCGGTCCGGTCCCAGTTGCGACTCCGGCCGAATTGCGCGCCTTCCCACGGACTTTTTAGGTAGAATTCCAACCCTCCCTGGAATTCGATGCTCTGCGTGATCTGGCCAACGGTTTGACCAGAGCCGCTTCCGGCAAGGCCGGCAATGGATGACGCGGACGAGCCCAGGGCGTTGAGGGCTGCGGAATTGGGCGACGGGACGCTGGCAATGCGCGGATTGAGCCACAGCCAGCACTTGTGCTGAAGAGAGTAAGCGATCTTGCCCTCGCGGCAGTTCCATGGCGCGATGACGTCGAATTCGGCAAAGTATTGCTGGCTGGCCCCGGATGAGCTGGAGCCGGTGGCGTTGAGTCCGACCAGTCCCAGGACATACAGGGTGGAAGTATTGGCTGTGGGAACAATAATCGGGCCGAGAGTGATGGGCTGCCCGGAGCCGATCACCTGGACGGCGATCGAGTCGTTGGCGCTCAGCGGAGGCGTCACAGTCGCGCCGTAGATTCCCGCACCAGTCGCGACAGCCGTGATTGTCGTGGATTCAGTGCTGCCCGCGCGGGTGAGCTTTACCGATACCGCCGCGTCTCCATATGTTGCTCCAACCGCGGCGTGCACGGAAATCTGCGTGTCGCCAGGCGCGGGAGCGCCGATGCACGGTGGAACCGGGTTAGCGGAGTCGCACACGTCCTGTGACACCGCTTGTGCGGGTGCCCCAAGGGTCCAGAATAAGAGCGCCCAAATACCAATCGCGATCCTCATGCATCGGCCTCCCTGCGATGCCAAGATACCTGAGGACGCGCCTCCGGCGAGGCGCGGAGAAACGCTAACCTGCGGAGAAAATTGGGTTTATTTGCGGCTACTGCACCGGTAACTGCACCGTCGCGCTGGGCTTGCCTCCCACGGTGATCACGATGTTTACGTTGGTCGCCGTGGGAATGGCGCTGGTGATTTGAAACTGCACGATGGAGACGCCGGGAATGCCCGGCGCAGCTCCGGCCCAAGTGGTCGGGATCGACGCGGAACCGGCAGTGACCGTCACCGCATCGGCTGTGGGGTCGAGCGGGGTATTCGGCGCCCCGTATCCGTCGCCGATCTGTTGACTGTACGGGCCGAAGCCGGTTCCATACAGGCTGACGATTTCATTGCGCTTCGCGGGGCTCGCCAGGGTGATCGGCGAGCCGTCCTGATGCAACGCCGCCGCGAGCTGAAGGTTCTGCGGATTGGCTTCGACGAAGATGCCCGGGGCGTCGCGGCTCACCGTGAACGATCCGGATACCGGATCTTGTCCCAGCCATTGTGCCGTTAGAGTGTAAGTTCCAGGGGCAAGCTCCGTGGGAACCTGGGCGTTGATTTGTCCGGGGGAAACGAACATCAGCGGCATCAGAATATTGTTCGCCGTGACCGTCACATTGCCGATGGTCTGCGCGAGCGGGTCGGTTGGCCCCACTTGCAGGGCTCCGGCCAGGTTCTGGCCGTAAATGGAGATAATCGAGCCGGCCGCCACCGTGCCATCGGGCGTGGTTCCCGCGGCGCTGACAATGCCCGCGGCCGAGATCGAGGGAGCTGCCAGGAGATTGGCCACCACGCTTTGCGGCCCGTTCATGGTCAGATAGCCGGGGCTCAGCGCGCCGGAGAGAGCGCCTCCCCAACTCGCGAATTTGTATCCGGAATTGGGCACTGCCGTCACGCTGATCGCGGTTCCATTGGGGAAGAATCCATCGGGCGAAGCCGGCGACAGCTTGAAAGTGGCGTCATTGGCCGGATTCGACGAGGTCATCAGCAGATAGGAAGTGTGATAGTTGGCGGTGAAGACTGTGGCGGCCTGCGTGAGCGTCACCTGGAGCGAAGTCGCGTTCGAGGTTGCTCCGCCCGTCCATGAATCGAAATCCAATCGCGAGCCAGGCGAAAGCGGGACCGAGGAGGGGATGCTGATCGCCAGTTGCGTGCCGCTGGCCTGGTTCACCGTGCAGGGTGTGGTGCAAGAGCTGCCGCCCACGGTGAACGTCAGGCCCGCGGGAGAACTGGTGACTTGGACCTGGCCTAATAAAGTGTAGTTGGCGGTGACGGCGAAGCCGGTGCCGCCGGTGGAACTGGTAGGAACGGTGATGGTCTGCGAGGCGGAGCCTCCGTTGGACCAATTCGCGAATTGCCAGGTGCGGCCGCTCGAATCCACCTGGGTGGCCGGCGCGCTGATGGTGTGCGTGGTTCCCTGCCCCCAGACGAAATTATAGTTGGGCCAGACCGTGGTGCCGTCCACCGAGATCTTGAGTCCGGAGGGATTGGTGAGGATCGCGCTCTGCATGCCGGGAATGAAGTCGGCCGTCACCAGATCCGGCACATTGGTGGAGGAGTCGGTGACATAGGTGCCGCCCTGCCCCAGGCCGTCGCTGAACGCGCTGAAGACCCACCATGCGCCGCTGCTGTCCTGTTGCGTTGGCGGAGCGCCCACAATGTGCTTGGAACCGGGGAGAAAATCGAAGTCCCCAATGCACAATGGCGTTACTTCCAGAGTGGTGTTGGGCGGAATCGCAGTGTAGTTGGGAGTGCAGTTGTTGCTGATGTTGATCGACTGTTGCGAGCTGGTGGGCAGCGAAGGCGGCGTGTTGATGGAAGAGCGATCCACAAGCACTTGCAGACCCAGAGGATTGGTGCGGAACGATACCCGTTTGGCCGGCGAGAAGACCGCTACAATCGCCGAACCCGGCTGGACCAGGTTGTACTGGTAGAGATACGGGTCGGGTGAATTGCCGCCGTACTCAAAGCCCACGAAGCCGTAGCCGGGGAAGGGAAATGCATTCAGGGTAACCAGTCCTTGCGGGGCATAGACCGTCGTCGTATCCGTAATGCAGCCGAAGGGGGTACCGTACACGATGCCCCATCCATAGGGGCCGGGCGGCACGCTGTTGGGGGGCGCGGGGCTGTTGGGCGCGCCCCCGCAATTAACGTTTGTACCGCCGCTGCCGGTACCGGGAGGAAACGTGACCGTGAGCTGCATCAGTTCCACAACGGTTCCGATCAGCGAGGTGAGCCCTGGATATACCGTGATGGTCTGCACCGGAGCCTGGTTGGGGATCAGCAGGCCGGGGTTGTCGATCCACCCGCCGAAGCTCCAGCGCGCAGTGTCGCCGGTACCAGATTGATACGTCAACGTGTTCCCGTTCAGATCGACGCTGTAAGGAAACTGGACAATATGCTTACTGCCCACCGGCCACAGAAAAATGTGGGTATTGCTGTACGACTGGCCGTCCACATAAAAGACTGGGCCCACTTCCGTCAGCCCGACCGTCACCCCGATCGTAGACTGGGCGACGACCCCGCCTGAAGCAAGTAACATTAACGACGACAGCAATTTAACTCGTTTCATGCGTGCGGATCCACTCCCTTTGCCTGAGCTTGCTATGTTCCCGGACATAGAACTACGAGACCCATGGTCCCAATGGTGTAATCGGCGGGGACTAGAGGGAGCATTAGCGGAAAAGGCGGGGACGGAACCTTAGATGGTGTCGAAGCTTGTGCCAAACTGGTGAAGTACCCTTATGACTCCCGCGACATCCGTGGCCGCGCCTGTTCTGTTGCTGGCATTGGCCCTGGCGTTGGCTCTGGGCGCGGCTCTGGGCGCCGTTCTAGCGAGGCTGTGGCTGCGCCCGAGCCCGCAACCTGGCGCTGGCGGTGCGGAGGATTCCTCACGGCTGCTAGCGGATGCTGTGGTCCGCCTGGAAGCCCAGATCCGCGAGTTCGAGCTCCAGCGCCAGCACAGCCTGGGAGGCCTGGAGCATCATCTTACTTCACTGAGCAAGGAGACGGTCGCGCTGTCGCAAGCGTTGCGCTCGCCGAATACCCGAGGGCGTTGGGGCGAGCTGACGCTGCGCCGCGTGGCCGAACTGGCCGGCATGGTCCCGTATTGCGATTTCGCCGAGCAAGAGACGGTCGGCGGGAACCGCCCGGACATGATCGTGAAGCTTCCGGGAGGGCGTACACTTCCGGTTGATGCAAAAGCTCCGCTATCGGCGTATCTGGATGCGGAAGCCGCGCCCGACGACGTCTCGCGCCGGAGTGCTCTGGACCGGCATGCGCAGCAGCTTTCGCGGCACGTGCTCCAGTTGAGCGGTCGCGAATACTGGAGCGGTTTTGAGACCGCGCCTGAGATGGTGGTGCTGTTCCTGCCCGGCGATCATTTCCTGAGCGCGGCGCTGGAGCGGGACCCGGAGCTGCTGGATCGCGCGCTGGCGAGGAAGGTTCTGGTGGCCACGCCGGTGACGCTGGTGAGCGTGCTCAAGGGCATCGCCTACGGCTGGCGGCAGGAACGGCTGGCCAAGAACGCCGACGAATTGCGGCGCATCGCGTCGGAGTTCTACGAGCGCATGCGCGTGTTCGCGGAGAGCTATTCGGCGTCCGGACGCGAGCTGGCCAAGGCGGTGGAGGCGTATAACCGCTCCGCACGCTCCTGGGAATCGCGCCTGGAGCCTTCGCTGCGGCGGATGCGCGAGCTGGGCGTAGGCGGCTCGGCGGAGGTGCCGGAGCCGCAACGGATTGACACGGTTCCTCGCGAGTTGCCCGCCGCGCCGGCGGACCGGCGGAGGGTGGAACCGATCAAGTGAGACTTCGCATGGATCGGTGCTTATCGGCGGCTGGCGCTATCGCTCAAAAACATAATTGGCCGCCGATCAACGCCGATAAACGCAGATTTTAACTAAGAATCAGCCTTGGGATTCTTTGCATTTTCAGCACCTGGGTACGGGAGCCCCATACTGTTCCTAAGGGGAATTTCGTAGAAAAAGCCTGTACCACTGATGCACCCGACCGTCGATATCCATTTGAGGGAAGTCCTCTGTGTGAGGGAGCCGTAGGGAAGTCCATGACCAACACCTTGGCGTATCAAATCGGCGCGGTGTTCTTTCTCGCCGTGTTGTTCATGACGGGGACTCTGACGCGCGGACTCTTCCCCGCGAGCATTTTCAGAAGCGTCAAGCTGGCTATCTTTGTCGTTGCTGCCCTGTTGGTTGGATTCGTAGCGTATCGCAAGCTGCCGGATATTTCCGGAGCCCTCGATTTCACGTCATCGGGCACGACTCAGACACCGGCACAGGGGGCGCCGGCCCCGGGCGTCGCGGCGAAGCAAATCAACGCTCCACGGCCCACAATAAAGACTCGGGAGGTTCCAACTATTCACCAGGCTGCACCGCCGCCCGACGCGGCAGCGGAATCCCAGGATACCTCAAGCCCCGCACCAGATCCTCCGCGATCGGCTGTATCCCAACCACAGAGGGATGCAATCTCCCCGCCGAGTTCCGTTGGGGCGGGTTCTGCGTCCGCCGAAAGCTGGCGGGCCACACCAGCCCAAGAGTCTGGGAATCGGGTGAAGCGGGCGGTAAAATCCGTGGGCCACTTCCTGCACATCGGTCATGAGAAGTACCAGCCGCCACCAAGCGTGCCGCAGTCTGCGGCGCCAATCGATCAAGAGAAAGCTGACGGCGAACAATAAGTGGTCGCCGCGCGTGCCGGCCCGTCGCGAACCGATACCACTCCTCGCGGGGGTAATCATATAGCTGACAGACTAAATGCGCCACTGATTGACGGCTCCTGCGATTAGAGCGTACACTCCTGGATATGAAACTTGTTCTACACTTCGATGATGGACAACGGAAAGTAGTCGAGCTTCCGTACGGGTGCATCCCTGAGGATATTGCCGAAAATCACGGCGCTGCCATGTTTGATGTGTGCGACTCCGAATCGGCGGTTTCTTGCGATCCAAACGGTAGGTGTGATTCTATCTAGATCTTACAGTTATCTGCGTGATCTGCCGAATAGGACGTGCGTGGTTCCAAAAATTCCGGCAGCTATAATCTGCGTAATCGCTTACCTCGTTGCCGCGAATGTAATCGATGCGATGGCTGAGCACTTCAGGCTTGAGGGCCGATTGCAGTGGACGACCTGGGGCGCTCGCCTCTGCACAGGCTTACTTTGGTATATCCTGACGCAAAGCCATGTCAGGCGTAGTAAAGACGGAATAGATCTTAAAGGCTGACGGGCTCCCGATGACCTTACTCGAAGTCGAAGTCCTTGGGGATCAGACCCCGGAGGATTGTAGTGGAGCGGTCGGACGCCGGAGTCTGTCAGCTATTTATTACCCCTGCAAGGATCATTACGACATCATCGCAAAAGGACCAGCGCTGGGGATCGAGGAAACGTTCTGGCGTTCCCGCTACTGCACCGCCAGCGTAGTGGTGTTGGACGCGACGTTCAACAGGGTGACCGTCAGAGGCTGCGTACCGGCTGGGACGTTCGGAACCACCGCGTCAATTTGATAGAGACCGGCGGATCCCGGGGCTAAGCCCGAGAACAAGACCTGTGCGGTCTCCCCGCCGATGGTGACCGCCGGCGCGGAATCGGTATAGATTAGCTGATCGAGCGGCGCGGGCACGCCATCCGTCTGCGGCACATTGACCGGACCAAAACCGGTGCAATAGATCGAAACCACGGAACCCGCCGAAGCGGGATTGGCCGGCCCAATCAGGCGCGACGAAGCGTCCAACGCGGCTGCCTGATGTTGCGCGTTCATCTCGAAGATTCCGGGCGCCACCGCCGGCAGAGGGGAAAGCAGCAGGCTCGCGACCAGTTGTCCGTTAAGGGTGACGGATAGCCGAGTCTGGCGAGAGCCGGTCACCCCTTGGAGTTCCCACGGAACTTGAAAGGTAACTTGTGTGGGGGACACGTAAAGCAGCGGTGCGCCGCCGCCAACGACTCCGGTAAACGTCGCTTGAACACCCGCCAGAGACGTTGCCAGGCCTGACTTCGTGGCAAAACCGGTGAAACTCCCATAGATTGTTGCGAGGCCGCCGGCCGCAATCGAACCATAGCTTGCGCCGCCGATCACCACCTGCCCGGCCGGGTCGCTTGCCTTCCATGAGCCCGGGTTGGCCGAAATGCTGTCGAGGAAGGCGCCCACGGAAGAAACGTCGCTCTCGTTTTCGAATCCGGGCGGAGGCTCGTTGACCGTGCGGATCTCGAGTATTTGAAAAGGGTTCGTGCCCAGCACCGAGTTCGTTCCAGTGGAAGCGTCGATGTTCCAGTTGATAATGTTGCCGTTGGCATCGGTAGTGAACGTGAGAGTATTGAGGATGGCACCGCTGATTCCCTTCGGAAAGGTATTGGCTATGGTATTGACGCCGTCGCTGATCTGCCAGGAAAATCCATTCAACTCGATGGCGGGATTCGAACATGCGGGAGCAAGCGACGCGATACAGGTGGTGGTTCCCGTGGGCAGCGCCATGGGCAGCGTGACCGTCGCGGTTACATGCGTTCCGGTCGAAGGATAGCTCACCGGCCACGAAGCCACCGAATTGAAGTTGTTTCCGGTGTAGGTGTAGGTCGCTTGTCCGGTGGCGACTGCTGCGGCGGAGGCCAACAAAAGCAATAAAATTGATCTCATTTTCCGAGTCCTTTGGCCGGTCGGGTTTTTCCTAAAGGCAACGGCGTCCCTCATGCCATTCCCGCGCATTACTGTTCTATCGTCGTCTTTAGGACGCTTGGAAGATCGGGCGTTCGCCCTACTTTCCCAGGGGCTAAGCCCGAGCATTCCTCCAACGCCGATGAGCCCTGCCCTTCCAACAACTCATTCTGTTCGAGTAACGTTGGGACAGAAGTGGTTTACACGGTTTACACTGGGATTTCTGGGATCTCCAAGTGGGGTTCCCGGTCAGGCGGGGCGATGCGGCTCAACCGTTGTGCATGGGTCAACCGATAGACTGCTCTCGGCCAGCGGAGGAGGACAGATGCGCTCTACACTTATGTGGACGGCCTGGAAGTCGGCGATCCTTCCGCTCGCGCTCCTTGTGGGCGGGGGCGCGACGTTCGCCCAAGTCATCGATTTCGAGGCCCAGTGCCCGGGCGGCGCGCAAGCCAGTGGTTTCTGCTCGACCCTTTTCTCGACGGCCGGGAATGCCCAGACGCTGAACATCTCCAGCCCGATTGGCACGGTGACTTTCCAGGGCGGCGTTCTTTTAGATAACGCTGCCAATGTGCAGGCCGATGAGACAGCCATCTACGCCACGGCCGGCAACGGCGCCTCGACCGGTACAGGCTTCACCAATCCCATCACCATCACGTTTCCACGAGCCATCGGCAACTTCTTCCTGACCGTGTTAAATGGGACCATCCAATCCGTCACTTACCAGTTGGCGGATAACGTGGGGAACAGCGCCACGTTCGTTCTTTCACCGAACACAAACGGCGGGCAGAATCAGATCGGTTTCGCCGCCACGGGCAGTGTGGTGACGATTACGGCTACTACGGGTCAAAGTGCCCCGAGCGGTATTGTTTGGGACTTCGCAATCGATAACGTTACCTTCAATCAGCCTCTGCCGCCTGGCCTGAACCCAATATCCGCCACGCCGGCTCCCAAGCGCGAAACCGGCAAGGCGGATAATCCTCGGCCTGCGATGGCGCAGAGCAGTCAGCCCGCCGCGGGCAGTACCTATTTGCAACTCGCCGCCACCAGCAAGCACGATGCCGACGCCTATGTGGATGTGCTGCGCAAGAACAATTTTCCCGCTCTCGACGCCGAGATTCCCGAGAAACCGGGGCTGTTCCGGGTATTGGTGGGTCCCGTGGCTCCCAGCGACGCGGATAGGATGAAGGCCGACCTTCAAGGTAAAGGCATTCGGGCAGACGCCGCCATCCGAAAAACGTTTTAGGCACGCACGGCTGATTCAGCCAGCGGCGAATCCCCGTGAATCGGCGTTCATTCGCGGCCTTTGAAGCATTGCCTGCCACCGCGATGACTTTGTGCGAACATAAGCACGAGGTGCCGGATGCGAAAGCTTTACACAATCTGTTTGACGCTTGCGCTGATCGCTACCGTCGCGTTGGCCAAGAAGTACCCGTTGACCGCGGCGTCTACCGTTCCCGGCGCTCGGGGCGAGATCGACATCAGCAAGGACAATAACGGCAACACGAAACTGAAGATGAAAGTTCAGCATCTCGCCAATGCGGAGAATCTAACGCCACCCTCAGCGGGCTATGTGATCTGGTTGCAGGGACGGGGCGGAGACGCCGAGAATCAGGGCCAACTGAAAGTGGACAAGAACCTGGAGGCCTCCTTCGAAACCGTCACTCCGTTGAAGAGTTTCGATGTTTTTGTTACCGCGGAGCAGGACTTGAAGGCAAAAAATCCCAGCGGAATGGAAGTCCTGAAGGCGACGATTCAGCAGTAACAGACACAGCGGATTAAGCTGGTGCGCCACGATGTCCACGGCTGAGAACCCGAGGTATAACAGAATCCGTGTTCATCTGTGGCCCATATTAATGCTCAAAATGATTCAGCCACAGATGAACATGGATAAACACAGATCTCGGCACCCCTTCTTGAGCTAACATTTGGTGTGCGCGACTTCTTTCTCTTTCTATCCCGGCAGGGATGGCTCCGGAAGTGGATGGAGACTGCCGAGTCCTCGCGAAAGCTGATCCGGCGTTTCGTGGCGGGCGAGACTCTGGAAGACGAAATGGCGGTGTGCGCGCGGCTCCAGAGCGAAGGCATTTTTTCATCGCTCGATCATCTGGGTGAAAACGTGACTTCGCTCGACGAAGCTGCGGCGTCTCGCGACGCATATCTGGAAGCTTTGGATCAAATTACGGCGCGCGGGCTGAGCGCGACGATCTCCGTTAAGCTGACACAGATGGGGCTGGACTTCTCCGAAGACGCGTGTCTCGAAAACGTCCGCGCGCTGGTGCGCCGGGCCAAGCCCGCCGGCACCAGCATCGAGATCGACATGGAATCGACGGCCTATACCGACCGCATCCTCAAGATCGTCGAGCGGCTCGCGGGGGAATGCGGCTGCATTCGCGCGGTGATTCAGGCGTACCTGTTCCGCAGCGCGGCCGACATCGAGCGCATGAACCAGATGGGCATTCCGGTGCGCCTGTGCAAAGGCGCCTACCATGAGCCGCACAGCGCGGCGTTCGCGGACAAAAAGGAAGTCGACCGGAATTATTTGAAGCTGATGAAGACGCTGCTGGACCACGGCGCGTATCCCGCCATCGCCACCCACGACGAGGATATTCAGAACGAGGCTCAGCGGTACCGGCGCGAGCGCGGCATCGGCGCTGACAAGTTCGAGTTCCAGATGCTTTACGGCATCCGCCGCGATCTGCAACGGCGGCTGGTGGGCGAGGGCTATCGCGTGCGCGTGTATGTGCCGTATGGAACGGCGTGGTATCCATATTTTATGCGGCGGCTGGCCGAGCGCCCGGCGAACGCGATGTTTCTGATCCGGAATTTTTTCAAATGAGACGCTCCCTCACGGTCGCGGTTCAGAATCAAGGCTTCCGAACCGCGCGCGTCAGCAAGCGGTGGACTCGAAACCTCACTTGTCTGATGTGCTGTCTCGCGGCATTGCCCGCCCAAGACCGTCCGTCTCCGTCTCAAACCTTCCGGGCACAAACCAAAGTCGTGCAGGTGCCGGTCGTCGTCACCGGCAAGGACGGCCGCACGGTCGACGATCTCATGGCCGCCGATTTCAGCGTGCTGGACAATGGCGTCCCGCAGCCCGTCACCATGGACGACTTTATTTCCGGTCTGCCCCCCATCTCCCTGGCGATCGCGATTCAGTCGTCGGAGACCTCGAAGCTGGCCCTCGCCAAGATCAGTCGAATTGGAAACATGATTCAGCCGCTGGTGACGGGAACCAGAGGCCAGGCGGCCGTAGTGACCTTCGATAAGGAGATCACATGGCTCCAGGACTTCACGCGCGAGTCGCGCAAGATCAGCGACGCGGTGAAAAGCCTGAAAGCCGGAGGCCCCACGGGCGCGCGGATGTTCGACACCATCGCCGAGGTAGCCGGCCGCATGCAACAGCGCCCCGGACGCCGCGTGCTGCTGCTGATTTCCGAAGCCCGCGATCGGGGCAGCAAGACCAAGTTCCAGGAGGCCATGGAAGCGGTGGAGCGCGAAGGCATCGAGGTGTTTGGAGCGCATTACTCGTCGTACGCGATGAGCTGGATCTCCAAACCGGAGGACTCTCCGCAGCAGAACGAACTGAACGAGATGTTCTTCGCGCAGCTCGCGCGGCTCGGCGCGACCAATCATGTGCAGGCGCTGGCGCTGGCTACGGGAGGCTCGGACTTTCCGTTCCTAAGGGAACGCGGGATCGAGGACGCGATCGAGAAGTTGGGAGCGGAAGTCTACAGCCAGTACATTCTGAGCTTTCCGCAGCGAGGGGATGCGGCGGATTTGCATCAGGGAGGCTTGCATCAGATCGATGTCACCGTGCCGAATCGGCCGGATCTGCGGATTCGCTCGCGGCGGGTGTACTGGGCGGATTAGCAACCACTCCCTCCGCTCGCGGCTCAATCGAAAGGCAGGTCGCAGACCTGCCCCACAGGGCTGCAAAGCATCGATCGGCAGGGGTGGGGCAGGTCTGCGACCTGCCTTTCGCGACCACAGGGAGCGGTCAGCTAGATTCTTTGGCCAGCGGCACCGTTCCCGTAATCTCGATACCAAATGCGTCGGCGCCGAAGACCTTGCGGGGATGGTTGGTCAGCAGACGAACGGTGGTGAGGCCCAGGTCGGCCAGGATCTGCGCGCCGATGCCGCTTTCGTGGATCGGCCTGGTCTCCCCGCCGGGGGAATGCTTGCGCTCGCCCAGCCCGGTTTCGTGAATGTACACCAGCACGCCGCGGCCCTCCTCGGCGATTCGTTCGAGCGAAGCCTGCAAAGCCGCGTGGCAATCGCATTCGGTCGAGCCGAAGACGTCGCCGGCGACACAGCGGGCGTGCATGCGCACCAGCACGTTGTCGCGGCCGGCCACTTCGCCCCGCACCAGGGCCATGTGCTGCTCGCCGTCAATGGTGCTGACAAAGGCGAGCGTCTTGAAATCGCCGAACTCGGTGCGCAGGCAGCCTTCGCCGCGGCGCTCCAGAAACCGCTCGGTGCGATGGCGGTAGCGGATCAGGCTGGCGACGGAAATCATCTTGAGGCCGTGCTTTTCGCAGAAAGGAACGAGTTGCGGCACGCGCGCCATGGTGCCGTCCGCATTCATGATTTCGCAGATGACTCCGCCGGGTTCGAGCTTGGCCAGGCGGGCGAGATCGACGGCGGCCTCGGTTTGTCCGGCGCGCACCAGCACGCCGCCTTCGCGGGCGCGCAGGGGGAAGACGTGGCCGGGACGGGCGAGCTCGCGCGGGCGGCAGGCGGGCCGGATGGCGGTGCGGATGGTGTGGGCCCGGTCGGCCGCCGAGATTCCGGTGCTGACGCCCTCGGCGGCGTCGATGGATTCGCAGAAGGCGGTGCCGAAGCGCGAGGTGTTCATGGGCGAGACCAGGGGCAGATGCAAGGCATCGCAGCGCTCCGGCGCCAGCGCCAGGCAGATCAAGCCGCGCCCGTGCACGGCCATGAAATTGATCGCCTCGGGCGTGACGAACTCGGCGGCCAGCGTCAGGTCGCCCTCGTTCTCGCGGTCTTCGTCGTCGACCACCACCAGCATGCGGCCGGCGCGGATTTCCTCAATGGCCTCGGGAATGGAGGCAAATGGCATGTGTCGATCTCAGGATACCGCAGGGTCTGTGGTACCAAAGTACTGGTATCTTCATCGTTGCGAAAATGGCACTTCGAAGGATTAATACTATTGACGAATTGGTGTATACTGTTGGAGAACTGGGACCACTAGATCCCGGCTTCGGAGGAAACACATGAAGAAAAGTCTTGTGCTGGCGGGGATCGTGGGTCTCACGACCCTGGTCGCACCGAGCGCAAAGGCAACTACGATCCTGGTGGGCCAGTGCGTCGAGTTCGCCATTTGCTGGGAGGGTCAGACCGGGGGAACACCCTGGAGCGATACGCTTACATTGTCCGATCTCACCTCGCTCGGCCTGGGATCGACGGTGGATATGATCGCGGCGCAAACCGCGGAGTTTGTTATGCAGTTGGGCGTGACGACCATGACCTTCACTACGGGTTCGGGCCCGGTGACGGAGACGCTGGGGGTGTTCAGTGGAGGCGACAACAGCGATCCATGCAACTTCTGCGAAATCGATATTGTGGGCACCTTTGCTATTCCTGGGAACGCGACGGGCGCTACGATTTCCGGGAGTTTTGGCGGCGGCGGCAACGAATCCGAGAGCTCCGCTGGCATGAATGTCTGTCTCGGTAGCATCGCTCCTCCTTGCGCCGCCGCCTCCGGGGTTCCCGAGCCGGGCACATTGGGGCTGGTCGGAATGCTCCTGGCGGGAACGCTGGCTGCGGTTCGCCTTCGAAGGGCATAGCGCTTTAGTTCACATCTCGTAAAAAGTAGCGCCGGACAGCCACGGCGCTACTTTTTTGTCTAATCGCCCGCTTCTTTTTCCGCAGGGATCGTGGCGCGATGTGCTCTATATCAGCCCCTGGCTGGCAATGTCGATCTGCGACGCCGGATGAAAACAGCCAGACCGGCTAGCACGGCTCCCACCGGCGCCAGGAACCCCGGTTCCGGCACAGATGCCGCCTCACTCAGGTTGAGAGTGAAAGTACCCGTTGCGGAAAGGCCCTGTAGATTGATCTCGATGGAATGCGCTGTGAAGGATACGTCCGCGGCGGTGAGTCCAGTCATATTGGTGACCAGGCCGAAACCGAGCAAGGACCCGGCATCGGCAAACGTCAGGCCAGTGAAATCGAACCCATTGAACGATCCGGTGGCATAGTTCCCAACGCCGGGAAAATTGTAAGAAATCGACGTACTTGCGACACTGAAGCTTACTGTGTTGCCACCGAAACCCGAGCAAATCGGGGAAGCTCCGGGGCAGTTCAAACTCGAACCCACGGCGATCGTGTCTGTTGCTATGCTCGTTGAGGTGTCCGGGAAATACCACGTGATTCCGGTGCTGCCGATCAGCCCGGCATGCGCGGCCGGCGCAAGCGACATGACTGCCACAGCCAGCAAGACAACCGAAAGCGAATTTCTCATGTTGCTCTCCTCCGTAAAATGGGCCAAATGCAAAGAGCCACGCACCAGGGTCCTAGCCGTTGCCCCATCAATACTAGCATAGGTGCGCGACATAAAAGCGGAGCATCGGCCAGCCTGCTGAACCCCGAGCGTCAGCGAGGGAAGGGCATTTCGAACACCGCCATGATTCGCCCTGTTCGCGCGGTAGCAAACCCACTTGATCAAGCAGGTTGCCGCCGCTCCCTGACGGTCTCGGAGCAGTTCAGCCGGGCCTCCTACCATCGCCAAATGAGTATGGCGCCATCTCCATGTCGCCCACACCGCTCGGTCACAGCCCTTGACACCCTCTACTCAAGCTGGTAAATTATAATGCGAAAATCGGTCTAGATCCGCTTGCGTTGGACGCGGCTTGTTTTCGTGGAAACTTATTCTGTTTGGAGGCTATGCGATGAGAGCTAAGTGGGCTGTGGTAGCGGCGGGGCTCGGTTTGATCGTCCCGGCGGTTCCGATGCTTGCGCACCATTCCTTTGGGGCGGAGTATGACGCGAAACAACCGGTGACACTGAAGGGCACAGTGACCAAGTTCGAATGGACCAATCCGCACGCCCGGTTTTATATCGATGTCAAGGATGATAGTGGGAATGTGACCAACTGGAACCTGGAGTTGGCCAGCCCCAATGTTTTGAACCGGCAGGGCTGGACGCGGCACTCGCTGAACATAGGGGACGTGATCACAGTGGAAGGATCGCGCGCCAAGGACGGAGCGCACATGGCCAATGCGCGGAGTGTCATCCTGGCGGATGGCAAGAAGGTCGGCGCCCGCTCAGCCGACGATGGCGGCCCTCAGCAGTAACGGTGCGACGTTTACAATAAGGAAGAGGTTCTTAATGAAATCAAAACTTGCTGTTTTCTCGATGGGTCTTCTGGCAGCGGCGCTGCCGATGCTGGCGCATCACTCCTTCTCGGCGGAGTTCGATAACGATAAGAAGGTCAGCCTGCAAGGCACCGTGACCAAGGTCGATTGGATGAACCCGCACATCTGGATCTATCTCGATGTGAAGGACGACAAGACCGGGGCGACGGCGTCGTGGCAGTGCGAAGGCGGCCCGCCGAATACGCTCACCCGCAACGGTTGGACCAAGAACGACCTGAAGAAGGGCGATACGATCAGCATCAATGGAACGCTGGCCAAGGATGCTTCGAAAACCTGCAACGCCAGTCAGGTGAAGTTCGCCGACGGTAGAACGGTGTTTGCCGGATCGTCCAACCCCGACGCGCAAAAGCAGTAGAGTCACACAGGAACGAAATCAGGGAGGTTTTTCGATGAAAGCAAAACTTGCAGTGTTTGCCGTGGGGTTGCTCTCGGCGGCGGTTCCGATGCTGGCGCACCACTCCTTCTCGGCCGAATTCGATAACACGAAGAAGGTGGTCCTGAAGGGCAGCGTGACCAAGGTGGACTGGCTGAATCCGCACATCTGGATTTATTTGGATGTGAAGGACGAGGCCGGCAAGGTGGCGTCGTGGCAGTGCGAAGGCGGCGCGCCCAACAGCTTGACCAGGAACGGGTGGACCAAGAACGACCTGAAGAAGGGCGATGCCGTCACCATCAACGGGACTCTGGCCAAGGACGCCTCGAATACCTGCAACGCAAGTAATGTGACTCTGCCGGATGGACGGCGCGTGTTAGGCGGATCGTCCAACCCGGACGCGCCGAAAGAATAGAGTTGTAGAGTTTTGGATGACCTTCGCCGCTCGTCCGCGGGTGGCGCAGACGGTCGAATCGGGAATAGTGTCTCTCGAAATTTGTAGAGGAGATTTAACGTGAAAGCTCGGACGTACGGATCGTTTCTGGCCGCAGCGGCCACTGCGGTGATAGTTACTGGCGCACTCCTGTTTGTGCCGCTCAAGCCGCTCGCCGGCCAGGACGCGGCGAAGGGCGGAGCCAAGGGAGCCGGCAAGGGCGGCGGAAAAGGCGGAGCCAAAGGCGGTTATCAGCCTCCCACCGGTCCCACGCCGCGGAAAGCCGACGGCAAAGTCGACTTCAGCGGCTACTGGGTTCGTCCCTATACTCCGGATATGAGCGCCAGCGCGACGGACATGGACGGGAAACCGTTTCCGCCGGAGAACGCCGCCGCCCGTGGAACGGCGGCTCCGCCTCCCCCGCCACCGGACCCGAATGCGGCGCCTGGTCGCGGCGGGCGTGGCGGCGGTGGAAGAGGAGGACGATTGCTTCCCTACACCGCTTGGGGCGCCAACAACTGGAAGAACTACGACCCCGGCAACGGCGATTACACCGGCGCGTGCCTGCCCTTCGGCTTGATGCGCTCCATCAACTCGCCCGATCCGCTCCAGGTCATGCAGGACGGGGCGTTTATGGCCTATCTGTTCGAGCAGAACACTTGGTTTCACCTGTTCCCCATCGACGGCCGTCCGCACAACAAGGGCATCGGGACTTGGTTCGGCGATTCCGTGGGACACTTTGAAGGCGACACTCTGGTCATCGAAACCGTCAATTTCAACGGCAAGACCCGGCTCGACACCAACGGCCACCCGCATAGCGACCAGTTGACGCTGACCGAGAAGTGGACTCGCACCGACATGGGCCACGTCACCTATGAAATGGCAGTACACGATCCCAAGACTTACTCCCAGGATTGGAAGACCCTTCGTACGTTCACGTTGGGCAACGACCATATCATGGAATACTCCTGCGAAGAGAACAACAAAGCGTTGTATGAAGGCCGCATCAAGGCCCCCAAGTACGACGAATAACTAGGTGGTGTTCGGTCTGCCGCTTGCCAACGCGCGCGGTTCGGAATTGGCTTCAGAACCGCGACCGTGAGGGAGCGGCCGCATAAGCGTCTGAATCCGCTCACGCGTGAATGGGTGCTGGTGTCTCCGCAACGCGCCCGAAGGCCGTGGCAGGGCGAGGTCGAAGGGCTTGCGAGTGTTCCTTCCGTCGCGTACGATCCAGCCTGCTACCTTTGCCCTGGCAATCGGCGCGTCAACGGCGACCGCAATCCGGTCTATACCGGGACCTTCGCCTTCGATAACGACTTCCCCGCGCTGCTGCCGCATATCCCGCTCTTTTACGGTCACGGTTCAGAAGCGCTTTCTGAACCGCGCGCGTTCGCAAGCGGTCTTTTGGTAGCCGAATCAGAGTCCGGCGTTTGCCGGGTCGTGTGCTTTTCGCCGCGCCACGACCTGACTCTCGGCCGCATGAGCCGGGAAGAGATTCGCAGTGTAGTGGACGCCTGGTGTGAGGAATCGACGCGGCTGGGAGCCCTTCCGTTCATCCACGCGGTGACCATCTTCGAGAACCGCGGGTTCAGCATGGGCGCCAGTAACCCGCACCCGCACTGCCAGATCTGGGCCAACCAGACGCTTCCCAACCAGATCGTCAAGGAGCAGGAGTCGCAGCGGCAATATCTGCGCGATCGCGGCCGGTGCCTGCTGTGCGACTATCTGGCCATCGAACTGGCAACGCAGGCTTCGGGCGAGCGGCTCATCTTCGAGAACTCCCATTTCGCCGTCATCGTGCCGTTCTGGGCGGTGTGGCCGTTTGAGACCATCGTGATCGCGAAGCGGCACACGGGCGCGATCGAGCAGCTCACCCCCGCCGAGCGCGACGATCTCGCCGGTGTATTGAAGCGCCTCACCACGCGCTACGACAATTTATTCGAGACGCCGTTCCCCTACAGCATGGGATTTCACCAGCGCCCCTGTGACGGAGAAGTCCATGACGGCTTCCATCTTCACGCGCATTTCTATCCGCCCCTGCTGCGGTCGGCGACGGTGCGAAAGTTCCTGGTGGGGTATGAAATGCTGGCCATGCCGCAGCGCGACCTTACGCCGGAGGACGCGGCCGAACGCCTGCGCTCGTCGAGCGAGCTGCACTATCTGGACGGCCCGTCCAAATCGTGAATCAGCTTCTCCGCCAGGGCGAGCTGGTTAGGGGTTCCACGCACGGCCAGAGCACGCTGCGCGTTGTACGTGAACACCCGCCGAATTGCGGTGGCGGTGCGAACTGTGTTGGCGGCCGCCTGAAAATCCTGAACCGATTTCGCATTGGCGAGATAGAATACGCGCATGACGTCGTCGGCCGCGCCGGGCACGCGATAATCGCCTGAAGCCAGACCCTGTTGCGCACCCGCGGGTTTGTCCAACTGCCCGAGCAGCCACTCCGCCATCCCCATCTGATCGGGAGTGCTGCGAACCAAAACCGCCCGAGGGGTATTGACGGTGAACATCCGCCGAATCTCCACGATGGTGCGAACCGTGTTGGCGATCTCCTGAAAATCCTGCACCGATTTCGCATTGGCGACGTACAACACGCGCATCACGTCGTCGTCACCGACGCGATACTCACCGGCCGAGGAACCTGGCTTCTGTTGACCGGGCTGATTCAGCTCGCTCACCAGCCACTCCGCCATCCCCATCTGAGCGGGTGTTCCGCGCACCGCCATGGCTCTTCCGTCGTTGTAGGTGAATAAAGTGGACCCCATTGTCAAGACCATTTTTTGTCCGCAATAAGCTAATGCTCGGCGGCGTCTTGGGTTTGAGTTTTGGGGCGGCGGGTGAGGCCGCCCCTTGCCATTCCGGCCCTTGAATCG
>Ga0182024_10001069_pt1 | contig 71002 bp, 49 predicted proteins | sample P32metaG_FD_120480 | JGI IMG/M metagenome (GOLD analysis project Ga0182024, IMG submission 120480) | Permafrost microbial communities from Stordalen Mire, Sweden - P3-2 metaG (Illumina Assembly) | ecosystem: Environmental > Terrestrial > Soil > Wetlands > Permafrost | place: Sweden: Stordalen...
CGTGGAGGCCTCGTCGTCTCGCACCCCGGCAGAGGCACCTACGTCTACATCGCCTACGCGCTCCACCGGCAGGTCCCCGAACTCGTGCCGGGCGCCTACCGCCTTCTGGCAAATCTCCTCAGCGCTTCGAAAAATCCCCCACCCTCATCACCCGGTCCCGCGCAGAAATAACGCGGGATCGGCAGGCAAATGCAAAGATAAGCCGGTATCCCGTCTCGAAAATTCGCCTCATATGTTTTGTCATCCTGAACGAAGTGAAGGATCTGCTTTTAGGCGATTCGCGTGTAGTCGATTCACAGCACTGTAACAAAGCTGAATTCACATAGCTTTAACAAATAGCTCAACTTAGCCGACTTATTCACGCTGCTGTAACATCGCCGCCTGGCAACTTATAAATTCACCTGACTGAAACAATCGAAAAGCCCGAATTAGTTAAATATTCACACGCTTCTGAAAGTCTTGATCAGGGACTAGTTCCGGGTGCGGAAACCACCCTTCTTACATCACATTCCGTCTGCGTAAAATCGCGATGCCCGGCGCGATTCCCTGCCAATAAGCAATTCAGAGAGGCTCAATGAATATCAATATCAAGGCCATCGCTGCTGTAGTCATAGCGGCGGGGCTTGCTTCGCAACAAACCTATGCAGCGGCTCCGGAACCGGAACCCGCGGCCGCTCCGGCAGCTAAGAAGCACGCTAAACCGAAAGCCGCTCCCAAGCCGGCCGCAGCGACAGCCGACCAATTGGAAGAACTGAAGCGAGAGATGCAAACCCAGATCAACTCGCTCAAGAATGAGCTATCGGACCGCGACACTCAGTTGAAGCAGGCTCAGGACTCCGCCGCTGCAGCCCAGGCCGCTGCGGCCCGCGCCGAGGCCGCCGCCAATGCCCAGCAGCAGGCCGTAACCGACAACGCCACCGCTGTCACCACCCTGCAGTCAACGGTCACCGATCTCAAATCGAACCAGACCTCCATCGCCACCACCATCCAGGACGACCAGACCGCAATCAAGAAGGCGATTGAGAGCCCCGACGCCCTGCACTACAAGGGCATCACCATCCAGCCCGGCGGCTACATGGCGGCTGAAACTGTCTACCGTAGCAAGGCAACCGGCGGTGACATCGCCACCCCGTTCAGCGCGATTCCCTTCTCCGCCGCTGATGCCGCTCATCTGAGCGAGTGGTACAGCTCAGCCCGCCAGTCGCGCGTTTCGATGTTGGCGACAGGCAAGACCGATTGGGGAACTATGCGCGGCTACGTTGAGGCCGACTTCCTCGGCACCGGCACTAGTTCCAACAACAACCAGTCCAACAGTTACGTCCTGCGTCAGCGTGTCGTGTGGGCACAAGCTGCTCTGAACAACGGATGGGCCTTCACCGGCGGGCAGCTCTGGTCTCTGGCCACCGAAGACAAAAAAGGTCTCTCCAACCTTGCCAGCGATATCCTGACGCCGCAGACCATCGACCCGAACTATACCGCAGGCTTCGTATGGACCCGCCAGTACGGCTTCCGCGTGACGAAGTCCTTCGGCGATAAGTTCGCCATCGGCGTCGCCGCAGAAAATCCCCAGGTCCTCGGACCGGGCGGCACAGTCGCCCTCAACCCAGGCGTCACCTACCTCTGGGGCCAACCCGGTGCAAACGGCGGTCTGTATAACGGTGCCGTGAGCGACTCGTCCACCGGCTCCACTACCTGCACACTCAATGGCGCCACCATCTCCTGCACCGCCATCGTCCCCGCGCAGCTCACCACCTACGCCATCAACCCTGCTCCGGACTTCATCGCCAAGCTCGCCTTCGATCCCGGCTGGGGCCACTACGAGATCTTCGGTATCAGCCGCTTCTTCCGCGATCGCATCTACAACACAACCACCACAGGGGGCGTCAGCAGCACAACCGCCTCTAACGACACGCGAGCCGGTGGCGGCATCGGCGGAAGCCTTCGCGTACCCACCTTCGGCAAAAAGCTCGATGTGGGCGTGAAAGGCCTCTGGGGTTCGGGCATCGGCCGCTACGGTAATACGACCATTGCCGACGTAACCGTACGGCCCGATGGCACCTTCTCTCCTCTGCACGGCTTCTCGGCGCTCAGCACTCTCGAGTGGCACGCGACGCCTCGCCTTGACGTCTACGCCAACTACGGCGGAGACTACATCGGCCGCACCACCTACCTCAACCTCGCAGGCAAGGTCGACGGCTACGGCGTAAGTGAATCCAACACCGGCTGCGCAACCGAGCCGCTGCCGACTTCCCCGACTCTTCCCGCCGGCCCCGGAAGCTGCTCCGGCAACACCCGCGATCTGCAGGAAGGAACCGTCGGTTACTGGTATGACTTCTACAAGGGACCGAAAGGCCGCCTCCGTCAGAGCATCCAGTACAGCTACGCAGTGCGCGAAGTCTGGGCCACCCTGCCCGGCATCGCCCCCAAAGGCATCGAGAACATGTTCTGGACCAGCTTCCGCTACTACCTGCCGTAAGCTGTCTCCATCCACTCAGCCAGAGGCGTTCCCTTCGCGGAACGCCTCTTCTTTTTTCATTCCGTTGTAAACTGACCTAAGCGCGGAAGTGGCGAAATTGGCAGACGCACCAGACTTAGGATCTGGCGGGGTAACCCATAGGGGTTCAAGTCCCCTCTTCCGCACCAACTCCTTATGGGCGATCACCACGCGCAATTGCCCGCTCGGCCAGCGTACCCCGCGTCCAACCTGAGCCCCCACGCAACATCTGTTCCCGCCTGATCTCCTGCCGATCGCTTTTGAGTAGCCTGGAATCGAATGAGCGCACCCTCACTGATCGCGGTCCTTCTCACGCTGACAGGCCTCTTCGCCTACCTGAATCACAAATTCCTGCGCCTGCCTCTTTCCGTCGGCGTAATGGGACTCTCACTCACATTCTCGCTGTTAGCCATCGTCGGCGAGGAGTTGGGTCTACCACTACGCGGATGGGCCACAGCCACCGTCGCACACATTGACTTCAGCGAAGCCCTCCTGAACGGCATGTTGAGTTTCATGCTCTTCGCTGGAGCCCTCCACGTAGATCTCGCCGAACTGCGCGAACAGAAGGCAACAGTCGCCCTTCTCGCCACCGTTGGAGTATTGATTTCGACCGCCCTGGTCGGCATCTCCACGTGGCTCATCTTTGGCTATTTGGGTCTGTCGATTCCATTCATGGCCTGCCTCACCTTTGGAGCTCTCATCTCGCCCACAGACCCCATCGCCGTCATGGACCTGCTCAAGCAGATAAATGCTCCAAAGTCGCTGGCGACCAAGATCGCCGGAGAATCCTTGTTCAACGACGGCGTCGGAATCGTCGTATTTCTTCTCGTATTGCGGATGTGGACAAGCGGAGTAGAAACCCTCCACTGGCAACACACTCTTCTCCTGCTCACCCGCGAAGTTGGCGGTGGCATCGGCATCGGGCTGGTTTTGGGAGCCTTGTGTTATTTCCTGCTTCGCAGCATCGATAGCCACCAGGTTGAAGTCATGCTGACTCTCGCTCTGGTCAGCGGCGGATACGAGCTCGCCTCAGTACTGCATGCCAGCGGAGCATTGGCAATCGTTGCCGCCGGCCTCGTCATCGGGACCTATGGCCGAAACAACGCTATGTCGGATCTCTCTCGCCGCAACCTCGATACATTCTGGGAAACTCTGGACGAAATCCTAAACGGAATCCTGTTTGTCCTCATCGGACTACAGGTTCTCGAACTCCAGCTCGAGCCCGGCTACCTCCTTGCGGCAGCCTGCACAATCCCGCTCATCCTGGGCGCCCGGCTCATAAGCCTCGTGCTGCCTGTCACAGCAATCAAACTGTTTCGACCGGACACAACGCCAATCTCGATTCTCACCTGGGGCGGACTGCGAGGCGGCATCTCAATCGCTCTCGCGCTCTCTCTGCCTGCCGGGCATGTCCGCGAAGTGCTCGTCGTCTCTACCTACGCAACGGTGGCATTCTCGATTCTTGTACAGGCCGCAACCATGCCGATGTTGTTGAGAGCCAAACTCGGGATCAGCAAAACTGCCTGAATCTCCCTACTGCGGCGTCCATTGCGGATGGCTGGTAAACAGCCCGCCCACAATGCCAAGCTGATACACCAGGAACGAGCCGAAACAAAGGCTCACCATCCCCGAGGCCAGCCCAAGATAGCGGCTCAACTGACTAAATCGTTCTCCGGCAAATGTAAGCGGCACAGCCATCGCCGTCGTCATCAGCATCATCCCGATCATCGTTCCGAGACCAAAGATAATCAGATATCCGGTCGCCCAATAAGGGTCGTGAATCGTCGACAGCACCAGCAAAGCCACCGCCGCCGACCCCGCCAGCCCATGCACCAGCCCGATCACCAGCGGCCTGAAGAATTGATACGCACCCAGGCGGCCTGCCGAATTCTCAAAGTAACCAAGCCGCGCCTTTGTATCGTTCCCTTCCGCCACATCTGTCCCGTTAAGGCGCGCAAAGCTCGCCGGAGTAAAGCGGCTCGTAATCTTCTGCATCACACCCGTCAGATTCAGAACGCCCAGCAGGATCAGCATAATCGCCACGCTGAACTCCATCGACAGCCCCACTCGCGGCGGAATCTCAACCCCGAAGAGAATAATCAGCGACCCCACAATGAAGATCGTGATCGTGTGCCCCAACCCCCACACCGAGCCAATCATCGCCGCGCCGCGAATACTCCGCTGCCTCGTCACGATCGTGGAAATAGCCACCACATGATCCGCATCCGTCGAGTGGCGCATGCCCAGAATCAGCCCCAGCCCGGTAACAAAAAGCAGAGGACCAAGCTTCTCCTTCGTCAGCAGATGTAAATCCAGACTCAGGCTCAAATGCGTCGTCGCAAACGCCTGTATCGCAAGCCCCACGCCAAGCACTGTAATAAACGCAGAAGACGCAATCGGAAGCCACCGCGTCGTCAGCGGCCCATCCATTTGCAACCGCGTCATAAACCGTCGCGCATAAACCATCAGCATGCCAAAGCCGATCAGCACAGCAGCCAGCCCCAGACTGAACGCAACAATCAGGAAAAACCCAAGCCCAACGCGATGCAGCGCAAACGCGCTCAACAAAACAATCAACGCCGCCGGGCAAGGAATGATCCCCCCAGTAATTCCCAGCGTAAAAAGCTGCCCCATGCTCACCCGCTTGCCGGCGTTCTCAACGCCGTCCGTCCGTTGTTCCGTGGACATCCCAAAAAGGTGGCCGTGCCCGCTCCCCGGCTCGTGCGAATGATCCGTAGCCGTCCCCGTCACACGGCGCAAAAACATATAACAACCAAGCCCGGCAATGACGATCCCGGAAAGGACCCCAAGCCACGGATAAAGCTGCTCCGGCACGATATAACGCGATGCATACAAAGTGACTGCGCCCAGCGCGAACACGCCCGCCGTGTGAGAGGCCGTCACAATCATGCCCAGCAGGATAGCATGACGCGCCGTTCCTTTGGATCCAACCAGATACGCCGCAACAATTGTTTTTCCGTGCCCCGGCTCCAAAGCGTGCAAAGCGCCAAGACCCATCGCAATAATCGCCGCCGTGAAAAGAAACCAGAGGCTCAAATGCTGCTCGGTGATCAGCTCTGTAAAGCGATTTCGAGGCGTCCGCTGTTGATTGGCCTCAAGATGCATCCCCCGCGAAGAAGCCACAACCGGCCCGACAGCTTTCGCGGCCTGATTCGCGGATCGATTAGTTGACCGCACAGACGCATCCGCATGTTTCACCTTCACGGCGTTGTCCGCACCAGACGTGGCCTCGACGCGAACCGACTGTCGCGCCGGACTTACAGTGTGCGCCTCTGACGGAATCGGCTGCGTCATCGCAGCAGGCAATTGCGCCTCAACGCTTGCCTCCAGATCCAACGGAGGGCTGTTCAACAAATCCGTCGGATAATTGCTCAACTCATTACTACGATCCTTCGACGGCACTGAGCTCTTCAACAGCGAACCAGCCGATGCCAGCGCGATAACTTCCTTCCATCCCGTATGTCCCGGATAGTTATCGTCAACATAGCGCACACTTACATGCACGCGGTCCGTCTTCTCCGGGTAGGCAGCCTCATAGACGAAGCCCATCTTCATCGTCGGCAATCCACCCGCCCCGGCAGGAAAGATCACCCCACTCGAAACCATCCTCAGCGCAACCGCCCTGCCATCCACGAACAGCCTTAGACCGCGCCCCAGTTCAACCCCGCGCACCGCGATGAAGCGAGTTACAGCAGGGTCATTCGCAGTAGCAGTGATATTGCCCTGCTGCAGTTCCTGATAAGCAGGAATCTCCGCAAGATCGATCAGATAATCGATGCGAACCCGATCGCTCTGCACGCTGATCTTCGCGTAGTGGTTCACGCTGAAGTTGCCCATCGGGTGCGCATAAGCCACGCGCCCAAGGCAGAGCGAAAGCAGTATCGCCAGACACCATCCAAACCGTTTAGCGAGCATTGTTTTCTCTCGACGCAGTTTGCACATTCATGTGGCTCAACGTCTCCTGCGCCTCACGCGCGTACACCAGATGAAAACGCGGATTGATCTCCAGCGCCTTCGCAAGATGAGCGCGAGCCTGTTGCTGCTGCCCCATGCGCTCCGCAATCATCCCCGCATGAAAGAGCAACAACGAATCGCGCGTGCTAAATTGAAGCGCCTTCTCGCTCGCCTTCGCAGCATCGGCATACTTTCCATTCTTGTAGAGCGCCCACGCCAGCGCATCCCACGTGTAGACATCCTGCCGCACTTCGAATTCCTTCTGCGCAAGCTCCAGCGCCTCCGCCAGCTTCATATCATGATCCGCATAAAAGAGCGCCAGGTCGCGATTGTGCAACACCGCATTGATCTTGCCCAGCAGGCCGATGTATTCGACAAGCTGATACTGTTTCTTAGCCTCAGCTTCGTTGCCCACTCTGCGATAGAGATCGCCCAGCTCTGCAACAAAGATCGGCATCGGCACGACCGCAATCGCCTTTTGATAAAGCATGATAGCTTCGTCGTACTTACCCTGATTTGCCCGCAATTTACCCAACGCCGCTAAAGCCCGATAGTCACCTGGATAAATCGTCAGCGCAGTAACATACGCCACATCCGCCGCAACGGCGTCTCCCGCCTGCGCATCGAACTCACCCAACTCGTAGTAGAGCCATGCCAGATTCTCAGCGGGAATCTTAGCCTCCGTCCCCTCCGCAACCGCGATCTTCATCAACTGAATCGCCCCCGCCGTATCTCCCGAAATAAAGTTGAGATAGGCGATGCGGCTATCTCTCGCATAAGCCGCGCGCGGAGAAAGCGTCATATCGCGCGGCGTCAATCGCGCATAAGCCTCTGCCGCCTTGTCATACTCGCCCATATCAGCATAAGCATCGCCGATAATCGCAAAGGGCGAAACATCTCCCGAACCCAGCGACAACGCCTTGTGCGAATAAGTGAGCGCATCCGCAAAGCGATGCTCGCCCATACATACCTCAGCCATCGTCGCCAGCGTGTCGCCCGCAGAGAAATCATCCGCAACCAGATCGAGCGACTTCGTCAGTGAATCCTCCGCCATCTGGTAGTCGTTCACGTCGCCGGTTTCACGCGCCCGCTGAAAGTGAGCCGCCCCCAGCGCGGCGTATCCCTTGGCATTCTTCGGATCGGTCGCCACCAGGCCTTGCGCACTATGAATCGCACGATCGGTACCCGTAGGACGAGGCACCAGCAAGCTCGCCGGCACAGGAGCAAATGCCTCAACAGACGCTTCAGCAACAGGCACTCCCACCATGCGATCATTGCCCATCCCACCCGATACCGCAGGCTGCGATAAAAAAGGCGATTGTGCAACTGCGCCGCCCGCCTGCTGAGATTCACGCACAGCATCAGACATCCCAAGCGACGCCCGTGCATCACTGGCAACCGTCGATAACGGATTCGTTCTCAGCGAAAGCTCAAAATCCTTCGCCGCATCTTCCTTGCGATTCAGCTTCTCCGCGATGTGACCAGCATGATCGAATATCTCCGCATCCTGTACACCGACAGCAATCGCCTTCTGAATAGCAGTATCGGCTTCCGCGAATTTCCCATTCGCATAAAGCGCCCACGCATAAGCATCCAGCGTCCATACATCGTGCCGCGCACCGATCTCACGTTGCGCCACCTGCAATGCCTCGGCAGCTCTCGACGCGTCCCTGGCATACATAACGATCAGATCGCGAGTAGCGCTATCTGACTGCATCGCTTTCGCTCCGGCAGCTTTTTCAAACTGCGCATAACTCGCGCGAGCCCCCGTCTCATCTCCAGCCCCTCGCTGTGCCTCCGCTAACTCGTAAATCACATGAGGATCCGAATCAACCTGCGTAGCCTGCTTCAGCAATGTCACCGCTTCGTCGGCGTGGTGCTGCGCCAGTTTCACGCGAGACATGTCTTCGAGCGTGACGTAATAGCCCGGGAACAACTCCTCAGCCCGCGTCACCATAGCCGCACCCGCATCGATATTCCCCCTGCTGATCTCAATCGCAGCAATCTTGTTCGCGATCCACGCAAGGTCCTCCACCTCCAGCGGCGAACTCTCCGAGTAAGCAAGATTCAAGAACTCGATCGCTCCATTCGCATCGCCATACAGCGTCCGCAGTTCCGCACCAATCAGCAGCCCGGGAACATTGTTCTGCCGCATATTCAGCATCCATTGCGCCGAGGCCTCAGCCGCCTCATAATCGCCAAGCGCAATGTCTGCTTCCGCCAGATATCCATACAGCATCACATCATCCGGCGTTTGCTTATTGAGAATCTCAGCTCTCTCTTTAGCCTTCACATACTCATGCCGGCTCAGCATCAATACCACCTGCGTTTTCTGCAGTTGAAAGTCCTGCGCGTCGACACTAAGCCCTTGCTGAATAGCAGCATCCGCATCCTGCAGATACTTCCGATCGGCTGACTCGCGAACGCGCCTGATATAGGCAATCGCAAGCTCATTCAGCGCCTGCAGCTTCTTCGGACTCGCCTTCAGTTGAAGCTTCGCCGCCTCAATACGCTGCTGCGCAGGAGTATCTTCCTGATGAGCTATCGCACCGGAAGACGCGATAGAGACAGCCCGTTGATCGGCCTGCGGCAGCGGCGCCTGCTGAGCCTTTGCCAAGACAGAAGCGACGACTAATGCAGAGAATGAAAGACACAGATTTTTCACAAGCAACCTTCTTGCAGATGATCTTTGTAACTCTTCGTTGATAGCGTGGCTCTGCGCGTCCGGCTGCTACGCGCAGAGCCACGCCGCTGGTTGATCGAGTTAGTTGACAGGGCAGGTAGTTGAGCCACCCTGATTTGCCGGCGGCGGATCCGACTGCGAAGCGCTGGTCAGCGTTGGTTGATCGCCGCATCCTGTTTCGCCTGGATCGATATGACGGCTGTCGCGTCCGCTGTATGCATAGTGCACATACGGGAACGTCTCCTGAGTCGGCACATCGGTCGTATTGACGCCATCCCCAATCAGGTTGTTTGGTGCGACATTAAAGCCCTTGGCCAGAATGCCTCCGCCGACAACGCGAGCTGCAATGTCAACGACATCGTCCGTCAACCTGCGGCCATTCGGGAAACCGGCAGCATCACCCGCGATCAAACCAAGGCGGCTCCGCATACCAAGGGGCGTAGGCGGAACACCCGTGTTCAACCGCAACATATCCGCGATTGGGCCAGCAGGTGTACCCGCAGGAGCGATCGGCGCCGCATAAGTCACGAGCGGAAGCAGATCATACCGTGGCGGCTTGGGAATGTTGATTCCGTAGACAGCATTGAACACACGTGCGATCAGAGGATCAAGGTCATACTTAGCAAAGTAACTGTCATCCATCGGATTCGACATGCTCCAGTAGTCCTTGCTGCCCGTGCCAATCACCAGTTCGTTTACCAGTGGATTGCCCAGCCGCTGAACCTGGAAGTAGCTACCGAAATTGTTATTGGGATAGGGCGACTGCCTGATCGTGATCTGGGGCCGCGACGTAGTAGCCCACGTGCCAATCGTTCCCATGGGATCAGTAGCCGCATGCACTGCTCCGTCGACCGTAAGTAGTCGAATAGGCACTTCAATCACGATAGTATTCACGTTGAACCCGGCAACAGCATTCGGAGCCAGATTCAGCTTGTCATCCTTATCCTGCGCGGCGGTGAGAACACCCCCGCCAGCCCCGGCTCGAAAGTTGAAGCTGTCAAATGCCGCGCCAAGATCGATAAAGAATGGATCAGCAACCGTGCCTGCAAAAACGCGAATATCCGACTGGCCGTTCTTGCCTTGCAGGTTATAGATACCCTGCGCAGCCAGCGCATCATAGTCCGGCATCGTCCGCGGACCCACGTTGCTGGGGACCGCAAACAGCGTCGATCCGTCGGCATTAGTGAGTGCAGTCGCCACGCCGTTCTTGGTCATCGTGACCGTGTAAGTCTGCCGCTCGCTCAACCCCGCAGCTCCAGGTCCATCAAGCGAAGTTATCGCTGGAGGAACTATAGGCGTTCCAGGCTTAACCGGCGGAGGAGAGTTCGCCGGAGCGTTGATGCCATTGCCGGCGCCCACAAATCCAGTGAATACCCCGGGAGCACGAATCTGCGATTGGAAGCGGATCTGGAAGATTACATCCGCCCTCGCATCGTGTGTGTTATCGATCTTGATCTGATATAGAACAGAGGGATCGAATGGGAAGTAGTTGGGTCCATTGCTCGGTTGCAGAAATGGATCGACATTCATGATAAAGGTGACGCGATCCGGATGATCGTAGCTGACAAACGCATAGAAATCGGTGATGTCGGCAGCGTGATCCAGTGCGGTGATCGGTGCTTCCCGATGGCTCGATGCATAAGCCCCGGGAGACATGGCAATCGTGAGACTCACTGCGAGTCCCAGTGCATATTTGATTCTTGACATGTTGCTCTCCGCGATTGGGTTACTTCTGTTCGGGAACGGGATGACCAGAACCAGGCGGGAGCAGATTTTGGAGGGAGGCTCATGGACTTCCCGTTCGTTTCATTGTTTACGCGGGAGCCTTCGCATTGGATTGAGCCAGTGAAAAAAATTACAAACCAATCTTCGGGTCGCAAATTGCCATCACATCCACACAAATTTTCTCCGGGCTATGCAATCCGAGTCCTCGCCTCTTGCGTTTCACAAGGTAGCAAGGGAAACTTGTACCGGAGAATTTGCACCGCCAGACTCCCCGCTGCGCGCTCGACTCCGGTCCAGGTGTTCTCTCCCGAGAACTTCTCCAGCAAGCTTGTTCAGAAAGACCGGTGTGTTTGAAGATGGCAAAACGGCTGGCAGCTTTCGGCGTACTTTGCTGCTTGATCGCAGTGCTGGCCGCCCCGGCTTCAGCTCTGGCGAATGAGTTCACCATCTCCGGCATCGTCACGGACGCGCAGGGCAAGCCCATCTCCAGCGCAAGCGTCGTCGTCACGTCCCGATTGCGAGAGCGAAAACAGCAAACCAGCACCGACAGCGCCGGCCGCTTCAGGATCAAACTTACGACTACCGCCAACCGCGATGAAGCAGGCCAAACCTTTGACCTGATCGTCAAAGCCCCAAACTTCCTTCCTTACTCACAAACAATGAACGCCGCGTCATCCGCCACCGATCTGCAGATTCAGCTAACATCTCTCGCAGATCGCGTCGACACAGTCGTCGTCACCGCCGACATCAATCGGTTGGATGTCCTCTCGCCTGACCCGGCAGAAAAAGTCTTCGTCCGTCAAGACCTGCTCGACGCCAACCCCGGCCGCCCAGGCGCACCCGTTTCCATTCCCGGCTACCCTATCGAAACAGCCTCCAGCGGCATCAAAGCGCCGCAATATTTCGCTCCCGGTGTCGCAGGCGATCACGGCGAACCAGTAGCGCAATACATCGCAGTGGGTACTTATCTGCTGCCCAATAACTTATCCGCCAACGCGCACGGGAATGGTTACTCCGATCCCAACAGTCTTATTCCCGAAGTCCTCGAAAGCGTGCAGGTCGACGGAGGCGCATTCAACGTTCGCCAGGGCAATCACTCCCTCAACCTCGCAGCAACCTACGGCCTGCGATCGCACCTCGATCCGTTCCTGACTCTGACCGGCGACTACCGCGACATAGACGTAGTTACAGGTTTCAGCCCAACCCAAAACTCATTCCTGGCAATTGAAGCCTCTTACGGCAACGGATTCCTCAAACGTCTTGAGCACCGCCAGCAATACAAGATCAACACCCAGCGCCTCATCCATCTCGGCAATCACCAACTCACAATCTTAGGCATCGGCTATTACGGCTCCTCTTACATTCCCGGTCTTGTGCCCCTCTTCTCCGCAGAAAGCGAAGACGCCGCCGCGATAAACGTCGGAGACACCATTGACCCTCGCCAGAAAGATCAAACCCACACCGGCCTCGTAGCATTAAACGACGCCTGGAGACTCAGCGGAGCGCAACAGCTTCAGTTGTCCGGCTTCTTCCGCACATACAATCTCGCGCTCGACTCCAACTTCGGCCAGGGCCTGATCCGCCAGAGCGAGTTTCGAACCGTAACCGGACAAAGCACGAGTTATCAGAACAGAATCGCCGAGCCGCTGACCCTGTTAGCCGGTCTCGACTACGAACGCGAAGCTCCCCGCCGCGATAACCTCGATCACTACGGCCCTTACATCCCCGGTAACTTCACCTATGGCCCCTTCACTAAAGTCGATTCGAATAACGTCACCATAAGCTCAGTAACTCCCTACACAGCCGCCTCCGGCTCGCTTAGCCGTTACGTCCGCTACTACGCAGGCTGGCGACGCGATCAGATCGATGTCGAAAACGAAGACCTGCTCCATGCCGCCAACTCCTTTCAAAAATGGGTAGGCGTCAACTCGCCCAAAGCGACCCTCTCCTTTATCCCCAAAGAGTCATGGTTCCTCCCCCTGATCTCAGCAAGCGCGGGCGAGGCCTTCTACACCGAAGACCCGCGCATCGGCACCGGCTCCACCATCGGAACCCCCGTCGCCACCGCCCACTCCTATCAGTTGGTAATCAGCAAGACCATCCAGAAAACAGACCTCAAAGTCACCCTCGGTCACGTCACCACCAGCCAGGAGCTCGCCAAGATCGACCCCGACACCGGCCTGCAGGAAGACCAGGGCCCTGGCCGCCTGCGCTTTCTTACCGCCGCCGTGCGCCGCAACTTCAGCCAGGGATCGATCCTCGCCACCTTCTCCAAAGCTGACGCGCGCGACGTCGAGTCAGGCCAGCCCACGGCAGAGGCTCCGCGCACCATCTTCGATCTGCTCGGCAACATGCAGCGGTTGCCCCTCCATCTCCAGGCCCGCAGTGAATTCGAATTCGTCGGCCGCAAGCCCCTCGGCACCGGCTGCAATCCTGACCCCACCGCCCAGTGCGTCGGCACCTCCGTCAGAGAATTTCGCGCCGCTCTCGTGCGACCCTTCCTCGACACCCGCCTCGATGTCGGAGTAAACATGCTCATCGCCGGAGGCTATAGCGGCCAGACCATCGAGGACCTCTCTCCCTCCGAATTCCAACAGGTCGTCGGCGTCCGCATCCCCTCCTACGCCAGCCTCAATCTCACCTGGAAATTCGGCCGCAGCGCGCGCCACTAACCCGCGCCGCTCGCTTTCCTTCCGCCGTCAATCGCCTTGATAGCCCCCGCGGGAGTAATCTGGTAAGACTATGAGTCAGAACCCGCAGCAGCCTCATGTCAACCTCGTGCAAGCCCCCGGATATCGGGATACCTACGCCAACAGCGTCCAGGTAAGAGTCAGCGTCTGGGATTTTCATCTCATCTTCGGTCAGGCCAGCTCCGAGGCGCCCGACCAGTTGAGCATTCAGAACCATCAGGGAGTCTTTCTCAGTCCGCAGCAGGCCAAGGCCCTGTGGAATGTGTTGGGACAAAACCTCGCCCAATACGAACAAGCCTTCGGTGAACTCAACCTCGAGCCTCAGATTCCCAACTTCCCCCAGGGTCCAGTGAACTAAGATTCTCGTACCAGCCTCAACCTCAACCTAGCCGATACCTCGCCGATGAGCCTCCCCCCCGAATCGCAGGAATCCCCCGAGCCTGAGCCATCCCGCCTGCAGCGGCGTCTGAAGCTGCGCCTGCTCGCATTCAAGAACGGCGAATATCTCCCGCTTAATCAGACCCTCCCCCTGTGGATGATCTTCCCCGTCATCTTCGCGGCGCTCTATCTCACCCACTGGAGCGTCCTGCGTCTGCCCTATTACTGGGATGAACTCGGCTACTACATTCCCGCCGCATGGGATTTCTTCCGCACCGGATCGCTCATCCCCATCACCACCGTCTCCAACGCACATCCGCCGTTGCCCTCCGTCTATCTCGCGCTCTGGTGGAAGATCGCCGGCTTCTATCCCGAGGTCACTCGCGAAGCCATCCTCATCGTCGCCTCCACCGGTCTGCTCGCCGTGTGGAAGCTGGCCATGCGCCTCAACGGCAACGCACTCGTCGCCTTCTGGACCGTGATGCTCACCGGCCTCTACCCCATCTGGTTCGCCCAGAGCACCCTGGCCCACGCCGACATCTTCGCCGCCGCCGCCACCTTGTGGGCACTCGTCTACGCCCTGCCCGACGAGACCCGAAAACCCGGAAACCGCAAAATCTGGCTTGCCGCCCTCTGGTTCTCGATCGCCGTCCTCGCCAAAGAAACCGCCGTCATCACCCCGCTCACCCTCGCCGCCTTCGAACTGGGCGCAGGCTTCCGCAAACCGGCAGCCATCCGCCGCCGCAGTTGGCTATTGGCCCTCTGCTACTGCACATGCATCCTTCCGCTCGCCGCCTGGTACGCCTACCACCGCGCCCACACCGGCTTCTTCTTCGGCAATCCCGAATTCCTGCGCTACAACGCCACCTCCACCCTCACGCCGCTTCGAATCCTCGCCGCCTTCGGCCATCGCCTGCTGCATCTCTTCGGCCACATGAACATGTTCGTTCCCGTCCTCTGCACCACCGCCGCCATGGTGCTTGACCCCGTAAAAGACGAGAACGGCCAAACCCAGAACCGCATCAGCTTCCCCGCCCAGGCCCGCATTTACGTACTGCTGCTCGCCAACGCCCTCGAGTTTTCCGTTCTCGGCGGAGCACTCCTGACCCGCTACCTGCTGCCCATGTATCCCCTGGTGCTGCTCATCGCGATTTCCACCTTCCATCGCCGCGTCCGCTACTGGCAGTTGCTCACCGCCTTCTCCGCCGCAGCCTTCGTCGTCGGCCTCTTCATCAATCCCCCCTACGGATTCGCCCCCGAAGACAACCTCACCTACGCCCACGTCATTCGCCTCCACCAGCAGGCAATCCATCAGCTGGCCACCCGGTTCCCCGGCTCTACCGTCCTCACCGCGTGGCCGGTAAGCGACGAACTCACCCGCCCCGAACTCGGTTACGTCGCAACTCCCTTCGACGTAGAACGCATCGAAGACTTCACCGCCGCCGAGATCAGCCGCGCCGCCCAGGATCCCGGCGGCTACTCCACTGCACTCATCTTCTCCACAAAGGAAGACCCCGTCCCGCTACCCTTCCACCTCAGCAGCTCGGCTCTCGAAGAGCAATACTTCGGCATGCACCACGATCTTTCCCCCGGAGCAGTAGCCCGCCAGCTCGGCGGAGACATAGTCTGGCAGCGCAGCGACGACCTCCAGTGGGCCGCAGTCCTCCGCTTCCACCGCATGGTAGAAGCGCAACTACACTAAAAATCCCGCATACATCAACTTCGGCGCCCCACCCGACAAGTTTGGGTGCCCCATATCTGGACGCGCTTTCTGCGGCCAGATGTGGGATAGCGATTCCCCGACTTCCTGAACTCTCTTCCCATTTCGAAACCCAAAGCTGTCACCTTCGTCGACCTATAATCAGGAAGAAGTGAACACCTCATATAAATCTCGCGCCTCCCGCCCAATCGCTTTCGTTCCCCGGCTTCTTTTATGCCTTGCGGTGCTCGCTCTCCCTGCCGGCATCGCCGCTCAAGCTGGTCCCGACCCAGCCGGCGGACACATCCTTCTGGTCCTCCCCTTCGACAACCTAACCCCCGCCACCGCTCCGGCAAACGCCCTCACCGGCAATCAGGCAAACCTCGACTGGATCCGTGAAGCCGTCCCCGAAGTCCTCAACAGCCGCTTCACCTCCGCCGGCTTCCTGCCCCTGACCCGCGAAGACCGCCTCTACGCCCTCGACCATCTCGGCCTGCCCGAAACCTTCCAGCCCAGCCGCGCCACCGCCCTCCGCATCGCTCAGACACTCGACGCCAACTACATCCTGATCGGCAGCTACAGCGAATCCGGAACCACCCTCACCCTCAAAGCCCGCATCGTCGACGTCGCCAGGCTCCGCCTCTCCGACGAGATCACCCAGAGCGGCGAAATCGCGCAGCTCATCCCGCTGCTCAGCTCCCTTGCCTGGCGCATCACCCGCAACCTCGACCCCCATTTCGGAGTAGCCGAGGAGACCTTCAAAGCCGCCGGCTCTAAAATCCGCCTCGACGCCTTCGAACAATACGTTCGCGGACTCACCGAGCACGACACCGACGAGCGCCTCCGCCACCTCAAGCGCGCCACCGAGCTCAGCCCCAACTTCACCGAAGCCTGGGTGGCCACCGGCAAGCTCCAGTTCGCAAATCAGCAATACGAACAGGCCGCAGTCTCCTTCGCCAAAGTCATCCATCCCGAGAACGGCAGCGATCCCGTAGAGCTCGAAGCCGGCTTCTACCGCGGACTCTCCCTCATCTTCTCCGGCATCTATCCCAAAGCTGAAGAAGTCTTCGCCTCAGTCGCCCGTATCCTGCCGCTGCCCGAAGTAGTCAACAACCAGGCCGTCGCCGTCAGCCGTCGCGGACACGACGCCGTGCCACTCTTCCGCCAGGCCGAGGCCGCCGATCCCACCGACGCCGACTACCACTTCAACCTCGCCGTCAGCCTCCATCACCACGGCGATAAGGCCGAGGCCCTCACTGAACTCGCCCAGACCCTCCGCCTGCACCCCAACGACAGCGAGGCCAAAGCCGCCGAGGCGGCCTGGTCTGCAAACCCAGAAAAAACCGCACCCGACGGATCACCCGTCGAGCCCCTCGAACGCATCAAGCGCACCTACGACGGAGCCGCCTTCCGCCAGGCCGCTCTTATGATCGACCAGGTCGAGGCCGCCCGCCTCGCCGCCCTGCCCGCCGCCGAGCGCGCCGCCCGCCTGAGCAAGTCAGCCCATGAAAAGCTCGACCGCGGCCTCCTCCTTGAATCCGAGCGCGGCTACCAGGCGGCCCTCGCCGCCGACGACCATTCCGCCGAAGCCCACGCCGGCCTCGCCCAGGTCCGCGAACGAGCCGGCGACACCGATACCGCCCGCAAAGAGGCCCGCGCCGCACTCGACCGGCAGCCCAATCTCGAAGCCTACCTGGTCCTTGCCCGTCTCGACCTCGCCGCCAACCGCCTCCCCGAAGCCCGCGACGAAGCCGCCGAAGCCCTCAAACTCGACGCCTCCAATCGCTCAGCCAAAGACCTGCGCAAAACCATCGACGCCCGCATAGACGCTCGCAACACCAGCCCCACAACCAAGCCGGACCCAACAGCCAAGCCGTAACCGAAAACAGGAGCATCCCATGCGACAGTTTTTCGAGGCCAATCGCACCAAACCCAATCAAAATCGGGTGCCCCACATCTCGATGTTGAGATGTGGGTCTTATTCGAGCGAAGCTCGATCATCGCGAACTCAACAACCCACCCCTCTGCTCCTGTTCACGCTGATCTGTCTTTCGTTCACCTTCTCATCGACTCCCTCAAAAGCCCAATCAACCCAACCCCTCGTCTACCGCCTCGAAATCCGCGATACCATCCAGCCCATCACCGCCGCCCGCCTCGATCGCGCGCTCGAACAGGCCAATCGCGACAACGCCGCCGCCCTCCTAGTCGAACTAGACACCCCCGGCGGCCTCCTCGACTCCACCCGACAGATGGTCGGCGCAATCCTCTCCTCCCGCGTTCCGGTCATCGTTTACATCGCCCCCGCCGGCGCGCGCGCCGGCTCAGCTGGCTTCTATCTGCTCGAAGCAGCCGACATCGCCGCCATGGCACCCGGCACCAACGCCGGAGCGGCCCATCCCGTCCTCTCCTCCGGCGCACCCGACGACACCATGAAGCAAAAGATGGAGAACGACGCCGCAGCCTTCCTTCGTTCCTACATCGGCCGTCACGGACGCAACGCCCAGATCGCCGAAGACGCCGTGCGAAGCTCCAAATCCTACTCCGCCGACGAAGCTCTCAATCAGCAGGGCCAGCACCTCATCGACCTCACCGCCGCCAGCGACCAGCAGTTGCTCGCCGCCCTCGATGGCCGCACCGTCACCCGCGATGACGGCTCAGGACAAAAGTCCAGCTTCACCCTCTACCTGAAAAACGCCCGGATCGTCACCATCCAGCCCACCGTCCGCGAACAGGTCCTCAGCCTCCTCGCCAACCCCAATCTCGCCCTGCTCCTCCTCTTCGGCGGCGCATTGCTCATTTATCTCGAATTCAACGTCCCCGGCACCATCGTCCCCGGAGCCCTCGGCACCGTAATGGTCCTGCTCGCCATCTTCTCCCTCGACCTGCTCCCCATCCGCCACACCGCCGTCCTCCTGCTAATCGCCGCCGCCGCGCTCATCGTTCTCGAAATGAAATTCACCAGCCACGGAGCGCTCGCCGCAGCCGGCGTCGTCTGCCTCGGCTTCGGAACCCTCACCCTCGTCGACGCCCCCATACCCGAGCTAAGCATCCAGCCAACCGTTGCCCTCGGCCTCTCCGTAGGCTTCGGCATCATCACCGTTGTCCTGCTCCGCCTCGCCATCCGCGCCCGCCGCAGCAAATCCCTAATGGGCCCGGCAGCCCTCGTCGGCTTCCCAGCCACCGCAATGGAACAAATCTGGCCCGCCACAACCACCAGCGAATCCCCCGCGCAGCCCTTCGGCCACATCCTCGTCCAGGGCGAAATCTGGCAAGCCACCTCCACCGAACCAGTCCCCGCCAAGACCAGCCTCCGCGTAACCGGCTTCCATGGAGACATCCTCGAAGTCCAATCCACAACTCAAAACTCCCCCTCGCCAGCCTCCTGATTTGGCATTAGCTCAGCGAGCGGGTCCCTGTTCACACGAAGTCGGGCGTCGGAGGTGTGGGTATCTTCCAGGTGGTTCGCGTCGGTCCACCGAAGAAGCAGTAGTCGCAGAGGACACCGTGACGCCATCGATCCACATCTTCCAGGGAGCCGTAGTCCGCGAGAGAGTCGAGATACAGCGGCGCCGGTACGTCCTCCTTCGGCTCCACCAGACTCTTGCCGGTTTCCTGGGGATAGCCGGCCGTGAAGGCCTCATTCAACGCGATGCATCGAATGAGCAGATCGGTACGATGGATGCGCGACTTGCGGTTCCGGATCCAGAATGGGTGCTGCTTTAGCGTACCCACTCCTGATGGATTGTGGAACCAGGCGGTGTGCTTCCAATGGACGTAGGGATGATGGCGGTCGACCACATCATTCACCCCCGCTTCGATGCCCTGATTGAAATAACTGTAGCGCGCAGTGAGCGCGGCGGCGGGCCGGTAGACCTCACACGTCACAGCCCATTGATCGTTGTAGATCAGGTCACCGCTCCACCGGTCGATCGCAATGGTGAGCGCGGCGGTCGTCAGAGCCCAATCCACGCTCAACACCGTGGCTCCTGTGTCGGTGCGTACGGCGCTCCAGGCAATGCGCAGGCCGAGGGTCGGATCGAACAGCGCCGGATCATTCACCAGCAGACTGACAATCAGGGCCGAGGGATCCGTCAGCGCGTGAGGAGGGGCGCTCAGAAGGAACACCGGCACCGGTGGCGCGGCGCTCGGCGGGGCGACGACCTGGAAGGCAATGTACCCCGCGATCTCGGAGTTCGACACCGCCATGTCGAAGACCCAGTACTGCAGGCTCCAGCCGGTCAGCCCCGGATAAGGCAGGCTCCCCATGCCGCTCATCGAGAAATCCGGCGAGTTCGAGTTAACCTCGTTGGCGATGAAAGAGTTGAGGGTCGAATCGATGATGAGGTCGCCGATCACGCCTACCCAGGAGAAGAGGAGCGGCAGCAGGAGATTCACGAAAGTAAGCGCGGGGACAGACCAGTTGTACGCCACCAGCCACATCGAATAGCTGAGCCGGTAGGGCTGATCGATCTCGACCGAGACCGGAGTGAAAGAGGCGGAAAAACTGAAGCCGACGCCGATGTACGATCCGCTGACATTCACCGTCAGACAGTTGTACTGCAGCGTCGGCAGCTGGCTGTCGAGCGCGGCCGTCACCGAGCCTGTCGACACCGAGAGGCCGCTGATATTGAGCTGTGGAACCACGTTGGCCGCGTTGATCACCTGCGGCGCGATCTCCATGTTCACCAGCGACGTGAAGAAATCGACGTTCACGAGTGAAGCAAGGTTGGTGCCGGAGGAATTGTGGTAGTTGGCCCCGTCGCCGCCAAAGCTCACCCTGCCGAACTGGTCCACGGTATAACCTGCGCCAGTCGGTCCAATCGTGGTGATCAGGTTGACAAGCTGGGTTGCATCGCCATTGGTATAGCCGGCCACGTCGAGCGCGATGTCAAGGCAGCCCCCTGTGTTGTTCGGCGCGGCGCCTACATTGCCGTCGATCGGTACGATGGCGATCCTGCTGACCGGAACGGTGACGGTGACCCCTCCGAAAGTGTACGAGAGGGTTCCGCTCACTCCGGGCACGGTGAAGGTCAGCGCGGCCTGGGGATCGCGCGGAGGGCGCTGGTCATCGCAGCAAGCACCGGCCCGCTCTGAATGGCCGCCGCGTACGTGGCGGCGAGCGGAGGGCCGAAGGTTACAGCGACGTCGACCGCGGTGACGCTGGCGTTAGAGAGATCGACGCCGAGCGCAAGGCTCGAAGGAGAGACATCGGCGAAGAGCCCCGCCTCAAGCGACGTGGATAGGGTGAGCGTGACCTCGATGAGGTTGCCGCCGTTGGCGGTAAAACGCACCGTCCCCGAGGCGCCGAGGGTCACGCCGATCAGGTTCTGAGGGTTGGTTGCGAAACTGACCGTCGGCGCGTTGATGCTCAACGACCCGTTGAGACCGATGGAGTCACCGCCGATCGTTACGACGGACGGGAGCGCGAAGGTGGTCGGGGGAACAAGGGTCGCGGCACCGGCCAGCATGCCGTTCACAAAGTCGGACCCCACCGTGGTCACTGCCGCAAAACCAGCATGCCGCGCTGCGCCCATCAGAGATCTCTCGACGAGGCGGTGACGCGTAAGGTCTCACTACGGTTCCAGGTGTGCCGTGGTGAGACCTACGAGTACCGAAGAGGTGACCCGCCGCGCAAGGATATTAACCGACGCGATCGCGGCTGTCAATGCGGTTCTGTCAAGCCGCCAATTGGAACGCCACTTGACCGACAGGGCCTCTTCCGAACCGTGGCCATCCTGAATCTGTGGATTCAAACTGTCGACTAAGCCATTCTCTTCTCCTTGACAGCTTAGGAGAACCCGCGCTACTCTCCTTATCAGCTTAGGAGAGCGCATGCCCGATCAGGCCCAACTCATCCCCGGAACCCTCGACCTCCTCATACTTAAGGCCGTCTCCCTCGGCCCGCTCCACGGCTACGGAGTTCTCCTGCGCATCGGCCAGATCTCCGGCCAGACCCTCCTCATCGAACAGGGAGCGCTCTACCCCGCCCTCTTCCGCCTCCTCCGCCAGGGCCTCCTGCAGGCTAGCTGGGGCATCTCCGAAAACAACCGCCGAGCCAAGTTCTACGAACTCACCACACAGGGCCGCAAACGCCTCGGCGAAGAAACCGAGGGCTGGAACCGCATCGCAGGCGCCATGGCCTCCGTACTCTCCGCCACTCCGGAGGAAATATGAGACTCTTCGCCTCCATTAGCTCCATCGCATCCGCCATCTTCCGCCGTTCCCAGACAAATAGCGAGTTGGAGGAGGAGCTGCGCTCCCACATCCAGCATCGCGCCGACGATCTCGAGCGCACCGGCCTCTCCCACGCCGAGGCCACCCGCCGGGCAGCCGTAGAATTCGGCGGCCTCGTCCACTACAAGGAGGAAAGCCACGCATCGATGGGCACAATGGGCGCCCGCTTCCTCGAAAACCTCATCGGCGACCTCCAAATCGGCCTGCGCGCCCTGCGCAAGTCTCCTGGCTTCACCCTGGTAGCCATCGCAACCCTGGCTCTCGGCATCGGAGCCAACGCCGTCGTCTTCAGCGTCCTCAACGCCTTCATTCTCAAGCCCCTCAATCTACCCGGCGCAGAAAGCCTCTACATGATCGAGCGAGGTAAAGACCTGTCCCCACAGCAGTCCTACCCCGACTATCTCGACCTCCGCGACCGCAATCGCAGCTTCGACGGCCTCGCAGCCTACTCAATCGCCCCCGTCGGACTCGACACCGGCAACAATCCCGCCCCGGCCTGGGTCTACGAAGCCAGCGGCAACTACTTCGACATACTCGGCGCGCAGCCCTTTCTGGGCCGCTTCTTCCACGCCTCAGATGAACACGGCCACAACAGCAGCCCATACATCGTCCTCAGCTACGGCTATTGGCAAAGCCGTTTCCAGGCCAACCCCGCGGTGGTAGGCAGCACTGTTCAGATGAACAAGCATCCCTTCACCATCCTCGGCGTCGCGCCCCCGGGCTTCCGCGGCAGCGAACTCTTCTACTCTCCCGACTTCTGGGTACCCATCGTCGACAAGGGACAGGTCGAAGGCTACGACAGCCTCAACGCGCGAGACTCCCGCGGCATCTGGCTCGTCGGACGGCTTAAGCCTGAAGTAACCTCGGCACAGGCTACCGCCGACCTGGCCTCCATCGCCGCCTACCTCTCCAAAACCTATAAGAAGGACGACGACGAAACCACCTTCTCCCTCGCTCATCCAGGACTGCTGGGCGACATGCTCGGCGGCCCTGTCCGCGCCTTCATGACCGCTCTCATGCTGCTCGCGGGACTCATCCTCCTCGCCGCCTGCGCCAACCTCGGCAGCCTCTTTGCCGCCCGCACCGCAGACCGGTCCCGCGAAATCGCCCTGCGCCTCGCGCTCGGATCAAGTCGCAACCGCATCCTCCGTCAGTTGCTCACCGAAGCTGTCCTCATCTCCCTCACCGGCGGCGCAGCCGGCCTCGCGGGCGGCCTCGTGCTCCTGCGCTGGCTAAGCGCCTGGCAGCCAGTCCCCAATTTCCCCATCAATCTCCCCGTGAACCCCGACGCCAGAGTCTATCTCGTCTCGTTGCTGCTCGCATTCGTCAGCGGACTCCTCTTCGGCCTCGTCCCTCTGCGGCAAGTCCTCCGCGCCAACCCGTACCAGATCGTCAAATCCGGCGCCACCGGAGCAGCCGGCCGCCGCTTCACCTTCCGCGATGTGTTGCTGGTCCTTCAGGTCGCCGTCTGCGCCGTTCTCGTCACCTCATCCCTCGTCGCCGTGCGCGGACTCCTCCGCTCCCTCCACAGCAACTTCGGCTTCCAGCCCCAGAACGCAATGCTGGTCGACACCGACCTCGACATGGCCGGATACGACGGCGACCGCGTAGCACCCATGCAGCGGCGAATGATCGAGGCTCTCCAGACCATCCCTGGCACAACCGCCGTGGGATTGATAGATCACCCACCACTGGCTCTGGGCTGGAGCACCGAAACCGTCTTCGAAGACAACGCGACAGACTTCAGCACGTCCAAAGCCGCCGCTGAATCCATGATGTACCGCGTCTCTCCAGCCTACCTTCAGGTCGCCGGCACAACCCTGCTCGCAGGAAGAGACTTCACCTGGCACGACGACAAAAACGTCCCCCGCGTAGCCGTCGTCAATCGCGAATTTGCCCGCAAACTTTTCCACTCCGAGACAGAAGCGATAGGGCGCTACTACACGTTCTCCGACGGCTCCCGTATCCAGGTCGTCGGCCTGGTCGAAGACGGAAAATACAGGACTCTGACAGAAGATCAGCAGCCGGCAATGTTTCTCCCCATCCTCCAGTCGCCCTCCAGCGCCAGTTGGTTGATTATCCGTTCTAACCGCGATCCGCAGCAGCTTGCCACAGCAATCGAGTCCACGCTTCACACCCTCGACCCCGGCCTGCCCTTCACCGTACGAACCTGGACCCGAGAAATGGACAGCGCCCTGTTCGCCTCCCGCGTAGCCACAGTCGCCCTCGGAGTACTCGGCGGCCTCGGCGCAATGCTCGCCATCACCGGCATCTTCGGCATGGCCTCTTATTCAGTCAGCAAACGCCTCCGCGAACTCGGAATCCGCATAGCCCTCGGCGCGCAGCACAGAGAAGTACTACGCGCCGCGCTCGGAAGATCCCTGCGCCTCCTCACCATCGGCTCTGTAGCCGGACTACTGCTCGGTATCGCAGCCACCCGCGTTCTCGCCTTCATCGTCTATCAGGCAACTCCTCGCGATCCTCTCGTCCTGGCCGGCGCAATTCTCGCCATGCTCCTGGTCGGCCTCGTCGCCACCTTGATCCCAGCCATGCGCGCACTCTCAGTCGACCCCTTGATACTGCTCCGCGAGGAATAACAAAAGACCTCAAACGTTTCGCGAAAAAACGAAGATTTCAATCGCCCAGCAACCGCGATTGCCGCCCAACCGGGAGGAAATATGAACCTCTTCGACCCGCTCCTTCGCTTCTTCCACCGCTCCGCACAAGACCGCGAAATCGATGAAGAACTTCGCTCGCACCTCCAGCACCGCGCCGACGATCTCGAGCAATCCGGCCTCTCCCGCCGTGAAGCCGAACGCCGCGCACGAATCGAGTTCGGCGGCTACGTGCGATTCAAAGAAGAAAGCCACCACGCGATGGGCGGAGTCTTCTTTGAAACCCTCATGCACGACATACGCTTCGGCCTCCGCATGCTGCGCAAATCCCCCGCGTTCACCGTCGCCGCGATCCTGACGCTGGCGCTCGTCATCGGCGCCAACGCCGTCGTTTTTGGCATCTTGAACGGACTGATCCTGCGCCCCCTTGATGTGCCTCACTATGAGAGCCTTTACGGATCCGAGTATGGCGACGGCGCCGGATGGCAGTCGTATCCCAACTATGTCGATCTACGCGATCGCAACCACAGCTTTGATGGACTGGCAGCTTTCAATTTCGCCTTTGTAGGGCTGGACGCGGGCAAGGACCCATCTCTTGCCAGCGGCTTTGCAACAAGCGGGAACTACTTCGATGTGCTGGGGATTCACCCCTATCTCGGGCGCTTCTTTCATGCCGAGGATGAGCATGGACCAAACAGTGCACCGTATCTGGTGTTGAACTACGCGTATTGGCACAGCCATTTCCAGGATGACCGAGGCGTCGTGGGCCGCAGTGTCCTCTTGAACAAGCATCCTTTCACAATCCTTGGCGTAGCGCCGCCGGGTTTTCGAGGCACGTTGTCGTTCATTTCCGTGGATTTCTTTATGCCCATCGTCAACCAGGACCAGTTGAACGGAGGCAATACCCTCCATGAACGCGGGAATTACGGAGGGATTTTTGAGGTCCTGGGGCACCTGAAGCCGGGCGTGACTCCCGCTCAGGCTGTTGCCGATATGAACGCGATTGGGGCAGATCTCGAGAAGACCTATCCAAAAGAGGAGTTTGGCAACAAGAAATCCACCCTGTCGCGGGAAGGCCTGACTTCCTTTGCCGGTCCGGTGCGGGCCTTCGTTGCCGGATTGATGCTTCTTGCCGGCCTGATTCTGCTGGCCGCGTGCGCCAACCTGGGCAGCTTGTTTGTGGCGCACACTGCAGACCGCTCCCGCGAAATAGCGCTCCGGCTTGCGCTTGGTTCGAGCCGCAATCGTATCCTTCGCCAGCTATTGACCGAAGCCGTGCTGGTTTCCGTTGTGGGGGGCTCAGCCGGGCTCCTGGGCAGCGTCGTTCTGTTGCGACGGCTGAGCACTTGGCAGCCCTTCGCCGGGGCTCCCATCCAGCTTCCGGTCACCCCCGATGCAAGGGTCTATCTGGTCGCTCTGGCTATGGCGCTCGTGAGCGGATTCCTCTTCGGGATTGTTCCGGTGCGTCAGATTCTAAGGTCCAACCCTTATGAGATCGTCAAGGCGGGCTCAAACGCCAGGCTCGGGCGGCGAATTAGCTTGCGCGACGTGTTGCTTGCCACCCAGATTGCTATCTGCGCCGTGCTGGTTACTTCTTCGCTGGTCGCCGTGCGCGGGCTCATGCGCTCCCTGCACAGCAACTTCGGCTTTGAGCCGCGGAATACGATGCTGGTCAGTGCCGACCTCGCGATGGCCGGCTACAGCGGCGACCAGGCGCTCGCCATGCAAAGACGCATGATCGATGCCATGGAGACGATCCCCGGCGTCGAGCGGGCTGGATTGGTGAACGGCTACCCTCCCCTGGTCGATAGCGGAGTCACCAGGACGAACGTATTCCGGAATGAGACAACAGATCTGCGACCGTCGAATGTCGCTGCGATGCCGTATCAATACGCCATATCCCCCGGATACCTGGAAGCGGCCGGCACAAGCCTGCTGTCGGGCAGGAGTTTCAACTGGCACGACGACAAGAACACCCCTCCCGTCTCCATTGTGAACCAGGAGTTTGCCCGCAGGATCTTAGGTTCGCCTGCCAGCGCGGTCGGCAAATATTACAGGCGGCAGGACGGTACACACGTCCAGATCGTGGGTGTCGTCGAAGACGGAAAGTACCTGAGCCTGACTGAAGATCAAGAGCCGATGATCTTTCTTCCCGGTTTGCAGGCTGCGTCAGGCCAGGGGTATCTGGTGGTGCGCTCGCATCGTGATCCTCAACAACTGGCCGAAGCCATGAGAAGCAAACTACGTGAACTGGACGCGGGCCTGCCTGTGGACACAGAAACGTGGAACAGCTTACTGGCAGTAGTTTTGTTTCCCTCCCGCGCGGCCACCATGTCGCTGGGTGTGCTCGGTGTGATGGGCGCGATGCTGTCGATCACCGGAATCTTTGGAATGGCAGCGTACTCGGTAAGCAAACGGCTCCGCGAACTCGGCATCCGCATCGCCCTCGGCGCGCAGCGCAAAGAAGTGCTGTGGGCGGCCTTAGGCCGCGCCATGCGTCTGTTGGTGATCGGCTCAGCAGCCGGCCTGATTCTGGGAGTCGCAGCGTCCCGCGTGCTGTCCTCCATCGTCTATCAGGCCACCCCGCGCGACCCACTGGTGCTGGCAAGCGTAGTTCTCGCCATGCTCCTGCTAGGCCTTATCGCCACATGGATTCCCGCAACCCGCGCCCTCCACGCCGACCCGCTGGTCCTCCTGCGCGAGGAGTAGCCGCAAGCCACGCATACCGTGTCCGTATTCGGACGGCCAAACCCGCATACGGACAACTCCCCACGCCGCACCAGCCCCCAAGTGCCTGATAAATAGCGAAACCACCCTCCCAGAGTTTGGCGCTCCACTTGCTGCCTCCTACTAGAGCATTTTCGATTCGAGTGTAAACACAACTTCGGGTGCCCCATCCTTTGTGCGCCTTTTGCATAAAGGGTGGGTGACCACCACTCTTTCCCCTAACGTCAATACTCAGACTGAAAACGCTCTAAGCTTGTTCCAGGCTCACAGGAGAAGACCGCCCATGACCACACTCATGCAGGATGTCCGCTACGCACTAAGGCAATTGCAGAAAACACCGGGATTCACCATCACGGTGCTGCTGACCTTGGCGCTCGGCATAGGCGCAAATGCGGCGATCTTCACCCTCGTCAACTCCGTGCTGCTCAAAAGCCTGCCCGTCGCCGACCCAAAGATGCTCGTGCATCTCGGAGATAACGGTCACGACTGCTGCGTCGGCTACAACAGCGCCAGAGACAGCGGCAATTACTCCAACTTCTCGACCGAAACATATCAGCAGATCAAAAAGAATGTCCCCGAGTTTGAAGAGTTAGCTGCAATGCAGGCCGGCTTCACCTATCGGCCAATCATCGCCCGGCGCGATGGTGCACAGACCGAGGCTCGATCCGTCATGGGCGAGTTTGTCTCCGGCAACTACTTCCGCACCTTCGGCCTCAATCCTCAAGCCGGGCGCCTCTTCGTCGACGCCGACGATATACAAGGCGCTCCCTTCGTGGCCGTGATGAGTTATGAAACCTGGCAGCACGAGTTCGCGGGCGACTCAGCAGTGATCGGCAGCACCTTTTGGATCAACACAAAAGCAGTGACCGTCGTAGGCATTGCGCCAAAGGGCTTTTATGGCGACCGCCTCACGAGCACGCCTCCGGACTACTATCTCCCGATTGAGACCATGTCCGTGCTTGCGAACGCTCCTTACGTCCACGACCCCGAGCAGGATTGGCTTTATATGGTCGGCCGTGTAAAGCCCGGCGTGGAGCTTGGTCCTTTGCAGCAAAAGGTGAACGCAGTACTCCGGCAGGCCTTCGCTGCGCAGAAGGAGTTTTCGACCGAAGGAAATAAGAAGGTCCTGCCGAGAGTGCACGCGACACTGACACCGGGCGGAGCGGGAATCCAGACCCTTCGCGAAGACTATGAATCTCACCTCCATCTACTCATGTGGATCGCCGGCCTCGTGCTGCTCATCGCCTGCGCAAACATCGCCAACCTGCTGCTCGTCCGAGGCATGGGTCGCAAGACGGAAATGTCCGTACGCACCGCACTTGGAGCAGGCCGTGCACGCATCGTCCGCCAGTTGCTGACCGAGAGCATCCTGCTCGCCACCATGGGCGGCGTGATCGGCCTGATAGTAGCCTACGCCGGCACGCACATGCTGCTCATGCTCGCCTTTCCCGGAGCGCAGAATGTCCCCATCGACGCCAGCCCATCCCTCGAAGTCATTGGCTTCGCTTTCGGAATTTCCCTGTTCACCGGAGTTCTCTTCGGCGTAGCGCCCGCGTGGATTTCAGCGCAGGCAAATCCCGCCGACGCTCTTCGCAGTGGCTCGCGAACTACGACCACCGGAGCTTCCCTGTTGCAGCGCGTGCTCGTAGTGTTGCAGACCGCCCTCTCGCTCGTGCTCCTCGTAGGCGCCGGACTCTTTGCACAGAACCTCAACAAGCTGCAAAGCATGGACCTGAAACTGGATTCGAAAAACCGCTACATGATCCATATCAATCCCCAGGCAGCCGGCTACTCGCAGACGCAGTTGGAAGCCTTGTACCGCACCATGGAAGAGCGCTTCCATGCGCTGCCCGGAGTTCTGAAGGTCGGCATCTCCAACTACACCCCGATGGAAGACAACAACTGGAGCAATGGCATCGGTGTGCAGGGCCAGCCAAAAACGCATGGCGAAGCTTCCTTCATTAAGGCCAACGCGGATTACTTCGACTCGGTCGGAACCCGCGTCCTGATGGGACGTGGAATCGGCGCGCAGGATACCTCGACCGCTCCCCATGTAACAGTTGTGAATCAGGCCTTCGTCAAGGAGTTCTTCAAAGGCCAGAACCCCATCGGGCACCGCATTGGCTCGCCTTATTCGCCCGGCGATTTCGAAGTTGTCGGCGTCGTCGAGGATACAGCCTACACCGACGTTCGATGGAAAGACCACAGCATGTTCTTCGTGCCCATCATGCAGCGCTACGCAAGTGAAAAAGACCCAATTGAAAAAGACACCTCGCTCTACGCAGGCGCAATGGTGATCGAGACAGCGAGGCCCATGAGCGATATGGAGAGCATCGCCCGCAGGACCCTCGCCGCCATCAATCCCAACCTCACCGTAACGAAGTTCCAGACCTTCGACGAACAGATCGCCGACCGCTTCACCGAGGAGCGCATGATCGCCCGCCTCACCTCGCTCTTCGGTGGCCTCGCCCTGCTCCTCGCCACCATCGGCCTCTACGGCGTCACCGCCTACACCGTAGTCCGCAGAACCCCCGAGATCGGCATCCGCATGGCCCTCGGCGCAGAACGCATGCGAGTAATTAGCATGATCATGCGCGGAGCAGTCATCCAAACCGCGCTAGGCCTCGCCATCGGAATCCCCGTAGCCTGGTTCTGCGTCCGCTTCGTAAAAACCCAGCTCTACGAAACCACCAGCGCCAACCCCACCGTAATGCTCGGCGCAATCGTGACCCTCGCAGTAGCAGCCTGCATAGCCGGCATCATCCCCGCCCGCCGAGCAGCCACCATCGACCCCGTAAAAGCCCTCAGGATGGAATAACACTCTTTCGGTCGCTACCTGCTCCCTGACGCTATACCTGCCTTTGCCGGTTTTCAGATACATAATAGTCGTCGCCGTAGCCGTGGTAATGTGGGAATCCCGCAGGGATTTCCAAGGGGTGTGGGAAGGGTGGAAAGCCAGCTTCATGGCTTTCCATGCTTTCCATACCCCGGCATTTCCATGGCTTGCTTTCGACCGAAAACGAGGCGCATCCGGCAAACTGTTTTCGTCATCAGCTAACAGGAGTTCGACGGTGTACGCTCAAGTATGACTCATCCATATGTAAAGCTTGAAGGAACTCCGATTTGGATTGCAGTCGAGGCCGCAATCAACGATTTGGTGGAGAATAGCGATCTAGTGGAAAGCACCGCGCACGACTACATCGTGGGCTACCTGTGCCAAAAGATAGTCGCTGAACGGAAGAGCGTCATCGAACAGCTTGAACAATCGTAATCAGCGTAAGCGAGGACAATCCGACCTGTGCGCAGGAGAACCCCGTAGAGAGTCCGTTTGAATCCACAGTTTCCGGATGGCAGACAATCCGGAAGCCGCCCTATCAGTCAATTGAGGCGTGTTTATCAGGACTGATCGGCAGAGCGGTCCTTAACCCGAGTCAATACGTGCGTTGGCCTGTTGGCGTCATTTGACGTTGGTGCCCACGGTCCCACACTGACCGACAACGCGAATGCAGGGAGCAGATTCAAGAAGCCCGCTCAGGCCTTCGCGAAACAGATTGTGATCGTCCACGATCAGGAGGCGGGTTTCGTCCATCACAAATCACAAAAATGAGTCGATCCGATTGTTCTCACACGAACTTTCCCTGTCAGATCATTTCCAGGACAAGAAGATTCCAGTCTATGAATCCCTTGTGACTCAATGCTGCCCCGGTATCGGGATGGTAGTACTCATTCAGTGAGCCGTTTGCCTCAAGGTCCCTCGACAGAAGAAGGAGAGTCTTGTCGGCCAGCGCATTCGCTTCTTTCTTATATCCATACCGCTGCAAGGCTTTCCACACGAAGTAGTTCACGATGATCCAGACTGGCCCAAGCCAGTTGCTCGGGTTTGAACTGAATTCGAGAGAGTACATGGTCTCGCGGGACGAGAGCGACCTTGCACCCCATTGCGCGCAGAGGCGGTCGTCGGCGAGATAGTTTGTGCTAACCAGTTTCTCAGCGTTCTGTTGAGGCGCGATGCCGCACCAGAGAGGCAGGAAGCCCGTAAACATCTGGATCCTCATCGGAAGGCATTTCCAAGACATGTCCATTCCTCGCGCCACGGTTGGAATGAGTTCAGCTCGCCGATCGACACACTGAACATCGACGGTGTAATAGTAGCTATCTCTGGAATCCCAGCAGAACGTCTGGATCGTTTGCGCCAACTCCTTCGCCTGGCTTGAAAGCCGGTCATGATCCGCCGAGCGTCCTATCCGTCGTGCGAGTTCCGCCGACGCTAGAAGATCCTGATAGAACAGGCAATTGAGAAGCAGGTTGGCCGAGGAAAAGAAAGGTCGGCCGAATGTAGTTGGGTCATTGTCATCACCGATAGCGACATCGTCGCCCCACACCAGCAGGCCAATCGGGGAGGAGTTGTGTTTCACCCATGAATCGTAGAAGCGCAGAATAGAATCGAAATGCGGCTCCAGCCAATTGGCACTCCCGAGTTGATCGCAAGCGAGCAGCCCAAGCTGCCCGAAAATTGGCTTAGCCTGATTTTTCGAGGTCGAGTTCTTGCCCAGGACTCGGAAGGCGTCCGGATTGTCTGCTGTCATCATGATCGGGATTTGCCCCTCCGGGGAAGCGTGCTCGAGAAAGTTCAAGAGACTCCCCGCAACGTGCTCGCAGAGCTTTTGCTTGAGCGGCTCATCGTGTTCGAGCACGGCAAGACGAAAAAGTCCCCGGCTGGTCCAAAGCGTGTCCCAATCCCAAAGCTGAGTTGAGTATTGCTTGCCGGGAGTAGTCTGCGCGATGCTGGGATGCTTCAGGAGTCCGTCGGGAGCCCGCAGAAGCTGCGGCCCAATTGAAGCGAAATAGCTGAGCAGGGCATTCGCGTGCCGACGCCGCTCCTCCACGGATAGGACCGCCGAGCTGTTGGCGCCGGAGCTTTGGCGTTCTTCGCTGTGAACTGCCGCTATGGCGGCAGCACTTGAAACGGCCAATCCGGCTAAGACATCGCGTCTGGAGACAAGGGTCATTCCGTTCTTTCTGCCTCTTAGGCTCTCATTCGGTTAGACTGTCGCGCGGGATCGTTGACTCACACCTCGCCAGATGTGGCCTGATTTGCATTCGCGATCTCTCGATACCGATCCAGCGAAAAAGATTCCTATCTCGGTTGGTTCTTGAACCATTCCGCCTCGGCAACAGCCTTCGACATTTCGCCGGTGCTGCGATAAACATGGAGAAGGCCATAGTGCACGACCCTGCTGGATGGATATTCCGACTCTGCCTTTGAAAGAAGAGAGATCGCGTTGCGCCTCTCCCAACTGCTCAAGCGCTTCGGCAAGATCGAGCGTTGCCCAAAGCGGCATTATAGCTTGCTGCACGCGCGGCGCAATCAAGTCACGGAGCTCGGTCCATCGCATCAACTGGTCCAGCGCTTCACTCAGGCAGCACGCAAAACGTCGACAATGAAGTGCTCGGTCCGGCAACTAAACGGGTGATCCGCGAACGCCACGATATGAATCGTGCGGATCGCAGCATAATTTGCAACTGTCCCCGGCTGAACGACCATCTTTGCGGCCCTGTTCAGAACGAGACCCAATCCCGTCCTGCGGCCATGCACAAACAATGTGTCTTTTTCGCGGCGAGTTCAACCACGCCCTCCGTTAGCGCATTGTCGCCAAGTCACTCATCGAGGAAACGATTGGTACCGATATGTCGGCAAGTGGGGAGTGATCAGTTGTCTCCAGGTAGCGGGCCATCCGAAAACTATGGATTCAAACTGACTCACTACGAGAGCCCGCAAACCCCGCCCCAGGGAGTACAATCCGACCTGTGCGGGGGATATAACTTCTATGGTTCTGTCGGGCTCTATCTTTCTCTTCATCATCATCGCAATCGTCGTTCTCTACCTTCTCAACTCCATCAAGATTCTCCGGGAATACGAGCGCGCCGTCATCTTCCGCCTCGGCCGCGCCCTCAACGAGCCAAAGGGCCCCGGCATCTTTCTGGTCTTCCGCCCACTCGACCAGATGGTCCGCATCTCCCTCCGTCAGGAAGTCATGGAAGTCCCGCCGCAGGACGTCATCACTCGCGACAACGTCACCATCAAGGTCAACGCCGTCGTCACCCTGCGCGTCATCAACCCCACTCTGGCAGTAGTCCAGGTCGCCAACTACGCCTACCAGACCTCGCAGTTCGCGCAAACCACACTGCGTTCCGTCCTCGGCGAAGTCGAGCTTGACGAGCTCCTGAGCCACCGCGACAAGCTCAACCTCCGCATTCAGGGCATCATCGACCAGCGCACCGAGCCCTTCGGCGTCAAAGTGCAGTCCGTCGAAGTCAAACAGGTCGACCTGCCCGAACAGATGCTGCGCGCCATGGCCAAACAGGCCGAAGCCGCGCGCGAGGCACGTTCCAAGATCATTCACGCCGAGGGCGAATTCAACGCTGCGCAAAAGCTCGTCGAGGCCGCCCACCTGTTGGCCACCGAACCGCTCACCATGCAGCTCCGCTACCTGCAAACCCTCACCGAGATCGGCGTCGAAAAAAACACCACCATCGTCTTCCCGCTGCCCGTCGACATCCTCTCGCTCATGCGCGATGCAATGCCCCGTGTGGCGCTTCCCCCCAGGCCGGCGCCCGAACCAAATGAGCCATAGGCTCAGCGCAGCGGCTTGAGTAACATCGGATCAGGAACCTCGCATGAGAACCACATTTGAAGAAGAGGACGAGCTGGCACAGTCGCAGTCCCCGCAGGACCGTGAGATGACGCTCAGCTCCACCACCCTGCTGGCCATCTTCTTTGGCCTGGTGCTGATCTGCGGTCTCTTTTTCGGACTCGGCTACACCCTCGGCCGCCGCTCTCCCTCTGAAAGCGCCAATGGCCCCGACCCAGTACAGGCCGCAACCTCGCCCAGCGCCCAGCAGCCCGGAGGAACACTACCCAAGCCCTCCGCCGCATCGCAGTCCACCGTAGTTGCCCCACCGAACCCGGTCCCGGAAGAAACCCAATCCACCGACGCAGACTCAACCGCCACTCCCGATCCGGCACCGGAAGACAAGCCCTCCGCCAAACCCGCAGTCAAGCCCGCGATCACTGAGTCCGCCACGCCCCAGCCAACCCAGCCGAAGCCAACCGTCCAACCCGCCATTTCCTCAACCCCGCAGCCCACAACGGCAACCACCCCGGGAGTGATGGTCCAGATTGCCGCCGTCACCAATCCCGCCGACGCAGACGTACTGGTGCGAGCTCTACAGAAGCACGGCTACTCGGCAACGGTTCGCCGCGAGTCAGCCGACAGTTTCCTGCACGTCCAGGTCGGCCCGTTCGCGAGCCGTGCCGAGGCCAACGCCATGCGTCAGAAACTCCAGAACGACGGCTACAACGCCATTCTGAAATAGAAAACAGTGCCTGATTCCTAATTAACGTAACCTGTCCCGCAATGAACGTAACTTTTTCCGCAATCAATGCAGGAAATCGCGCACCGTACGTTCCCTATCCGACACGCAACGTTGCCTAGCCTCTCATTTGCTGCGGCAAACCTGCAGCAATCGACTCCCTTACCGCCGCCATAAGAGCATCCCGATCCCCCACTTTCGCCGGATAAATCGGCGCATGAAAGACCACTCTAACCACCCCCGGCCGAATGCGCAAACTACCCTTCCGCATCATCGATTCCGTCCCCGAAATCGACACGGGAATACAAGGCGCGCCACTCTCCATCGCCAGATAAAACGGCCCCTTTTTGAACGGCAGCAACCGCCCATCGCGCGACCGCGTCCCCTCCACAAAAGTAGTGATATGAATGCCTTTTTCAAGCACAGCCATGGCCAGTCGAACACTCTCCTGCGCACTCTCCACAGTGCCATCGCGACTTACCGGCACAAACTCCGCAAGCCGCATAGCATAACCAAGAATGGGTATCTTCATCAGCGACTTCTTGAGATAGATAGAAGTCCGATTTGGGATAAGTGGAAAGAGCGCCGGCGGATCAAGATTCGAAACATGATTCGACATAAAGATACAAGCCACACCCGCTGGAACGAGCTCCAATCCCTCCGCCTTCACCCGTATGCCGGCAATGCGAAAACCCGTGCGCACCACGGCCATCGCAGTACGATACAGCGGCATCAGATCGCCAGTAATCACTGCCCATGGAATCAAGATAAGCGCAACAGGAAGACCAAGAACTATATAAGTCGCCAACAATAGCAGCGAGGCAATCATCAGTCCACCAAAGCTTCGCGATGTGCCACTGACTGCCGCCTCTCTAACCGCTTCGGTAGCTTCTCATAGATACCATCAAAACCGCCGTTGGAAAGAATCGCCACGACATCTCCAGTCCTGAGCTGCCGCTCCAGCGTGTCGACAATCGCGGCAACATCAGCGCATAACTCAGCAGGCGTACCGGCATTGTTAAGCGCATCTATGACCTGCTCCGGATGCAGCCGTTCGCCTTCAGGAATCCGCTGAAGCTGGTACACCGCATCCATAATCACATGATCCGCAATGGCCAGACTCTCGACCAGCTCGCGCTGGAAGACATTGCGCCGCAGCGTGTTTGAACGCGGTTCCAGCACCGCCCACAATCGCGCCTTCGGATAGACCTGCCGCAACGCCCGCAACGTCTCGCGAATCGCCGTAGGATGATGCGCGAAGTCATCAATGACAGTTATGCCATCAACAACTGCACACACCTCAAGCCGCCGTTTCACGCTCTCAAAACTAGCCAGCGCAGCCTTGATCGCAGCCAGCGGCAATCCATGATTAGCCGCCAGTGCCGCGGCTGCCGTAGCATTCAACGCATTGTGCTCTCCAGCCAGAGTCATATCAAACTCCGCCCATAACTCACCATTGTGATGAACTTCCCACTTGTTAGCTCCACCCTCGTGACGCAGATTCTTAACCCGCCAATGTGCACTCGCGCTGAAGCCATAACGCTCTACCCTGCAAAAGGCGCGACTTGCACATTCATCAACGTTGGCGCTGCCGTCATACGCAACGATCACTCCGCGACGTGGCACAAGATTCACTAGCCGCTTGAACGCCGTCTTCACCTGTTCCAGATCGGCATAGATATCCGCATGATCAAACTCCACGCTGGTAAGAATCAGCCCATCGGGAAAGTAATGCAAAAACTTAGGCCCTTTATCGAAGAAAGCAGTATCGTACTCATCGCCCTCCAGCAGAAAAGTTCGCGTAGGTCGCAGCTGATAACTCGTGCCAAAATTCTCCGCCACGCCGCCAATCAGAAATGACGGCTCCAGCAGCGGGTTTTCGCGCGATGCAGTCTGATATATCCACGCCAGCATGCTGGTCGTAGTTGTCTTTCCGTGCGTGCCAGCCACAACCAGAGACTCGCGTCCCACGAGAAACTCCTCGTGCAGCACCGCAGCCATTGATGTGAATGGAATACGCTCGTCGAGCACTCTCTCAACTTCAGGATTACCGCGCGACAGCGCATTGCCGATCACCACCAAGTCCGGTTGCGCATCAAGATTGGCCTCTGCATACGGCTGCGCAACATCAATGCCCATCTCGCGCAGCTGATCGCTCATCGGAGGATAAGCAGCAGCATCGGAGCCAGTCACCCTACAACCCTTCTCACGCAATAAACCTGCCAGCGAAGCCATAGCCGTGCCGCAGATGCCACTTAAATGAATATGCTTCGGCTTCATGCCGCTTCTATCCCCTCCCGCTTTTCGAATACGACATAGATAACATGTTTCATCGCGCCACCGCCGGTTCAAGCATACGTAACTCGGGATCCACCGTAGCTATAAACTCCGCCTCCACGCCAAGCGTAAGTGTGACGTTGGCCCGCGAAACATGTCCACTGCGCAGTCCAATCGCAATCGGCCCATCAAAATCATCCAGCGCGTTTAGAATCACTTCCTCCAACAAGTCAGGCCGCGCGCCCGGCGAAACGCAATCCAGCATCTCGCCAAAAATGATGCCCTTCACACCATCCAGCTTTTCAGACTGCTTCAACTGCCACAGCATGCGATCGATCTGGTAAGGCTTCGCTCCCACGTCTTCAAGAAAGAGCAGCTTGCCCTCAGTCTGCGGCTCAAAAGCCGTTCCCAGCAGAGCCATTAATATGCTGAGGCAGCCACCATACAAAATACCTCGCACTGGCTGCGCATCAACGCCTGCCTTCAGTAACCGCAGCCCCTCCGCCTTGCCAACCTTGTACGGCTCACCGGCAAGCGCCGCCAACAAACTCGGCAGATGCACGCCATCCTCGCGCCCAAAATCGGGCGAGACCATCGGTCCATGAAAGGATGGTAGATTCAGCGTGTCCAGAAGTGTGATCTGAATCGCCGTCAGATCGCTGTACCCAAACAGCGGCTTGGGATGATCGCCCAGAACATCCATATCCAGCTCATCGAGCAGATAGTTAGCGCCATAGCCGCCCCGCGTAGCAAAGAGTACGCGAACTGTTTCGTCCGCGAATGCCGCATGCAAATCGAGCAACCGCTGCTCCGTCGTCCCCGCGAAAAAGAGTGGCCCGCGCGTAAGCATATGCGGAGCCTCCATCGGCAAAAAGCCCAGATTACGAAGCGCCTCCATGCCGCGATCCACGCGCGCGGCCTCGGGAGTAGACGCAGGCGACAGCACAGCCACTTTGACACCGACAGCAGCTGCGCGCGGCCTGAGCAGGTCAGTCATCTCTACCAGGCCTCGCCGCGTGCAACAAGCGTCGCAGGCCCAGTCAGATAAAGCTTTTCGCCCGCCCCTGCCCACTCAACAGTCTGAACACCGCCAGGTGCAGCTACTTCCAGAGGAGATGTTCCTTCATAGCAGGCGATCATTGCGGTTGCGGCAGCCGAAGTGCCCGTACCCGAAGACGAAGTCGGACCTACGCCTCGCTCAAAGATTCGAATAGCGATCTGAGAAACAAATGCGGAGTTGCTTCCCAGCCCGTGCACAAATTCGACATTCGTCTGCTCAGGGAAATCGCCGTGGAAACATATCTCCTGCCCAACGTCGTCCCAGCTGCGCTCACCAAAATCGAAGCTCAATCTCAACAGCGAAGATTCGCTCATGTCGCGCGGAGTTCCGCCACGGAATAAATCCTCTTCAGGCGAATCAAGCAGAACGACAAAGTGTGGATTGCCCATCGAAACATACACCCCTTCGATCATCGTCCCGTCCGCCAGTTCAATGGTGCGCTCCTCAAACTCCGGCACATCCATGTCGGTAGTCACCATGATCGTGGGCCCATCGATTTCCGACTCGCGAAAGCCATCAATCTTGCACACCCTCACTCCTGCATCGGTTTCAATTGACAGTTCATCGCCCGCCTGCAAATCCTGCTCGTCAGCCATCCAAGCCGCCACGCAGCGCGTGCCATTCCCGCTGATTTCCGCTATCGAACCATCAGCGTTGTAAAGACGAATGCGTCCAGAGTAATCACCTGTCCGCTCAAAGAACTCAATACCGTCGGCGCCCACGCCCGTGTTGCGTTCGCAGAGCCGTTGCGCGAGTTCGGCTTTATCGAAGTCCGCCACATCCTCTTCGTTGATGATCAGGAAATCGTTGCCACAGGCATGTGCTTTAGTAAATGGAATCACGAGTCTATTCTTCCTCCGGATCACGGAAAACCTTAAGATCATCGATAGCCGGTTCGGCCATCAGACGAGCGCGCAGCCGCTCATGTTGACGCTTGGTTGCGGTCAGCGAAAAGCTGATCCGTTGCAGTGCGCCTATCGACTCGCGATCCACCGCGCCAAGACGTTCTTTCTCCTGGTCCATGGCATCCAGGATCGACGTGAGCATGCCTGTCTCATCCTGTCCGCGAGCTTCATAGATGAGCGGATAAATTTTGAGGTTGATGCGCTGCTCGAGAAACCCCACCAACTCCAGGGAAAGCAGCACAATGATCGTCGCAACGGTTGCCGTGGCAAACAACCCCGCACCGCACGACATGCCAATCGAAGCTACCACAAACACGCTCGCCGCACTGGTCATTCCGCTGATGCGGCTGCGGGTGTGAATAATCAATCCGGCGCCGAGAAATCCGATGCCCTGTACGATATTCGATGCTACCTGTCCTCTGTTCGTGCCCATTTCGCCGGCCAGCACCGGGGAGAGCAGCGTAAACAGGGCACAACCCAGACAGATGAGCAGGTTGGTGCGCACACCTGCAGCGCGGCGTTTGGCCTCACGCTCCAGCCCGACGGCTCCGCCCAGGAAGCACGCCAGCAGCAACCGCGAGATCGCGTCGTTCTCTACCAGCGACTGCTGCAGCCGGCTGAAGTTGAACGATGGGACAAACAGCATCGGCAGGTCGGTGAATCCGCCCATCCATGTGTCGATCAGTCTCATGCCCGTCATCATCTTGCCCGATGCTATCACCGGTCTGTAGCGCCTGTTGAGGGTGTCTGTAGCGGACTCCCCTGAAAGGTATCCGATACATATACGGTCGCGTCGGGCTGATCCCATCCTTTGAATGGAGAATGAAACCTCTCGTACACACTCAGATGCCCAGGATGAGACTTGACGGCCTTATCAATCTCATCGCCGGCAAAGGCCAGCACAATGTGCGCGTGTGCTGCGGGCGCAGCAAGCGCCGCCTGATAAAACTCCTTGTCGCTCTCATTCAGGGTTTGCCGATAAGTAAGTCCGGAGTGCGGCACCAGACTCGGAAAAGTGGATGTATCCATCAGCACGACGCCCGTAGGATCGAGCTTATGTAACTTAGTCAGCGTCTCAGCCAGCACCGTGTTGTAATACAGCCGCGACTCAGTGTTCTTTTGGCCCTCAACATAGGTAAGTGGCCGCTCCTTCACAACCTCTGCCGCGTTGGCCGCGAGCAGAGCCGCCATGATCACGACTGCAACCGGCGCGTACTTCGGCGCCAACCTTCTCACCTGCGCAAGCAGGCCCTCGACAGCAAACCCGAGGAACAAGGCGAATGCCGGAAGCAGTTCCATGCCATAGCGAGTGTTGTACCAGGAGAAGGGCTTAAAAACCGGGAGAAAGATCGGCACCGAGCCATAGCTGACCGAGTACGCATAGAACGGAAGCGGCAGCCACAGCAGCAATGTCCATCCAATGGCCGCATGCCGCGAACCAGCCGGTCCGTTCAACCTTCCCGGCAACGCTGCAGCGCTACGAAACCACGCCCAGGCCGTCCCCAGGAGCGCGACCACAAACAGCAGCCATCCCCAGCCGACTGCCGCCGCATCCATCTCGGCAGCCCTCAAAAAATACTCAAATGAAACCCACGGGTTGTGCCAGCCGGGGTGAGGATCAACCGACGAGGATGACGTCCGCAGTTCAATCGCTTTTGCCGAGTAAGGCCCGCGTATGAAGTCCAGCCAATCGCCGAAGACCACAGCGTTGTAGACCATCCATCCCACAGGAGCCAGCAGCAGCACTATGGACGCGAGCACAAAGCTCCGCTGCGTTAACCGTCCTCGATGCCACATGCACACGGCCATCGCCAACCATGCCAGAAAGGCCAGTATCCAGCCGTCGTAACGCGTGTAGACCCCGGCAACCAGCACGGCGATGATCGCCCAAAGCAGGCGGCCTTCACGGAGGCCATCGGTACTCAGGTTTGCGTACCACTCAACCAGAAGAAGAATTGCCCAGATGAGTTCGCAGAGAAAGAGCGGCTCGGTCATCGCCGTAGTCTGCAGATAGAGCAGGTTTGGGTTCGCCGCAAAGAGCAGCAGCGCCAGCGAGGCAGACGCAGGAGAGAGCCACTTGCGCGCCAGACGATAAAGCCCGAGACAGGCAAGCACATAGCACGCTGCCGAGGGAATCGCCGGGCCGAAGCCACTGCGCCACCAGCTATCCACCGCGATAAACGGAACCAGCAGCAGATGCGGCAGAGGAAGCCACACAGACCCAAGCTGGGTCAGTCCCGGCCGGTGCGAATCGAAGATGCGGCGCGCGATGTGTATGTGCGCTTCAGCATCGCCGTAAAGTAAAAATGCATTGTTGCGCCAGCTCCAGCAAACAGCGGTGACTGAAGCGATCAGCGTCGCGGCAAGAACAAGAGCCTGCTCAGCCCAGCTCAGGCTCTTGAGAGCCGGCTGTCCCGGATCGTCAAGATTGAGAGGACCATCCGAATTGGATGAGTTGGTCAAGCGCCAGTCCAGTATCAGTCCGATATCAGTCCAGGTGAGTCAGATCGCGGAAGATGGCAAATCGTTCCTCGATCTCTTCGCGGGTCAGTTGCTGCAGACGCTCCGTGCCGAAGCGCTCCACCGTGAACGAACCCATCACTCCGCCGTAGAACATCGCCTTCTTGAAGACCGCCGGCGTCAATTCGGGTTGCGAAGCAATGTAGCCAAAGAAGCCTCCGGCAAAGCTATCGCCTGCGCCAGTCGGATCGACCACCTCGGCCAACGGCAACGCGGGTGCGCGGAAAGGATGATGCACATCGAGGCCGCCCTCGTTGAACGACTTCCGCCCAAAGAACGCCGTCGCTCCGTATTCGCCGTGCTTCACCACCAGTGCCTTGGGTCCAAGGTCAAGCACGTCCTGCGCCGCCTTTACAGGATTCTTGTGTCCGGCGAGCAACTTGGTCTCCGTGTCGTTGATAAGCAGGATATCCAACCCTTTGAGAACTTTGAGCAGGTTCTCGCGGTGGTCGTTGATCCAGTAATTCATCGTGTCGCCGCCGACCAGCTTCACCTTGGGCATGGCGTCGCGAACGCGTTTCTGAAGCACCGGATCGATGTTGGCCAGAAACAGAAATTCCGAATCCTGATAAGCCTCGGGAATCTTGGGCTCGAATGAGGCAAAGACATTCAGATCGGTCTGCATTGTCCTGGCTTCATTCAGGTTGTCCAGATACGATCCGACCCAGAAGAAGCTCTTGCCCGGCGCTCGCTCAACCCCGCGCGTATCGATGCCGCGCGCGTCAAAGACCACCTGCTCTTTAGCAGTAAAGTCCTCACCGACCACCGCCACCACGCGTACATCGGTGAAGTAGCTCGCAGCCAGGGAAAAGTATGTTGCTGCGCCCGCCAGGCAGCGGTCAACGCGGCCCGATGGAGTCTCAACTGTGTCAAAGGCAACGCTGCCTACAACGGTAATCGCCATTTTTTCCCGTTCTCGCTAACTTGTCTGGTCAGGCTTTTACAGCCTAACTCAGGTATTTGCCAAACAGCAGCTTCAACCGCTCTTTCGCCTCAGCGGGAATCGCTTTGCGGTCGGTCAGGATGGCGTACTTCGCCGCGCTCGCGCAACCGCAACTCCGCGCATCAGGACCAGTCGGCAACGCCGCCACAGCCGCCCGCACGACCTTTGCTGCATTCTCAGCATTCTGATGCAAAACCGCGACGATCTGGTCGACGGTCACCGAGTCGTGATCCGGATGCCAGCAATCGTAGTCGGTGACCATGGCCACCGTTGCGTAGCAAATCTCCGCCTCGCGAGCCAGTTTAGCCTCCTGCAGATTGGTCATGCCGACCACGTCCGCACCCCAGCTTCGATACAGATTCGATTCTGCCTTTGTCGAGAATTGCGGCCCTTCCATGCACACATAAGTCCCGCCCTTCTTGCCCACGACGCCGGCCGACGCACAAGCCGCCAAGGCAGCGTCGGCAACCGTTGCACAGACGGGATCGCCAAAGGCAACATGCCCCACAACGCCGTCCCCAAAGAAAGTTGAGGTCCGCAGAAAAGTGCGGTCGATAAACTGGTCGGGAATCACAAAATCGGTGGGTTTGTGCTCTTCCTTCAGCGAGCCCACGGCTGATACGGACAAGATGCGCTCCACGCCGAGCTTCTTCATCGCATAGATATTGGCCCGAAAGTTCAACTCCGAAGGCAGCAACCTGTGACCGCGCCCATGCCGCGCCAGAAATGCGACCTTGCGCCCCTCAAGGTTGCCCAGTATGAAGCTGTCGGAAGGTTCGCCAAAGGGTGTCTCCACCTTCTCTTCATGAATTTCAGTCAGCCCCGGCATCGAATACAGCCCGCTGCCACCAATGATCCCGATCTCTGCCTCTTGCAAGCCACACTCCTGCGTGGAACCAAAACAATCGGGCCCACGGAAACGACTTCAAACATATCAGTATACCGATCTGTCCGCCGGCGCAGGGCGCCGCCAGGGGAACCAACAGAGGTAAACCGAATTTTGAGCAATAACTTGTTGCGGATGCGATAGACTCGGGCCAATGCTCTCCAATCCAAATTTGCGGCGGATATTGCGGACCTCACCTCTGAAGACACAAGCAACCGCACCAAAACATGCTCCGGTTCTTTGCCTTGGGGTATGTAAGATGAAAACGACCCGATCCCGATTCGATTGACCACTGACCGTCGCCTGCGATCACCCGTTACGGGACGTGCGGCGCGCGTAATACACATCTCTATCCGGAAAGGAAGACGGTGAAGGTCCGCAAACTCTATCGCATCAGCCGCGTATGGTTTTCTGTGGCCGCAATTCTCTTTGGAATTCTCGCCGGATACCTGATCGGCCGAGAGTCCATTCTTCACTCGACCAACACTCGCCTGGGCGAATATGCAGAAGTTCTTCTGCAGCGGGATGAAGACATCGGCTCGGAGGTCGAAGCCGCCTTGACTCAGGCCAACGCCACTACCTATCCATCCTGCTCCGACGAAGACATAGCGCTGCTTCGCCAACTGACTTTCGCCGCTCGCTTTCTGAAAGACGTAGGCCGTCTCAGCGACAACAACTTTGTGTGTTCGGCAACCGTAGGCAAACTCGCCGTGCCTGTCCGGTTGCTCACGCCAGATATTCAGGGACCATCGGGCTCTGCCGTATATCGCAGTTATCCGCTGAGTGTGCCTGCGGGGGATTACGCCATCGTAATCGCCCGCGGCAGGGCAGACGTTGTCCTCAGCCCCGACATCTTCTCCGACTTTCCGCAGCAGCCAATTCAATACGCGATCGGGGTTTTGGATGCGTCAAGATCGGACCAGGATCATCAGGAGATCTTCTCCAGAATAGCTGGAGAACAGTCCATTCCGGTCGCCGTGTTGCGAGCGACGACGGCTCTGCGCATCGATGACTCGCTGTATCGAGCCAAATGCACGGCTCGCTATCCACTCTGCGTGATGACTCACATCTCGTTGCCAGAAGTCTGGCATACGAACCGCGGACTCTTATCCGCTTACATTGCAACCGGCGGCATCTCCGGTATCTCGTGCGCCATCATGCTCATGCTCTCAAGCGGCAGGAAACGCAGTCAGACACAGCAACTCAAGCGCGCCATCCTGATGGGGAAGCTCTCAGTCGCTTACCAGCCCATCGTCGAATTGAGCAGCCACCGCATCGTTGGCGCAGAAGCGCTGGCGCGATGGACTGATGAGGACGGCGACAGCGTTCGTCCCGAAACGATCATCGCCCTTGCCGAGGCAGAAGGTTTTGTCAGTGAGATTACCCGCTTTGTGCTGACTCGCTCACTCCAGGAGTTGGGGCCTATCCTCGAACACATCCCCAACTTCCGGCTCAGCATGAACCTCGCCCCATCGGACCTTGCGGATCCCCGGCTCCTGCTGCTGCTTGATGAACGGCTTGGCGAGAGTCAGGTTTCGCCTGCCAATCTGGCCTTTGAACTAGCCGAACGCGCCACCTCCGACCGCGAATTGGCGATCGCGGCGATTCGACGTCTTCGCGACAGAGGACATTTTGTCTTCATTGACGACTTCGGCACCGGCTACTCCAACCTCGCGTACCTCACGGAACTGAATGTAGATGGAATCAAGATAAGTCGATCGTTCATCGCCACGATCGGTACAGAATCCGTCACAGCCTCGATCGTTCCGCAGATCCTGGCTGTCGCCAAAGCCTTTGGCCTCTCCGTCGTGGTGCAGGGCATCGAGCGCGAAGAGCAGGCAAAATATTTTGCTGCCGACGGCCCGCATATACTCGGGCAGGGATGGTTCTTTGGACTTCCTGTTCCGGCCAGAAGCTTGCTGTATCTCTGCACGGAGAAGAGCGAATGAGCCCTTCAGCAAAGCACAATGCCGCCACCGTCGTGCGCATGGTTGGAGTAGTAATTCTGTGCGCGTTAGCCGGCCTGACAATTGGTATTGGGATAGCCTTCCGCGCAACTGAAATGAAGGTTACGCATTATGCCAATCATCTGATCGGCTATGCCGAGACCTTTACCGACGAAATCAATGCAACGCTCAATGCCGTAAATGCCTCACCCTATGAGTTCTGCTCCGATGAAGACATCGCCAGGCTTCGTACGCTGGTCTTCCACGGGCACCTGGTCAAAGACATTGGCCGTGTGCGAAACGGCAGGTTGTATTGCACTTCCATATACGGGCGCTTCCCACAGCCGATTCTCAAGGACAAGCCCGATATTGAGATGCGCAGCGGGCGCAGCGTCTGGCTCAATCGCCCGCTGCTGTCAGCGCCCGGAATGCGCGGAGACATCACCCAATGGGGCGAAGCTGATTTTGTCGCGGCGCGCGATGCCTTCGGACATCTCCGCGAAGCGCCCATGACATACACCACCACCCTTACGAATCGGGATGCAAATCTGGTGCTGCCCACCGCCGGCGATCCCCTCGTATTGACCAATGCCGAGGTCTTCAACGAACGGGAACTGTTCCGGAACGACTCTTTCTACGTCGCTCGCTGCTCCGCGCGTTACGCTCCGTGCATGGTTGCCGGCATCTCGCTCCGCGATGCATGGCTACTCAACAGGCATGTGATCGCCGGGTTCGCGGGCATCGGCATTCTCGCCGGCTTCGCGCTCGCCTGCACCATGCTGTTGCAGCCACGCAGGCGAAGCCTTGCCACTCAGTTGCGCCGCGCGCTGCGCCGCAATTTGCTTACCCTGGTCTATCAGCCGATTGTCGAAGTGAAGACCGGCCGCATTGTGGGCGCGGAGGCCCTGGCGCGCTGGATCGATGAAGATGGCCAGTATGTACGCCCGGATGTCTTCGTCTCGGCTGCCGAAGAGCTCGGCTTCATCGGAAAGCTGACACGCGTCGTGTTGCGCCTGGTTGTGACCGACCTGGGAGAATATCTGCGCACTCATCCCGATTTCCGGATCAACGTCAACATCGCCGCCGCCGATCTGGCCGATCCTCAGTTCCTCCCTATGCTGGAGAAACTTCTCGAGCAGCATGGCATCAATCCCACAAGTGTCAACCTGGAACTGACCGAGCGCTCCACCGCGGACCATCCCCTTGCCATCTCGGCAATCCGAAAGCTCCGCGCCCGAGGCCATCAGTTTTATATCGACGATTTCGGCACCGGCTACTCCAGCCTGTCATACCTTAACGAACTTGCAGTGGATGCCATCAAGATAGACCGCGTATTTACTGACGCCGTCGGCTCGGGCTCACTCACCGCTGCCATCGTGCCGCAGATTCTGGCAATGGCCGAGAAGCTCCACGTCAAGGTTGTAGTGGAAGGCGTGGAGCGCGCCGAGCAATCGGCATATTTTGCCAATCTCGATCAGGAAATTCTCGCGCAGGGCTGGCACTTCGGCGAGGCCATTCCCGCGCCCGAACTTCTGATTCTGCCCAAAAACAAGGCTGCCGAAGATTCCTCTGCCATGACTTGAACTCTCTTCGATCTAATGAAGGAACGCTGCCTTCATCATTCCGCAGGAATGTATGAAGCTCACCCAGCTTGTAGACAGGCCGGAAAGCTCCTGCTTCGGAGCCGTACCTTCCGCCGTGCGAATCTCCCCGGTTCCCTGCCCATCGATCATCAGGTCGGTCAACTTGCGAGCTGTATCAAGATCGAAGCTCTCCGAGACGAACACGTACTTGCCGCGCACAGTAATGACCACCGGCCCCTCATTGGTCGAGTAGATTGTCTCTTCACCATGCGCATCATTGAGCGGCATATCTGCAACGTCCAGCTTCACTCCGGAATACTTGCGGCCAAGCTGATCTACATACATGCGAGCAAAGACATGCGCCGAAGCAGTGGATTTCCAGGCCGAGAGATACATCAACGCAATCGATTTCGTTGAACTTTGTTCCTCAGCGGTCTTGGCGCTGATCAGCTGGCCTGCCCAGTAGATGCCGCCATCCCACGCAGGAGTCAAGTCCCGCGCCGCACCTTCGCCACCAAAAATCTGCGCCAGAATGCGTAAATCCAGTTGGCCTACCTGGCCCACGTCGTAAGGCGTATAGCGGCTGTTCAGCAGCGGATGAATATCAGGCATCGAGAGCACCGGCGACTGCTTGCCCTGCTCATAGGCAATCGGATTCATCACTTCCCAGCTTGAGCCCGGCGGACGATCCAGCACTCCCACAAATGCCGCCTTGCGTCCCTTATCCATCCAAATATCCTGCTCAAAACTCAACCCATCCTTGTACGGAAAGAGCAGCGACTCGCTCAGCAGCAAAGGAGCGCGCGCCAGCACCGGCGAATCGTCGCCGGCAGCCTGATTCTGCAACTGCTCTAGCAACTCGGGATTCTTGATGATGCTGCGGCCACTCGGCTTGAGCGAATAATCGAGGAAGACGGCCATGGCCTGGCCTTCGAGAGCCGCCGTGCGTGCCGTATCCATCTCGTCCTTTGCCAGGTGTTCGTTGTCTTCGCCCACGTTGTGCGAAACATCCGGCGGCGTCTGGTCGCTCCATTTCTCAAGATCGGTGTGCTGATCCTGGAGAGCATGCGTCAGTTCATGCACCAGTACCGGCTTCTGGGTCTCCGGGTCGATCCAGTCCAGCATGTATACGGTCTTGGTCTTGGAGTCGTAATAGCCGGCAATCTGCTCCTTGAGCAAAGACAACATAAAGGGCTTGAGATCGAAATCGCGATCCAGCAGACCAAACTTCTTCAGGACAATCTCGCCCCGCTGCATGCGTTTGGCATCTTCATCTTCGTTGAACTTTTCCGTCAGGTATTTTTCGACAGCAGCGCGGGTTGTCAGCGTGCGCTTGACATCGTGTTTCTGGGGTAAACCGGTCTCTTCCGAGGCGAATTTGGTCAACTCGTCCACGCTGCGAAAGAGCTCCTTCGCCTGCTCCGGCGTAATATGTGTTTCAGCCTGCGGCTTGCCGGCTGTAGGAGGGGTCTGTCCAGGCTTGCTGTCACTTCCCGGCTGCTGGGCTAACACCGGCACAGTCAGGACCAGCGCCGCTCCCAGGACAATCGCGAAACCGTTGCCTGTCGCTCGATGCCCTCCGTGCCACCCTGCCTTCATCAATCCGCTCATTCATTCTCCGTAATTCGACAACTCAACACTTTGCGATATGCGTACGCGATTTGATACTTTGCTCCGCCTTAACTCGGAATATAACCCAAGGCTATAATCGAAGCTGGGCATAAGCGCGCTTTCCGTCAGGAAATCTCGACTTCGCCCTCCGCGGCCCACTTATGACGGAACTCGATCTGGCGACAGCAAATCCGGTAACGCCCCTGGCGACTCTGTTGACGGAGAGCTTCACCGCGTCGTCTCCCGCGCCAGCACTGATTCTCTACCTCGGTGCAAATACCCCGCAGCATTTGGACGCGCCAGAAGCGGAAACTAATGCAATCTTTCACAAAGCGGCCCTTCACGACCTTGGCTGGCTCAGGCGAATCGCAGTTCGCGGTGAAGACCGCTTCCGCTGGCTGAGCGGCATGGTTACCAACACCGTAGAGACCCTCCCAGACCACACCGGCGCTTACAATCTGATACTCAACGCCCAGGGCCGCATCCAGGGCGATGCATACGTCTGGCGCAACGGCGAGACCATTGAACTCGAGGTCACAGCGGCGCAATCCGAAGCATTGCTCGCTCATCTCGATCGCTTCATCATCATGGACGATGTTGAGCTGGTTCCGCTGACAAACGACTCCGCATTGGGACTCAGTGGACCGCAGGCAGACGCGATCCTCACTTCCGTAGGCTTGCCGCCGCTGCCGGAGCCGCTTACCAGCGCCGATGGCGTCGTCGCGAATATCCCAAATATCTCCGTCCGGCTCTTTCGCAGCTACGGCACAGTGGTTCCGCATTACGCCCTGTGGACCGCATCTGAAGATATCCCCGCTCTCTGGCAGGCGCTCGCGGCCGCAGGGGCTAGCCCCGTCGGCGCTGCGGCGCTCGAAACCCTGCGCATTGTCGAAGGAATTCCGGCCTGGGAAGTCGACATTCAAGGTCGCGATCTGGCCCAGGAAACCGGTCAGGCCCGCGCTCTCAACTTCAGCAAGGGCTGCTACCTCGGTCAGGAGATCGTGGAGCGCATCCGCTCCCGCGGCCAGGTCCGTCGACATCTGCGCGCCATTGAACTCACTCCAAACCCTGACGCAGAACTGCCTGCCGCCGGCACAGAACTGCGTATCGCCGGCGCGGCAGCTGACAGCAAACCCGCAGCTACCTTGACCGGCGTGGCCTCCGTGCAACTCAGCGGCTCCCAGCGCATCTTTGGTATAGGCATGGTGCGTGCCGAGGCCGAAGTTGGAACTCCGGCGCTCACCTATCCCGGCGGTACAGCACAGATTCTCAATGCACCGCCAAAACTGACATTCTGACCGGTAATGTTGACCGATATTTTGAGGCGGGCCCCCAAACTGCAAAAAGTCCCGCAGAAAAGACCCAAAGACCTTATGACAGATACACCGAAATTCACCGTAGTCGACCGTCGCAAGTTCCGCGCCGACGAAGATTCCTCCCCCGCCACTGAATCGTCCGCCAGTGCACCCGCGCCCGAAGCGCCCGCGAAACCAGCATCCGCCCCGCGTCTGACCCTGGTCGAGCCGCCACAGCAGCAGGCTCCGCAGGCAGCGCCCGAAGAATCACCCGTGGCTGTCGCCGATCTGCAGCAAGACGAGTCCCACGACGAGTCTCTGGACGAGTCCGGCTTGCCTCCCGCGCCCAGCCCCGAGGAGTCGCGCTTCCAGAAAGCCGCCTACGACAACGCCGCCGAGCGCCTCGAAGACCTCGTGCGCGCCCAGAACCCCGGCGCTCCGCCCGCGGAAAAGATCGGCTTCGAACACCTCGTCCAGCAGCTCTATCTCTCCGCAATGATGCAGATGGGCGCAGGAACCCCCGAGGGGCAGCGGCCCCGCATCGACATTCTCGGAGCGCGTCAGACAATCGACCTCCTCGGAGTGGTCGCCGACAAGACCAAGGGCAATCTCTCGCCTGAAGAAGAGCGGACGCTCGATACAGTTCTTTATGAACTGCGTATGACCTTCCTCGAGCTGACGCGAATGATTTCGCAGCCCCCTGTCCCTCCACCGCCCGGCTCCAATTCCGGAGCAAAACGCTAACAGATGCAGGGAACTCTGACATTCCTGGGCACAGGCACCTCCATGGGAGTGCCGTCGCTCGGGTGCGGCTGCGCGGTATGCACCTCCGAAGATCCCCGCGACAAGCGGCTCCGTCCCTCAATCCTGGTCCGCTGGCCATGCCCACCTGCCGATTCAGCAGCCTTCCCGGCGCCTGTACAGCCAAGAGCCCACAGGGGCTTTCCGCCACCTCAGGATGGGTCGTGTGAACGCGTCGTCCTCATCGACACCGGCCCCGATTTCCGCGAACAGGCGCTCCGCACAGCCATCCGGCGAGTCGACGCCGTCCTCTATACCCACTCTCACGCCGACCATATTCTCGGCATGGACGATCTGCGCCCCTTGAGCTTTGCCACCTATCGGGATTCCGGCCCGATTCCGCTGTATGTCACCCCGGAAACACGGCGCGTACTCGAGCAAATCTACTCCTACACCTTTGCCGCCGACGCGAAATACCCAAACCGCGCCAAGGTTGCGCTCAAAGACGTCACCAATGGCGCCCAGGTGCATGAGGTGCGGTTCACGCCTATTCCGGTTTTCCACGGAGAGCTGCCCATCAACGGCTACCGCTTCGGCAACGTCGCCTATATGACCGACGTCAGCACCATTCCTGAATCTAGCTTTGCACTGCTCGAAGGCCTGGATGTGCTCATCGTCTCGGCCCTGCGGCATGTTCCCCATCCCAGCCACGCCACGGTGAATCAGGCCGTTGGCTGGGCCAACCGTATCGGTGCCCGTCAGACCTGGTTCACACACATTTCGCACGACCTCGGCCACGCCCAGACCAATGCCAATCTCCCCGAAGGCATCGCACTCGCCCATGATGGGTTGACGCTCGAGGTGACGCTCGCATGACTCAGTCACCGGCCACGTTACCCCAGATCTTCCGCTCACTCGAAGAGGTTCCGCCCGGCTTTGGCCCCTCCGTCGCCGTCATTGGCAACTTTGACGGCGTCCATCGCGGCCACCAGCAGGTGCTTGGCGCGGTCGCGGCTGAGGCGCGGGAAAAAGGCTATCGCTCCATCGCCATCACCTTCGACCCGCATCCAGACCAGTTCCTCCGTCCGGAGTCGGCTGCCAAGCTGATCACTCCCCTCCCGGAGCGCCTGCGCCTTCTGGCTCAGACCGGTGTCTCCGCCGTTCTCATCCTGCCTTTCGATGCCTCGCTTGCCTGCATGAGCGCGCGCGATTGCGTCCGCGAACTCCTCGTCGACAAGCTCAGCGTACGCTCCATCCACGAGGGCGCCAACTTCCGCTTTGGGCACCGCGCTGAGGCCGGCGTTGTCGAATTAACTGAGTTCGGCCGCGAATTCGGATTCACCGTCACCGTCCATCCGGCCGTCGAGACCCACGGACTGGTCGTCTCCAGCACCGCCATCCGCGAGGCAATCTCGTCCGGCGACGTACGCCGCGCCCGCTGGATGCTGGGACACACCTTCGCAGTCCGCTCCACTCCAGCAAAAGGCCGCGGCATTGGCACGCGCCTGCTCGTTCCTACGGTGAACCTTGCCCCCTACGGTCAACTTCTGCCCGACTTCGGAGTCTATGTCACCCGGCTCACTGTCTTTACCCAAACGGGCGAACGCTGCTTTCAGTCCATCACCAACGTCGGCAACCGTCCCACCTTCGGCGAACCATCGTTCGCAGTCGAGTCTCACATCCTCGACTTCGAACCCATTGATTTGACAGAAGATACGCCGCTGGAACTCGAATTCCTGCTGCGTGTCCGCCCAGAGATTGCCTGGCCCTCACCCGAAGCCCTGAAGGCGCAAATCTTCAAAGATATCGCGAAAGCCAAGCAGTTCTTTCGACTTTCCAAAGCTCTGGAGAAAGCTCTAACGCGGTAAGGCCGGTTTCGGCTGAGGCCTGGGAGCCTTGCTCGCATCCGATTGAGGCGGCAGCGCAGGCTTGACGATCCCCTTCGGGGCGATAGTAGAACTTGCTGGGCTCGCCGCTTTAGGCGGAGATGCACCAGGCTTCGCGCTTGGAGAAACGGGCGGCGAAATCGGAGGCTTGGCCGCGGCAGGCGAGAGAGTTCCCGGCTTCACGGGCAAGCCTTTCGCAGCCCCCGGCTTTGCAGCTACGGGCTTCGCTGTTCCGAGATTGCCCGGTCCTCCCGGATTACCGAGTACTCCCGGTCTCACCGGACTCGGCGGAACAGCCGATTTCTCTCCCGGCTTGATCGGGACCACGCCCAGCGCATTTCCTGCAGCAGCCACCACATCCGTCTTCGCCGCCGTCGTATCTCCAATAAAATGCTCGTCGTCCTTCCCCTTGATAGCCTCTCGCATGAAGTTCATCCAGATCGGCAGCGCGGCCCGCGCCCCCGTCTCCTTCTCCCCCAGCGATTGACGGCTATCGAAACCCACCCAAACCCCGCAGGTAATCGACGGCGAAAATCCCATGAACCACGCATCGGTGTAGTCACTCGTCGTCCCCGTCTTGCCACCCAACGGATGCTTGAGCTGGGCCGCCGCCGCGCCCGTTCCGGACCGGGTAACTTCCCTCAGCAGCCGCATCATGGTGCGCGCCGTATCCTGACTCGTGACCTCGGTGACCGCCGGCGCCTGCTCCCACAGCGTAATGCCGTCCGCGTTCGAAACCTTGCGCAGCAGCCGCGGCGTGACGCGCACACCATCATTGGGAAACACCGAGTAAGACGCAACCTGCTCCTCCAGCGTGATTTCAACCGCACCCAGCGCCACCGGCAAAAATGCCGGAATATTGCTCGTCACCCCAAAGCGGTGCGCCGTATCAATGACCTTGTGAATCCCTACCCGAGCCGCCAGTTTCAACGCGGGAATATTTCGCGACTCGGCAAAGGCGTTGAGAACAGTCATTGCACCCTTGTAGTCGCCTTCATAATTGTGCGGAGTGTAGCTGCCGAAGCTCACCGGCCCGTCGACGATAATGTCCTCGGGCTTGACCCCCGCTTCGATCGCGGCAGTATAGACATACGGCTTGAAGCTCGACCCGGTCTGCCGCTGCGATTGAGTCGCACGGTTGAACTGCGAGAGCGCATAGTCACGCCCCCCGACCATCGCCAGCACGTCCCCAGAAGTATTGTCCATCGCCATCAACGACCCCTGAGCGCCGGAATCCTGCTCCAGCGTCGCCTTGCGAGCCGTGCCCTCCATCGCCGTGCCCAACTGAACGTAGATCACATCTCCCGGCTTCACCAGCGCGTCGCCATGCGTTTCCCCGGTCCACTTCCAATCCTCCGGAGTCATGACGATAGAGATATTCCCGATCCGCCCGCGAATCTCCAGCGGCAAAACGGAAGTCACCAGCGCATGCAGATAATCTCCCGCCTTGGCCTTCATCACCCAATCGGGATGGCGGTAGTCTTCGAGCGCAATTCCCTGCGTCAGCACGTTCTGCGTTGCGCCCTTCCAGCCATGCCGGCGTTCATATGCCGCGACACCATCGCCAACCGCCCGGTTGGCAACCTGCTGCAGGTCGATATCGAGCGTGGTTTCAACTCGCAACCCAGCTTCGTGGACCTCCTCCGTCCCAAACTGCTTTTCCAACTCCCGCCGCACCTCCTCGACAAACCACGGCGCCACCGACATCTCCGGCTGAGCAATCCGCAGACCCAGTGGAGATTCCCTCGCCACCTCAGCCTGCTGTTTCGTAATCGCCTTGTCCTCTTCCATCTCGGCCAGCACCAGGTTGCGCCGGCGAATCGCCTTTTCCGGATTGAGCAGCGGCGAGTAGGCCACCGGTCCCTTGGGCAGACCGGCCAGCAGCGCCGCCTCGGGCAGGTTCAACTCAGTAGCATGCTTTGAAAAGTAAAACTCAGACGCCGCCTCGAAACCGTACATCCCATGGCCCAGATAAATCTGGTTGCCGTAGAGGGTAAAGATCTGCTCCTTGGTAAACGAGCGCTCAATCTGGATGGATAAGTACGCCTCCTGCACTTTCCGGGCCGTGGTCCGCTCGGACGACAGAAACAAATTGCGGGCCAGCTGCATCGTGAGCGTCGAGGCCCCTTGCGCGCGGCCATGCGAAACGATGTCGTGCCACAGCGCCCCTGCAACCCGGAAGACGTTGATTCCCCAGTGCGATTCAAAGTTCTTGTCTTCTATCGAGATAACGGCCTGCCGCAGAATCGGCGCAAAATCGTCATAGTTGACGATGATTCGCCGCTCCAGCGCAAAAGAGCCGAAAGTGCGGCCCTTCTGGTCGTAGAGTTCCGTCGTTGTGGAAGGACGGTAGCGCTCAAGATCATGAATCTGCGGCAGATCCACCGAGTACACCAGCGTCAGCCCGGCCAGCGAGCCCGCAATCGCCGCCAGCGAAAAAAGCAGAGTAAAGGTCAATCGGCCAGCCAGCTTGCGCCTGTGCCGTTCCGGAAGATTGTCCTGCTGCAATCGTGGAGGGCGAAAACCGCGTCGCACAGGAGGCTGGGAGGAGGTGGAAGCCAAAATCAAAGTGCCTCAGCCCGAGCCTACCACGCCATTCGCCCTTCCGGCAGGCCCCCGACCGAGCTTTGAAAGGAGGCCGAATCAGCTTCTACAAAGGCTCGGGCGGCAAAGAATCTCTGCCGCCCGCACCGAACTTAAACTCGACCTGAAAGTCTGTTGAATCTAAGCCGCTTTTGCCTTCAGCACCTGCAGCGCCTTGTTCAGGGGAGCATCAGCTTTGGCAGGAGCGTTGTCTTCCTCCGCCGCTTCCTCTTCAGGCGTCGGACCTGCCAGAACCGAAGGAGTCACTGCCTCCTCCATGATTTTCTTGCCGCCAGGGCTGGAGTAGGTAGCCACCGTCAGCAGCAGAGCCGCGCCATCGGGAAGCTCGATCGTCTTCTGCACCGAGCCTTCGCCAAAGGTCCGCTCACCAACCAGATCGGCGCGCTTGTTGTCGGCCAGCGCTGCGGCAGCCAGTTCAGCCGCTCCTGCAGTCCCGCGGTTGACGAGCACGGCCATTGGAGCTTCAGTCACGAACCGGTTCGCATCGGCAGAGAAGGTCTGTGTGGGAAACTTCTGTCCGCTCAACGTCGCCAGTGTTCCCTGCTTGAGGAAGAGGTTGGCCAGGCGCATTCCCTGCTCTTCATCACCTTGGGTAACATCGCGCAGATCGAGCAGAACCTTCTTGTTGCCGTTTTTCGCCATCGCCTTCAAATGCGTCGCGATCTCGTCCACGCGGGCCGAGGATAACACCACCGGTTTCAGATACAGAATGCTGGAGTTCTCATACTGCTGTTCGCTCAATCCCGGAACGGGCGCAACAGCGCGGGTCAGCGTCACCTTCTCAGGATCAGCCTTGCGGGGTCGAATGACCGAAAGCGTCACCTGTGATCCCGATTTGCCCTCCAAAAGAACCTTGATCAAGGCCAGCGAAAGCTCACGCGTCGACTGGGTGCCGATAGATTCGATCGCGTCGCCGTCTGCGAAGTGTTCTTTCTCAGCGGGCGAGCCCGGCAGTACGCTTACGACGACGGCATACCCGTAGCGCTTCGAAACGGTAAGCCCAACCTGAGCATTTTCACCCGCGGGGCGATCCTTATAAATCTTGTACTCAGCCGGAGTCAGATAACTGGAATCGGCGTCCAGCGTCTCCAGCAGCCCATGGAGTGCGCCCGTAGTTACGTCGCTGATGCTGGGCTCCGTGACATATTCAGTCTGAACCTTTTTCAGTACCTCGGCATAGACGCGCATCTGTTTATATGCGCCATCGTCGCTTGAGCCGGCGCGCACCGGATGAAGTCCGAGGAACAACCCTGCACCCAAAACCAGTAGCAGGCCGAGTGAAAGCACAAAGACAGATCGCTGAAAGAAACTGTTCATCGCCACCTCAAAACAGGATTTCCAGACAGAGGAATCCCTACACCTGATAGACGAATGATACTCCAAACTGTTTCCCACGCGTCGGGAAGAGTCGCCGCTCTGGGCGGGCATCTGCCCGTGATCCACTCCTTGGCCAGTCTTTGGCCAGTGACAGAGGGCAGAATCAAGCCGGCGCACCGGTCGGCAATTCCTCACCAATCCTGGTAAACCGCCTGATTGCAAAGCCTATCGCTTACGCATCCTCAAGCTCTGCCAGCTGCCATCCACAGTCCACCCGCCATCGACAGCCAGCGCCTGTCCATTGATAAAACCGCTCTGTTCCGGCTCTGCGAGAAACAGAATAGCCCGAGCAATATCCTCCGGCATGGCAAACCTACCCATCGGATTCACGCCTTCAATATCGGCATCGTTATATCCGCCCCCCGCCTGATCCGCAACATCCATCTCCGTCTTCACCCATCCCGGACACACCGCATTCGAACGCACACCGCGGCCACCCCACTCCGCCGCCAATGTCCGCGTCAGACCAATGAGCCCATGCTTCGAAGCGTTATACGCAGACCGATCTCCAATTCCCACCAACCCCGCGATTGACGCGACATTCACGATGCTGCCGCTTCTCTGTTCCAGCATCATCCCGCCAAATCCCTTCGCTAACAGAAACGGCGCCAGCAGGTTCACCTCCAGCACCCGCATAAATTCTCTGCCGCCAACCGTCTCAGCCGGAGCAATAAAGCTGATCCCGGCATTGTTCACTAAGACATCTGCCCTGCCCCACCGGCCTCGCACGCGTTCAACCGCCCGTGCCACCACCGCCTCATCTGAGATATCGCCTAGCAACTCCTCGGCCTCGACACCCTCAGCACGTACCTGCGCGAGGGTCTCCGCGCACGGCTGCATATCCATCAGCGCCAATGAATATCCCGCCGCCGCCAACACCTCGGCAGAACGCCTCCCTATCCCCTGCGCCGCACCCGTAACAATCGCAACTTTCATCCCTCTAAGCTAACCCACCGATGATTTGAATTGGCAAACCAGAAAGCGCTGTATGCCTAAAAACACAAAAGGGATAGAACGACGGATTCTTAATCCGCAGCCCTATCGCTTTTGACACCTGATTCGGCGCAGCATCGGCTTTGCCCGTTGCGGAAGTCGCTGATTCTAAATTTATTTGGTGGCGGAGGGCAGGATCGAACTGCCGACCTACGGGTTATGAATCCGTCGCTCTAACCATCTGAGCTACTCCGCCATGAGGGGGAAGGCGGGGGTGGCGCTGAACAGCGCTACCCGCAAACCGCCAGTCTTGATGATACGGATGCCTTCAAGGCAGGTCAAACCTGCGGAAGCCGCCTGCGCCCAGGCTTGCTCAGCAGCCACCAGAGCAAGACTCCCGCTGCCGGAAGCAACGCCACAAGAAAAAACGTCGCCGAATACGCGCCCAAGTCAAACATCTTGCCCACCACGACCATCAGCAGCCCAGTGGCCAGCGACCATCCTGAGATGCTGAAACCCGCCAGAAAGCCAGTATTCTGAGCCCGCTGAGTTGTCGCCCCATGGGCCAGCGCGATCACAACGAACCCTCCCGACAGGAACATCACCAGGAAAAACAGCGCCATCGTGATCCCAGCAGCAAAGGGAAGGCGAGCGCAAGAGGGTATGAGGCATAACACGAGACTTCCCGCAGCGAAGAGCATGAATAGCCGGCGCGGCGAAGGAGCCGACAACTCCCCCGCTTCAAGAGCCTTCTTCCTCCGCCGATCCGCCACCCAGCCCCAGAAAAGATACCCCGCCTCCCAACCTGCCGGTGGAAGCCACAGCAGATACCCGATCGTCGACTGCCGAATATGCAGTATCCGCACCAGATAGATAGCCGCCCAATTCAATCCAAAGGCCAGCGGAGCAGCTCCCAGCCCGTACACTGCTGCCGTCGCGAACAAATCCTGATTCCACTTCGAGCACTGCGGCAGCGGCGGAGGAAGGCCCGGTCCGGACCGCACAACAAGAGTGCTCCGGCGATACAATCCGAACCCGCTCAACAGCAGCCATCCGCCAATCCACGCCAGCCCCACCATCGCCGACAGCTCAAAGGTCGATCGCCACCCACAGCGCTGCGCCAGTGGCACGACCACCAGCGGCGTGAGCAGCGCGCCTAGCGAACCGCCGCTGTATGCCACTCCCAGCCCAAAAGAACGCCTCTCCGCCGGCAGCGTCTCGGTCACCGTCTTGAGGCCAGCCGGAAAAGTAGCCCCTTCGCCGAATCCAAGCAACCCGCGAACAAGGCACAGCCCCACAAATCCCGTAACATACGCATGCGCCCCGGAAGCCAGCGACCAGAGGGCCACAGCAAGGCCCGTCGCCATGAACAAACCCACCCTATCCATCCACCAGCCCCAGATAGGATTGGCCAGCATATAACAGATGCTGAAGACAAGAATCGCCGTCCCATATTGTGTTGACGACAAGTGCAGATCGCCAAGAATCATCGGGCTGAGAATGCCCAGAATGCTGCGGTCCATCAGGCTGATGAACGACAACAACGTCATCGCGACACAGGGCGCCCAGTAAGCCACGCCGCCGGGCACAACAGCCGGTCCAACTTTGGATTGGCGAAAGTCCTTGGCGTTCAAAAAAGATAGCTCGCGGCGAAATGGTGGATGCGGTTTCCGCTTTCAGTGTACTTGGCCGCGCGGCGCTCTATCGCCGCTGGCTTCTCGATCCAGCCACCAAATCTCTCGCAGCAGCCGGCCACTCAGGAAAGAGAAACCGAAAGCCCGCCGCCTCCAGCCTGCCCGGTACGACGAATCGGCTCTTGAGCACCAGCTCCGACTCCGTCCGCATGAGATAACACCCAATCTCAATCAGCCACGCCGGCGCAGGCAGCCCGACAGGAACACCCCATGCCTCCCGCAGGGTTCGCATAAACTCGCGATTCGCGACCGGGTGCGGCGAGGCGATATTCAGCACTCCAGAGAACTGTTCACGGTCAATCAAAAACTCGACCGCGCGCGCAAAATCCTCCCCATGCAACCATGAAACCATCTGTCTGCCGCTCCCGTTTGCCCCGCCCAGCCCGCGTCTGACCAGAGTCGACAGCACATCGAAGATCCCGCCCTTACCCGGACTGAATGTGACCGCGCTTCGCATAGCCACTTTTCGCGTTCGTGGCGTCGGCGTTTCAAAGAACGCTCCCTCCCAATCCTTCGCGACCCTGATGGAAAAATTCCAGGTATCCGGTGCCCCCGGCTCTCCGCCTCCCAGCTCGCCCGTAGCCTCATCGTTGGCCCGATCCAGCGAATGCCGGTAAATTGTCGCGGTGCTTGCATTGAGCCAAAGCCTCGGCGGCTCTGCCAATGAAGCGATGACCCGGTTCAGCAGGCGCGTCGAGACAATGCGGGAGTCATAAATCTCCCTGCGGTTCGCCTCGCCGTAGCGGCAGTTCACACTGCGCCCGGTCAGGTTGATGCAGACGTCGCACCCCTCCAGTTCCGCAACCCACGCCCCCTCCGTCGTACCATCCCACTGAACCATGCGCCATGGCGCCGGCCGCGCACTCCGGCTGAGCACCGTCACGGCATGACCCAGCCCGTGAAAATGCCGCGCCAGCAGAGCGCCCACCTGCCCGCTTCCTCCGGGAATCACAATGCGCAGCCTCGGCTCGCTCACGCCTTCACCTTTTCTCCACCAGCACTGTCGAGCCCGGCATCGAGATAGACCGCGTCCAGCAAATCTGCCGCCAGCCGATGTATCGGCAACAGTACCGGCAGGCCGGCGAATCGCAACGTCAGCAACACCATCTGCAGAGACTTGTCGAAGAGCGCCTTCGTCCGCCGCTGTTCAGGCGATCCGTCATACACCCAGAACAGGATCAGCCCCATCTGGTACATCCACAGCAGACGCGGCAGATACGGCTTGAGGCGTCGCGGCAGCTTCACGCCCGAGTCCGCGACAGCCCTTTCGAAGTATCCGATGTCCTGCTCGCGGATGGACGCTGTCTGCTCGCTGAACGGAGACAGTGGATGGTGGGGATCTACATGGGCCGACAGCGCGCCCAACAGCCTCCGGTTGGGCCCAAAGTACTCAAGCTTGTGCGCAATGATGCCGCGCAGGCGCGTCTCAAGAGTCTTGCTTTTGGCCAGCATCGCCTCGGTGGATGGCCCTATCTCCTCCTGCGCCCGCTCATAAAAAGCCATTACGATCGCGTCCTTTGAGTCGAAGTAGTAGTAGGCCGCGCCCACCGCCACTTCGGCCCTTGCAGCGATCTCTCGCATCGTCGCGGAGTCGAAGCCGCGCTCGCGAAATACCGCCAGCGCAGCCTCGAGAATGCGTGTCCGGGTTTCCTCGGATTTTTTCGGTGCAGCCTTCTTCAGCGCAGACTTTGTTGTAGAAACGTTCATCCTCGAGCCTCTCATGCCAACATGGAATCGCGATGGGATGTGCAGCGACGAGCCCTGTAGACCAGACGGCTGAGAATGAAAATATGCAGGAAGTGCATCCCGCCCAGCACCAAACACAGAAATCCAATCTGGATGCATCCAACCTGAGGAAGGATTGCCAGGTCGCTGAAGAGCGATTGACCCCAGCTCTCCGTGACGACAAGGTATCCGAACATGAAGAGGAAATACCCAATCCCGATCGACCGGTTAATGGAGTTCGCCAACTCCGGATTGGCAGAAAACGTATCTGACAGCAGGATGCGCCCGCTTCGGTGCATCCACCACGCCGCACAGAAGATGAGCGCGATGCTGATCGCAAGGTAGGTTAATCGATAGGTAAAGATATTCATTACCTCCTCCTTCGCTATTATTTTGAACACGTTCAATTACCAGCTTACGCCGAATTCTGCATTTGTCCAGATATTTTTGAACATGTTCATATTTGTCTTGTGCAAGATTTGTGCAAGGTTGGATGGCTGAACCTTCAGCCGTTTACACTTGTGCCTTATGAGCGATCCATTCCCCGCTAAAGCAAGAGTCCTCGGAGTCATCCCCGCCCGTCTCGCCTCGACACGTCTACCCCGCAAAGTGCTGCGCGAGATCGCCGGCAAGCCGATGGTCGAGTGGGTCTGGCGAGCCGCCGTCGCCAGCGGACAGATGGACGACGTGGTCGTCGCCACAGATTCGAATGAAGTCGCCGATGCATGCCGCGAACGCAACATCCCGGTCGCCATGACTTCGCCGGAATGCGCCAGCGGCAGCGATCGGGTCTACGAGGTTTCGCGTCAGATCGATGCCGCGATCTACGTGAACATCCAGGGCGACGAACCGCTTCTGACCCCGGAGCATTTCGCGCCTCTTCTCGAACTATTCTCGCGGCCCGAGGTAACAGTCAGCACCATTTCCGTGCCCTGTCCGGCAGACGACATCGCCAACCCGAACGCAGTTAAGGTCGTAACCGCATCCAACAACCGCGCGCTCTACTTCTCGCGATCCACCATCCCCTTTGACCGCGACAAAGACCGCGATAAGGTCAGCTTCGCCGGCTATCGCAAGCATCTCGGTCTCTACGGCTACCGAAAGTCCGCGCTCGATCGTTTCGCTGCCCTCGCTCCGTCGCCCCTCGAACAAATCGAGCGCCTGGAACAGCTCCGCCTGCTCGAAAACGGCATCGATATCTACGTCGGCGAGGCCACCGGAGACACCATCGGCGTCGATACCGAAGAAGATCTGCAGCGCGTCGACCGCATTCTTAGAAGCCGCTAACGTCTAGACAGCCAGCGGCGTGAAATGCAGCGCCAGCCCTTCATCGCCCGGAAGCACCTCGACAGCGATCCCCGTCAGGTCCGTCACCAGGTAATGTGCCGCTGCCAGTTCCTCAATCGTGTGCGAAAAAGTAGTCCCAATCACCATGCACCCCGCTGCCCGGCCAGCTTTGGTTCCCGAACCAGAATCCTCAAAGACCACGCAATCCGATGCGGGAAACCCTAGAATCTCCGCGCCACGAAGGTAAGGCTCGGGGTGGGGCTTGCCGTTGGTCACGAAATCGGCGGTAACGATGCTCTCCGGAACCGAAATCCCGCCAGCCGCCAGCCGGATGCGCGCCAGCCGCTCAGTCGCTGATGTCACTACGGTCCAGCGATGCGCGGGCAGCGCAGCCAGAAGTTCCGGCACACCAGGCAGCACAGCCAACCCGTCATTGTCTCCGACCTCCAGATCCTCGATGTATTTAAGCTCTGCCTCGTCGTCGAGATCCGGCCGCAGCTTGCGAATTGTCTCAATCGCACGGCAACCATGCGCGGTGCGAATCGCAAGCGCGGGATCGATGTCTCGCGAACGCGCCCACGTGCTCCAACTCCGCTCCACAGAGCCGAGGGAGGAGATCAGAATCCCATCCATGTCGAAGAGAATGCCTTTGCAAACAACGGTAACCGGATTGGAAGCCAGGCCGGCGAACGGAACAGGCGGAGAAGAAATCAGGAAAGAGTCCGTCATCTTTCCATTGTACGTATCAGTTATTCCCATGCGTCGGTCGCAATCGCTGCCAGACCGGCGGCCAGCGTCTATTTCTTTACCTTTTCAGCTACCTGCGGCTCACGCCCGCTTCCATGACGCAGACTCAGCTTGACCGGACCGCCAAACGCAATCGATCCCGTCACCGGGATGCTGCGTTTACCCTGAACCAGCGCATTTTCACCAAGTTCAGCTCTGCCGCCCTTGATCGCCAGCGCGCCCGTCCAACTTTCGAAGCGAACCTGCTCTGCGGTCTCGGTCTCATCCCCAGCTTCAGCATCAGCTTCGGAAGCCGGTTTTATCCCCGGATTATTCAGCACCATCGTGCCGTGCTGCCAGTTGAATCGCAGATCGCCAACCGCCGACGCAGCCAGGTCCTTGCCCGTCAAACCAGAAAGCTGAACACTCCCGCTGCCGCTCAACGGGCTGCCGCTCCAATTGCCCTGGACCAGCGCTCCAGCCTCGGTAGCGTCCACTCCGGTGAAAGTACCCTCCACGGCGAATTTCGGGCTGTCATCCGCCCAGCTGAAGTGCCCCGTGCCACTGGCCGTTCCACCGAGCATGCCGGCATCCCACTGCTCGAGCACGACATCCCGTTCGCGCATCTTGATCCGCGCGCTCACCTTGCGTAGAGTAACCGGACCAAGCACCAGACTCTCCGCCTGTACACCGAGGGCGAGCGCTGGCCACTTTGGCCGGTCAGACGAACGCATTCGGTCGATCAGCGGCGATAACAGCGACTTCTTCGTCGGAGCACCCAGCAGAGCAGCCTGCATCGCACCCACATCAAGCGTTGCAAAACGAATCGAAACCTGAGGCTGGCAGTCGTTCGAGCTGCAGACCGCCGAAGCCGTCACCTGTACCGAGCCATGTACCGCGTTGCCCTGAGAATCCTTACCCGAATCGTCGCTGGAACCGCCGCGCCCGCCGAAAGAAAAATCCGAAGTCAACACCGCACCTGTGGTCGAAATGGTAATCAACCCCTGCGGCATCTCCACAGCGCTCGCCAGGTAAGGCGCTTTCCACTCAACATGATGAAGCTGCACCGTGCCCGCCAGCGAATCCGCGCTCGGAATCGCCGGAGCCCCGTCCGCCACCGCTGCCCCGGAAACGGATGGCAAAGGCGTCACGACATCAGAAGCTGCCATCCAAGGACCGGTAGCGGTCAAATCAAGGTCCGCAGTACCGGCGACTAGACTGTCAACCGCATTCAGATGCGGCGCACCAAGAGCAAATGCCAGCTCTCGAAGTCTGGCTGCTGGCGCCCCGCCCGCCAGCACCACCTGATATCCCTGCATGCCAAGATCAGCGCGCACCGTTATCGATTGTGGCGGCGTCGTTTGAGTATTCACCGTCGCAGCAGCACCCTTCGCAATCAACGCAGGCATCGGAACCATAAATCTCGTTCCCAAGCCAGCCGGCCCACGCGCAACCACTACTCCCCGCGCGGTCCCCTTGTGGCGTGGGACGCTCGGCGAAATCACCGTTTGCGTTGGCTCCCAAACCATTCTCGGCAGCACCAGAGGTTCTTTGAGTTCGCCTCCTGTGATCGAGGCGCCCTCCAAAGTAATCGTTCCTTGAAGACCCGTCGGTGCCGTCTCAGAACTGCCAGCCTTCTGGCCCGCTTTACCCGCAAGAGCATGACGGCGAAGCATTCCCTGCGGCTTCTCCTCCGGCAACGCGACCTTATAGGTCAGCTGGCCATTCGCTACGCCTCTCGCCGTTATCCCCGGAGCAAAGCCTCCCCGCACCGTGCGAAGCAGATCCAGCCCCGCCTGCAGCGGAACCTGCCTGACCTCCAGCATCCCTTCCGGCTGTCCCCCATTTCCGGGGATCTCCCCTTTCAGGTGCAGCCGCCCATCGCCAATCGCCGTGTCGCATCCCAGATCGTGCACCGCGTTCTGCGAACGCTGGTAGCGAAAGCTGCAATTGGCGTCGAAATCGAGCGGACTCTCAGGCACAATCTCTTCCCTTCTAACCCCGCTTGCGCGCAGTCTCGCCTTGGTCTGCGCGTTATCGAGCGTACCCTGCACATCAATCTCGGCCGTCAAATCTCCTCGCCAACCCGAGTCCGAGCCGAGCATGAGCCGCGAGAGCTCACCCAGCTGAGCCTCCTTCCACTCAGCCTGCAGCTTCAAAGGCATGTCCCTGAGGAGGGAAGCGGTCTGCAGGCTTCCCTCCAGACGCAGATCGCCCGCATCCGCGAGGCTCATCTGGACATCGGTTCTGAAGGGTTGCCCGCTCAGGCGCACGCGCCATTGCCCAGGCTCGTCCTGCCAGAGGGAAAGATCGGTATTCACAATCGAAAAGGGGCTCTTCTCAACGCCGTTCTTGAGGTTCACGCGGGAGTTCGTCGCTTCCAGATAGGGAAAGGGCGCAGGCTTGGTAGAGGCCACGGAGCTTTGCCCTGTCCGCGCCGCCGTCAGCACTGGCTGCGCGCCGAGCATAAGCGATTCCAGATTCCAGCGGCCCTGCTCCGAGCGAACCAGGTTCAGGCTCGCATCGTCCACGCTGATGCGGCTGATCTCGGTCCGGCCTCGCCACAGAGAAAAGATGCGCACAGACGCGACAACCGTTCGCGCCGACAACACCGGCTCCGCGCCAAACGCCGCATCCTCGCCGACCGTCAGATCGTGCAGGACAAATCCCGGCCTGGGCAGCAGCCGGAGCTCCACTCCGGAGAGATGAACCGGCCGCCCTAGGGACCGGCTCATCAGCGCAGTAACCTGGCGCTGATAGCGACCTACATTGATCAGGGGGGGGAGAACAATCACCGCCGCGACAAGCGCAACGAGGCCTGAAATCAGAGTGATTCGGCGTCTCCAGATGGATTTCTTCCGGGGATCCGCATCTGTCCGTTCTCCCTCTGAAGGAGACTCGGACTCGAGGCTCGCCGCTTTCACCTCATTCGATTCGGTCCCGTCGCTGAGGGCCTCGTCTGTCATTGCTCGCTCTTCATGGGCTACGTGATCGGATGCAGGGTGCGGCTCCAGCGAGTGTCGCTGAAGAAGTGCAGCACCACGTGACCCATCCATTTCATCCGATCCGAGAGATCGGTCTTGTCTTGCTGCGACTCAGGCGTCTTGAAAGACCAGTAGTTGAACAGCGGCCTGCCCACGATGTTGGCGCGGGGCGTAAATCCCCAAAACCGTCCGTCGTTGCTGTTATGCCGGTGGTCGCCCATCATGAAAAACATACCGTCCGGAACCACCAGATCGTTTCCATGGAGATGATTCGGCAAGTCGACAGCCCACTCCGAAGTTACTCCGTTGGCATCCGACGGAGGAACCGACGGAAAATCATCGATGTACGGATAGTAGCTGTCCTCCGCCCACGGAGCTGCATAGGGTTCGTTCTGAGCCACGCCGTTGAGAATGACCACGCCCTTACGCAAGTGAATGTGATCTCCCGGAACGCCGATCAGGCGCTTCACCAGGAACACATCCGGCTGTCCGGGCCCCAGGAAAACCACCACATCTCCACGCTTTGGCTCTCGGTAATGCACCAGCGGCATCCACGAAGTTCCCGGCGCAATCGTGATGCGGTCCACCAGCAGGTGATCGCCTACCAGCAGAGTCTTCTCCATCGAACCGGAGGGAATAACGAAGTTTTGCGCAAGGAATGTGAGAATGAACAGGCCAATCACCAGCACCGAGCAAATGCTGGCCAACGCCTCAAAGGGCGTCTCCTCGACCCGCGCTTCGTCTTTGGATTCACCCTTGGTATTGGTATCGGAAGGAACGGCCTCGACCGGCATCAGAGCCGGTTTCTCCGCAACAAGCTTATCGACCTTGGCCATCATCCCGTTTCCCCGCGCCACCGTATCTCAATGGACAACATGAAAGATGCGCTTCCAGCGGGCGAAGCCCTTTATATGCGCAGAAATATCGCTTTCGTGCCCCAGTCTATCACCCAAGGCCTGTTGCAGATCGTAGCGGGAGGGACGCGTCAGCGAGAAGTAAATCACCAGCGGACGGGCGATAATCTGGCTGCGATCCACAAAGCCCCAATACCGCGAATCCAGACTGTGATTGCGGTTGTCCCCCATCATGAAGTACTTCTGCGGCGGAATCACGAGCTCGCCATTCTGCGTGCGTTGCTGCAACTCCGTCCACCACGCAGGCCTCACGTTGGGATCGGTATAGATCTGCGTCGGAAATCTGTCCAGATAGGGATTGTCCGCAATCGGCTCAAAGGCCGCATATGGCTCTTCGAGTGCCGTGCCATTTACCAGAACGCGCCCGTTCTCGATGCGCAGCCTGTCGCCTGGAACCCCAATCACCCGCTTGACGAGATATTCCTTGGGGTTCAGCGGCGAGTGAAAGGTGACGATCTCCCCGCGCTCGACCGGCGCATACGGCAGAACCCGCTTCCAGATCCCGCTAGGCGCCAGGGCCGAGCGGTTCATCAGCAGAAAGTCCCCGACCAGCAGCGTCCGCTCCATGCTCTCTGAAGGGATCACCATCGGCTGAGCCAGAAAAGTCAGCACGAACAGCGCCACGATGATCGTCCTCAGCAGGGACGAAGCCGCCTCCGGCACCCCATGCACCACCTCATGCCTAACTTCTGGTCTGACCTGAGCTCGTTGACCCGTCACCGGCACACCAGTAGTCACGGGCACTGGGACACGCTCAACCTCTGCGATCTGCGCCGTATCTGTCTGAACTACTGGCGTAGCGCTCATGCGTCAGCCGTCTCCTCGTCCCTGGCCTGCCCTGCCAGCACTTTGAGGGCACGCCGCGCCGCCTCTTGCTCGGCTTTCTTCTTGGTGCTCCCCGTGCCTCTGGCCAGCGGATCGCTCAACCGCCCTTCAACACTCTTCAACCGGAGTTCCACCTGAAAGCGCTTGCGATGGTCGGGGCCGCTTTCGCTCTCGACAAGATACACCGGCACGCCGGTGTGCGTCGCCTGCAAATGCTCCTGAAGAGCGGACTTGTGATCCCCAAGCGCCGCACCGGAGCGCAGCTCCCGCGCCAGATCGTCAGCCGCAGATCCCAGAATATACTTGTGAGCAAAACGGCGCACCGGGAGCAACGCCCCATTGGGCCCATAATCTGACGGCCGCATATCATCGGGAAACGACCCCGCATCCAGATACATTGCAGCGATCACCGCCTCCATCGCATTGGCCAGAATCGCCGACTTTCTCCGTCCGCCAGATCGCTCCTCGCCTTTGCCCAGCCGCAGATGCTCCCCCAGCCCAATCTCCTGCGCGACCTCCGCCATATGGCGGCGGCTCACCAGTTGCGCCCGAAGGCGGGTTAACTCGCCTTCCTGCCAATCCGTATTGCTCTTGTACAACCCTTCGGCAACCACCAGCCCGAGCACTGCGTCTCCCAGAAACTCCAGGCGCTCATTGTCTGCCCGTTCGCCGTCCGCGCGTTCTCCGTCATCCGGCTTGTTCGCAGTCTCCATGGCCAGTTCATACGCCTGCGAGCGGTGTGTCAGCGCGTGAATCAGCAGCTCCTTGCGCGCAAATGTATGCCCCAGAGCACACTCCAGCTTGGCCAGATCCGCGGATTGATTCAAAAGAGTCTGCTGCATCACTTCTTATGGTAGACGCAAAACCGGTCCGGAGAGGTTGCTGTATGTCATCCCAGGCCCCTACTTCGGTGCCGAAGTGGGTCCATTCCCAGGACTTACAGGCGGCTTTCCCGCATCAGGCTTCCCGGAATCTCCAGTACCCGGACCATCCGAATCGTCATCCGCATCGGCGTCGCAGCTATGGCCTTTGACCGCATAAGCCGCCTTCACGCCGCGCTCCGCCGCAACGCGTGTGTCCTGCTGCCCATCGCGCACCGCCAACGCCTTGTTGTACTCGCCCACCGCCTCATCCCGCTTGCAGTCGAGATCAAAAATGCGGCCCAGATAGATGTGCGACCATGCCAGAACCCGGGTCTCCTTGGCAGTAGCAACCGCCTTTTCGAACCCATTGATCGCCTCCTCCGGATGCCCGCTCATGATCGCTGCCCGCGCCAGAATGAAGTTCGCCCGGCCCGCCTCCGAAGCCCGGTCCTTCGACTCCATCGTGAGCGCCTGCCGCGCCAGCGCCGAAGCCGTCGCATAGTCCCCCGCGCCCAGCCTGACCTCGGCCAGATCGAGCCCCGTCAACTTCCGCGGAGCGGTACGCCGCAGCACGTCCTGGTCAGCCTGCTGGTCAAAGTTCACCGCGCGCGCCCGGTGTTCCTCGTGATCCACGTCCATACCGTAGACCAGCTCGCCAATGGTGTCCTTGAGGCTCGCCGGATCCTTCTCGAAGTGCGTCATCTGCTCGTAGAAGTACGCCGTCAGCACATACCCCTGCGCCATCTCGTGCCGCACCCGCGCCTGCCGCACCGTCTCCATCTTCTGCGCAACTGCGTTGCGGGCAGTTTCAATTTCGGCAAACTCCGACCGCTTGGCATCCGCGGGCGCCACGTACTTCGGAATCCCCGTGTCCATCGTTCGCGCCTCGATCGCCTTGATCAGGCACTCGATCGTCAGCGCCACGATGTCCGAACGATAGAGATAATCCAGCGGCGCCTCGCGCACATCCTTCAGGATCGGCAAAAAGCGGTCCATCGCGTTGGCGCGCTGGTAGAGCAACGGTTCGATCAGGTAATGCAGATACGTGTGCCGTACATCGCCCATGCGAATCTCGCCATTGACCGGCGACACCACCACCACGTAGTCCGCCCCATAGATGCGGGCATTGATGGTGCGCGGCGAAAGCTGCGGCTCCACCACCACCAGGAAGCGCCGGCCATCGTAAGTAGACGCCGGCATCTTCAGGTAAAAGTTGGTGTTGACGATCATCTGCGTCAGCGGTTCATGCAGGTGGTTGACCGCCTCGTCATAACCGTGCCGCGAAGTCACCCAGATTCCGTGGAGATCGGTCGCCGCGGCGAAATCGCGCAGGAAAGGCAGAATCTCCACCACCTGCGTCGAATCCGGCGGCATCTCTGGCAGTTCAACCGACGTTTCGAGCGCCGGAGGCGGCGTCAGATAAAGCGCCAGCGAGATGTACTGCGAAATATCCTTGCTCGTCCCCGTCATCCGATGCTGCGCAATGTACAGACAGACCTTGTCGCGCTTGTCCCGCGCATCTTCGCTGGACTTCATCACCTGATTGATCTCGTCCCGCACCCGCTGCCGGATCACGTCGCTCTCGTCCAGACCCTCGTCGTAGCCGCAGGCATTCAGCGCCGCCGCCATCGTAAACAGCGTCTCCGAGTTCACCAGCGAAATCGCCGGACCCGCCGGATCAACCAGCGACGGAGCCTTCTCCTGCGCAAACGCCGGTCCATTCGAAGAATAGCTCTGCCCAGGCTTGCCTGAACTGGAAGAAGACCCAGGCTTGTCCTGCGCCAGCATCGAGGAGCCAAACGCCAGTAGCGCAACAGCGACAGCAAGCGGAGAAATACGGGAACCAATTCGCATCAACACATCCTGAAGTCTAGTGTATTTCTCCCAAGCCTGTGCAGAGTGGAGTGCTAAAGGTAAGACCGGAGTCAACCCACAAACGTAAGCCAGGCCACGCGCCGTGTATTAGCGCGTCCTTGATAGGCTGAGAATTAAGCAATATACGGTGAGCAATGGCGGAAGAATTCTTTGACGTGGCGTTGCAAACGACCAGCGGCTCTTTTGATCCTCGGAATCAAGATTGGGAGCATTTTTCGCCTCCGCAAGGCGATTTTTCTTTAGGCGCGGACTTCTGGATCGGTCGGCTCCCTTACAACACAGATAGCGACGTGGTGTTCGATGCGTGCCAGCCTGCCGGCTTCAACCATCGCCCCCATCGTCAGTATGGCTGTCGTTACGCATTTTGTCGGAAAGCTGACCCACCAAGCCACGGTCCCGAATTCTATGAATGGGACAATGAAGGTTTCCTGGGGAGAACCTTGTTCTTGTCTCGTTTGATTCACCCCACAACTGTTGCCCCCACTATTCGGCAAGGCTCATCTTTCAGGACGGCAAGTTGACAAACGTTGTGCCAGCTAATCGAGGCTACGGGAGCCGCGTGTGGATTGTTGCTAACGAGTGGCGGGATTGGCTAAGCGAAACGGAAGCGCAAGAGCTAAGGACCGGCATGGCTGTCTACAACATCCAACCACCCGAGCGTGTACGGCGAGCGCGGAGCCATATAGACCACGCCTTCCACGCGTTCTATCTTGACCAACGGACTGCTTCGCTCGTTTCTGCTTTCGAGAGTCTCCTCAAGATTGGGCGGAATGGGTTGACCGCGCAATTCAGATTGCGAGCACCGGCGCTTGCCCAACGAGTTGGCTGATCTTGCCCCCGCCAAACGTATCCCATAGCTGAGAATCAGCGAAGGGGTAGACGATGATGAAGGCGACGCGGGCGCGGTATACGCTCGAGTTCAAGCAGGAGGCGGTTCGGCTGGTTGAG
>Ga0182024_10001070_pt1 | contig 70898 bp, 64 predicted proteins | sample P32metaG_FD_120480 | JGI IMG/M metagenome (GOLD analysis project Ga0182024, IMG submission 120480) | Permafrost microbial communities from Stordalen Mire, Sweden - P3-2 metaG (Illumina Assembly) | ecosystem: Environmental > Terrestrial > Soil > Wetlands > Permafrost | place: Sweden: Stordalen...
CGCTGGCGGACCGCGGCGGACCGACGGCCCAGGTGTTGGAGCCGGGCGCGATCTCCGGAATCCCGGGCAAAATAGTTCGGGCTTCCTGCTGGCTGCGGAGGGCTGCCTTCACTTCGCGCTGCATTCGCTCCATCGATCCCATGTACATGTAGTGGACCGCTCGCAGAGAATGCCCGATCACGTCGACGCCGGAGACAGGGAGCACGACGCGGTATTCGGCAGCGATGGCATCGGGATGCGCTTTCACATAATCGTTGATGCCGCGCGCGAACTCGTCCATGTATTTGCGGAACGTGGGATTCTGCGCGTCGTACCAGGTTTTAGCCCGCTCCGGTACTTCATTGAGTTGCACCCAACGGTCGAGTGCAAGATGCGTGGGACCCCAGTATTCGGCGGCGCGGCCTCGCGATTCGCCGTAAAGTAGAAGTAGCAGATTGCCCTGAGCCTGTGCCTGGGCCCACCCGTGGGCGTAGAACATGGACTCGCGGTCGGACGCGAAGATGTGCGGCACGCCATACTTATCCCAGAGGATCTCGGGTGCGGCAGCGGCGGCGCAACCGGCCGCGAGAATGGAACAGAATAGCAGCGTACGCATCGTAATGAGTCTACGCCTGACGGGCGTAACTTTTGGGACTCGGCATGCGAATGGGTTTAAGGAGGCGGAATGAAACACTCTATACTAGCGGCGATTTTCGCGGTCGTGATTTTTCGGGTGGATGCCGCGGACTCTAACGCGCGGATTCCTGTGCTTGCCGAATTGTTCACCTCCGAGGGATGCTCCAGTTGTCCTCCGGCCGATATCCTGCTGATGAAGCTCGACCAGATGCAGCCGGTTCCCGGCGCGCAGATCATCGTGCTCAGCGAGCATGTCGACTATTGGAATTCTGACGGCTGGAAAGATCCGTATTCATCGGCGCAGTTTTCCGCGCGGCAGGAAATGTACGCACATTCTCTTATGGCGGAGAAGTTTACGCCGCAAGTGGTGATTGGTGGCCGCTCGCAGTTCTCCGGTGGCGATGGGAAGGCGATTTTAGCGGCCATCGCGCGTGAGGCGGCGCGTCCGAAAACGGCCGTCCGGATCGTGGCCGCGAATCGCGATGGGAATGAAGCGATGATCGGCCTTGCGGTTGGCGTGGCATCTGGTAAAGCGGACGTATGGATCGCCATGGCGGACGATCGCGATCAATCGAACGTGCGGCGCGGCGAAAACTCGGGCCGGACGTTGAACCATGTCGCGGTCGTGCGGAGCCTCGGAAAGGTTGGGACGGTAACGAAGGCGGCTGGCTTCGAAAAGACGGTGCGCGTTCCGCTGAACTCACAGACGGCCGATATGCGGGTCGTGGTGTTCGTCGCGGAATCGGGCGGGCCGGTCATCGGCTCGGCTATGGAACGGCTTCCATGAACCGTTTCTCAGTGATAATTGGGAGAGTAACTTCTCCCCATGCCTCCCGACGCCGAATTGGAAACGTTAATGGTTCGGTATCAGCAAGGCGATGCGGACGCGGCCGGTGAACTGGTGACGCGCTTGAGTCCGGCGATGCACCGGTTTTTTATGGTGCGGTTCGTGAGCCGCCGCTTTGCCGACGATCTGCTGCAGGAGACGTGGCTGAGAATCCACGAAGTCCGTCACACCTATCGTCCTGGTGAGTCGGTGCTGCCGTGGCTATACGCGATTGCGCGAAACATTCGTGTCGATCAATATCGCAAGGTGCGGCGTCTGGAAGATCGGGAGCGGCAGGTGGAGCGTTTGCCGGAAGTCGCCGCAGTGGAGCGGAATCAAGGTCCGGACCTGGAGGCTCTGCTGGCCACTCTTCCGGAAAGCCAGCGCGAGGTGGTCGCGTTGCTGAAAATTTCCGGGATGTCGCTTGAAGAAGTGGCCCGCGCGACGGCTTCGAGCGTCGGATCGGTGAAACAGAAGGCGCACCGGGCGTACGAAAAATTGAGAGAGCTTTTGACCGCCGCGGGCTTTAATAAGGTGGGTTCGTCATGAAGGAAAACGAGATCGACGGAATCTTCCGGCAGGAGGTTCGTCACGAAGTCGATCCGGAACTCCTCAGTCGCATCTCCGCGTCCATGGCCGGGTCCATGCGGCCTGTTCGTCCCATCGCGCCGGTGTGGATGCTCGCATCGTTGTTGGTGTTGATTTCGGCGATAATCTCGATCGCTTGCGCCGGTTCCATCGGTATGTATGGAATTCGAAAATTGAGCGTCTCCGAGATTGGAGCCATCTTCCCAGCCTTGGCGATTTTCACCTGCCTCGCCGCCCTGCTAAGCGTCGCGCGGATGACTCCCGGGGGCTTTCGGTGGAAGATGACGAATGCCGGAACGCTATTGCTGATAATCGTGGCGGGCTGGGTGGCGTTGGACGCGGCATTGTTTCACGATTACGCGCTGGGCGCTTTCGTGCCCCAGGGAATCCCTTGTCTGCGCGCCGGTTTGGTGGTCGCGATTCCCACGGGTGTCGCAAGTTGGATTGTGTTAAGGCGTGGGTTCGCAGTGCGCCCGTCGTCGGCTGGGTTGGCGGCGGGAACGCTGGCGGGGCTGGCGGGATTAACGATGCTTGAATTACATTGCCCCATTCTGCTTGCTCCGCACGTAATGGTATGGCATACCGCCGTGGTCCCTCTCAGTGCGTTGGCCGGCGCTTTCCTGGCGCGAATCGCCACGTCCCCTGCCGCACCCGCCGCCCACAACCCCGTCCCGTAAGGGCGGGGCTGCAGGCCCAGCGGCTACATCTTCGAAGTTGCGGTCTTGCTCATCTTATCCATCTTGTCCTTGCTCGTCTTTTTGGCTTTCTTCGTTTTCGTTGTCGATGAGCTCATCTTGTCCATTTTGTCCTGAGCGAATGCGGGCGCCGTGATCGTCATAGCAGCCGCGAAAAATATTGCGAGTGTGTTTTTCATTGGTTGTGGTCTCCGAGTGTTTCATTCGCTCCAGCGCCGCCAAAAGTTACGGCCATGCTGCGCCAATTAGCCGCACCGATAGCAATGAAAACCGCGCCGTCTTGTGGGGCCGGGCTTCACCCCCCGGTCGTCTTCAGACGGCTCCGTTCCGCGCTAGGAGCCGCAACCGCGGGAAGCGGTCTTGTCCGCCCTTTTTCACCGTGTTTTCGAGAGTGGCGACGCCAGCCATTATTGAGCTCCGCAGCGTGTAAGCGTTCGGACACCCGCCGCTATTCTCCAACACACGCAGCCAGGCACTTCGCAGTGTTGGCCTGAATCGTCACGGTATCTTCGACGCGCCTCGCGTAGCCGCCTGCCAGGCTGACGCAGATCGGAATCTTGCGATGCCGCGCGATGTCGAAAACCAGCCTGTCCCGCTCCATCAAACCGTCAATCGTTAATGCCAGGCCGCCAAGCTGGTCCTCTTTATAAGGATCGGCGCCGGCCACATACATCAGCAACTGCGGATCGAAGTGGCTGAGCGCTCTTTCGACCGCTTGATCCAAACGCTCCAGATACTCCTCGTCGCCAACGCCATCTTCAAGGTGAACATCGATGTCCGAGGGCGGCTTGTACTGCGGATAATTATTGAACTGGTGGATGGAAAGCGTGAATACAGATTCGTCGTCCGCGAAAATGGCCGCCGTGCCGTTGCCCTGATGCACGTCGACGTCGACGACCAGAGCGCGCTCGATCGATTGTTCCTGTTGCAGTTTGCGGATCGCGACCGCCACATCGTGAATCGCGCAGAATCCTTCACCGTGGCTTGGAAAGGCGTGATGAAAACCGCCGCCGATGTTGAATGCGGCTCCCTCGCTCAGCGCGTAGCGGGCGGCGAGCGTGGTTCCTCCGGCCGCGAGACAGAATGCCTCCGCCATCTCTTGCGACCACGGAATTTCGAGGCGCTGAAGCTCCCCTTCATGAAGCGCTCCCTGCTTCAGCCGCGAGATCCACCCGCGTCCATGGACCAGCAGGAGATCCTCGTCGGGGGCAGGCTCGGGCGTGAGAAAATCGTAGTCTTCCGTCGAGAGGCGATCGCGAATCAGCCGGTATTTTTGCGAAGGAAAAACGTGGGCGCCAAGGTTCAGATCGTAGCCGTCATGATAGATAAGTTTCATTCGGCCTGTACTGCGGTCATGATGGCCGCGCCGTAAATCTCTTCGGCCGAACAGCCTCGCGAAAGATCGTTCATTGGTTTGGCCAAGCCTTGCAGGAACGGGCCATAGGCCGTCGCGCCGCCTAATCGCTCTACCAGTTTATAGGCGATGTTCGCGCTCGCGAGGTCGGGAAAAATCAGCGTGTTGGCGCGGCCGGCGACCGGCGATCCAGGTGATTTTGAGCTGCCGATGGAAGGCACCAGCGCCGCATCCGCCTGCAACTCGCCGTCGACGCTCAAATCGGGCGCGCGCTCTCGAAGAATTCGCAGGGCCTCGATCGTTTTTTCAACATGCGGATGTTGTGCGCTGCCTTTGGTGGAGAAAGACAGCAGCGCGACCCTCGGTTCCGCTCCGATAATGTTGCGTGTGGAATGGGCGGTCGAAATGGCGATTTCCGCGATCTGCACAGGGCTCGGATCGACGACCAGCGCGCAATCGGCAAAGGCAAGGACGCCGTCGTGACCTTGATTGCGGTCCTCCACGCACATAAAAAACACACCGGAAATGGTGCGGATGCCCGCCCTCGGTCCAATGGTATGAAGAGCCGCCCGAACGGTCTCGGCGGTAGTATTAACGGCTCCCGCGACAGCTCCGTCAGCGTCGCCCGCGGCAACCATCAGCCCGGCATGATACAAAGGCTTGCGCGCAATCTCGGCGGCTTCCAGTTCGGTTATCCCTTTTGCACGCCGCCGGGCGTAGTAAATATCGCCATATAAGCCCTCGTGGAGGTCATCTTTTAGCAGAATAACGTCGATTAAGCCCTCTTTGCGGAGGCGTCCAGCGGCGAATTGGACCCTTGGGTCGTCTCCCTCCGGGAAAACGATGCGTTTTCGTGGCAGTCGGCGCAGCCGCTCGATCTGCCGGGCTAGAAAGCGCGTCGCGGATTCGGGCATCGTCATTTATCATAACGTGGCTCTTGACAAATGCGTAGTTCAAACGTATGATTCAATCATACGTATGACTGATACGAAAACGAAAATCCTCGACGCCGCCGAGAAACTATTCGGCGAAAAGGGTTTCGATGCAACGTCTTTGCGCGATATTACGACGGAGGCCGATGTGAACCTGGCAGCGGTGAATTACCACTTTCAATCGAAGGAAAGTTTGATCGAGGCGGTAATCATGCGGGGCGCGGCGCCGGTAAACCAGAAGCGGATCGCGATGCTGGAAGCGGCCGGGCCGAACCCCACCATCGAGCAACTGATCGAAGCATTCATCGGGCCGGTGCTGGAGCAGGATTTTGAACCGATGGCTCCGCTGATGGCGCGGGTGCTCTCCTCGCCGGAAATAATGAAGCGGGTTTTCAAACAGCACATGGACACGCTGAGCCGGCGTTTTGCGGAATGTGTCGCGAAAGCCTTGCCGGAACTTTCGCCCGCCGAGGTGATGTGGAGGCTTCATTTCACCGCCGGAGCGATGGCTCACACGGTGACGCGGGCACCCGTTTTGCGCGATTTGTTTGGAGGGGTGTTGGATTTCAAGGATCGAAAGCTGCTGATCGCTCGGCTGGTGAGATTCGCGGCTGCGGGATTTCGTGCGCCCGAGGTGTATTGATAGAGGTGTATTGATATGAGATTGGTCTTTCTTTTGTCGGCTCTGGCGTACGCGCAAGACACGTTGCCACTAAGCTTGAAGCGCGCGGTGGAGATTGCGCTGGCGCCGGAGGGAAGTCCCCGCGTGGCGCTGGCGGAGGAATCGATCAGACAATCTCAAACCGGGGTGGCGCAGGCGCGGGCGGCTTTTCTGCCGGACATCGAAGCATCGGTGACCGATCAGAATGAGACAGTGAATTTGCGAACTTTCGGACTGAACATCCAAGTGCCCGGATTCAATTTCCCATCGCTGGTTGGGCCGTTCTCGGTTTTCGATGCGCGGGCGACCGCGCAGCAGTCGGTATTCGATTTCAGCTCAATCCGCAAGTATCAATCGTCAAAGGTGACAGTAGCGGCCACGAAGGCGGATGCCGAGACGACGCGAAATCAAGTGAGTGATTCGGTAGCTCGGGCGTATCTGACCAGCCTGCGAGCCGACGCGAAGCTCGAAACGGAGCGAGCGAACGTCGAGTTGTCGGACGCGCTCTTGAAGCTGTCGAACCGTCAGAAAACGGCTGGTACAGGCCTGGCGATCGAAGTGACCCGCGCGCAGGTGCAGCTTGCGAACGATCGCCAGAATCTGATTGTCGCGGAGAACGATCGCCGCAAGGCTGTTCTACAACTTCTGCGGGCGATGGGTTTGAATCTCGACGCGCGGATCGCGTTCACCGACAAACTGGCGTACAAGCCGATCGATGTTGGGCCAATCGAAGCGGCTCTCGAAAAAGCCCGCAACGAGCGAGCCGAGTTGAAGGCGCAGGCTAAACGCGAGGAGATCGCGAAGCTGAATTATGGATCGGTCAAGGCGGAAAGGCTGCCATCGCTCAGCGTGTTCGGAAACTATGGAACGGTCGGACCGGAAATCGTCGGCGCGCTGCCCACCCGCGCGGTCGGAGTCACCCTCAAAGTCCCCGTGTTTGACGGAGGCCGGAGAGATGCGCGCCGCGCGGAAAGCCTTTCGCAATTGCGGCAAGAGGAAATCCGGTCGCGCGACGTCAAGCAGCAGGTCGATCTGGATGTGCGGCTCGCGCTCGATAGTGTTCGCTCCGCGTCGAGCCAGGTGGAGACGGCTCGCGAAGGGCTGACGCTGGCGGAAAATGAGCTGGCGCAAGCTCAAAGAAGATACGAAGGCGGCGTCGCGAATTCCATTGAAGTGACGGACGCGCAGACACGCCTCGATCGGGCCCGGGACAATCAAATCGCAGCGCTTTACAACTACAATCTGGCTCGTCTGGATCTGGCGACGGCGACAGGGAGCATCGCGGAGTGTTTAAATCAATGAAGAAAATACTTCCTATCATCATATTGCTGGCGGCCATCGGAGGCGGAATCTGGTGGTGGCGCGATGCCCACGCGAGTGACGGCAATCGCATCCTCGTCTCCGGAAACCTGGAGTTGACGCTGGTGGACCTGTCGTTCAAGATCGCGGGACGCATGACGGAGCTGAACGTCCGCGAGGGCGATTGGGTCAAAAAGAACGATATCATTGCGCGCCTGGATCCCATGCAACTTCAGCAGCAGAAATTGCGCGATCAAGCCGCGGTGACCAGCGCGGAATCCAATTACCGGCAAATGCAGACATCGATCGCTTTTCAAAAAGCGACGCTCGAAAGCGATGTCGCGGCGAGGCGGGCGGAGGTGAATGAGGCGCAAGCGAAGCTCGATGAGCTGCTCAACGGCAGCCGCAAGGAAGATATTCAGCAGGCGGAAGCGGCCGCAAACGACGCTCGCGCGCAGTTGGAGTTTGCGAAATCGGACTGGGGGAGGATGCAGGCTCTTTATAAGAACGAGGACATTTCGAAGCAGCAGTACGATCAATCGCGCATGAAATTCGATAGCGCGACGGCGCAGTTGCACCAGGCGGAGCAAAAGCTGGCGATGGTACGCGAGGGTCCGCGCAAAGAAGAGATCGCGGGGGCGCGGGCGACGGTGGCAAGGACACAGGCGTCGTTAAAAACGTCGGAGGCGAACCGGCTGGAATTGCAGCGCAAGGAGCAGGAGCTGTTGCAGCGCAACGCCGAGATTGACCGCAGCCGGGCGCAGGAAGGGATGTCGCAATCGCAACTGGACGATACGGTGATCGCAACGCCTATCGATGGAGTGGTGCTGGTGAAATCGGCCGAGGCGGGCGAGGTGCTGGCCGCTGGAACGACCATCGTGACGGTCGGCGATCTGAACCATCCGTGGCTGCGGGCCTATATCAACGAAACGGATCTGGGCCGCGTGAAGCTGGGACAAAAAGTGAAGCTGACGACGGATTCGTACAAAGGAAAAGTTTACTGGGGCACCGTCTCTTTCATTGCGTCCGAAGCGGAGTTTACGCCGAAGCAGATCCAGACAAAAGAGGAGCGCGTCAAACTGGTGTACCGGATCAAGGTGGACGTCGATAATTCCAGCCACGAGTTGAAGAACAACATGCCCGTGGACGCGGAGATTGTGTTGGATCCCCAAAGCGGTCCCTCTTGCAAATTATGCTTGTGAAGGTGGTCTTGTGACGATTATTCAGACCGAAAATCTGACGCGTAAATTCGGCGCGCTGACGGCGGTCGATCACATGACTTTGGAGATCGCCGAGGGAGAGATTTTCGCGCTGGTGGGGCCCGATGGCGCGGGAAAAACCACCACCATGCGGATGCTGTGCGGGCTCATGAATCCGACCGAGGGCAAGGCCATCGTCGCCGGGCACGATGTTTCCCTGGAGTTGGAGGCGGTAAAAGATCAGATCGGTTATATGGCGCAGCGGTTCGGACTCTATAGCGATCTGACGGTGGCTGAGAACATGCTGTTCTACTCGGATTTGTTCGGCGTGACGGGGCGCGAGCGCGACGAGCTGACGGCAAGATTGCTGCGCATGACGCGGATGGAGCCGTTTCAGAAACGGCCTGCGGGAAAGCTTTCGGGCGGGATGAAACAGAAGCTCGCACTGATGTGCACGCTGTTGCATAAGCCTCGGATTCTGTTCTTGGATGAGCCGACCAATGGAGTGGATCCGGTATCGCGCCGCGACTTCTGGGCCATTCTCTACGATCTGGTGCGCGGAGGACTGACGGTGTTCGTGAGCACCGCTTATCTGGACGAGGCGGAGCGCGCGAACCGAGTGGCGTTCATGGATCATGGGCGAATCATTCGCTGCGACACGCCCGCGGCGTTGAGGAAAAGCCTTGAGGAGACGTGCTACCAGATTCGGGCGAGCGATAACCGATCGCTGCGGGAGAAGCTTGGGAAAGAACCCGGCGTGTTGACGGTTGAGCCGTCGGGTGCATACTTGCATTTGTTCTTACATCCGAAAATGACATCGGTGGAAGCGCTCGCGTCGAAGGAACACTTCGAATTTGAGGAAATCCTGCCATCGCTCGAAGACGTTTTCATCGCGCTGATTCGGAAAGAGGAGGCGGCGCGTGCAGCCTGAATCGAAAGCCGCCGCTGTCCGGATCGACGACCTGTCGAAACGCTTTGGCGATTTTGTCGCAGTGGACCACGTATCCATCGAAGTGCGGCAGGGGGAGATTTTTGGCTTTCTTGGACCGAACGGCGCGGGGAAGTCGACGACCATCAGGATTCTGTGCGGATTGATGGCGCCGACATCGGGAAAAGCAATGGTGGCCGGATTCGACGTCGCCACGCAACCCGAAGACATCAAGCGAAACATCGGCTACATGTCGCAAAAATTCTCGCTCTACGACGATTTGTCGGTTGAGGAGAATATCGAATTTTTTGGCGGCGTGTACGGGGTTACGCCGGAAAAACTGGCCGAGCGCGAGGAGTATGTGCTGAAGATGGCCGGCCTCGAAGACAAACGCAAAATGATGACGCGCCTGCTCGCCGGGGGCTGGAAGCAGCGACTGGCGCTGGGTTGCGCGATCTTGCATGAACCGCCGATCTTGTTCTTGGACGAGCCGACCTCCGGTGTGGATCCGATCGCGCGGCGCAGCTTCTGGGAACTGATCTATCAGCTTTCCGCAGCGGGCCACACCATATTCGTCACCACGCATTACATGGATGAAGCCGAATATTGCCATCGTATCGCGCTGATGTACGGAGGCCGGGTGATCGCGCTCGGGTCGCCCGCAGAGTTGAAAACATCGCTGGGCGTGGGCCATTTGCTAAATCTGGAGACGTCCGATGTGCTCGCCAGCATGACGGCGCTTGAAGGAAAGCCGGGTGTTCTCGATATCGCGGTTTTTGGCGGAGGGCTGCATTTGAAGGTAGCCGACGACGCTGCGGCCATTCCTGTGATTCGCGGTGCGCTCGATGCGGCTGGAATAAAAATCGTGAAGCTTGAGGCCATTACTCCATCGATGGAGGATGTTTTCGTCAGTTTGATCGAAGCGCAGGAGAAAGCGGCGGCATGAACTTCAGACGTACGCGCGCCATGGCTCGCAAAGAAGTGCTTCATATCCTTCGCGATCCGCGCAGCCTGGCGGCCGCGATCGTGACGCCTTTGACGATGCTGCTGATTTTCGGTTACGCGTTGAGCCTGGATATCGATCATATCCCGATGATCGTTTACGATCTCGATCACACATCTCAGAGCCAGGATCTGATTCGCCAGTTTCGCGGTTCGCGATACTTCGACATTATCGAAGAGACGAACAGCTACCGTCCGATCGAGCGCGAGATTGACGCACGGCGCGCTCTGATCGGCGTCGTGATACCGGACGACTATTCGCGCAACCTGGCGATAGGTAAAGAAGCGCAGGTGCAGTTATTATTGGACGGCAGCGATTCGAACACCGCGACCACGGCGCTGGGATACGCGGAGGGCCTGGTCGCGACATATTCGCAACGCGTCCAGGCAGACGCGCAGCGGCAGCGGGCGGGAGCGGCGATTCAAGGCGGTGTCGAAGCGAGGATTCGGGTCTGGTACAACCCGGATCTGGTGTCGCGAAATTTTATTGTGCCGGGATTAATCGCGGTGGTCCTCATGATTATTGTGGCCAATCTTAGTTCGTTGACGATCGCACGCGAATGGGAGAACGGGACGATGGAGCAGTTGCTCTCGACTCCTGTGCGGCCGTCGGAAATGGCGCTGGGAAAATTATCGGCGTATTTCGTGCTGGGCATGATCGACATGTTGATCTGCCTGTTTGTGGGCGTGTTTATTTTCGACGTGCCGTTCAAGGGAAACATCTTCACGCTGATGATTTCGAGCTGTGTGTTTTTATTCGGCGGGCTGGCGTGCGGCATTTTGATTTCGGCTGCGAATCGTACGCAGCTGATGGCGTACCAGATGGGTTCCCTGACGTCGTTTCTGCCGGCGTTTCTGCTTTCGGGGTTCATTTACCCGATCGCGAACATGCCGAGGATCATTCAGGCGATCGCTCTGTTTGTGCCGGCGCGATACTTCATCAACATTCTGAACGGGCTGTTTTTAAAAGGCGTGGCATTCTCCCTCATCTGGTTCGACTTTCTGCTGCTGGTGGGATACGGCGCCCTGATGTTTTTTTACGCGACGCGCAAGCTGCGGGAAAAGGTGGCGTAACATGCGACAACGTCTGCAACGGATCATTCGAAAAGAACTTCTGCAAGTGCTTCGCGACCCGAGAATGCGAGCGATGCTGTTTATGCCGCCGCTCATTCAATTACTGGTCTTCGGCTACGCGGCGAATCTGGACGTGAACACCGCGCGCATCGCCTGGATGGATCAGGACCATAGCACGGCGAGCCGGGAGCTGTTGTCGGAGTTTCAAGGCTCGGGACGGTTCCTGATTATTGCGGAGCCCGAAACGGACGCGCAGATGCAACGGCTGCTGGACCGGGCGACCGTGGATGCGGTGGTTCGCGTGATGCCGGGTTTTGCGCGCGATGTGGAACGTGGACGCACCACCAGCGTGCAGGTTCTGCTGGACGGAACGAATTCGAATACGGCGTCGATTGTTTCCAATTACGCCGCGCAAACGATCGCGCGATATTCGAGCGAAGTCATGACGCAGTTGCAACGCTCGAAAATGGTTGCGGGCACGATGGCTTCGGGCGGCGCGATCCATCCGGGGGTGCCCCAAATAACGGCGCGCAGCCGCGTGTGGTTCAATCCCGACCTAAAGAGCCGGAATTACTTTATCCCGGGGGTGGTCGTGAATATCATCACGCTGGTGACGATGATGTTGACGGCGATGGCGATTGTGCGCGAAAAAGAAATCGGCACCATGGAGCAACTGATGGTGACGCCGATCCGGCCGGCGGAATTGATCCTCGGCAAGACGCTGCCGTTTGTGCTGGTCGGCTTGTGGGACATGCTGCTGGTAGTGGCGGCGGCGCTTTTGATTTTCCACGTTCCGTTCGCGGGCAACTTCGGATTGCTGGTGGTTTGCACACTACTGTTCCTGCTGACCAGTCTGGGCGCGGGGCTGTTCATCTCCACCATTTCGCGCACGCAGCAGCAGGCGATGATGACGATGGGGCTGATCTTTCAACCATTCTTCATGCTGAGCGGATTTTCGTTTCCGATCCGAAACATGCCGGTCTCGATGCAAGTGCTGACGTATATCAATCCGGTGCGCTACTTCATGGAGATTGTGCGTGGAATTTTCCTGCAAGGGACGGGAATCAGCACACTTTGGCCGCAGATGGCGGCGCTGGCGGTGTTCGGAGTGACGATTTTATGGCTCAGCGTGCTGCGGTTTCACAAGCAACTCGAATAAATGTCCTTCCTGTCAAAAATCCGTTTCCAAAACCCAAAATAAAGTAGGGCCCCGATCCGTGTGATCACTCTCACGGCAAAGTCCGCTGAAAGAGACGCTGGTTCTCCCCGATCCAATATGACAATCCGTTTAGGGTCTCGAGAACTTTTACGGATCACGAACCAGGCATCCACCGGGAGACTCCTGGCTTCTTGACTGTATGTTAGGGGAGGGAAAGATGGATTGCGGTGAGTGAAACACGTAACGCGATGAAGGCGTTCGAGAAAGAGTTTGGAAAAACTCAATCATCGAGGCGCAATACAGGGGTGCGGCGGAGTTGTTCGAGTTCTTGTTCGCGCCGGGCGCGTGTCGCTTTGGCGGAGCGGCGGCTGAGCCAGCGGAAAAAAATGGTGAAGCCGACGGCGAGGACAACGGCGTACGTGCGGGGCAGGAGCGTCGTTTTAAGAGAAATTATGGCGAGCCCACAAACAATGGCGAGTCCGGCGAGGATCAGTAAGGGATTCGGCGCATCCTTTTTAATCGGGCGAGGTTCTGTTTGCATAAAACGCACCTGAGGAAATGCTATCAAAGCGGAGATCGGCTGAATCCCCGCACTGACATGACGGGGTTATAACTCTCGCGCTGACCGCTCCGGCAGGTCGCGGCTTTGGCCCGGCTTGGTACACTCGTAATATGGATTCACGGCGCCATTTTCTGGGCAAATTCGCAACTGGGATCGCCGGCACGCTGGCTGCGGTGCCGTCGCAGGTGCTGGGGGCGAACGAGCGGATTCGCGTGGGATTCATCGGCTTCGGCGACCGCGCCACGGATCTTTTCAATTGGATCAAGCTTTGTCCGGACACCGAAGTCGTGGCGTTCTGCGACATTTATACCAAACAACTGGAACGCGCCAAGGGCCTGGCGCCAACGGCTGCGACGTATCTCGACTATCGCAGGCTGTTGGACGATCCATCGATCGACGCGGTGGTGATTGCGACTCCGCAGCATCTGCATGCCGAGCATTTCTGCGCGTCGATCGGCGCGGGCAAGCATGTGTATCAGGAAAAAACGATGGCGTTTTCGGTGGACCATGCGAAGAAGATGCGCGTGGCGTTTCAAAAGGACGGAGGCAAGCGCACGGTGCAGATCGGGCATCAGAGCTGCTCCTCCGGTCACATGATCGATGCGCAGCAGTGGTTGAGCGATCCGCAAAAGGTCGGCAAAATCACCGCGATCGACATGCACATGTACCGGAACACGCCGCACGGGAAACCGCAGTGGTCGCGGACCGCGCGCATTACTCCGGACATGAATCCTGAAAACATTCTTTGGAAATCGTTCCAGGGCGATGCGCCGCCGCATGATTTCGACCCGAACCGGTATATCAACTGGCGATTCTTCTTCGATTATTCAGGCGGCAACGTATACGAGAATATGTGCCACCAACTGAGTTTCTGGTACAAAGCGCTGCGGCTGCAAATCCCCAGGGCCGTGACGATGAACGGCGGCATCTATTTGTGGAAGGATGGGCGCGAAGTTCCCGATACGATGAACGTTTCGATCGAGCAGCCGGAAGAAATGCTGATCGGCTGGGCGTCGGGATTCGGGAACAATCAGCTTGGGATTACGGAGGATGTGCTGGGAGACAATGGAACGATCCAACGCGCGAACCAGCTTCACTACCTGCCCCAAAAAATGAACTCGCCGACCGGTACGGAAATGACCGGCAACGCGAAGGCGGTTCCACACGAGCACATGCTGAATTTTTTCGACTGCGTGCGTACGGGTAAAGAACCGAATTGCCCGTTCGATCTCGGCTTTCGCGTGGCGATCGCGTGCCGCATGGCGGTCGACAGCTATCGTTTCGGCAGGACGATGCGCTGGGACGCGAAGAAGGAAGACTTCGCATAACCGATGGACTTCGGTTTCACGTCTGAGCAGCAGCAACTACGGAAGACGATTCGTGAATTCTGCGAGGCGGAGATCAAGCCTCATGTGATGGAGTGGGACGAATCGCAGGAGTTCCCCGTCGATGTGTTCAAGCGGCTGGGGACGCTGGGTGTCCTGGGCGCGGTGTTTCCCGAGGAACTGGGCGGATCCGGCTACAGTTACGTCGACTATTCCATCGTGATGGAAGAGATCGCGCGCGTGGATCCATCGATTGCACTGAGCGTCGCGGCGCATGTTTCGCTCTGCGCAAACCACATTTATCTCGCGGGGAATGACGAGCAGAAGAAGCGCTATTTGCCGAAGCTTACGTCGGGCGAATGGATCGGATGCTGGTCCTTAACGGAGCCGGAGGCGGGATCGGACGCGGGAGGCACGCGGACTAAAGCCGTGCTCAACGGCGATTCGTGGGTGCTGAGCGGCGGGAAAACGTTCACCACAAATGCGCAGGTGGCGGATGTTTGCGTCGCGATGGCGATGACGGATCGCAGCGCTTCGGCGCATGGAATTTCGGCGTTTATCCTTGAAAAAGGAACGCCGGGGTTCAGAGTCGGGAAGAAAGAAAACAAACTCGGCATGCGTTGTTCGCCGACGGGCGAGGTGCTGTTTACGGATTGCCGGTTGCCTGCCGAGCAGTTGTGCGGGAAGCGGGGCGAGGGTTTCGTCGATAGCCTGCGCATTCTCGACGGCGGAAGAATATCGATTGCGGCGTTGTCGGTTGGGCTCGCGCAAGGCGCCTACGAAGCGGCGCTGAAATATTCGAAACAGCGCAAGCAGTTCAGCCGCTTTATCTCCGAATTTCAGGCGATCCAGCATAAATTGGCCGACATGGCAACGGAGATCGACGCGGCTCGTTTGCTTACGCTGCGCGCGGCGTGGCTGAAGGATTCGGGTGCGAGCGTCAACAAAGAATCGGCGATGGCGAAGCTGTACGCATCGGAAGCGGCTGTGCGGGCCGCCAACGAGGCGCTGCAAATTCACGGCGGGTACGGCTTCATCAAAGACTATCCCGTCGAAAAATTCTATCGGGACGTGAAGCTGTGCACGATCGGCGAAGGGACCAGCGAAATTCAGAAGCTGGTGATCGCGCGGCAACTGCTGAAGAGTCATTTGTCGTGACCAAAGAATGACGACGGACGCCGCCGAGAAAATCGTCAGTGGAGATATCCGCGCGCTGGCCCGCGCCGCGACCTGGATCGAAGATCGCCGTCCGGAGGCCGAAACATTGCTTCGCGAATTGTTTCCGCTAACCGGACGCGCGACGATTCTGGGCGTCACCGGCCCGCCGGGCGCGGGCAAGAGCACGCTCTGCGATCAGATCGTGCGCGCACTGCGGGACGAGGGCAAGAGCGTTGGCGTACTGGCGGTGGATCCGTCGAGTCCTTACACGGGCGGTGCGATTTTGGGCGATCGGATTCGCATGCAACAGCATCATGCCGACGAGGGCGTTTTTATTCGCTCCATGGCCACGCGCGGCTGGCTGGGCGGATTGGCGCGCGCCACCACCGAAATGACGATGCTGCTCGATGCCTCGGGACGCGATGTGGTGATCGTCGAAACAGTGGGCGTAGGGCAGGACGAAGTGGAGATCGCGCGCCTGGCGGGCGTGACGATGGTGGTTCTGGTGCCCGGCATGGGCGACGACGTGCAGGCGATTAAAGCCGGTATTATTGAAATCGCCGATGTGTTCGTCATCAACAAATCCGATTTGCCGGGAGCGGAGAAACTGGAGCGCGAGCTGACGAGTTATCTAGGCTTATCGCATCGGCCGGACGGTTGGACCCCGAAGATCGTACACACCGTAGCAAGCGACGGGGAAGGAATCGCCGAAGCGCTGAAAGCTGTGCGCGAGTATCACGCGCAGAGCGTGGGGAAATCCCACATGGCGGAAATCTGGAGTTTGCGTCTCAAGGAAATGTTACGCGAGCGGCTGCTCGATCGCCTCCCGGAAGAAGAACTTGTTGCGGCGGGGCGCGACGTGGCAAATAAACTGCGCGACCCTTATTCGGTAATCCGCGCCTGGCTAAACGGGAGTGGATTGAAGGGCTGTAACATCGATCATTTGGGCGTCGCGGTACGGTCGCTCGACCAGGCGCTGCCATTTTATCGCGACCAACTTGGCTTGGATATAGCGATGCGCGAAACGGTCGAAACGGAAAAGGTAAACGTCGCGATGCTGCCGGTGGGCGGGGCTCGAATCGAGTTGTTGGAGCCGACCGAACCGGACTCGGTCATCGGAAAGTTTCTCGATAAGCGAGGCGAAGGATTGCATCACGTCGCGCTGAAAGTGCCGGACCTCAAGGCGGCTGTCGAACGACTCCGTGCGTCTGGCGCGCGGTTGATGAACGAGCCGCGTGCCGGCGCCGGCGGACATTTTTATGTATTCGTGCATCCTTCGTCGACCGGCGGAGTGCTACTCGAACTGATTCAAGCATGAAACCAACAATTGGCATTATTGGCGGCAGCGGGCTTTACTCGATGCCTGGATTTGAAGCGCAGGAGGAACGCGCGATCGAGACGCCGTGGGGCGCTCCATCGGATCATTACGTCGTCGGCTTGCTCGCGGGAAAGCAAGTCGCTTTTCTAGCGCGTCATGGACGTGGGCATCGCCTTTCGCCTTCGGAACTGAATTTTCGGGCGAATATCTATGGATTCAAATCGCTCGGCGTCGAACGGATTTTATCGTTGAGCGCGGTTGGGTCGCTCAAAGAGGAGCACAAGCCGCTCGATTTCGTGATTCCGGATCAGTTTGTCGACCGCACGCGCGGCCGAGTCTCGACGTTCTTCGGCGAAGGACTGGTCGCGCACATTGGTTTTTCTCATCCCATCTGTCCTCAGCTTTCGCGGGTAGCGTTCGCGGCCGCGGAGGAATCGGGCGTCACCGCGAAACTCGGCGGTACGTATCTCTGCATGGAAGGCCCGGCATTTTCAACGCTCGCCGAATCGAATCTGTACCGCAGCTGGGGCATGGACGTCATTGGTATGACGAATCTTCAGGAGGCGAAGCTCGCGCGAGAAGCGGAGATCTGTTACGTCACCATCGCGATGGTGACCGACTACGATTGCTGGCATCCGGATCACGAGGCGGTGACCGTGACGGACATCATCGCGAACCTGACCAGGAATGCCGAGAACGCGGCTAAGGTCGTCTCGGCAGCGGTCCGTGCGATGCCGGAGGCGCGAGAATGTAAATGCGGATCGGCGCTGGCGCATGCGCTGATTACCGATCGCAAGACCATTCCCGACGCGACGCGCAAGAAGCTGGAGTTACTGGTTGGAAAGTATCTATAGCCAGCAGTTGCTCGAATACTGTTTGCGGGGTGAGCCTTGGCCGTCCGAATTGCTCGATCGTGCGATCGACGAGGATGAAGGCCGCGCGCTGCTGTCGATTGTCGTCGAACGGCTAGGCGATCTGTTCGAGCCCGCGCTGTGCCGAACATATGAACGGTTGTTCCGGCAGGTGATCGAACGTGCGTGCCCCGACCTTGTTCCGCGTTTGCGTGGTAACCCCGAGGCCCACTCGGCACCCGCTTCGACAAATCGCGTGTATGTGCTCTCGCGCATCACGCTCGGCGCGGATGTCGCCGTGACCAGCGTTCTGATTGATGCGGCAAAGCGTCGCTACCCGGATGCCGAGATTGTTTTTGTGGGCCCACGAAAATCGCACGAAATGTTTGAGGCCGATCCGCGCATCCGCCATTTTCCCGCTCCCTATGCGCGCGGGGGAGCTCTAATGGAAAGATTGACCGCATCGGCGAGCCTCCATTTCGACGACGGGATTGTGATCGATCCGGACTCCCGCCTGACGCAGCTTGGGCTGATTTCGATCTGCGATGAACGGAACTATTTCTTGTTCCCGAGCCGCGGTTATGGCGGCGATGGCCAGGAATCGTTGCCGGCGCTCGCGTCCAGGTGGGCGCACGAAGTCCTCGGAGTCGAGAATGCCCGCGCGTTTGTTGCTCCGCTGCCGTCGAACGAAGCGCTCGCGGATATAACGGTGAGTCTAGGCGTCGGCGACAATCCTGCGAAGCGCATCGATGGCGATTTCGAGCGCGATCTGCTGCATGCGCTTGCGGAAACGAGCGGATCGGTCTTGGTAGACAAAGGCGGCACTGCTGACGAGCGGGATCGGGTCGAGCGCGCGCTATTGCCGGGGCTGCGTACACACGACGGCGCGTTCGCACCTTTCGCGGCGCAGATCGCTCGAAGCAAGCTCTACGTCGGCTACGACTCCGCGGGGCAACACGTCGCGTCGGCATGCGGGATTCCGCTGATCAGCATCTTCAAAGGATTCGTCAGCGAGCGGATGTTCGCCCGATGGCGGCCGGAAGGAACCGTGATTCGCGGCGACTCTGACAACGTGCGCGAGCAGGCGCGCGCTGCGATTACATGTACATTCCGCCGTTGACGTTCAGCACTGCGCCCGTGATGTAGCCGGCCTCTTCACTCGCTAAAAATCGCACCGCCGCGGCAACATCTTCGGGGCGGCCGAATCGCTTCAAGGGAATATGTCCAATTATGTTGTCCTTGACCTCCTGTGAAAGGACGGCGGTCATGTCGGTCTCGATAAATCCCGGCGCGACTGCATTCACGGTGATATTGCGGCTCGCCATCTCCTGCGCCAGCGATTTCGTCAATCCAATCAAGCCGGCCTTCGATGCGACGTAGTTTGCCTGGCCCGGATTGCCCGACTCACCCACCACCGACGAAATATTAATGATGCGGCCCCAGCGGGTTTTCATCATACCTTGCAGAACTTGTTGCGTCGCCAGAAAAGCGCCGGTCAGATTGGTGGAGATCACCGAATCCCAATCGTCCTTTTTCATCCGCAGCGCGAGTCCGTCTTTGGTGACGGCGGCGTTATTCACCAGAATGTCGATTTTGCCCGCTTTTGCGAACGCTTCCTTGATCGAATCGCCGGAAGAGAGGTCTATGGTGACCCAAGTCGAGTTCGGAATTTCGCGCGACGCTTGTTCCAATTTCGCGGCGTCACGGGCCGCGAGCACCACATTAACTCCCGCTTCCGCCAGCGCTCGCGCGCAAGCGAGGCCGATTCCCCTGCTGGCACCCGAAACAAATGCCGTCCTCATTGTGCCTACGTTGGTACCAACGTTTGTCATAGTTAGATTATGGCCTACACCGACCTGAGAGACTTTGTGCGCGCTCTCGAAAAGCAGGGCGAGCTGAAGCGCATCCCGTTTGAAGTTTCTCCCGAGCTTGAGATCACCCAGTTTGCGGATCGCAGCGTGAAATCCGGCGGTCCGGCGTTGCTGTTTGAAAAACCGTCGGGTTCGAACGTCCCCGTGCTGATCAACGCATTCGCCAGCGCGCGGCGCATGGAGATTGCACTCGAAGTCTCCTCGGTCGACGAAGTTGCCGCGCGCATCTCCGAATTCCTCGAAATGCGAATGCCCGAAGGGATCATCGGCAAATTGAAAATGCTTCCGAAGCTCGGGGAGATTGGCGCGTTCTTCCCGAAAATCGTCTCCGGAGGCCCGTGTAAAGAAGTAATCCGCCGTGACGATTTCTCGTTGGACGAATTTCCGATCCTCAAATGCTGGCCGCAGGACGGCGGGCGCTACATCACTCTGCCAATGGTTTTTTCGAAAAATCCAGACACGGGGAAGCGGAACTGCGGATGTTATCGCATGCAGGTGTACGATGCTAGAACCACCGGTATGCACTGGCAGACGCATAAACAAGGGGCCGAGCATTATCGGCGCTTGCGCGCCGCCGGGACGACCAAGCGAATGGAAGTTGCAGTGGCGATCGGCGCCGACCCCGCGACCATGTATTCCGCGATCCTGCCTCTGCCGCCGGATCTGGATGAGATGATGATCGCGGGCTTTCTTCGCTCGAAGCCTGTCGAGATGGTGAAGTGCGAGACCGTCGATATCGAGGTGCCCGCGCAAGCCGAGATCGTGCTCGAAGGTTACGTCGAACTCGGAGAGTTGCGCCGCGAAGGGCCGTTCGGCGATCATACCGGATTCTACTCGCTCGACGACGACTATCCGGTTTTCCACGTCACCTGCATTACGCACCGCAAGAATCCCATCTATGCCACGACCATCGTCGGCCCGCCTCCGATGGAGGATTTTTACATGGGCAAGGCCATCGAGCGGATCTTTCTCCCGCTGATGCGCCTCCAACTGCCGGAGGTCCGCGACATCTGCATGCCCGCCGAAGGGATCTTTCACAATTTGATTCTGGTCGCGATCCGAAAATCGTATCCGGGGCACGCCCGGAAGGTGATGCATGCGATCTGGGGGACAGGCCAGGCGATGTTTTCGAAAGTCATCGTCGTGGTGGATGAGGACGTCAATGTGCAGAATGTAAATGAAGTGGCGTGGAAAGCCCTCAATAACATCGATCCGGAGCGCGACATCCAGTTCGTGATGGGTCCTGTCGATTCACTCGACCACGCGAGCCGTCTGGCGAACTACGGATCGAAGATGGGCGTCGACGCGACCAGGAAGTGGCCGGAAGAGGGATTCACGCGTCCTTGGCCCGATGTGATCCGCATGCCCGCGGATGTTTCTAAGCGAGTCGACGAACTTTGGAAGAGGGCTGGTCTGAAGTGATAAAATGAAAGCTCACGGCGGCTGTAGCTCAGCTGGTAGTAGCGCCAGATTGTGATTCTGGAAGTCATGGGTTCAAATCCCATCAGCCGCCCTCCTTACCGAACGATGTCTTCTGAGCCCCCGATTCTCACCACCACCGTAGGCTCGTACCCGGTCCCGGATTGGCTTGTAGCGCTCCCCAGCGAGCAGGCGCGCCTTGATGCCACGCGCGTGGTCTTCGACAGTCAGCGTCAGGCTCGCATCGATCTGCCTACCGATGGCGAGCTGTACCGCTTCGACGTGAACCATCCCGATACCAACGGGATGATCGAGTATTTCATTCGCCCGATGGCGGGCGTGCGCGCCCAGGTGGGCCGCAGCGATCACGAAGCGTTCGCGCAAAAGCACAGCATGCAGTTTCGCCGCAAGGCCGCGGGTGTGGTCGAATCGCCGCTCGGCGAGGGTTCGCTCAATCTCATGGCCGATTGCGAACTGGCGGCCAGCGTGGCGGGTGGACCATTCAAATTCACGGTCACCAGTCCGTATATGCTGGCGCGCACGCTGCTCGATCGGCACTATGGCGGTTTCGAGGAGCTGTTGATGGCCGTCGCCGCGGTGCTCGCGCAACAAGTGGCTGGGCTTCCCTGCGCATGTTTGCAAGTTGACGAAGCGAATATTCCTGGCAATCCGTCGGACGGCCCCATCGCTGCCTCAGCTATCAATTGCGTGCTCGATAGCTTCGCGGGAATGCGTGCCGTGCACCTCTGCTTCGGAAATTACGGCGGCCAGACAATTCAAAAGGGCGATTGGAAGGCGCTTACCGATTTCCTGAATCGATTGCATGTAGACCATCTTGTGTTGGAGATGGCGCATCGTTCGGCGGCCGACCTGGACGCTTTAAAGGACGTCGATCCGCGCATTCGCCTGGGCATCGGTGTGGTGGACGTGAAGATCAACCACGTGGAAACGCCGGAGGAGATTGCCGCCACTTTGGAGCGCTTCGAAAGAGTGCTGGGGCCCGGCCGCGTTTCCTGGATTCACCCCGACTGCGGTTTCTGGATGCTGAAACGTTCAGTCGCGGACCGTAAGATCGAGGCGCTCGCGAAGGGCCGCGACCTGTATCTGGGACGCGGATGATTTCTTATCGCGATCGCGCCACCGGCGCGCAGATCTGGCAGGTCACCGAAGGATCGGCCGTCAGTCATCCAACTTATTTTCTGCAAAGCTCGTTTTTCCCTGGCGGCCGCGAGATCTTTTTCACGTCGTACCAAACGGGCGCGGCGCAGTTGTTCGAAGCCTCGCTCGACTCGGGCGCAACCCGTCAGATTACCAGCGGCGAGCCGATCCATCCCTTCTCGGCGGCGCTGCATCCCGATGGCGAAACCCTGGTGTTCACGCGCGGCGGAGGCTTGTGGGCGGTTGACCGCCGTACTTTGGCCGAGCGTTCGATCGCCGAATATGGAAGCGCCCAGTTAGGCGAATGCTCCATCAGCCGCGATGGCGAGTGGCTCACGGCCGCATTCAAATCCGGCGCGGAGTGCGGCATCGTCGTCGGACGCTTCGACGGCTCCGGCTGGCGCAGTATCCCGTTTCCCCGTACCGTCATTCATCCGCAGTTCCATCCGCTGGAACCGGAATGGATTGAGTTCGCGGGCGACCCGGCCCCGCGCATGCACCGTGTCCGCCGTGACGGCAGCGGCCTCGAATGCCTCTACCAACACGGCAACGATGAGTTCCTGGTTCACGAGACCTTTTTGGGTAACAGCGGAGACCTCGTCTTTACAGTTTGGCCGCGCGCCTTGTGCCGCATGGATTGGACCACCCGCGAAATCCGCACAATCGTTGAGTATAACGCCTGGCATATCGCGCCCGATCGCCGCGGCCAGCGCGTGCTCTGCGATACCAACCATCCCGATGAAGGCCTTCAGATTATCGATGTTGCGACCGGCGCGCGGCGACAGCTCTGTCTGAGCGAATCGAGCAACCAGGGCACGCAGTGGCGTCGCTCCCGCTACGCTCTAGCAGAAGATTTCGCGCGGGCGCGAAACGAACTTAGCTGGATGGAAGCTGCCGCGGACACTGTTTACGGCCCGCAGTGGAGCCATCCGCATCCTTCCTGGTCGACCGACGAAACCAAGGTGGCCTTCGCGAGCGACCGCACGGGGACCACGCAGGTGTATGTCGTCGAGGTTCCGTACCAATAGAGGGAGTGCTCCCGTAAGCACTGCCCGCATGCTTACGCATGGCGGTTCAGAGTTCGGGCAGCCTCATAACAAGGCTGCCCCCCTCCTAACGTTAGCCGCAACTCCCCTCGCCCGCCACGGCTCGGTTTGCTACGGTTATCCCGGCAAAATCATCAAACTACAACAATCTACCGGGTGGGTACCCGATCCGTGTTATCACTCTCACGGCAAAGCCCACTGAAAGAGGCGTAGGTTCTCCCCAATCCAATATGACGATCCCGCTTAGAGCTTCGAAGACTTTTGCGAGTCGCGATCCAGGCGTCCATTGGGAGACTCCTAGACTCTTGCCTGTATGTTAGGCCTCAGATCGTGGGGTTTGTATGAGTGAAACACGCAATGCGATGAAAGCGCGGGAAATAGAAAGAGATTTCACGCAGAGACGCGGAGAACGCAGAGAAATATTTCGCTATTTGCGGCCCTGGAGTTCGTTCTGAATGGCCGTGACGTTGTGCGACGCCTGATCCTTCATCGGTCCCGCGATCGCCGCCGATTGCTGGCTGTACTTGAGAGCCGTTTGGATTCGAGGTTTATCCATCGTCATTTTGCCGAGCTGATAGTTCGACAACCCGAGATAGAAATAGATGATACCCAGCCGGTAATTGTCGTGATTCAAGGGTAGGGCGGCCTTCAGGTCGCGATCGCATTCAATCCAGGAGCTCTTCGAGCCATAGATTACCCCGGCCACGAAATACCCCGACGCCAGTCCGGTGCTCTTGGCCCTCTCCCATTCCGCATCGGAAACACCTTCGGGCTTCCCCTTGGTCTTCAGCACCGTTAGCAGTTTGTTGGCATAGTTCAAAGCGCGATCCGGGCTCTTGCTCATCAGGCCTTCTGTGAGAGCGGCCAGCGCTACTTCGTTATCCGGGCGGCCCGCGACCACCTTCGTCATGCCTTCGATCTGCTTGGCGGCGCCGATTTTGCCCAGCGCTGCCAGGTACGCCGGCGCGCAGACATCAAGATACTTGCTTTTGGGATTCTGCGCCAGCAGCGTATCCACCAACTCCACCGTTTTCGCCGGATCCTGCGTCGCCATGTAGGAGAGCGCATATTCGGTATAGGCGATGACTTCCTTCCCATACTCCACGCGCTGCTTCCAGTTCTCCACCTGATCCGCCTCGGATGGCTGCGGCGCATTCACCAGCGCCTGCGCAAGTTTGAAAGTGGCGGCGCTTTCCGTCTTCACCGCGTCGGCGTTCTTGCTTGTGACGGCTTCCTTCAGTTTGGCGTACGAATCCTCAAGCTCGTCGGCCCGCACCAGCCGCACGAGGGCCAACATTGCAATCGCGACATACAGAGTCCTTTTCACAGTTCCTCCCGGGAATCGTAAAAATTATACACCCGTTGCGGGTTATTGAAATAGAGGCTTCTCGTCCGAGCCGAATCGCACGAAAGATGCGTTGGGAGAAGAAGAGACAGCGGCTTCCTGCGGCGATAACAGCGCTCGCCAGGGATCGGGGAAATCTGTCCGAAAACTAGCTTCTCCGGCATCGCCGACCACCGTAGCGGGCCTCCCCGAGACCCCAACGGGTTCGATTATCGGCTTGCTTCCAACTTCAGCTCGATAAACTTCCTCGCCCGCATCGCTGATGATGGACGAGATCGTGGCGACGTGGGGATGGGAGCTCCCGTCCTTCGCGAGCGCCGCCTTGTAAGCGGAAACGGCCGCCAACTCGATGGGTGAGATTTCAGGTCTCCCGAACGCTTCTCCCATATCGCCGGTGATTTTGTGCTGCCGCACCGACGCGAAATCCGCCAGCTTTCCGGGGGCGGAAAATCTCATCGTGCGATGAGCTCCCGGCGCGATGAAGTGCAGGCTCCAGACGCCGTCCGCCAGTTCTTTAGCGGAGTGGTCCGCGAACCGGACCATCACATAGACTGAATCGATCGTATAAGGGCAGGTATTGGTCCAGGTGGTCCAGTAATGCGCTTCGTCCGCGCGAATCATCTCGTGGACTTTGAAGCAATCCGATACTCTTGGATGTTGCGCCAGCGCGAGTGCAGCGAACGTCAGCCCCACCACTAAGTGCTTCATCTTAAGAAAACCCACCGCATCAAGACTTGCCGTAATCGGGCAAGTATCTCATTTATCGGTGGGGAATGTCAAAAGCCTTAGGTGGATCTTAAGCGAACGGACTCCTTTTTACCGCGTAATCGATCGCCTCCTGCGGCACCTTGAACTCCTTCGAGCCGCGATTCCCGATGTAGCCGACGTCTTTAATTCCCGCCGCGCTCGTATAATACGCGTCCACCGTCATTCGGCGCGCCCAGTTGAAGAACGTGATTCCGGGCGCGAGCTCCGGCGTACGGTTCTTGCGATACGCGATCTTATCGAGCATTTCCGTCCTCTGCGCCGCGCTCGCGGTCAGGAAATCAGCGCGATACCGCCGCTTCATCGCCTCATCCAGCCACTCGATGCCTCCCGTGTAAATTGCCGACATGTCCGGATTCTGGCTCGACAGCAGATCGATAAACTCCGCCGCTCCTCCCTTCGAAGCGCCGGGAACGATAATTTCGCACAGCGTTTTCAGAGTGTCGAACTCATGCTGGGTTAAGGCCTTAGGCTTGTACACTCCGCCCGTCGCGTTCGCGTCGGCCGCCGCGGATTCGTGGACATGCTGCGCCGCCTCCAGGCTGACAGCGCCGCCCGCCATTGCGACCGCGGCGATACTGGTCAGAACCTCTCGTCTCGAAATGGACATGTTATACGTTCCCCTTTCGCATCTCTTCGGCCAGATAATCCGCCGTGCGCCATGCCAGCGCGACGATGGTCAGCGTCGGATTCTTGTCCGGATTTGTCACGAACGGCGCGGCATCGGCGACAAACAGATTCTTCACGTCGTTCGACTGGCAGTACTTGTTCAACGGCGCCGCCTTTGGATCGTTGCCCATCCGGATCGCGCCCACCTCATGAATAATGTCTCCACCTTCCGAGATTTTTTCCGAAGTCGGGCGGTTGCGCTTCACCACGGTCCCGCCCATCGTCTCGATCAGATCGGTGAACGTCTTCTCCATGTGCTCCACTTGCTTGTACTCGGCATCGGTCCACTTGAAGTGGAATTTCAGCACCGGAATGCCGTACTTATCCACCACGTTCGGATCGATTTCGCAATACGTATCTTTGTTCGGTATCATCTCGCCGCGTCCGGCGAACCCGACGTGCGTTCCGAAATCTTCGTAGATCGCTTTCTTGAGCGAATCCCCATAGCCTTCATGCTGCGCGCAAACACCGGCGAAGCTGCCGACGCCCGGCATGCTGTATCCGCCGCCCAGTTCCACGTGATACCCGCGCGGGAAATCGGTCTTCTTGTCCCACAGCCACCAAGGCATGTAAAGATGCGCGCCGCCCATGCCATCCGCATCGTGCCTTTGCATTCCTTCGAGCGCCGGAATCCGCGCTCCCAGGCTGAAACCCGTATTGTCGGTCAGGTATTGGCCCACCGTTCCCGACGAATTTCCGAGCCCGTTCTCATGCCCCGGCCCCTTTGAATTCAGCAGCAACCGGGTCGACTCGCAGCAGCTCGCCGCCACCACCACCGTGCGGCACTTGATCTGTTTTTCAGTGCGCGTCTTCTTATCGATATAGGAGACCGCGGTCACCTTGCCTTCGTCGTTGGTGATCAGCTCGCGCGCCATCGCATCGGTGATCAGCGTCACTTTGCCGGTCTGCATGGCCGGGAATACCTGCACCTGGCTCGACGAATAATTCGACGCTGGAATGCAGCCGCGTCCGCACTGCCCGCAGTAATGGCACGCCGGACGTCCGTTGGTCGTTTGCGTGATCACCGCCAGGCGATTTGGAATGCACGGAATACCGAGCTTATCCGCGGCCTTCTTGATTAGCACTTCGTGCACGCGCGGAGGCGGACACTTTTGAAAAATCCCGTCGGGCGCGCTGCGGATTCCTTCCTTCGATCCGGTCACGCCGATGAAGCCTTCGGCTTTGTCGTAATAGGGCGAGATGTCCTCGTAGGAGATCGGCCAATCGGTTCCGATCCCGTCGCGCGAGTACGGCTTCAGATCGTAATCCGCGTAGCGCAGCGAAATCCGGCCGTAGTGATTCGTTCTTCCGCCGACGATGCGGGACCGGAACCAGTTGAATTTCGATCCTTCGGCAACCGTGTACGGCTCACCCTCCAACTGCCAGCCGCCGGCTTGCGCCGAGAAAAACCCGAAGGCCCGTCCGCGCCCAAAATAGCTGGCGCCGCCGTCCCCCGACCCTCGATGCGGATATTCGTACGGCCACTTATGTTCTTTAAAATCCGTCTCAGGATGCAGCATGCGACCGGCTTCAAGAAGGGCAACGCTAATTCCAAGGTCCGCCAGGACCTTCGTGACTGTGCCGCCGCCCGCTCCGGATCCGATGATGACAACGTCGTAGACGGGGGCGCTGCGAGTAATCTGGAACATGATCCGATTATACGTCCATGCAACCAATTGTCATCCCACTCGTCTATAATTTTGGAGAGAGCCCCGCACAGAAATGGAAGAACACGAAAATAAGGGCCGATCCTCCGCCGGAGCCACCCTATCCTGGTTCCGCGACCTTTTCCTCAGCGTGTTGATCGCCATCGTTATCATTCTGTTCCTTTACCAGCCGGTAAAGGTGGAGGGCACCAGCATGTTGCCCTCGCTCAAGAATGACGAACGGATTTTTATCAACAAGTTCGTCTACCGCTTCGGCATTTCCGACATCGGCCGCGGCGACACCGTGGTTTTCTTATACCCGGGCGATACCAGCAAGTCGTATATCAAGCGCGTAATCGGCACCCCGGGCGACGTCGTCGAAATCGACAATGGGACAGTCATCGTCAACGGCCAGACGCTCTCGGAGCCCTACGTGTCGGAAGATAATCGCGACCGCATTCCGATGGCCAAGCAAATTGTTCCGCCGGACAAGTATTTCGTGCTCGGCGACCACCGCAGTTCCTCGAACGACAGCCGCAGTTGGGGATGGGTGCCGCGCCAGTATATTTACGGAAAAGCCGTATTCGTTTACTGGCCCCTGGAAAACCTGGGCGCGGTTCACTAAAGGCCTTTGCGAGCTTTGCGCCTTCGCGTGAACTTGTCATTAAATCGAATAAACCCTGCCGCGATGCGCGCCAATCAGGATCTGCACCATCCGGTGCGCGATCAACTCATGCAGCGTCAATAATTCCTTATTCGCCGCCACGATCGCCTCGACGTCCAGCGGGTCTGCCGGGCCGCCGCCCGCGCGCAACGCCGCCGACGCTTCTGAAATCACCGGGTCCGCGATCACATCGCCGGCCATCTCCCATAGCGTAATGAATCGATCCACCGCCGTCGGGAAACTCAGCGCAAACACGCCCCAGTTGTTGGTAGTGCGTGGAGGCTTGTAATCCAAATTGAACGGACCCGCGTACTTGTGGCTCCGCAGCAGCACCAGCACGTTCAGCCAGTCCAGCGGATTCACCAGTCCCACGGCGATGTCCACGTCATGCTTTAGCCGGTATCCGTCATTAATGTCGAAGTGCCACAGCTTACCGCACAGGAGCGCGCGCGCCAGCGCCGCCCGGGGAGCCGCGCCCCACATCAGCTCATGCAGATACTCCGGATTCAACCCCACCATCTCGGGGTGCGTCAACAATCCCGACGATATAAACGCCAGCATCGCGTCGCTGGTGGGCAATAGAATCTCCGCCTGCGGCTCGAACGGTTTCGCCTCCATGCAGTGCTTCAGCGTCGGCCGTCCGAACTCCTTGGCGATCTTTATATCGGCCTCGCACGCCGCATTGAGACCCTCCGCGTACCATCGCAGCGTCTCCGTCTCCTCCACCGCGCCCTGCACGAAATATCCCAGCGATCCCGGCCAATAGACGGCGAACTGAGCGCCCAGCTGGTGGCCGATCTTCACCGTATTGGCCAAGCGCCGCGCCGCATACGCGCGCACTTCCGGAGCCTCCGCCGCGGGACTCGCAGCCCACACCGCGTGATGAAACGTCTCCGTTGTCACCATCGAACACTTCAGGCCGTTCGAGGCAAGAGCGGCCTTGATCCGCGCGACGATCTGTTCCTGCTCGTCTTTAAAAAGCCCCGCCGTCGGGATCACGTCCGTATCGTGCGTGGTCCAGTGCCCGATGCCGATCTTGCCGTACTCCTCGATGACCTTCTCGAATCCCACCGGCTCCCGGGTCGGCGCGTGGAACAGCGCGTGCCCTTCGTAAGCCGCAGCCCATTGCGGACCCGAAATGTAATACTTGCGCCGGACTTCCGGCGAATATCCACCGCCGCATGCAGCGATCAAACGCTCTACCAGCGCGCGCTGTTGATTCTGAGGAATGGGTGCCATGAAACGCTTATCATACCTAGATGCCGCTTTTTCTGCTCGCGTTTTTAGCGATCGACACCAGAGTCCAACTCGACTCCGGTAAAATCGCCGGCGCGGAAGCCAACGGAGTCGCCTCCTTCAAAGGGATTCCCTACGTCGCCGCGCCCACCGGAGCGTTGCGTTGGAAGCCGCCTCACACCATCGCCCCGTGGGCCGGGACGCGCAGTGTGAAGGAGTTCGGAGCGGCCTGCCCCCAGCCTCCAATCCTTGAAAAAAGATACGGCATCAAGTTCGACAACACCAGCGAGGATTGCCTTACGCTCAACGTCTGGACCACAGGGAAGTCCACCGCGGAGAGGCGCCCTGTTCTGGTTTGGATTCACAGCGGAGGCAACATCGCAGGTTCGGGCTCGATGGCGGATGGCTCCGCACTGGCCCGCCAGGGCGCTGTCGTCGTGACCCTCAATTACCGCCTCGGACCCTTTGGTTTCCTCGCACTCCCTTCGCTCTCCAAAGAATCGTCGCGAAATTCCTCCGGAAATTACGGACTCCTCGATCAGGTCCAGGCGCTTCTCTGGGTCCACCGCAACATCGATAAATTCGGCGGCGATCCGCAGAACGTCACCATTATTGGCGTATCGGCCGGCGCCGGCGATGTCGGTTTGCTGATGACCTCCCCTCTGGGCAAGGGCTTGTTTCAACGCGCCATTATCGAGAGCGGCTCCCCGTCCTCCGATATGCGCCTCGCCGCGGCGGAGCGAGCGGGTGTCAAGCTTTTCGGCGACAACCTGGCCGACCTGCGCGTCCGTTCCACGGAAGAGGTCATGGCAGCGGGTGGCTCATCCTACGGACCCATCGTCGATGGCTGGGTCATCCCCGAAAATCCTGCCCGCATCTTCGTGTCCGGCCTACAGGCCAACGTACCGCTCATCGTCGGCACTAATGCCGATGAAGGGACGGTCTTCACCGAAGAACTGCCGCTCAAAACCGTGGCCGAGTATCGCGCCTACCTGGCCAGCCATTATTCCAATGCCGCCGAAATCCTCTTCGGCCTGTATCCCGCAAGCGGCGACGCCCAGGTCCACGCCGCCGCGAACCGCTTGATTACCGACTACCTCTTCATCATGCCCGCCCGCCGCCTCGCCCGATGGCAAGCGGTGGTGAACGCGAAAACGTTCGTCTATCACTTCACCCATCCCACCGGGCCCCGGGGAGCCTTCCACACCTCCGAAGTGCCGTTCGTCTTCGCAACCGATCCGGGGAGCGACTTGTCCAAAGCGATGTCGGCCGCCTGGTTACGATTCGCCGCCACCGGAAACCCCAACGGTCCCGGCCTGCCAGCGTGGGCCGCCTACACTGCCGCGGCCGATCAGTACCTGGAATTCGGCGATACGATCAAGGCAGGCTCCGAGCTGCATAAGAAGGAAGTCGACGAACTGACTGCCTTGAACGCTAAGTGAGCGAGCGTCTGCGTCTCCGCGTGAACATATCCGATAATAAACAGTGGAGACACCCTAAATATGATCCTCGAAGCGACCATGCCGTCGACCCTCGAAACCGAATTTAATCCGAAAATCTCCGCCGAAGTCCGCTTCGACGAAGCCGCCGCCCGGCTCGGCTTGGATGAAGGGATGCAAAAAGTCCTGCGCAGTCCGTCGCGCGAAATCATCATCCACATTCCCATCGCCCTCGACGACGGACGGCTCGAGGTCTTCACTGGGTATCGCGTCCAGCACTCCATCGCCCGCGGTCCCGCGAAAGGCGGCATTCGTTACGCGCCCGATGTAACGTTAGATGAAGTCCGCGCGCTCGCCGCTTGGATGACCTGGAAGTGCGCCGTCACCAATCTGCCCTTCGGCGGCGGAAAAGGCGGCGTGATCTGCGATCCCAGCCTGATGTCGCCTTCTGAAATCGAGCGCATCACCCGCCGCTACACCGCGGAGCTGTTCGATTTCATCGGACCCGAAAAAGATGTCCCCGCGCCGGACATGAACACCAACGAGCAGACCATGGCCTGGATCATGGATACGTATTCCATGCACGCCCGCCACACGCAAACGGCGGTCGTCACCGGCAAGCCGATCAACCTGGGCGGATCGAAAGGCCGCGCCGAAGCCACCGGCCGCGGATGCATGATCGTCACGGAGCAGGCTCTGCGCAAACTCGGCCTCGAGCGCTCCTCGACGCGGGTCGTCATTCAAGGATTCGGAAACGTCGGAGGCATGGCCGCGAAACTCATGGCCCGCGCGGGCTTCAAGATCGTCTGCATTGTCGAATTCGATGGCGCGGTCTATAACGCGGCGGGCCTGGATATTCCCGCGCTGCTGAATCATCGCAACGAGACTGGATCCATCACCGGTTTTTCAGGCGGCGAAGCAATCGACAAAACCGACGCGATGTTTCTCGAAACCGACGTGCTGCTGCCCGCCGCCAAAGAGAACGTCATTACGTCTGAGAACGCGCACCGCCTGCGCACGAAAATTCTCTGCGAAGGCGCCAACGGCCCCACCACGCACGTCGCCGATTCGATCCTCGCCGAAAAAGGCATCTTCGTGATCCCCGATATTCTGGCCAATGCCGGCGGCGTGACGGTATCGTATTTTGAATGGGTACAGGATCGCCAGGGCTACTTCTGGAATGAGCAAATGGTGAACGACCGTCTGGAGGAAATCATGATCAACAGCTTCCAGGACGTAGTCGCCTACGCCGAAAAGCACGGCGTCAACAACCGCACCGCGGCCTACATGCTTGCGCTGGACCGCGTAGCCTACGCAATCAAGCTAAGAGGAATTTACGCCTAGCGTGTGTGGGGCGGCGCCACGCGCTGCCTCTCTCCCGCCGCTGCCATGACCCCCGTCCCTGAAACCCCGCTCATGCGGCAGTATCACGGCATCAAGCAGCAAGTCCCCAACGCCCTTCTCCTGTTCCGCCTCGGCGACTTTTATGAGCTTTTTTTCGACGACGCCATCACCGCCGCTCGCGAGCTTGAGATCACCCTCACCTCCCGCAACAAGGAAAAAGGCCAGCCCATTCCGATGTGCGGCGTCCCTTATCATGCCTCCGAAGGCTATATTGCGCGCCTGATCCAGCGCGGCTACCGCGTCGCCATTTGCGATCAGATGGAGGAGGCCGGCGCCGGCAAGAAACTCGTCCGCCGCGAGGTCACCCGCATCGTAACCCCGGGCACTGCGATGAATGCCGGAGTCCTGCGCTCGCACGAAAATAACTATCTCGCAGCGGTCTTCGCAGACACGACGAGAGCGGGCGTCGCCCACGTCGACATCTCTACCGGCGAATTCCGCGCCACTGAAATCGACGTCGCTGAAGTCCAAGCCGCTCTGGAAACGTTGAACACGAAGGAAGCCCTGGCACCCAGCGGCTCGCCTCTGAAACTTCCCTGTCTCAAAACCGATGTCGAGCCATGGGTCTTCGGCGCGGACTACGCCGCGCGCAGTCTGTGCGACCATTTTCATCTCCTCTCGCTTGACGGTTGCGGCCTCGAAAATCGGCCGCTAGCCACCGCCGCTTCCGCTGCGCTGCTTCACTACTTGCGCGAAACTCAGCGTGGCGCGCTCGATCATCTCGAGCGCCCGGCTTTTTACAATCGAGCCGACGCGTTAGTTCTCGATGCGACCACCGTGCGTAACCTCGAACTGGTCGAGCCTCTCTTCGCCGGCGAATCGAAGGAATCGACGCTGCTCCACGTTCTCGACCGCACCCGCACCGGCATGGGCGGACGCCTCCTCCGCCGCCGGATGCTGGCCCCCTCAATCGACATCGCGGAAATCGACGCGAGACTCGACGCCGTGGCTGAATTGCATGCGACGCCGATTCTGAGGTCCGCCATCGCAAGCGACCTCGCCACCATCCTGGATCTGGAACGGCTCCTCTCGAAACTTGCGCTGGCAACAGCAGGGCCGCGCGATCTGGCGGCGCTTGCCAAGTCGCTAGGAGTCGTTCCGTCGCTCAAAAAACGCCTGGAAGGCGCGAAATCGCAAAACATCGAGTTTGATGAAGTCCAGGAAGTCCGCGATCCCGTGTTAGCCGCGCTAGCCGAAGAGCCACCCGTGAATTTGACAGACCTCGGCGTCATCCGCGACGGTTTCGACCCGCGGCTCGACGAACTCCGGGACATCTCGAAAAACAGCAAGACTTATTTAGCCCAAATCGAGCAGCGCGAACGCACGCGCACCAATATCACGTCGCTAAAAGTCCGCTTCAATAACGTCTTCGGCTACTACATCGAAATTTCGAAGGCGAATATGCATCTCGCACCGTCCGATTATGAGCGTAAGCAAACGCTGGTCAACGCCGAACGCTTCACAACTCCGGAGCTAAAGGAACTGGAAGTAAAAATCCTCGAAGCCGAGGAAAAGATGCTGGTCATTGAGCGCGAGATCTTCGAGGCTCTCCGAGCCCTTTCGGCCTCCCACGCCGCGAGAATAAAGACAACCGCGTCCGCCATTGCCGAACTCGATGTCACGGTCGCCCTCGCCGAAGTCGCCGCCGAAAATCGCTACACCCGCCCGCGCTTCAACGTGGATGGTCCAGATCAAGGTGTCATGCGTGTCGTCGCCGGCCGACATCCGGTCATCGAAAAGCTGGCCGCGAAAGATGCCCAGCGCTTCATCCCCAACGATCTCTATTTCCATCCCGAAAACGAGTTCATCGCCGTCATTACCGGTCCCAACATGGGCGGGAAATCCACCTATCTTCGCCAAGCCGCGTTGCTCACGATCCTTGCGCAAATGGGTTCCTTCGTGCCCGCCGAATCCGCTTTGCTCCCCATCGTCGATCGCGTCTTCACCAGAATCGGCGCCTCCGATAACCTGGCGCGCGGACGCTCGACTTTCATGGTCGAGATGACCGAAACCGCCGTCATCCTAAACACTGCGACGGCTCGCAGCCTGGTAGTCCTCGACGAAATCGGCCGCGGCACTTCGACGTACGACGGCCTTGCGTTGGCCTGGGCCGTAGTCGAACACATCCATCGCAATATCCGTGCGAAGACCCTCTTCGCAACTCATTATCACGAACTGACCGAGCTTGCCGAAACCCTCCCCGGCGTCCGCAATCTCCACGTCTCCGTCAAGGAATCCGGCGACCAAATCCTGTTCCTCCGCCGCGTCGAACCGGGAGCCGCGGACAAGAGCTACGGCATCGAAGTGGCCCGTTTAGCCGCATTGCCGATGAGTGTCATCGAGCGCGCTCGCCAGATTCTAGCCCATCACGAAGACTTCGTTCCGAAAAGCGCCCCCGTCCAAATCCGCCTCTTCGAGCCGATAAATCACGACATCGCCGACCGCATCAGAAAAGTAAAAATCGACGAGCTCCGTCCCATCGAAGCCCTGCAGCTTCTCTCCGATCTTCAGCGGGATCTAAAATCGTGAGAGTCGCCGGCATCATGAGCGGCACCTCGCTCGACGGCATCGATGTCGCCATCGTCGATATCCGCGGCAAGAAAATAAATCCGATCGCCTTCCATTCCATCCCCTACCCCAAGCAAGTCCGCGAAGCGCTTCTCTCCGTCTCAAACAACATCACGCACACCGCGATCATTGCGCGTCTGAATTTCCTCCTGGGCGCTCTCTACGCCGACGCCGTGCACGAAACCTGCCGCCGCAAGCGCGTTCCCCTCGCGTCCATCGATCTCTGCGGCATGCACGGCCAGACCATCTTTCATGAAGGACAACCCGTCGAATACCTCGGCATGCGCGTCGCGAGTACGCTTCAAATCGGCGAAGCCGCCATCGTCGCGGAGCGCACAGGCATTCACACCATTTCGAATTTTCGCGAACCCGACATGGCCGCCGGCGGGAAAGGCGCGCCCCTGGTTCCCTACGTCGACTACCTCCTTTTCCGTCACCGCCGCATTGGACGAATTGCGCTCAACATCGGCGGCATCGCCAACATCACCGTCATGCCCGCTGCGGCGAAGCCTTCCGACGTGATCGCCTTCGACACCGGGCCCGGCAACATGATCGTCGACGCGCTCGTTTCTCACAAGACCCAAGGCCGCGAGCGTTACGATCGCGACGGCCGCATCGCCCGTGCCGGAAAAATTCACGCCCGCATGCTCGAAGCCATGCTCTCCGATCCTTACTTCGCCCTCGATCCGCCCAAGTCCGCGGGCCGCGAACAGTTCGGCCACGAATTCTCGAGCGGCCTCATCGCCACCGGCCTTCCCATCGGCGACCTCATCGCCACGGCCACGGAGTTCACAGCCCAGTCGATCGCCAACGCCATCCCCAGACAGAAGTTCAGCGAAATCATTGCCTCCGGCGGAGGCATCCACAACCGTCAGATCATGCGGCGCCTTCGCGAGCTTCTGCCCGGCCTGACCCTGTCGACGACCGCCGACTACGGCATCGATCCCGACGCCAAGGAAGCCATCGCCTTCGCCATCCTCGCCCACGAATTCGTCAAAGGCCGCCCCGCGAATCTCCCCTCCGCCACGGGCGCACGCCACGCCACGCTGCTCGGAAAAAGTTCAAGAGTTCGTCTGTAACCGCTCGCTCTGCTGCGCCTGATAATCCAACTGCTTCACCTGCTCTTCCGCATTTTTCGACAGCTCCTGATTCGACAAATCCTGAGGCATCGGCGGCTGCGGAGGAGGCGTCAACGCCTTCATCGGATCCTCTTTCGCACCCTTCGGCACCGGTGGAATAAAATCCTTGTTCGATTTGGGGCTCTTCAGATCGGCTAGCATCTCGCGGATATATTTCTTCATGCCCGATCTTTGCCTGCCTCCGCGCGGATTCTTGAGCCCCACCCCGCTATCTGATTGAAGGAATGTGACAATTTCACCTTTTTGCGTCGTGAACGCCTCCCCGCGCATCATCAAATCATGCGCGTTGCACAAGTCACGGCCGCCCACGGCCCCATTGAAGTTGTCGATCGTCCCGTCCCCGATCCGGGTCCCGGCAAAGTCCGAATAAAAGTGGAGGCCTGCGGCCTTTGCCACAGCGATTTTCTCACCAAGGAAGGCCTTTTCCCCGGCCTTACCTACCCCCGCGTCCCCGGCCATGAAATTGCCGGTGTGGTCGATGCGATCGGCGAAGGCGTACCCAACTGGACCAAAGGGCAGCGCGTCGGCATCGGGTGGATCGGAGGCCACTGCACCATCTGCCAGCCGTGCCGCCGGGGAAAATTCGCCGCGTGTGAGCGAGCCCAAATCCCCGGCATCGTCTACGACGGAGGCTACTCCGAGTACATGATCACCTCTGCCCAAGGCCTCGCCGCGATTCCCGATGCGCTCAGCTTTGAAGAGGCCGCGCCGCTCCTCTGCGCCGGCATCACGACGTTCAACGCCCTCCGTCATAGCGGAGCGATGCCGGGCGATTTAGTTGCCGTCCAGGGCCTCGGTGGACTGGGCCATCTCGGCATCCAGTACGCCAATAAAATGGGATTTGAAACCGTCGCCATCGGTCGCGGTGGGGGTGATCAAAGTGACAAGAAAGACTTCGCGACTAAACTGGGCGCCCATCATTACATCAATACCAACGCCGTGAATCCCGCGGAAGCTTTACAGAAGCTGGGCGGCGCGAAAACCATCCTGGCCACCGCGCCCGACTCCAAATCGATGACCCCCCTGGTCGCTGGCCTCTGTGTCGACGGAACCTTGATGGTTGTCGGCGTCGGTCCCGACAATATAGAAGTCTCGCCGGGGCAAATCGTTAGCGCTCGCCGCAGTGTGCGAGGCTGGCCCTCCGGCACGGCGACGGATTCCGAAGACGCCATGCGCCTGGCCGCCCTAAGCGGCATCCGCCCGATGATTGAAACGTTCCCGCTAGCGGAAGCGGCCACCGCCTACGACCGCATGATCAGCGGCAAAGCCCGCTTCCGCGTCGTGTTGAAAATGACCTAGTCTGTTCTTCTTCTGTGGCGCACGCCCCTAGGCGTGCCGCGTCGACATTCGTGTCGACGCTAGCGGCTTGCATAAAACGTGTAGGTCGCCGAATAACCGATTCTCTCCGTCCGCCCCACCTCGCAGCTACCGGCAGGAGCGACTCCGCCATGCGTCTCCGACCGCCGGACGTACTCAAAACTCCCGTCGCCCTTCAGCAGCAGCCAGGGAATGTCTCCCGGCCCCGGCGCATCGCTCTTCGCGACCACTTGCCCCTTAACCGACCTGGCATCGTGGAACTTCCAAACCGGCCCCGCGCCATGCGTCCCAATCTCGACCCCGGCCGCGTTGAACAACGCAGCCTCCGGCGCCAGAAACACCCATTGCGGCGAGCCGGAAACATTTTGGCAGGCGTAAATCTGCACGCCCTTCCCCGTCGCAGTGAGCACTATATGCTGCCCGTCGGGAGCCTTGGTATCGCTCTGCGCGAACGCCAGAGCGCTCCCAAAAATGACAAGATAAGAAAGCTTTGACCGCATACAGAATTATTTTAGCCTTCCTCCTGCTGGAGATCTGCGCCCCCGCTGAGACCGTCCCCAATCCTTCAAAACGGAAAGGCGCCGGCCCGCTGTTTCGCGTCCGTCGCGGTGAAAAATGGGGCTACATGGACCGCGCCGGCAAGATCGTAATCTCGCCTCAATTCGATTCCGAACGCGACTTCTTTCACGGCCTTGCCGGAGTGCTCGTCGGTAAAAAGTGGGGCTACATTGACGAGAAAGGCATCACCGTCATTCCGGCCGCCTTCGATGACGTTCGCGATTTTCTCGAAGACCTGGCGCCGGTGCGAATCAGCCGCAAATGGGGATACATCGACACCGCGGGGCACATGAAGATCGAGCTGAGATTTCAGGCCGCCGCCGAGTTTCACGAAGGATTGGCTCGCGTTCACCTTTGGGACAGAATTACGACTGGCCGAGGAGAGTACACCAGCGCGAATGCTCCAGAGTACGTGTTCCGGCTCCCCGAGGACGATTACTCCGATATGCCATGCTGTTTTGCCATCGGAGGGCACTTCGGTTTCATCGACAAAACGGGAACGCTTGTCATCCCGGCAACTTTCTTCATCGCGCAGGACTTCTCACAAGGACTAGCGGCAGTTCGCGTCGAAGAGACTCCCACCAGCAAATTCGGTTACATCGACCGGGCCGGGAGATTTGCAATTTCTCCACGTTTCAATCAAGCCGCGCCATTTTCCGAGGGCCTTGCTTCGGTTGAAGTAAGCGGCCAGGTTGTGGGCAACCGCGTTGAGAACATCGCCTACGGTTTTATCGACCAGACGGGCCAGTTGGTAATCGCGGCAGCGTACCAGTTAGCAGGAAGCTTTTCCGAAGGCCTCGCGCGCGTGGCGATATCCTTCGGCGAGGGCATGGGATTCATCGACCGAAACGGGAAAATCGTCATCGCGCCGCGCTTCGTCACAGCTAGGGATTTTTCAGACGGCCTTGCGATAGTCTGCGGCGATCCTTGCACTTATATCGATCATCGGGGTCAGGAGACGATGAAGGACATTCGGGCGACGTGGCCGTTCGTGGATGGACTTGCCGTCATCGGCTACTCCAGAGACTCCCAAACCTATATCGACAAAACCGGCCGCAAAGTAGCTGCCTACGGCCAAGACTAGGCGCTATCCGCGCTCATCAGCGTTCATCAGCGGCCATTTAATTCTTACTTCACCACGATCGTAGCCCCCGCCTGCGTAGCCCCCGCCCCAATCGTGATCATTACGGGCACTGAAGGTCCTTTCGTCGACCCGGCCGGCACCACCGCGTTGATTTGCAGCAGTCCCAGCAATCCTCCTACCATCGGACCTGCGTATTGCACCGTCGCCGGAGCCCCGCCAATGGTCACCGTCGGCAGCGGACTCACCTGCGGCAGCGGATTCAATGTCCCTGGAACGATGTATCCGGTCGCCGGCGATGCCGTCAGATCGTAGATGCCTTCGCCGGTCAGATAGAACACCATAATGTCGCCAACCAGCGCCGCACTGGTTGTTCCGTTCACTGAATATGTGCCGCTCGTCATGCTATACCTCAACGCCGCGCACTGGCCGACCACCCCGCTAATCAGGAACAGACCTGGAGCCGTCGCCGTGGTATCCACTGTGTCCAGTGCGATCACGCCGCTGTTATTCACGGCCACGGCTTTCGCCAAGCCGATGGTCACGTTGTAGGGCACCTGCACCGTAATCTGATTCGGGCTGACATAAATCATCGGCGCATTCTGGCCGTCGATCGTAACGGAAGTGCTCTGTAGCGTGTTCGTCGCGTAACCGGCGACCACGGACATTTCGGCTGGCACGGCGGGACCGATGCCCGTGCCGAACATCGTAATAAATTCGCCTGGAGAAACGGCGCCGGCGGCATAACTCGCCGCGCTGACAATCGCCTGCACCACCGGCGTTGCCGACACGGTAAAGACCGCGGGCATGGAGACGCCTCCAGGGGCTGGATTCACCACTGTGACGTTGATCGTTCCCGCCGTTGCGAGGATGGTTGCCGGCAGCACGGCGCTGATGGTGGTGGGATTCACGTACGTCGCCTGGAGGGGCGTTGCGCCCGCACTCGCCGTGGTGCCGCCCTTATAGAATCCTGTGCCGGTAATGGTCACCGTGACGGCGGCCGATCCCATCAGCGCCGCCGATGGATATAGGTTCGTAATCGTCGGTGTCAGCGCATTCACCACCATGGAGACCGCGACGGTCTGCGTCACGTTGGCGCTGGGCACTCCGGTGGCGACAATCGTGATTTTCCCGGAATAGGCGGCGGCCGCGGGGGCCAAGCCGGTATTCGTCACCGAAACGGTCAGCGTCACAGGGGACCCGGGCAACGCCACGCCGCTGGTCGGCGTCACGCTCAGCCAGGTCGCGCTTAGCGCGGGGATGCTGAACGGCACCGGTCCGCCCGAGGTCGTCAGCGTCAGCGTTTGCGTCGCCGGAGGATTTGGAGGAGTTGTAAAACTGAGCGCATTCACACTCAGAATCAGTGTCGGAGGAGCTGGTTCCACGGTCAGCGTGATCGGAATCGATAGAGGGCTCGTAAAGCCCGTTGCGCTCAATTGGATCGCGGCGTTGTAGACGCCAACCGGCAATTCGCTCGGGTTCACCAGCACACTCATCGAGGCCGGCAGCACTCCCGCACTGGGAGTGATTGTCATCCACTGCGTCCCTAAAGGCGCAATTACGGTGGTAAACGCGGCCGTGCTGGTTCCGGCCTTGACTGAGATCGATTGCGAGGCCGGAAGCGTCCCTCCCGTCACCCAGGTGAACGAAAGTGAGGCCGGCGCGGGCGTCAGCGGTGTTTGACCGGCCGCGGAAACCGCGATTGCCAGTGCGATGGAAAAAGGAACGAAGCGAAGATTCACATCATCCTCTTCGACCGGAAAGCGGAAAGTTTCGCCGTAGGGAAAGCCTCTAAGGTATTCCCCCGATCCCGGCCGCCTGCGTACCGCCGATACTTCTGTTAGCAGATCTTCTTTAGTAGGCTGCTGAAAAAGGGGACAGACGCTCTGTCCCTGCCAGTGAGACACCCGGCCCGCGCAAGGTGCTGCCGCGGACAGAGTGGTCTGTCCCCTTTTTCAGGATCCCTCTAGATGAAAGATACCGGGCAGTTGGACGCTCTGCACACGGCAGTCAACGGCTACCTCACGACATTGCTCGCCGTTTCCGAGTGTCTCGGCGTGGCGTGTCCGGAGGTGGGTGGCCCCTACCGTCACCGCTTGAGCCGTCTTCGCTCGCGTCTGGCGTTCGACTCCAGTCCCGAAGCCATCATCGAGAGCACCGCGGTCGTGGAACGGGAATTGACAGATTACTCCAGGAAAACCGCCAACTACATCACCCAGCATGGCGTGGAGCTCCGCCGAACCATCGAAGCACTCGAAACAATCGTGAAATCAGTCGCTCAGCGTCAGGATTTTTACGGAGCGCGGCTGCGCCAGTTCGCCGCGCAATTGGAAACCACGCCCTACCCCACCGATCCCGAACATCTTTGCGAAGTGGTGGCGCTGCAAGCGGCGGGACTTCTCGGCTGCGTCGAAAGCATGAGCCACGATACGCAATCCCTGGTGACGCGGATGCGCACGGAGCTGGCCGGCGTGGCGGAACGGTTGAAAGAAGCCGAAGTCACGGACCGCCTCACGGGCCTGATGAATCGCCGCGAAATGGAACGCCAGATCGAGCAGCGCAAGGCGGCCGGTGCGGATCCTGTGATTGTGGTCTTCGAACTGTCGGGCGATGTGCGCGACGAAGTGGCGCAGCAGGCCGCCGCGCGTCTGGGTTCGCAGTTCCGTCATCACGATCTGTTGTGCCGCTGGACCGACTATGAATTCCTGGTGCTCTTTAACGGCACGCGCGAAATCGCCCAGTCGCGCACCGAACAGATCGTCCCGTGGATCGCCGGTCGATACCTGCTCGACAACGGCGAGTCCGTGGAGATCCGGGTCGACGCCGGATTAGTCGCGCCGCATCTCCTCGCAATGCAGTAACGTGGTGGAGGTGCTCTCCTCATCCGTCTTGGTAACCGGCGCGGGCCGCGGAATCGGAAAACGCCTGGCCATTGGATTCGCGTCACGCGGAGCGAAGGTCGGCCTCCTGGCGCGCAGCAAAGCCGAGATCGATTTGTGTCATCTCGAAATCGGCCATGCGGGCGGTTCCGCATCGAAAATTCTGGCCGACGTTCGCGATTATGAGCGCATGACCGCGGTGATGCACCAGATGCGCATCGACCTCGGCGGCGTGGATGTGCTGGTGTGCGCCGCGGCGGTGCAGGGACCCATCGGCCCGTTTGTCGAAACCAATCCCAAGGCCTGGCAGGAGACCATCGAAACCAATCTCACAGGCGTCCTGAACTGCTGCCGCGCCGTGCTGCCGCAAATGATCGAGCGCCGCAGCGGAAAAATCATTGTGATAACGGGTGGCGGAGCGCGCGTGGGTCGTCCGAATTTTTCGCTTTATGCAGCGGCGAAAACGGCGCTGGTCCGTTTCGTCGAAAGCGTGGCCCAGGAAATCAGCGAGCATAACGTACAGATTAACTGCATGTCGCCGGGGGGCAGTTACACTCACATGACCGACCAGATTCTGGCCGCCGGAGAGCGCGCCGGATGGCGGGAAATCGAAGATGCGCAACAAGTTAGGCTAACCGGGGGAGTAGCGCCGGAGCGGCAGTTGGAGCTGGCTGTTTTCCTGGCGTCGGAGCAATCGAACCACATCACCGGCAGGCTGTTGCACGTCCAGGACCCCTGGAAAAAGTTGAAGGATAAGACGGCGAATCCGGAATTATACACGTTACGACGCATACAGCGCGTTTAGTGTCGATTTATGGTCGTTTAAGGCTTCACCGGGGTCGCTTTTTGATGTATTATGCCTCATTTTGACGTGATCTGGCGGATAAAGTCCGTTTCCTGCTGTCTATAAGGTTTGCCGTCTTCCATAAAGACTTCGTGGAACCATTCGGGCGGTTTGCGGTCGGTGTAAGGATGTTCCCAGGAATCCCAGGGTAAGTATGTCTGTGTTTTTCCGGCGACCAGGCCCCAGTTGATGGCGGCTACCTTGTATTTTTTCGCGATGGGTAAAATTCCTTCGAAGGTGCTGCCTTGCGGGCGCGCCATATATTCGGTACAGAAAATGGGGCGATTGTAGCGCTTCAGCCATTCGACACGCTGCTCGAAATCGGCGGGTGGGCCATAGTTGTGGAACGAAATGATGTCGGAGTGGTCGAGTTGCGCGCGCGCCATCGGCGAGAGCTTTTCGTTCGTGGACCAGTCGCCGGTCCACACGGCGCTGGTTACCGGCTGGATGGGATGCTTCTCGCGCACCCAGACGAAGGCCCTCGGCAGTAAATCCTGTACCAGTTTTACCTTGTTGGACGGTTCCTGGCGGCCGTAGCTGCCGGTGTTGATATTGTCCGGCTCATTCCAAATATCCCAGGCCAGAATGCGAGGGTCGGTGGCGTAGGTGCCGACGACGAACCTCACATAAGCTTCGAGAGGCTTGCGGGCGGCCGGGTCCTGGAGTTCCTTGGCGCCGGGGCTTTGCACCCAGCCGGAGTTGTGCACGCCGGGAGTAGGCTCACGCTGTACGCCGAGCCTGGGAAAAGGATCCCAGCAGGAATCGAACAGCACGAGAATGGGGCGGATATGGTGCTTATTGGCTATTTTTAGAAACGCGTCGATGCGCTGCGTGAAACCCTTGGCGTCCTGCTGCCAGACCGCGTCGTGCAGAAAAACACGCATGGTGTTCATGCCGATGCTTTCGGCCCAGCCAAGTTCGCGGTCGATCTGCGGCGGGTCGAAGGTATCGGCCTGCCACATCTCGATCTGGTTGATGGCGTTCGAGGTGATGTAGTTGCTGCCGACGTACCAGGGCTGCCTGGCGTACCAGTTGTTGGCGAACTTCTCGGTCCATCGTTCGGCGGGAGCGAGATGGACATCGAGGGCGGTGGCCGAAGAAAGAAGCCAGTAGCCAGTAGCCAGTAGCCAGCAGGCGCGGCGGGAAGTTTCCATGCTCGCGTTGAAGATAGCGTGCTTGGCGGGGTTGCGTCAAGTTTCCTTTCATACTAACCGCGCGTGGTTCGATAAGCCCTTCAGTCCTCATATTCGCCTGGAGATTGAATGCGCCGTTATTTCTTCGCTATTGCTGTGTTTTCGCTGTCCCTGACTGTTTCCCACGCTCAAACGGTCCATTCGTCCGACCGGGTGCGGGCTGTTCCGGACGACGCGCGGACGGTGAAATTGACGGGGAACCGTTCTTCGCTGGCGCGAGCCGAGTACGACGCGGGCGCGGCGGAGCCGGGCCATCGCATGGAGCGGATCATTCTGGCGCTCGATACCAGCGCGGAGCAGAAACAGGGGCTTGACGCGTTGATCGCAGCGCAGCAGGATCCGGCGTCGCCGCAATATCAAAAGTGGCTGACCCCCGAAGCGTTCGCCGATCAGTTCGGTGTTTCTCAAAACGACGTGGATCAGGTGACGGCGTGGCTGGGAACACACGGGTTCCAGGTCGATGAAGTTCCCGCCGGCCGGCGCACGATTGTGTTCAGCGGCACGGCGCAGATGGTGCGCGCGGCGTTTCATACCCAGATCCGGATGTATAACGTAAACGGGGCACTACATTACGCCAATGCGAGCGATCCGGAAATTCCGGAGGCGCTGTCGGCCGTGGTGAGAGGCACGGTGACGCTGCACGATTTCGCCCGCAAAAGCATGAAAACCCAAGTGCAGGCCGTGCCGGATTTTACCAGCGGCGGAACGTACTACCTGGCTCCAGCCGATTTCGCGACGATATACAACCTGAATGGGTTATATAACATAGGAAATGACGGGACGGGCCAGACCATCGCGATTGTCGGACGCACCAACATAAATGTTGCGGACGTGACCGCGTTCCGCGGCTACTTCGGCTTGCCCGTAAACAATCCGCAGGTTATTGTGAACGGCACGAATCCGGGAATCACCTCCGATTTGTCGGAGGCGCTGCTCGACGTAGAGTGGTCGGGTGCGGTGGCGAGAGGCGCGACGATTAAGCTGGTGGTCTCTGCGTCGACGAATTCAACCGACGGTGTGGATCTTTCGGCGCAGTATATTGTTTCGAACAATCTGGCGCATGTGATGAGCACCAGTTATGGAAGCTGCGAGGCGGCCATGGGAACCGGAGAGCTGGCATTTTACAACAATCTGTGGCAACAGGCAGCGGCGCAGGGCATCTCCTCGATGATCTCCTCAGACGATAGCGGAGCTGCCGGATGCGACGCGCCATTGGTGGCATCGGCGGTCGGCGGGAGAGCGGTGAACGGACTATGCTCGTCGGTCCACGCGGTCTGCGTGGGTGGAACGGAGTTCAACGACAGCTCGAATTACAGCACGTACTGGCTGAGCAGCATGAGTACGACGACGAAGGAATCGGCGATTTCCTACATTCCGGAGCTGGCGTGGAATCAGAGTGGGAGCGTGGGCGGCTCGGGCTTATGGGCGACGGGCGGAGGCGCGAGCGCGTACTACGCGAAGCCGTCGTGGCAGACCGGGCCGGGCGTTCCGGCGGACGGGCAGCGCGACGTGCCGGACGTTTCACTAGCTGCCTCCACGCACGACGGGTTTTTGATTGTGCAGAACGGCGGTCTCTACGCGATTGGTGGAACGTCGGCGGCGTCGCCGTCGTTTGCCGGAATCATGGCGATGGTGGATCAGAAAACCGGTTCGGCGCAAGGGAATCCGAACCCGAAGCTGTATGCGCTGGCGGCCTTTCAGGCGAAAGGAACTTCGGAGCATGCTTATTTTCACGATGTGACCAGCGGGTCGAACACCGTTCCGGGCCTGACGGGATTTAGCGCGGGCACGGGCTACGATCTGGCGACCGGACTGGGCTCCGTGAACGGGGTGAGTTTGGTGGAGTACTGGGGCGATGCGGTGGTTACCGTTCCCGCGACGATGAGCGTGTCGATGTCGGCGGGAGCGCTGTCGATCGCGCAGGGCGGCAGTGGAACGTCGACCGCGAATATCCTGGTCACGGGCGCCTATAGCAACGCGGTGACGCTGGCGGTGAGCGGGATGCCGGCGGGTGTGACGGCGACCCTGGCGTCGAGGAGTTTTTTCGCGCCGGGATCGGGAAGCAGTGTGCTGACGATCGCCGTGAGTGCCGCGACGCCGTCTCAGCTTGCGACCATCACAGTGACGGCGACAGGCGGCGGAGTCACGTCCGCGGCCAACGTATCGCTGGCGATCGTGCCGCCGTTCCGATTGACGAAGAACATCGACGCGGTTACCGTTCCGCAGGGGTCGAGCGCGCCCATGACATTGACCAGCACCAGCGCGGGCGGCTTCATCGGCGCCGTAGCTCTGACCGCCTCTTTGTCGAACGGAAGCGCGTTGCCGGCGGGAGTGACGGTGGGATTCGCGCCATCCACGATCTCGTCGCCAGGATCGGGCACGAGCACGGTGACGGTTGCGGCGAGTAATTCCGCCGTGGCTGGGAGATACTCGATCGCGATCAGGGGAACGAGCGGGAGTTTGACCAATACGATAATCCTCCCGCTGATGCTGACATCGAGTGCGACTTTTACGCTAGCGGCCGCTCCGTCGAGCGTGACCATGGCCGCAGGCGCTTCCTCGGCAACTACGATCACCATGACCGCCGCGAGCGGATTCACGTCTTCCATCGCGCTTTCGACGGGTTCGCTTCCAGCGGGAATCACCGTCCAGTTTTCCTCGACCAGCATTACCCAATTCAGCGGAACGACTTTCACCGCGCGCGCCGCGTCCACCGTTGCGGCGGGCAGCTATCCGATTACCGTGACCGGCACGGGCGGCGGAGTTACCCCGGCGCCAACCGTTGTGGTGACAATAGTGGTGAGCGGGTTCACGATCACGCCGGGTTCAGCGGCTGCCTCTCTGGCGCACGGTGGCAGCGTCGTGGTCGCGCTTGGAACCGCCGTGACGAATGGATTCTCGGGCGCGCTCAACCTGACGGTGACCGGCTTGCCGACGGGTGTGACCGCGGTCTTTACGCCGCAGACAATCACGAATCCAGCGGCGGGGAACAGCTCGCTGCGGCTGACCGCTTCCGCTACGGCTCAGGAAGGTACGAGGACGATCACGATTGCCGCGACCTCGACCACGGGCGCGGTGCGGACGGCGACAGTCCAGTTAACGGTTCACTAAGAGGTAGCCGGCAGCCAGTAGCCAGCAGCCAGCAGCCAGTAGAGACGCTGGCTACTTCTGCCCGCCGTTCGTCCTGCCATTCCTGCCGTTCGCCTAGTATCTCCGCCTGAGTCCTCCGCCGAGGGATACAATGCCTTCATGGAACTTAAAGGGAAAAGGGTTGCCATTTTCATCGATACCCTGTATCAGGAAATGGAAGTCTGGTATCCGTTCTTCCGGTTGCAGGAAGCGCATGCCGAGGTTTCGTTCGTGGCGGCGGAGGCTGGCAAAACGTATAACAGCAAGCTGGGGTATCCGGCCAAGAGCGCTCTCTCCTACGATCAGGCCAAGACGCGCGATTACGACGGCGTGGTGATTCCCGGCGGCTACGCGCCCGATCATATTCGCCGCCATCCGAAAGCCAATCAGTTCGTCCGCGATATGAATGCCGAAGGAAAACTGGTCGCCTCGATTTGCCACGGACCCTGGGTGCTGTGCTCGGCCGACATTTTGAAGGGCAGGCGCGCCACCAGTTTCTTCGCGATTAAAGACGACGTGATCCATGCCGGCGCGATTTTCGAAGACTCCGAAGTAGTGGTCGACGGGAATCTGGTCACCTCACGCAAACCGGAAGATTTGCCGGCGTTTTGCCGCGCGGCCATTAAAGTTCTGGCAGCCGGACCGGTTTCCCCCAAATAATGGAACAGGCCATCGAAGTAAAAAATCTCCAGAAATCCTACGGAGACGTGCACGCGGTGCGCGGCATCGACTTCGAAGTCGCGCCCGGCGAGGTATTCGGCCTTCTGGGGCCGAACGGCGCGGGCAAAACGACGACCGTCGAGATCCTGGAAGGCTTGCGTCCTCGAAGCGCGGGCGACGTGAAGGTGCTGGGCCGCGACCCGGGAATCGAAGTGAAGGCGCTGAAGGATCGCATCGGCGTATGCCTGCAATCGACCAATCTACCGGATAAAATCACGGTGCGCGAGGCGTTGGCGCTATTCCAGTCGTTCTACTCCCGCAGCACGGATATCGATACGCTGATCGACCGCCTGCAGCTTTCGGAAAAGCGCCACGCTTATTACCAGACTCTTTCGGGCGGCCAGAAGCAGCGTGTGGCGCTGGCGCTGGCGCTGGTCAACGATCCGCAACTGGTGTTTCTCGACGAGCCCACCACCGGCCTGGACCCGCAGGTGCGCCTGGAAATTCACAGCCTGATCAGCGAACTGCGCGACGCCAAGCGGACCATCCTGATCACCACGCACTACATCGAGGAAGCGGAGCGACTGTGCGACCGCGTCGCGATCGTCGATCAAGGGAAGATCATCGCGCTCGGCACGCCGCGCGAGATTCAGGCGCGCACGCTGGGCACATCGCGCGTCGAAATTCACACCGCGCAGCCCATGCCGGCGGACGTGCCGAATTTTGAGGAGGCCGAGAAGTTCACCATGAGCGAGGATCGCAAAGTGCTGAACGTTTACTCGGCCAGACCCGCGCGCACGCTGCCCGATCTGGTCAAGTGGATCGACCAGAACGGGATCGACCTCGAAGATATCCATTTGAAGCGGCCCACGCTCGAAGACGTGTTCATCGAACTGACCGGGAAGCGGTTGAGAGACTGACATGCGCGCCTATATTACACAGATCCGCACGAATCTGCGCCTCACCATGCGCGACCGCACCATGCTGTTTTTCAACTACATGTTCCCGCTGGTGTTCTTCTTCATCTTCGGCTTCATGATGCATGCCGAGCAGGGCGGGGCCATCGTGGGCATCGTCAACATGGTGCTGGTGATCGGCATTCTGGGCGGCGGATTTTTTGGCGCCGGCATGCGCACCGTGATGGACCGCGAAGCGAATATTCTCCGCCGGTTCAAAGTGGCGCCCATCACCGCGGGACCGATCCTGGTATCGCAAATGGTCGTGGGGCTGGTCCATTTTATTCCGGTGACCGTGCTCGTTCTGGTGCTGGCGCACTTTGTCTACGGCATGCCGCCGCTGGAACATCCAGGCTCGCTATTTGTATTCGTGCTGATCGGAGTGCTGGCGTTCCGCGCCATGGGCGGCATCATCGGCGCGGTGGCGAATTCCATGCAGGAGAGCCAGATCATCATTCAACTGCTCTACTTCCCGATGCTGTTTCTAGGCGGCGCGACGTTCCCCATCGCGATTATGCCGAACTGGCTGCAAATCGTCGCGCAGTTTATTCCGACCACGTATTTGACCACGGGAATCACATCGATTTTGGAGGGTCACGAAACGATTTGGAATAACCTCGCGCCGGCGGGAGCGCTGTTGCTGACCGCCGCGGTTGGAACCTTCCTCGCGTTGAAACTGTTCCGCTGGGAAAAAGAAGAAAAGATGCGCACGTCGGCGAAATTGTGGCTGATCGCGGTGCTGGCGCCGTTTATCGCCATGGGCGCGTGGCAGGCGTATTCGAAAGACAACCTCGTGAAGGGTAAGATGCTGGCCCGCGAAATGAGCCGCACCCGCACGCTTCTGATTCGCGACGCGCGATTATTCCTGGGCGACGGCAACGTCATCGAGCAAGGCGCCGTGCTGATCAAGGACGGCAAGATCGCTGAGATCTATACAGGCGCGGCTCCGGACGCGAAGACGGTGAAGGCTGAAGCGCTTGACGCCGCCGGCAAAACGCTGATGCCCGGTCTGATCGACGTGCACGTGCACCTCGGAAGTCCCGGCGGATTTTATGGCAGTGGGGACGAATATGAGGTGCCTGCGAAGGCATTCCCGCGCGAGCTCGCCGCCTATCTTTATAGCGGCGTGACGGCCGTGAAGAGCGTCGGTGACGGGCTCGATGAAGTTCTAAAAGCCCGTGAGGCGGAGGCATCGGGCGAGAAACTCGGGGCCGAGCTGTTCGTCGTCGGGCCGCTGTTTACCGCGCCCGGGGGCCATGGAACCGAGTACAGCAAGAACATCCCTGAGATCGCCCGCGGCAATTTCGACGCCCAGTTTTTGCGGCTTCCCAAGACGCCTGACGAGGCGAAAACGATGGTCGCCGAGCTTGCCAAACGGCACGTGGACGGCATCAAGACGATCCTCGAAGCCGGCTCCCCCGCGTATCCCTTCGTTCGCATGGACCCGGCCCTGGTCAAAGCGATTGCCGAGGAGGCTCACAAATTCAAATTGCCGGTGGTTTGCCATACCGGCAATTCTCGCGATGTGGAAGATGCCGTGAATGCCGGCGTCGACGGTATCGAGCACGGCTCGATGACCGATGTGATCCCCGAAGCTTTGTTCGCGAGGATGAAGCAGGCGGGCATCACGTTCGATCCGACGCTCGACGTAGTGGAAGCGTTCACGATGCTCGCGCAAGGCAAGTTCGATATGCTCGATCGCACCCTGGTTCAGCAGGTGGGACCGAAAAAACTGCTGGATTCCACCAGGAAGTTTCTTCAATCGCCGGATGGAGAGAAGATGCGCGCAGGGCTCGCGAAGTATCCGGTGTCGATGGCCATCTGTAACCAGAACCTGCTCGCCGCGATGCGCGCGGGCGTGACGCTGGTCACGGGAACGGACGCCGGGAACCCGACGATCTTTCATGGGCCGGGCGTCCATCGCGAATTGCAGTTATGGATCGAGGCCGGTATTCCCGCCTCGGTCGCGCTCCAGGCAGCCACGTTTAACGGCGCCCAACTCCTCCGCGCATCGGATCGCATGGGCCTGATCAAGAAAGGTTACCAGGCGAATTTACTGCTAGTCGACGGAAACCCGCTCAAGGACATCTCGGTAACCGAGCGAATCTCCATGGTCATGCTTAAAGGGGAGCGCATCGATCGAAGCGACTTGTTCGATCAACACTAAACGCCTTATCGATGCTCTACCGAGCCGCGACCGCAGGAAGCGATCCTTCCCAGCGGTGCGCTCTCAATGCTCATAAGCGCTCAATTCCGGAGGTCTTGCGTCGGCCTCCAGCAACAAGACCTCGCGTCCGGGATACAAAGCGCGTAGCTTCTCATTTTCCTCGGCCCCCAGGTCGCGGGCCCAGACGATGCGAGCCGAGTCAATCGAAGCCTCGTTATAAACCCATTCTTCCTGAAAGATGTGCCGCGGCGAGTAGTGTACAAAGACGAGAAGCTGGCCCGGGATTTCTGCAAGCTTCTCGTTCACGAAAATACGCCGCTCCGGGTTGCGGTGGTTGATCGAATCCCAGGTCTCATAGCGCATCATGGCCAAGGCGAAGTCATCCTGATCGTTAAGATGAATGACGTACCAGAAGCCAAAGTGAATGATGCAGAGAAACAGAACCAGCCGCGCCGCTTCCGGATTCCAGCGGCTGATCTGTTGAAGTCCCGCGACACTCATCAGGACAAACAGACATGCGACTCCCCCCAGATAGTGTGTCTGAAGCGCCGGAAAGAAGTTAATTCCAAGTGCGAAGAGTAATAGCGTAAGAAGCACCCATCCGAATCGGCGGTTATGGAAGGCGGCGAAACAAAAAGCGGGTATGGCTAGAAATAACGGAGCTAGAAAGAAGAACCGGTAGTAACGGACTCGATATTCGAGGCGAAGCAGATAGCTTTGCAAGGTTTCCCTGTCACTCGTACGAAACGCCATCTGAGACTTATACTCAAGCTGCTGTTGAGGCGTCAGGTCGCGGTGAGGGATCGGGTCAGGCTGGAAGGTCAGCGAGGCAGGGACGCCATACTGAACCTGGCTTAGTTGATACGGAAGCGTCATCCAGCGGCCGGTGACGCTCTTGTTCTGAAGCAAGGTAACGCCAATGGCGGGAAGTACGGCGAGTAGCACGATCGGAGCGGTACGCATCGCTCGCTTTGCATGGGGGATCAAGAATAGTATCACGCCGATCGCCAGAAAAATCGACTCATAAGGACGAGTGAGGATATGAATCGCCAATCCCGCGCCCATGATCAACGCGTCCCGGGTGCGGACTTTGTCGACCAGCCTCGGCAGAGCGCCGAAGACGAGGCATCCCGCCGCTGCGGCCAGCGTGCCTCCCCAATAGCTGTTCATCCATTGATTGAGTGGACCGAACTCGATAACCGCAAGAACGCCTCCTGCCAGAGCCCATGCTGGTGTAGTCCATCCCCGCAGCATCCAATAGGACAGAGCGGCGAATGCCGCCGTCGAAAGCATCACTCCTACCCAAGGATATCCGGAGATCGCCCGCCCGATCGCCAGCATTACACCCTGGCCCAACGGATAAATCGAACTGTAGGTCGGTTCCTGGAGAATGAAAAAAGTCTCAAAGAATCGATGCAAGGAATGCGTAGGATTCGCCAGCCGGAAGTGACGCAGCGTATCCGCTACGAACAAATGTCCGAACTCATCATAAATGTCCGGTGTCGGGACGGGATGATGCGCAAGAAGAATCAGCCGCAGTGCGACCGGGAGAATAGCCAGCGCGAGCATGCACCAACGGGTCCTTAGCGAAAAGCGCCTCCCAAACGGCTCGATGATCGGACGCCAGGCTACCACCAAGCCCACCAGCAACAACGCGATGGTGAATTCGATATAGTCGCTCGCGCCGAAGCCAATCGGATTCCTGACAGGATCGAACGTACTCAGGAGGTATGAGAGCATTACTTCACATCCTCAAAGTGTAGTTTCGGACGCTGGACAGGATTTGGATTGGGCTCCGGTTCTGCCGGCTGCGCTGGAATGGTTAGCGGCCGTGCTAGCTCCCGATATGGGGTTAGCTTTGGGGGAGCCGCATCAGGCTCCAGTAGCCAAGCCGTGCGATCCCCGTAGTAATTGCGAAGCGTCTCATCTTCCTCGGCGCCCAGATCTCGCGCAAACACCACCTTCTGACCATCGATGTCGGCTCCGTTGTATACCCACTCCGTCACCGTGTGTTTCAGCCAGTAGCGAACGAAGACCAATTGCTTACCGGGAACTTGTGCCAGTTGCGCATTCACCGCGATTCGACCGTCCGGATCGCCGTGATTTACTTCATCCCAGGTTTCATACTGCTCTAGGTCTTTCGAGAAATCATGATTACTGGCTACCTGAACTCCATACCAAAAAATGAAATGTGCTCCGCACAGGAACAGGATCACCCGCACCGCCTCGGGGCCCACCAGGTGATTTGCGATTCTCAGACGGCTCAGTTGCTCGAGACTCACCACGGTAACGAGTATGAACAGGCAGGTCACTCCCGCAACGTAGTGAGCGTAAAAATAGCCGTAAATGTTGGTACCCACAAAAAATAAGAGCAGAATAAGGAAGACGTATCGCATCCGGGGATTCCGGAAGCTCCAGAAAAAAGCGGGTAGCGCTAGATAGAGCGGCGGCAAAAAAAAGAACCGGTAGAATCGGACGCGCCCGGCAAGACGTTCAAAGAAACTTGCAAAAGTCTCGGAGCGATCGCCATGCACGAAGGACTGTACGTCGTAGGAAATCCGCTGCTCCCTCGTAAGTCCACGATGCGGAACCGGGTTAGGCTGGAAAACGAAGGTGGACGGAACGCCATACTGATACCGGCAGAGAGCATAGGGCAGCGTAGTCCAACTCCCGGTAACGCGTTTGTCGTGCAGCGCGATCAGTCCAAGCGCGGGCAACACCACTATCGCGGCGATGGATGCTGTCTTCAATAGCATTCGACGCTCCGGGGCAAAGAAGAGGAGCACGCTCAACGCCAGAAATATCGTTTCAAATGGCCGCGTGAGCACATGAATCGCGAGGCCGAGGCCAAGGAAAATCGCGTCGCGTGTCCGCCAATGCCTCTTCAATCGAGGCATCGATCCGAATACCAGGCATCCGGCCGCGGCAGCCAATGCGCCCCCCCAGTACGTATTCATCCAGTGGCTTAGAGGACCAAACTCGATGACCGCCAGCACGCCGCCGAGCAAAGCCCAACCCGGCTTGGTCCACGCCCGCAGCATCCAATAGCAAAGCGATGTAAACGCGGCCATCGATACCGCGATGCCCGCCCAAGGCTGCCTGAAAACCAGCTTTCCGAACGCCAGCGCAGCCCCCGGCCCTAGCGGGTAGATGGAACTATAGCTCGGTTCCTGAAGAACGAAGAGAGTCTCAAAAAACCGATGCATGGGATGCGTCGGATTCGTCAACCGGAAATGCGACAGCGTATCTCCCAGCAGCAGGTAGCTGAAATCGTCGGCCCCTAAAGCAGTGGGAATAGGAGACGTGTGAAGCATTGCAAGCCGCAACGCCACCGGCAGCGCGGCCAGGATCAGCATGCACCAGGCGGTTTTTGACGCGAGCCTGTTGACCGGCTCCTCGCATTTCTGCCAGGCCAGCGCGGCCCAGACCAGGAGCAAAGCGAGCGCGATTTCGATGAAATCGGCTGCTCCGAATCCGATTGGATTGTGTAGAGGTAGAAACGAATAGAACAGCCGGAACAGATAAAACATCGAAATTATGGTCGATTAAGGCCGCTTCGGGCACACAATTGTGTCATTTAAGGTTATTTAAGGCATGCTAAGGACGGGACAAGGGGAATCGCGAATGATCGCGTAGGCATTCGACCGCAGCAAGCCGAGCGTTTTGTGGACCTTCCCGCTGCCGATGATCACCAGATCCGCGCCGTCTGCGAGCGCCGCCTCGCGAACTACTTGAGAGATGGGTCCAACATGCTCTTGAATCAGTCGCAATTTCGCGCCCAGCGCCTGGGCCAGTTCGGTCGCGGACGGAATCAAGTCTGGATCCTCTATCACGCACAAAACATTGCGGATTTCGGAATGCGCCGAGGGATTTTCGGTGTGGGCGCTGGTCCATACGGGACAATGAGCGTCGTGGAGAACTTTTGCCGCGACAGAGCCCAGCAGCAAACTGCGGAACGGGCCGTAGCCGTGCGTGGGCATCATGATGAGATCGACGTTGTTTTTTGCGGCGTATTGAGTGATTTCGTAGGCGGGATCTCCCACCTTGACGATTCGCTCCGCACCGGCGAAGTCGAATCGATCGAGACGCTGACGGGCGGCAGCCTCCATGCCAGGTACATCGACTATGAGCGGATAGCCGTCGGCGCCGCCATAGGCGCTGATCGGAATCTGAATAGTGTGCAAGAGGGTCACCTTGGCGTTAAACCGTTGCGCCCAGGATGTTACGAACGGCCGCGCTGCCTCGGACCGGTCTGAGAAATCGACCGGAAAGAGGATATGACCAAAGGTTTTCATACTCCTATCTTAGTTCGAGTAATTGAAAGTCTGAAGATTGGTCGACTTTGCGATAGCGTTCGCGGATAAACGACTCAATTCCCGACATGCGCATCCGGGAGGGATCGCTTCCGGGCCAGATGCGTAGGAACTCCGAATCGGGGATATCCATATAGACCATCCAGCGAGGCGGCTCGCTGCGCAATTCCTCAAGCGCTTGCCGGGCATCGCTTTCCGGAAACATGCCCGGTTGCAGGAATGAATAGCGGGTGGGATTGCGGGCGAGCGTCAGGAAGTACACGATCGGCCGGTAGGGAAACACGAAGAGAGTATCGGAGGGACGTACCTGCCGCTGAAGCATGGCCGTTGTTTGAAGACCCGCCGCGGGGCCGTGCGCGGCTCCGAGCATGGTCATTCGCGAGGGCTCCGACAAGCGCTTGCGCGCGTTCGTCCCGAGGCAGACCGCCGCCGCGACCAGAACCGTGACCGCGACCATTTTCCGAAAGCGAAAATTCCAGATCAAGGAAGCCGCGAGAGCATAGAAGAGCGCGGCGATGTAGTTCAAATGGATCAGATCCCAACGAGGATAGCTCGAGAGCAGCAGCGCGGCGCCCGATGTCAGCAGTACGACGATCTTCATCGGCGGACGCTTCGAGAGCCAGAGGGCGGATACAAACGGGAGAGTTGCCGGCAAGGTGATAAACACCATCACCAGCGCTGTGACGATCGCTTCTCCGGTTGAAAGCCCATGAAACAGGTGTCCGTAACCTCCGATAATCCATCCATAGGACGTGTGATTCGCGATGGTGTAGTTCGCCGCCGTCCATGCCATGGAGCGGATCATCGGCGCGAGCGCGGCGTGGGACGCGAGGAAGCCAGCACCTAGAGCGGTCGCGACGGCAATGCCCGCGAGGAAGGCGATCGCAAGTTTCCTTCCCGCGAAGAGAAGGCACGCGCCCAGAGCCACTCCAGCGATCGCGACAGGAGGGGTGCAGAAAACCGCCACGGTCGCTGCAACTCCCGCCGTTGCGCAGGCTGCGACTGACTTGTTTCGATTTGGTTCGACCTTAGTAGAATTGTCGAGTGCAAAGAAAATCAGGGTGGCGGCGAGCGTCATCCATGCACTGGAATCCCATCGATGATTCACCAGTACGCCTTGCCAGAGAGTTTCGAAGGAGACGAACGCCAGGGCGGCGGCGAGTGCAGCGGCCGCTCCCGAGAGCTTCCACGTCAGCCAGCAAACGCAGGAAGTCAGCAGCGCGACGTCGAAAATGACGGGGATGCGCGCGGTTGCCAGCGTTATGCCGAAGATCCGGAAGCTGGCCGCAGTGAGGAAGAAACTTCCGGGCCCGCTGAAGGCAAAAAAATCCTTGTAGGGCATCTGGCCGTGAAGGATTCGCAGGGCGGCGTCCATATAAATGCCCTCGTCGTTATCGCCATCAAGGAAGACTCGCGAGGCCGAGATCCAGCCAAGGTAGAGACACACGGACAGAAAGACAACCAACGTTGTCCGAGCGCGCGGCATTGCTTATCTATCGGACGGGAGGGCTCGATTATTTAGGCTTCGGAGGCTGGGTGATCAGCCGGGCGCCCCGGTCGAACGTCACAAATTGAAAGCCCCAGCGGATGAAAACGATCAGGCGATTGCGAAATTGCACCAGATACATAAGGTGGACGAAGAGCCATAACAGCCATGCGATCGCGCCGTGAAAGCGGAGGCGGCCGAAGTCGGCGACCCCGGCGCGGCGTCCAATGACGGCGAGACTGCCTTTATTGAAATAGCGGAACGGCTTCACAGTGCGGTGGCTTATTCGATTGACGACCGCACGGGCGGCGTACTTTCCTTGTTGCATCGCGACCGGCGCGACGCCTGGGAGCGGCTTGCCATACTGCTCGATAAGAGCAAGGTCCCCGATGACGAAAATTTCAGGATGATTGGCGATATTCAATTGGGCGTCGACGAGGACGTGACCTTGCTTGTCGAGAGCCGCCCCGGCGCGTTGCGCGAGAATCTTTCCGAAATCGGAAGGAGCCACACCCGCGGCCCAGAGGACCGTTCTTGCCTCAATTCGTTCCTGTCCGCTGGGGGTATCGAGAGTCACGCCATAAGCATCGATCGATGTGACTTGGACACCCGTCCGGGAACGCACGCCGAGCTTGATGAGCGACCGCTTCGCCTCAATCGAAAGGCTCACGGGATAGGCGGAGAGCACGTGCGGCGATCCGTCGAGCAGAAGGATTCGAGATTCTTCGGGACGAATGGATCTAAAATCGTGACGCAGCGTATCGTGGGCAATTTCTGCGAGCGCGCCGGCGAGCTCGACGCCGGTTGGGCCGGCGCCGACGATCACAAAGGTGAGCCATGCACGGCGGAGCGTTGGATCGGGTTCGCGCTCCGCTGCTTCAAAAGCATAGAGCAGATTGTGGCGGATGGCGGTGGCATCTTCAATCGACTTGAGGCCGGGTGCCAGCTTCTGCCACTCATCATGGCCAAAAAAATAGTTCTGTGCGCCGGTGGCGACGATGAGCGTGTCGTAGGGCACTTCGCCATCGGCAAGAATCAGGCGGCGATCATCGGCGTCGAGATCGACGGCATCGCCCAGGAGCACGCGTACGTTTTTCTGATCCCGGAGGATGGCCCGCAAGGGCGCTGCGATTTCACCAGGAGACAGGGAACCGGTGGCGACCTGGTAGAGAAGAGGTTGGAATAGATGGAAATTGCGACGGTCGACCAGGGTGACTTCGACTGGGGCACGGCTCAGCGCTTTGGCTGCGTAGAGCCCGCCGAAGCCGCCGCCGAGGATCAGGACGCGATGCACTCTCTAAATTTGATGCTACAACTCAAAAATAAGATACGCTTGCGCCTTGGAATGCACTAATTCACATGCAGGATTTCGGGAGGAGGATCGACATGAAGCGAGTTTCAACGATTTTGTTATCGATGGCGGGCTGTTTGCTGCTGTTTTCGCAAAAGTCGCCCTCGCCGGCCGTCTTGGAGCAATCGATCAAGGATTTGTCTCCCGTCGGCGGTGTACCCGCCTCCGTGACCAAGGATCTGGTTGCCGCGCGAAAGCAGGTGCTACAGCAGCAGGATGTCGTGCGCGGCGCGACGGAGATGGCAAAGGCCAATCCCTCCGCGCTGCCGGCGGTGCGGCAGGCGCAGGCCCAGTTGGAGGCGAGTCAAAAAGCGGCGGCAGAGCTGTCGAAACAGGCTGCGCCTGCCGCGCCGGCGGGCGCCCTGGCGACGAAGGAAGAGGGTGCGCACGTGATTCAACTGGTGAGCGAGTTCAATCAGGAGATGAAGCAGCAGGCACAGTCGGCATCAAGCTGGGAGCTGGCGTTCGTTTTCGCGGCAGTCGGGCTGGGGTTCGGGAGCACCGTATTCTCCATTTACGGCCTCAACAAAGCCTCCGCAGTGATGTCCGCGTTGGTGGTTGTGTCCGCCGGCATCCCAAAGCTTATTCCAGTTCACGAAAGAGCCGTATATTACCGGACGCTGAAAAATCAAAGCTACTCGGTGCTGGCGGGCCTAAGTATTCCGCTTCAGTTAACAGCCGCCGAATGCGACGATGCCGGACGGCGGTTACAGGTGCTGGAGGATTACCTGGCGACGAAATATCCGGAGACGTCCGATATCGATTCGACCACGGAGGAATTGTTCAAGGATTTGAATGCCGCGAAGACGGCCACGGCTGAATTACATTAGTGGAGATGTTTCAGCTAGATCTATCCGGGTCGACCCGCAGCCAAGTCAGGGAACCGGCGAGACATAGGACTGAGGCTACCAGGAAGGATGCGGTCCAGCCGAACTCTTTTGCGATCCAAGGGGTGAGCGAGGAAGTTAGCGCGCCACCGATCTGCGCTCCCATATTAATCACTCCCGAGACGGAACCGGCGGAGCTTTTTCCGATGTCCGCACTGACGGACCAAAAGGAGCTTTGCGCGATGTAGAGAGCGCCGGCACCTGCCGCCAGCACGACGCTGGCCACGCGCGCGCTGTCCACCTGCGTTCCCAGCGCGACGAATAAGGCGGCGAAAGCCACGGCAATCGAGGCGAGGCGGCAGCGGCCGATTTTCTTGCCATATCTTTTCGTGAGGACGTCGCTGAGCCATCCGCCGAACGTCGATCCGCCGGCCATGGCCAGGAAGGGCAGCATGCTGTAGTAGGAGCTCGATTTAAGATCCAGTCCTCGAACTTTGTTTAAATAGATGAAAAACCAACTGAGGAAAATGTAGGCGGTATAGCCGAAACAGAAATAGCTGAAGGCGACGGCCAGAACGTCGCGGTTGGAGAAGATGGCACCCCAGTTGAGCTTCGCCGGGCCGAGTTTGGGATCTTCCCGGGGCAGCCCGGCTTCGATGTGCGCGAGTTCCGCCGGCAAAACCCAGGGATGCTGGCGGGGACGGTCACGCGCGATGAGGAACCAGATGGCGCCGGCGGCGAGTCCGATACTTGCGCTGGCCCAGAACGATGCGCGCCAGCCGCCGTGTTCGAGGAAATAAACGACCAGGCGCGGAGTGACTCCTGCGCCGAAGCCGACGCCGGCGAAAATGATGCCGTTGGCGATTCCTCGTTCCGTTGAGGGAATCCAGGCGGAAACCACGCAGTTTGTAGAGGGGTAAACAACGGCTTCGCCAATGCCGAGCGAGAAGCGGATGGCGATGAGGGCGATTAAAAGCGCTGTGAGGTGAACGGAAAGGAGCGTGATCAGCACGGTGAAAGCGGCCCACCAGACGACGCCTAGCGAGAGAACCAGGCGCGGGCCGAAGCGGTCCGCCATGCGTCCGCCGGGCGCTTGGAATAGGGCGTAGCCGAGGACGAAAGCGCTCAGGACATAGCCGAGCTGAATATCGGTCAGGTGAAATTCGGCTTCAATGGAGCTGCCGGCGATGGAGAGATTGACGCGATCCAGATACGCGATTGCGGAAATGACGAACATCCAGCCGACAAGAATCCATCTGAACATTTCCTATGCAGTATAGCTTTGTACAGAAACAGCACCGTGAAGGCCCGAACTGGTCGGAACAATCCTTAGCGGCAAATTCATCTGAAGCGCCGATAGAAAAGGGTGTCTGTAGAGCGCGTACTTTCTCAGGAAGAGATCGACAACGTATTTAAAAAGCTGCGGGAGAGCGCGGCTGACGACGATCCTGCCAAGAAGGCGATGGTCTACGATTTCCGGCGTCCGGACCGCATCGCTAAAGATCAGCTTCGCGCGATTCACCTGCTGCATGAGAATTTTGCCCGTGGGCTGGCGTCGAGCCTGTCGGCGTACTTGCGCGCCTACGTCACGGTGAACCTGGTATCGGTAGAGCAGCTCTCGTTCATGGAGTTCACGCAGTGCCTGCCTTCGCCGACCTGCATGATCTCGCTGGGCATGCAGCCTTTCGATGGCAATGCCGCGATGGAGATTAATCCGACGCTGGTGTTTCCGATTTTGGAGATGCTGCTAGGCGGTTCCGGGAAAGTTGCCACCAAGATCAATCGCGAGATCACCGAAATCGAGCAGAGCATCATGGAAGGACTGCTGCGAATCGTATTGCACGACCTGCGTACGGCGTGGCACGCGGTGACGGACATCGACTTCGCGATTGAAAGCTTTGAGACCGAGCCGCAACTGCTGCAAATTCTGGCGCCGAACGAAGCGGTGGTGGCGATCAGCATGGAGGTTCGCATCGGCGACACCGCCGGGATGATGAATATCGGCATCCCGTCCATCATCGTCAAGATGCTGCGCCAGAAATTCGACCAGCAGTGGAGCGTTCGCAAAACGCGCGCGACCGAGGAAGAACGGGCACGGGTGCTGCGGCTGATTCGTCCGGCGACGATTCATCTGGACGCGCGCCTGGAAGGGCAGAAACTGGGGGTGGAGGCGCTGCTTGAATTGAAAGAAGGCGATGTGCTGGCGTTCGATCATCCGGTGGATCGTGCGCTGGACATCACGGTCAACGGACGGCTGAAGTATCAGGGCGAGGTGGTTTCGACGGGACGCAAGCGCGGGTTTCAGGTCCAGCGACTGGTATTGGACGAGACGCTGAAGGTTGCGGCCGACAATATCTAGTGCAAGGTAGAAGGCACGGGATAGACAGTACGGGCTACCCGCATAGTACCAATGCACTTCAAAATGCAGGGTTATGGTATAGGAATCTCAGTCCCTCTATGGCATTCTCAGTGTAGATCGAGGGCCGGTTCGGAGGGCGGCCTTCGGTGCCTCCTGTCTCCTTAGAATTGTTCCTAGTGCAGCATTTGTGCATGCTCGAGAGCTGATTCGACTTCACGCTGATAGCTCTCGAGCAACTTTTCATTCGGCGCCTCGAAGCGCATGACCAGAACTGGTTGTGTGTTGGAGGCGCGCAACAATCCCCAACCTTCACCGAACAAGACGCGAACGCCATCGACGTCGATCACCTGGTGCGTTTTCTTGAACTCAGCGGCAACGCGTGCGACCACCTGGAACTTCGTGTCGTCCGGGCAATCGACGCGGAGCTCTGGTGTCGAAACCAGTTTCGGGAATCCGGCAAGCTGCGCGGAGAGGGGTTTTCCGCTGGCGGCGACGATCTCCATCAGGCGGCAGGCGGCGTAAAGGGCGTCGTCGTAGCCGAAATAGCGGTCGGCGAAAAACATGTGGCCGGACATTTCGCCGGCGAGCTCGGCATGTTCCTCTTTCATCTTCGCTTTGATGAGCGAGTGGCCCGTCTTATACATAATGGGGTTGCCGCCGAGGCGCTTGAGTTCGTCATATAGCAACTGGGAACATTTCACTTCGCCGATGAAGGTGGCGCCGGGCTTGCGGGTAAGAATTTCGCGGCCGTAAATGAGCAGCAGCATGTCGCCGTAGATCACGTCGCCGTTTTCGTCGACGGCGCCGATGCGGTCCGAGTCGCCATCGAAAGCGATCCCCAGGTCGGCATGCTGGGCTTTCACGGCGTCCCGGAGATGCTTCAAATTTGCCGGCATCGTGGGGTCGGGATGATGATTCGGGAAGCGGCCGTCCATCTCGAAGAACAGCTCGGTTACGTCGCAGTTCAAGCGCTCCAGAAGGCGATGGACGATGGGTCCAGCGGTGCCGTTGCCGGCGTCGGCGACTACTTTGATGCGTCGCGCGAATTGGAACTGGGGCGCGACGGCGTCGAGATAGGCGTCGGAGACGTCAATGGTCTGATGGGTTCCCGCGCCGGTGGCGAAATCGCCGGCTTCGATCAGCTTACGCACTTCCTGAATCGTTTCGCCGTGAAGCGTGCCGGAGCCGCAGACCGTTTTGAAGCCGTTAAACTCGGCGGGATTGTGGCTGCCGGTGATCATGACGGCTCCGTCGGCTCTGAGATGCACGGCGGAGAAATAGAGCAGGGGAGTAGGGACGACGCCCACGTCGGTGACGTCGCAACCAGAGTCGAGGAGTCCTTCGAGCAGCGCGTCGTGAAGGCGAGGGGAGCTGAGACGGCAGTCGCGGCCGAGGTTAATACGGGGTCCGCTCATGCGCTGGAGTAGTGTGCCGAGAGCGCGGCCGAGTTGGACGATGTCGGGGCTGGTGAGTTCGGTTTCTGCAATGCCGCGGATGTCGTATTCGCGGAAAATGGTCGGTTTCAGCATGGTTAAGAAGGAGTCAGGAGTCAGAATGCGGTCACAACTTGATTCTACCTCCGGCTCACGGAGCAATTGCCTTTGATGAAGAATCGCAAGGGTAAGTCCGCCGACTTCGTGATGCCGATGCGGGGCGAGGTCGCGATCTCGAATGCCTCGGGATGCTCCGGGGCGTGGATTGTGATTGGTCCCTCGGTCACGTCGACGCCGTTGTGCGCGATCCTGATGCCGAGCGCACGGGTCAGCTTTCCTGGGCCGTTGGCGAGGCCGCTCAGGCCGGAGATCGGTTCGAGGGCGCGAATCAGGACGCATCCGGCGATGCCTTCGGGCTCGCAGACGATGTTCAGACAATTGTGCATGCCGTAGATGAAGTAGATGTATGCGTGGCCTGGTTCGCCGAAAATGACGCGGGTTCGAGGGGTGATGCCGCGGGCGGAATGAGCCGCAGCGTCGTCCTCCCCTAAGTACGCTTCGGTTTCGACGATGCGTCCTGAGGCGCTTTCGAAGGCTAGAATTTTCCCTAGAAGTTCGCGTGCGACTTGCGCCGCCGGCCGCAAATAAAACATTCTCCCAAGCGGAGGGTTCACTTATAGCTCGAGCTTGCCGTTGAAGACCATGTCCTTGAGATGAAACCTCTGCTTTACCATCAGGGAGCCAAGCCTGGTCGAGAATTCGACGTCCTTATCGTCGACCGAAAGCGCGGCGCCTCTCGGGAAGAGAAACAGCACGACGGGTTTCTGCTCATTGCCGCCCGTTTGTATGTCGGCAACCTGAATGGGGTCCTTGCCTTTCACGCTGAGCGTGGTGTTTTTCATCAGCGCATCTTTCATCCTATCGCCGCCGCGGCCGGCTCCTCCGGGCAACCCGCTCACCAGGATTCCGTAGTATTTCTGTTCTTCCTCTATTATTTTCCGCGCGTCGGGTGAGGATATCGCATCTCCGGGATACTTCATTTTCGCAACCGCCTGACGGACCGGAAGCGCGGTACGCCAGCTCACGGTAATCGTCAAGCTGGCTCCGCCGAGCGCGCCGATGTCCTCTGAGCGTCCGCCACCCGAACCGCCTGCGCCGGTGCTGACCGTCGTGTCATCTCCGCCAACGCTGCCACCACCACCGGCGCGCAATCCACGCCCACCGCGTCCGCTGCCACCAGCCTCACCCATCCCGATCGAGACTTGCTTCGACCAGGGGGAACTGGTTTCTATCTTCTGAACTTCTTTGTCGTTCCATTCAGTGAAGGGCTTCGATTGCCAGAAGTCCGCCGCCCAGAGAGAGATCGTGAGAACGAGGAAGAGGGGGATAAAATTTTTCATCAATCTGATTCCAACCGAGGCGATTCCAACCAAGTTAGTATACCGCTACACTGGTTTCTCATGCGGCTGTTCACGGCGATCGATCTGCCGGAGGAAATGCTCGATACCTTACGCGATTTTCTGGCGCGTCTGCGGCCTTTGGCGAAGCTGCACTGGACCTCCATGGAGAATCTTCACATCACGACGAAATTTATCGGCGAATGGCCGGAGGTGCGGATCGACGAGATGAAATCGGCGCTCGGCGGCGTGACCGGGGCGCCGATGGAGATTTCGATACGCGGCGTGGGATGGTTTCCCAATGTGCATCAGGCGCGCGTTTTCTGGGCGGGTGTGGATGGGGGGGAGCCGCTGGGAATGCTGGCGCGTTCGACGGATCAGGCTGCCGCGACCGTAGGCATACCGGTCGAGACGCGAGCTTATTCGCCGCATTTGACGCTGGCGCGAGTGAAGGGTGTCGTGCCGCTCGATGACTTGCTGCCGGCGATCGGCAATCCCGACTTCGGCGGCTTCCAGCCGTCTTCTTTCTTCCTCTATCTTTCTGCGAATGGTAGATATTCCAAACTGGCGGAGTTTCCGCTCAACTCATGACTGGACTGCTGGCACTCGTGATCGCGTATCTCATTGGAGCTGTCCCCTTCGGTTACCTGCTGGTTCGTTTCACCACCGGCAAGGACGTCAGATCGTCAGGCAGCGGGAACATTGGCGCGACAAATGTTCTTCGCACCACAGGCCGCGCGGCAGGCGTGGCGACGCTGCTGCTGGATATCGCGAAAGGTTATTTCGCGGTCTTCCTGGCCGCGAAGATGACCGATGACGATCCATTGTGGATGAGTCTTGCCGCGCTTGCGGTGATGGCCGGCCACGCGTTTCCCGTCTTCCTGAAATTTCAGGGCGGCAAGGCTGTCGCGAGCTTTATCGGTGCATTTCTTTATTTGACGCCTCTTCCGATGGCCGCCGTTCTGGTGTTGTTCGTGATCACTGTGGCGGCGACGACGGCGATTTCGGCGGGATCGATTCTGATGGCTGGAATGTTCCCGTTGGGTGTCTGGCTGATTCTGCATCCGCCCGCGCCCGTGCTGACCGCCGCCTTGACCGCGGGTGCGTTCATTGTCTACCGGCACAAATCGAATATCGAACGATTGCGCGCCGGGACGGAAAATCGATTTAGCTGGAAGAAGAAATGACGCTGGCGATTATCGGTGCGGGAAGTTGGGGCACGGCACTGTCTATTGTGCTGGCGCCGAGGTTCGAGCGAGTCCGGCTGTGGGTCCACGAAGCGGATCTAGCCGCGCGGATGAATGCGACGCGGGAGAACGACGTATACCTGCCGGGATTCCACCTGCCCGCGAACATTGAGATCAAGACAGATCTGGCGGGTGTCGTCGATCGCGCAAGCTTGGTAATGGGAGTCATGCCTTCGCATCATGCGCGCTCACTATACACGAGGATGCTGCCATTTCTACAAACTCCACCGACTTTTGTCAGCGCAACAAAAGGGATCGAAACCGGCACATTGCTCAGAATGTCTCAAGTGATTGAAGAGGTCACGGGTGCGCTGAAAATTGCGATCCTATCCGGTCCGACGTTCGCGCGGGAGGTCGCGCAGGGCGAGCCTGCCGCGGTGGTCGTGTCATCTTTAAGGGCCGAAGTGGCGCTAGAGGTACAAGCGGCTTTCTCCGGACCTTCTTTACGTCTCTATACAAATCAGGATCCGATTGGGGTCGAGGTGGGCGCGGCGCTGAAAAACGTCATCGCAATCGGTGCCGGAGTCTGCCAGGGATTGGGATTAGGAAACAATTCCCTCGCGGCGCTTATCACGAGAGGGTTGGCTGAAATAGGCCGATTGGCAGTGGCGATGGGTGGCCAGCCGAAAACGCTGGCTGGTCTAGCCGGATTGGGCGATTTAGTACTGACTTGTAGCGGTGAACTCAGCAGAAACCGGCAGGTTGGATTGGAACTGGCGCGGGGTAGGACCATCGAGGACATCAGCCGGTCCATGTCCATGGTGGCGGAGGGTGTGGAAACGTGTGGCGCGGCGGTCGCTCTGGGGGCAAAGTTCGGCGTGGATCTGCCGATAATTCAACAGATGCACGCTGTTATGCGTCATGGCAAGCATCCCCGCGAAGCGCTCCGCGATCTGATGGAAAGAACATTAACAGAAGAATAGTAGCCTGACAGAATGTATCATGGAACCAGGCGGCCCTAAGTTATTGCAATGGCGTTAATTCCAGCGCAACCTTCGGCGAATCCGGGGGTTAAGAAAGATATGGAAGCTGTCGCATCTCTCGACCGCGATGCTGAACTGATGCTCCGCGTGCGGGAGGGCGACGATACCAGCTTTGGTCTTTTACTGGAGCGTCACCGTGGACCAGTGGTCCATTTCCTGTACCGGATGGTGCAGAATCCTTCGGTTTCCGAGGAGCTGGCGCAGGAAGTATTTTTGCGCGTTTACCGCAGCCGCGCTACGTATGAGCCGACCGCGAAGTTTACAACGTGGTTGTTTCGAATTGCAACCCACCTGGCGCTGAATTGGGTCCGTGACGGCAAAAAAGAGAAAGGCCAGGAAAGCTTAGACGAGCAGGTGGTGGACGGTGTCGACCGGCAAGTGCCGGACCGGCAGCCGACCATCGAGCAGGAGATGTTGTACCAGGCGAAGATGTCAGAAGTCCGGCAGGCGATAGACGCGCTGCCGGCAAAGCAGAGGGCGGCAGTATTGATGCACAAATACGAAGAGCTGGAGTATGCTCAGATCGCCCGCGCGTTAAGTTGTTCCGAATCCGCCGTGAAGTCGCTGTTGTTCCGGGCGTATGAATCGTTGCGCTCGCGCCTGGCGCATATGGACGGTTAGAATATCACGAGTCGGTTTGTATACGAGTAAAGACGAGTTGGAGTACACCATGAATTGCCCGACAAAAAGGAACGAGGACGCGGAGATCCTGCTGGACTACTGCGCCCAAACACTCTCGCCCATGCAGACGGCGGAGTTTGAAATTCATTTGCAGCAGTGTGCGGATTGTTCGCGGTTGGTTGAGGCGCAAAAGGAAGTCTGGGGCGCTCTCGAAGCGTGGACGCCGGTACCGGTCTCCGTCAATTTCGACGCGCGGCTTTATGCCCGCATCGCCAAAGAGGAAACCGCGCCCGCATGGCAACTTTGGTTGCGCCGGATTTTCCAGCCGCCGGTTCCCTATCCGCTGTGGAAGTCCGCAGTGCCGTTGATCGCAGCCTGTGCGGTGCTGGCGGCCGGATTGGCTGTGCGGATGCCTGACGCGACCAATGCCAAACAACCTCAGCTTCGCGCGGATAAAGTTGACATCGAGAAGGTGGAGCAAACCCTGGAGGACTTCGATATTTTAACGCCGCCAGTGCAGACTCCGGCCGGCTCGATGTAAACTGATGCGAATGGTCGGTCTCAGGTTCGCGGTTGCTGCAATGCTTGTGTGCGGAGCTATCTCTCCCCTCGCGGCGCAGCAGAAGAAGCCGCCCAAGCCTGCCGCATCGCCCAAGCCTGCGGCGTCGCCCAAGCAGCAGAAGGCTGCGGTCAAACGCCTCAACGAAAATCCGGCGAAGGAACTCGATCGGTTCACAAACATGTCGCCGGAGGCGCGCGAGAAGGAGCTTTCCAAGCTTCCGCCGCAGAGGCGCGCTGCTTTCGAGCAGCGACTCGCCCGTTATCAGCAAATGACTCCGGAGCAGCAGGAAAAGTTCAAGGAGAAGCTGGAAATAATGCGGAGGCTGCCGAAGGATCGCCAGAACGCGGTCCGTCAGGAGATTGAGCAGCTACGTTCGCTCCCCCCGGCGGAGCGAAGAAAGGCCCTCGAAGGCGATGAGCTGAGGCAGAATTTTTCGCCCGACGAACAGCAATTGGTGCGCGATTCCTTCCCGGGTATGAAGAATCTTAAGCCTGCCCCTTCGCCTTCTTCACTTCCTCGATGAGCGCCGGTACCACTTCGAATAAATCTCCAACGATGCCGTAATCGGCGACCTCGAAGATTGGCGCGTTGGCATCCTTATTGATTGCCACGATGGTTTTCGCGCCCTTCATTCCCACCAGGTGCTGAATCGCGCCAGAGATCCCGACCGCCATATAAACCTTGGGAGCGACGGTCTGCCCGGAGCTTCCGACCTGCCGTTCCATGGGAAGCCAGCCGGCGTCGCAGATCGGGCGTGATGCGGCGAGCTCCGCGCCGAGCGCCTTGGCGAGTTCCTCGACGATCGGTATATTTTCTTTCTCCTTGATCCCGCGTCCTACGGAGACGATAATTTCCGCCGTCGTCAGATCCACCGCCCGCGCCGATTCCCGGAAGGGAGCTTCTGGCTTTTGCCGGATCGACGCCGCATTGAGAGAAGGCGCGAAGTTCTCGATCATGGCACTCCCCGCCTCGAGCAAATCCGCTCTGAACGATCCGGCCTGCAAAGATGCGAAGTACGGGCCTCCGCCCGATACGCGCACATCGCCATTCAATTTTCCTTGAAACAGCAGACGCACGAACACGGGGGAGCCCGCTTCGATGCGCACCGCAATCGCGTCGCTGATGAGGACCTGCGAAAATCGCGTGGCCAGCTTGGGCGCGAAGTCGCGCACCTGGTACGTATGAGGGAAAAGCACCAGCGTTGGGTTAACTGAGCGGATCAGCGCCTCGATTGCCGCGGTGTACGCGTCGGCGGTGTAGTCCTTCAATAAGTCGTGCTCCACCGCGTAGACCTTCGAACACTTTTTAGTCGCAGCTTCCGCGGCCAACGCAGCTATGCCTAACCCCGGAATGGCCGCGTGAAGCTCAGTGCCGAGCTCGGCTGCCAGTTGCTGGCCTGCGACGAGCGTCTCCCATGACATGCGACTCCACTTGCCGCCCGTTTGTTCAAGAACGACGAGGACGCTCATATGACTCGCACCTCGAACTTCAACTTCTCCACCAGCTTCGCCGCCGCGGTTTTCGCGTCGCCTTCGAAAATCTGCGTCTGCTTGCTTTTGTGGGGCACGTAGATTTTGTCGATGGTCGCCGTTACTTTCGCCGCGGTTCCCAACTCAGCGACCGTCACGCGCTTGATCTCTTTCAACTTGGCCTTCTTGATTCCCATCAGCGTCGCGTAGCGCAGCTTGTTGATGCCGCTCTGAATGGTCAACACCGCGGGCAGAGGCATCGCGATGTGCTGGAACCAGCCATCCTCCAACTCGCGCTTCACGCGGATGGATTTGTCATTCACCTCAACCTGCATGATGATCGTCGAACTGGCAATCCCCATCAACTCCGCCAGCACCACCCCCGTTTGCCCATAACCCAGGTCGTCCGATTGCAGACCGGTGAGGATCAGGTCCGGATTCTCCGCCTTCACCGCCCCGGCGAGCAGTTTCGCCACTCCGAGCGTGTCGAGAGTGTTGAGATTCTCTTCCTCAATATGGATCGCCCGGTCCGCGCCTTTTGCCAGAGCCTCGCGAATGGTCTGCGCGGCGCGTGCCGGACCGGCGCACAGCGCGATCACTTCGCCGCCATGCTTCTCCTTCAACTGGAGTGCTTCTTCCAAAGCATAAGCGTCGGGCTCATTGATCTCGAAGCTCAAATCCGCTTCCTGGATCCAGCGTCCGGACGATTCTACGCGCAACTGCGAGTCGCGGACGGGGACTTGCTTGATCGCCACAATGATCTTCATATTTATTCAGGCTTTTTGAAGATGAGACAGCCGTTCGTTCCGCCAAAGCCGAACGAGTTGGTCAGCGCGTAATCGATTTTCAGCGGGCGCGCATGGTTCGGCACATAATCGAGATCGCACTCCGGATCGGGCACCTCAAGGTTAATCGTCGGCGGCGCAACCTGGTCGCAGATCGCAAGCACCGTGATGCCCGCTTCCAGGCCCCCGGCACCGCCGAGCAAATGACCGGTCATCGATTTCGTCGACGATACCGAAACCTTGTATGCATGGTCTCCGAACACGCGTTTGATCGCCGTGGTTTCGATGCGATCCCCCAGCGGCGTCGACGTTCCGTGCGCGTTGATGTAATCGATCTGATGCGGCTCAATCTTCGCGTCGCGCAGCGAATTGCGCATCACGCGATAGGCGCCGTCACCGTCCTCGGCCGGTGAAGTGATGTGGAACGCATCGCCCGACATCCCGTAGCCCACGATCTCTGCCAAAATGGGCGCACCGCGCCCTTTCGCATGCTCCATCTCTTCGAGCACCAGAATTCCCGCGCCTTCGCCGATCACGAAACCGTCGCGGGAGATATCCCACGGGCGGCAGGCATGTTCCGGATCGTCGTTGCGTTGCGATAGCGCGCGCATCGCCCCGAATCCTGCCACGCTCAGAGGCGTAATGCACGCCTCCGCGCCGCCGCAAATCATCACGTCCGCATCGTCATGCTGAATCAGCCGGAACGAATCGCCCACCGCGTGGGCGCTGGTCGTACAGGCGGTCGCGGTCGCCGAGTTCGGACCCTTCGCGCCCGTTCGGATCGAAACATACCCCGAGGCAAGATTAATGATGGTCGCCGGAATGAAAAACGGCGAGACACGCGACGGGCCCCTTTCGAGCAGAATCTTGTGCTCCCGCTCGATGACGTCGAATCCGCCGATGCCACTGCCGATGTAGACTCCGGTACGCTCGGCCGTCTCGGGATTCGGCTTCAGTCCCGCACCATCGAGGGCGAATTCAGAGGCCGCAATGGCGAACTGAATAAACCGCCCCATCTTCTTGATCTCTTTTTTCTCGATGTAATCGCCGGGATTGAAACCCTTCACCTCTCCGGCGATGCGGCAATTGAATTCGGTGGCGTCAAACGCTGTAATCGGCCCGATGCCGTTTGTCCCGCCCTTGATTGCTTCCCAGACAGGTTTGGTGCCGATTCCAACCGAGGTCACAAGTCCCACCCCGGTAACTACGACTCTTCGTTTCAAGCGTGACTCCAGAAACTCGCGGCGCTAAGCTTTCTTCTTCGACTCGATGTAGTCGATGGCATTCTTCACGGTCGCGATCTTCTCGGCGTCCTCATCCGGAATGTCGAGGTCGAACGCTTCCTCGAACGCCATCACCAGCTCGA